>Ga0233402_1000001_pt1 | contig 339994 bp, 383 predicted proteins | sample 54DmetaG_FD_182705 | JGI IMG/M metagenome (GOLD analysis project Ga0233402, IMG submission 182705) | Seawater microbial communities from Monterey Bay, California, United States - 54D | ecosystem: Environmental > Aquatic > Marine > Coastal | place: USA: California | collected 2016-11-11 | reverse complement strand
TTGGAAGCACAGATATTAGAGGCGATTTAGTTGTAGGCGGAACACTAGCAGTAGAAAGTACTGACTTAACTACTTTTGCAGGCGATGTAACCATAGACGGAAATTTAATTGCTAAAGGTGAGATTACATTTAGCAATACAACAATTAATGTTGTAGAAACTGTTAACAATTTTGACGGATATATACTTAACGCAGACAGCGACTCTTCCCTTGCATACTTCCAACTTAATTCAGACGTAAGTAATGTTCAATTAGAATACAATGAAAACACATTAACAGTTGGTTATGTTGGCACAACAGCAAATATTAATTTTAACGCACAGATCGTAAATGTTTCCAACAACATCACAGTAGGCGGAACTGCAGATATTACCGGTGCTACAGACATCGGCGGCACATTAGACGTTGGCGGCACATTAGACGTTATCGGAAACACTTCATTAACTAACACAGCAGTTGTTGGAGTAGTAGACATCACAGGTGATGTAGATGTTATCGGCACAGGCACGTTCTCCGGTGAACTAACTGTAAACAATAATGCTAGTATTGTAGGTGATTTAACTTTAAGTAATTCTACTATAGTACGTTTTGGCGGCGGCAATACATTAACTGAAGCAAACTATTTTGGAACAGCATCAACAGCAGATATCTGGAATACACCTAGAAACTTAACACTTAATTTAATCGGTGATGTTGCGGGTAGCGCAACATTTGTCGGAATAGACGGATCACAGAATCTCTCTGTAGATTTAAATACAACAGTCACGCCTGATAACGTTGCTCTTAGTGATGATACCACTGGCGATTATGTATCCACAATGTCGGATACTGCTAACGTACTTGTAACAAACAGTAATACATCAGCTGAAGGATCCGACATAAGTTTGGATTTAAGCGACTCAGGCGTTACAGCAAGAAGTTACGGAGTAGCAGATCAATTAGCACAGTTTAGTGTTGACGAAAAAGGTCGTATAACACAAGCCGCAAATGTTTCTATAGATATTATATCAGGACAAGTTAATGATTTTGTAACAGCAGTTAGATCAAATATTAGTAATTCTACAGGAATAGATTATGATTCTGCAACAGGTGTTGTAAGTATAAGCAATACTACTATTTCTGCAGGAACTTATAATTCTAATGTAAGCGAAGTTACAGAATTTGTAGTTAATGATCAAGGACAACTGACATCAGCAACTACAAATGCAATAGCAATAACTAGCAATCAAATCACAGATTTTAACGCAAACATAAGCAGTTATATCACTGACGGTGTATATGTTACAGAAGCTAATGGTGTTTTAGACATAACATCTAATGTAATTGCAAATGATAGAGACGCTACATTAGCAGGTGATTATACATTTACTGGCAATGTTAATTTAAGCGGGTCTACATTCCAAACACCTGCAAACGTTGCATTACTTGATACTGATCAAACGTTCAGTGCAGACAATATTTTTACAGCGAATGTAGATTTAAGTTCAGCTACAGTAATTGATCCTCGATTAGTAAGAACTGATACTCCTGCTACATTGACAAATGATTATGCATTTGTTGGCAACCTCGATCTAACAAGCACAATTGTAACAGCTACAACCCAAGCAAATGTAGACAACAGCGCAAAAGTCGCAACAACAGAATACGTCACAACTGCGATAGGCGATCTGATCGGCGGCGCCCCACAAGCATTAGATACATTAAGAGAAATATCTGACTCTCTGAACAATAATTCTACGTTATCCAACTCACTTGTTGCATCAATTGCAGCGGCAGAATCTAATGTTGTTACAGTAGGAAATGATAGAATTTCTAGTACTGGCAATATTTCCATGTCGGGCAACTTAGATTTAGGCACAAATTATATTAATAATTTGCAACCTCCTGTACAAAGCACAGATGCAGCAAACAAGGCTTATATAGATGCATCAAATGTCGACATGCAAACTTATGTTGATAATGCAAATGCAGAATTAAAAACGTATACCGACACTGAAAAGGTAGCTAAGTCGTTTAAGATTGGAGCATCGTATTCATTCCTATTAAGCACAAAGTTAGCAAATGGTTTAATTGTTGCTGCAACGGATACTACTAATTTAGCTAATCCTGCCACTGCAAATAATTCAGTAAGTTTCGATAATCTAGACGATGTCCAAAATCTATTTATTAATACAGAAAAATATATCGGACCATATGCTGTATTGCACCAGGGCGTACAAAATATAGGACAATCTAACCCAACAGCAGCAGATCAGTTGAGAGCAGGTAACCTCACTATGTCAGGTTCCTTATTGATGATACCTGGCAAGTCCATTGATCCTAATACACCACCGGAAAGAAGCGGCGTAGCTACACTAACTTCGTTGGGCAATATCATTCATGCAAAAAATAATAATATTACAGGACAGAATTTTCTTACAAACGTACCTACAGTATTCTATAAAGATGCTATTGGTCAAGTAGCAGGTCCAAATTCAGAATCAACGTTGACAATATTCGGATCAAACATATTTATTTCCGAAGGAGCAGTAGATACTAGGGAAATTTATACGGGTGCTGACACAAACGGCACAATGAATTCTGTAGTTGCATATAGTAATGTAGAACTTGGTGTACCTAGATCGCATGTTTTAGACCTGGGATCAAGTACGTTCTGGGTTGGCGACATAGAAAACATCGCCAACTATACTACAGTACTTGATCGAAGCACAGGTTCGACATATACTACAGGTCCACGACCTTTGGAAAGAATGACAGTAGACGGTGCAATTACTTTAGGCGATAGACATCTTCCTGGTGATTTAATAGTTAACGGTACTATTTTCTTTGATTCAGTAAATAATGTGTTTAAAGCAATCGAAGCAGACGGCATAACTGATCTAGTACAAAAAAGTTCAAACGCTACAATTGATTTAGGTAACGGAGCAGGAGATCATTCATCTGCAACAGTAGTAGGTAGCACATATTACTTGACACAAGTATCAGCTGGCACCGGTATGGAAATCACTAAAGATTCCGCAAATATACTAACATACACTGTTGATTCAGATCACGTCAAAGATACAGCACTGTCTAATATAAGTGTCATATCAGGCGCATTGGCATTTAACAGTACTACTGGTGTTATTACTGTGCCTACATCAACTAGTGATATTTCAGAAGGCACTAGCTTGTATTATACAGATGCTAGAGCACGTAATGCGATCAGTGCAAGCGGCGATTTAAGTTACGATAGTGCAACAGGCGTTATTAGTTATAGCAGAGGCCCAGGCGACATTACTGAAGTTACAGCAGGCGCTGGTTTAACAGGTGGTGGCACAAGCGGCGCAGTTTCTTTAGCTGTAAATACAGGCACAGGATTAGAAGTTGTTTCAGACCAAGTAAGAATTAGCTTAACAGGTGTTGCAGCGGCTAGTTACGGAACGAATGCAGCAACTATACCTAGATTTACAGTTAATGGACAAGGACAAATAACAAACGCAAACACTCAACCTATTGCAATAGTAGCAAGCCAGGTTACAGACATGTCTGAAGCTGTTGATGATAGGGTAAACAGTTTGTTAGTCGCTGGCGACAATGTGTCGATCACATACAACGACGGAGCAAATACATTAACTATTGATGCAGATTTATCAGGCGATATCACAGGAGTTAATGCTGGAGATGGTTTAACTGGCGGCGGAAGCACTGGCGATGTAACAGTAAGTATAGGCGCCGGCACAGGCATCCATGTAAACACAGATGATATTGCAGTTAACATGGGTGCATTTGACAGTGATGATTTAGCTGAAGGTTCGAGTAACCAGTACTATACTGATGCAAGAGCAGATGCTAGAATTGCAGCTGCTACTACTACAGATTTAACAGAAGGCACAAATTTATATTATACCGATGCTAGAGCAGATGCTAGAGCAGATTCTAGAATTTCAAATGTAATACTAGATTCAGATACATTTACTGGAGCAACCGCAACTAACATACCATCAGCAGAATCAACAAAAGCATACGTTGATAATGCGGTACTTGGCGTAGTTGGTGGATCGCTAGATTTAAGCAGTAAAGATACAGATGATTTAAGTGAAGGCACAAATTTATATTATACCGATGCTAGAGCAAGAGCAGCAATTAGTGCAAGTGGTGACTTAGCATATAACAGTACTACTGGCGTAATGAGCTTCACTGAAAGAACAGATGCAGAAGTTAGAGGACTAATTAGTGCAAGCGGCGACTTAAACTATAACAGTTCGACAGGTGTTATTAGTTATACTAGAGGCCCAGGTGATATTACTGGTGTCACAGCTGGCAACGGCTTAGTTGGCGGCGGCACAACTGGAACTGTGAAATTGGACATTGCTGGAGGCTACGGTATTGATGTACTCGGTAACAGCATCGAATTGTCTAACTCAGATGTCCGCGGACTGATTAGTGCAACAAGCACCGGAGATCATGGTTCTCTTACATACGATGCAACGTCTGGAGGCTTCACGTTTAACGGTGTAAACTCTAGTGATGTACGAAATTTATTCAGCGCAGCAGGTGACTTAACATATAACAGTGCTTCTGGTATATTTAGTGTTACAACATTCAAGACAGCAGATGCAAGATCTTCAATTAGCGTAAGTGACGCCGGCGGCCTAGGATCAATGAGCTATAGTAGCGGCACTGGTGTCATTAGCTATACAGGCCCTAGTGCAACAGATGTCAGAAGTGCTATTTCAGGCGGCGACGGCATCTCGTTTTCAGGAGGCAGTATATCAGTAGATCTAACTGACTCGGACACATTTGATACTACTAACACTGCTAGTAGGGCAGTAGTTAGAGATGCCTCAGGAAACTTCTCTGCAAATGTAATCACAGCAAACTCGTTTGACGGAGTTGCATCAAGTGCGAGATACGCTGACTTAGCGGAGAAATATGAAGCTGATGCAGACTACGAGCCTGGTACAGTAGTTATATTTGGCGGCGAAAAAGAAATAACAGTAACACAAGGTCCTGAATCCGCTAAAGTAGCAGGTGTTATATCAACAAATCCAGCATATATGATGAATGCAGATGCAGATGGTATATATGTTGCACTACGTGGACGAGTACCATGTAAGGTGATAGGCAAAGTCAAAAAAGGTGATGTGCTAGTAACAAGTAGTACACCTGGCTATGCGCAATCAAGTACACAGCCTCATTTTGTAGGCGCGGCATGTATAGTTGGAAAATCTCTTCAGAGCAAAGACACTGACGGTCCAGGCATTGTCGAAATAGTAGTATAACCTAGCATATTGGTAAGCAATACGATAAATACTCGTATTGCAGCTCTTTACGAGCCCGCAAAATGTATTTAGGGTAACCTAGATGACTATGTAACAGACGTGTGCATAGACTACATTATATAACGTAGACATAATAGGAATATAAAAATGGCCACAGCAATCCAATGGAGACGAGGTACCACCAACCAACACGCAAATTTTACGGGTTTGGTAGGTGAGATCACCGTCGATACAGATTTAGATACAGTCGTCGTTCACGACGGATCCACGCAAGGCGGACATAGACTTGCAAAATATAGCGAAGTAGTAGCAGCTGCAACAGGTGATATCACTGATGTTGTTGCAGGCTCCGGTCTTTCTGGCGGAAGCGTCAGCGGTTCAGCAACACTAGCTTTAGATTATGAAAATATGCAAGGTAACCTTATACCTTCAGCAGACAATGTTTTCAGCCTAGGTTCACCGACCAAGGTATGGAAAGACGTATATGTAGGTCCTGGATCTTTATACGTAAACGGACAAAAAGTACTTGAAGATAATTCAGGAACAATCCAATTTAGCGCAGACAATAACCAGAACATTAGTATTTTAACTACTGGTTCAGGTGATTTAGAATTGACGTCAGGCGGATCAATCCAATTGAAGTCAGACATAGCAGTAAGCGCAGGAAAGATTTTAAGTAGTGCAGGCGGTTTGAAGTTAGGTTCAAATGTCAACATGAACAGCAATCACATCAATAACCTCGATACTCCTGTTGACGACGGTGACGCAGCAAATAAATCATATGTTGATAGTTTAGTATCAGATGATTTTGAAGAAGGTTCAAGCAACTTGTATTACACTGATACTAGAGCACAAGCTGATGCAAACATTGCAATAGGTAACAACACAACAGATAACCTTGCAGAAGGCCCATCTAGCTTATATTATACTAATGCACGAGCTAACGCATCTATTGAAGATTATGTTAGTGGCGGCACAGGTATTGGGTTCTCATCAGGCGTAATTACTTCTACATTAGCACCGTTTGATACAGATAATCTTGCAGAAGGTTCGACTAATGAATACTTTACTGTTGCAAGAGCAGAATCCGCAATTGACGGTCACGTGACTGGCGGCGATGGTGTTAACTATGCAGGCGGCACAGTCAGTGTTGACGGCACAGTTGTTAGAACATCTGGCAATGAAGCAATTGGCGGCGAAAAGACGTTTAACGATGATGTAACAATCTCAGGTAACTTAACAGTTAGCGGCACAACAGTTACAGTTAACACTGAAACATTGTTCTTAGAAGATAACATCATTACTTTGAACTACGGTACTACTGGCTCACCAACACAAGATAGTGGTATCCAGGTAGACAGAGGCGATTCTGCAGATGTTTTCTTTAAGTATAGCGAAACATCAGACCAGTGGCAGTTTACTAACAACGGCGTAAATTACATTAGTCTTGCAGAAGATACTGATGGTCTAAGCGAAGGTTCAAGTAGCTTATACTTTACAGATGCAAGAGCAAGAGCAGCAATTAGCGCAGACGGTGATTTATCTTTCAACGCCTCATCAGGTGTTATGAGTTTCACAGAGCGCACAGATGCAGAAGTACGTGGCTTAATTAGTGCAGGCGGCGACTTGTCATACAACAGCACAACTGGTGTAATTAGTTTCACTAATGACGCAGGTGACATTGAAAGTGTTGTAGCAGGCGCTGGCTTAACTGGCGGCGGCATTACAGGCGATGTTACATTAAACGTTGTAGGCGGCACAGGTATTACTGTTTCAGCTGACGCAGTAGCAGTTGACATGAGTGACTTTGATGCAGATGATTTAGCTGAAGGTTCAACAAACTTGTATTACACAAATGCAAGAGCAGATGCTAGAATTGCAGCGGCTGATACAGATGATTTAAGCGAAGGTTCAACTAACCAATACTTTACTGTTGCAAGAGCAGATGCAAGAGCAGAAGCTGTACTTGCAGCGTCATCAACAGATGACCTTGCTGAAGGTACAAACTTGTACCACACAACTGCAAGAGCAAGATCAGCAATTAGCGCAACTGGCGATTTAGCATATAACAGCTCAACAGGCGCTCTAAGTTTCACAGAGCGTACAGATGCAGAAGTACGTGGCTTAATTAGTGCAAGTGGTGATATATCATACAACAGCACAACTGGTGTAATTAGTTTCACTAATGACGCAGGTGATATTGAGAGTGTTACGGCTAGTACTGGTTTGACTGGTGGCGGCACAAGCGGCGCAGTTTCATTAGCAGTTGATGCTACTTATATTAAAGGACTATTTAGTGCAAGTGGTGACTTATCATATGCTGACGGCGTGTTTAGTTTCACTAATGACGCAGGTGACATTGAAAGTGTTACAGCAGGTGCTGGTTTAACAGGTGGCGGCGCATCTGGCGCAGTTACAGTTAACGTAGGCGCAGGCAACGGTATTAGTGTTGCTGCAGATGCAGTAGCAGTTGATGACTCATATGTTAGAGGCTTAATTAGTGCAAGTGGTGATATATCATACAACAGCACAACTGGTGTAATTAGTTTCACTAATGACGCAGGTGATATTGAGAGTGTTAGTGTTACAGCAGGCGCTGGTTTAACTGGCGGTGGCAGCACTAGCAGTGGCGCAGCTGCGTTTACTCTTAACATTGGTGCTGGCACAGGTATTAATGTAGCGGCAGACAGCATCGCAGTTGACATGTCAGACTTTAACAGTGACAATTTAGGCGAAGGTTCAACAAACTTGTATTACACAAATGCAAGAGCAGATGCCAGAGTTACAGCAGGATTTGCTAGTAAGAGTACTAGTAACCTCGGCGAAGGTTCTAATTTGTACTACACTACTGCAAGAGTTAATGCTGCAATTGACGCTCGTGTAACGAATGGCTATGTAGACGCACTGAATGTAGATGCTGACACATTAGACGGTATTAATAGTAGCTCTTTCTTAAGAAGCGATGCTAACGATACCCACAGTGGCTCAATCACTCCAAATGCAAATAACTCACTTAACTTGGGAAGTTCTTCGTTGAAGTATGCAAACGTATACGCAACAACATTCCAAGGTCAAGCAACATCAGCAACATACGCTGACTTGGCAGAGAAATATGCAACTGATGAAGAACTAGAAGCAGGCACAGTAGTTTGCTTTGGTGGCGATGCTGAAGTTACAGCATGTGCACACGCTTCAGACCACAGAGTAGCAGGTGTTATATCAACAGATCCAGCTTATATGATGAATGCAGCAGGCGAAGGCCAATATGTTGCATTAACTGGACGAGTACCATGTAAGGTACTAGGTCCTGTACAGAAGGGCGATTTGATGGTAGCTTCAGGACACAAAGGCCATGCAATGGCTGATAACGAAGCAGGTCCAGGTAGAATAATTGGTAAAGCAATTGGTTCTAACGAAGACGGCGAAGGTGTTATTGAAGTTCTTGTTAACTTAATGTAAGAATTCCTACTACCTTAGGAACCGTGCAGTTACTTGCACACCAAAAGAGGGCTTCGGCCCTCTTTTTTTGGTTTCAGCACCGACGGAAAAAGTAGTGTTTCGTTGTTTTAAGATAAATATAAACGTAGGATAACACACTGAAAACATAATACACATACACTTACACCTATAAACAAAAAACACAAACAGGTGAGATGTACTATTGTGACAGAAATATTTGATTTAATCGCCCAAGTTGGCGCTCCCATAGCCGGCTCATTAGTAATGGGCTTCTTCATATTCCTTGTGATTCGACAAATTATGGAAGGTATTGTCGAACAAGTTAAAACGCTCACTATATTTTGCAAAGGCTTAGAAAACCGCGCCACGACTATGAGTAATGAAATGATGAAAATTGATTTATTAGTTAGTAGTGCACTAGAGTTAAAGCCTGATATCGAACGTATATCGCGAGCAGAAAATTTTGTGGAAGATGGCAAAATAGATGTGAGGAGAGACTAATGGCGAAAGCATGTAGATTTTTAGAGTACTCGATCATGCTGGATGAAGCAGGTTCAATTACTTTTGAGGAGTTGGAAGCAGATAAATTAGGTATTAAACCTGGAGAAGGATTTATGTCTTTTGTGGATCCAGTCACAAAAGAAGTAACACTTAGAAAAATTGATCTTACTAAGATCGAACACATTGAGATTTAAATGGAACAAGCAGGCATTGCACAATTAATAAGTGACTATGGATTTCCCATAGTAATGATGGTAGGGTTAGGATATTTTATATATTTTATCTGGAATTTTATTGGAGAACATATCGACCCAGCATTAGAAGAAATGCACATGGCATTAATTAAGGTCATAGACAAAACTCGTATGCTAGATCAAGATATGATACGCTTACAACAAAAAGTAAATGTTGTTTTAGAGTATAGGGCTAGGGATAAGCTCAAAGAGGAATTTCTAGAGAAATCTAGAAGAACGGAGAAAACAACTAATGACACACAATAATGAGATAGTGGAGTTAACACCGTATTCTTTTTCTAAAGATTTTATTTTAGTCTGTTCAATTGGGCTCAATATAGGATTTGGAATAGGTTTACTTCTACTATAATTGGGGATACAAATGACTAACAGAGATTGGGAAATGCTTAAAGCAGCTACCGGCCCGCACATATGGACTGGTAAGGATTTGTTTAAGGCATTTATTGTAGGACTAATAATCGGGTTGCTTGTGATGAGTCCGTTGGCTCTTGCAGATCAATTAACACACAGATTCAAATCACCGAGTTTTAATGGGATAGGCACCGGCGCACACTACCTGACGATTGAAAATCAGGAACGTTCTAGGCGAGAGCAAATCAAAGACGATATTGAATCTGCATTAAGAGACGCAGAACGTGAAGAAGAAAACTCGACATTAAATAAGTTTTTAAGAAACTTAGAAAGCAGAATTTACAGTCAAATATCACGACAGTTAGTAGATCAGATGTTCGGCAACGAGGAAGGCGCCGACTATGGCGTGTTTACTATTGAAGGAAATACAGTAACTTATGAAAGGATGCTAGGAGAAGATGGCATCGCTATCATACGTATGACTATTGTTGCCGAGGACGGGTCGACAACTACTATTGACATACCAGTTGGTGTAGGGAATTTAGGCGGATGACACGTTTAATAGTAGCAAGTTTTATACTTGTATTTTTGTCAGGATGTGCCAGCACGTCTTTCCCTGGAAAGTTGTCTGCGGAATGGTGTTGGGAAAAAAATCCTAAACAAGAATGTATAGAACCCCCTCAGCAAGTAGAATTACCTACATATAAAAAATTAAGGGAATTGCCTCCGGCCGAAACTCAACCGGTGGTCGCAATTTATACTTTCGCAGATTTAACTGGTCAACGGAAAGCGTCTGACAGCGGACAGAGTTTTAGTACAGCAGTTACACAAGGTGCCAAAGAGTTGTTAATTGATGCTCTTAAGGCAGCTGGAGCAGGCGACACCGGAAACGGCACCTGGTTCCGTGTAGTTGAACGTGGCATGAGTTTAGATAATTTGATAAGAGAGCGTCAAATTATACGGAGCACACGACAGGATTACGAAAAAGCCACAGGAGAAGAACAGCAAGCATTACAACCAATGTTATTCGCCGGCATGTTATTCGAAGGCGGCGTAGTTGGCTACGACACAAACATAGAAACAGGCGGAAACGGCGCCAGATACTTAGGCATAGGAACAACTAATCAGTATAGACGAGATTCTGTAACAGTGTCTCTGCGAGCAGTTAGTACACTAACTGGCGAAGTTATATTGAATGTACAGACATACAAAACTATTTTGTCTGTTGGACTAGCAGGAGATGTATTCCGATTCGTAGATATGGATACAAAACTGATCGAGCTAGAAACAGGCATGACACAAAACGAAAGTACGACTTGGGCAGTACGTAGTGCTATAGAAGCCGCGGTGTTAGCCCTTATAGAACAAGGCGATGAACGAGGATTCTGGAAAATCGAATATGATAACGAGCAACCAGTGGATACTACTATAGACGAGATCGCAGAGAAAAAATAACAAGGACATTATTATGAAAAAACAAATTAACAAAATAGCAACAGTGCTTGCTGTTTGTTTGTTAGGTGTAGCTAATTTTGCAATTGCTGCAGCAGGAACAACAGACAATGAAATACTAATCGAGCAAGTGGGTAATACATTGACGTTGACAATCATACAAGACGGTTACGGAAATAAAATCTCCGGTGACGAAAATGATAGCACAGACTTGGTTATAACTGGTACTGGTATTACTATGGATTTAGACCAGGTAGGTAACAGCAACAAGTTCTTTGGTGATATTACTAGTGATAATTCTACGTTGAATTGGACTTTTACTGGTAGCAGTAATATATGGAACAATTTGATCGGAGATGCAGCTAGTGCAGATGACGCTAATATCTTGGTTGATATTACAGGTGACAGCAACACGATGGACTTTGACTTAGCTAGTGTAGTTAGCGCAGAACGTTTAGATATGGACTGGACAGTAATAGGCGATTCAAACGTATTTGATGTCGACATAGAAGTCGACGATGCAACTTGGGACATTGACCTGACAGGCGACACAAACAATTTTTTAACAAGTTTAACTGATGGTGCAAATCAGTATTTAAAAGTAATCCATGACGGAGACGCAGGTGATTTTGATATACTTATGAGTTCTGGTACATGCCCAACTGGCGTATCAAGTTGTTACGGACACATAGATCTAGACATTGACAGTAATAATGCGACAGTCCAGATTACTATTACTGATTAGTACATTATTAGTTCAAAGCATTGCAATAGCACAAATAGGCGATGTGTTTGAACAAAGTGGAACTCCGGGCGAAATACTGAGACAAGGTGGTGAGGAACTTACTGCCGATTTGAACGCACCTATAGTTTCTATGGACACAGTTGAAACGGAAAACGGTAGGCTCAAAATACAGTTCGTTGATAACACTGAAGTGTCTATGACCGAGCATACTGTTGTAGAAATAAATGAGTATGTGTACGACCCTGATCCTAATAAGAGTAAAATGGCTCTTAATTTTGCGCAAGGGACAGCAAGATTTGCAACTGGAAAGTTAGGTCTAGTGCCCCGGGAAAACATAGCAATACAGACACCGACAGCAAGTATAGGGATTAGAGGCACTGATTTTACTATGAGTGTAGATGAATTAGGCCGCAGTTTGGTAATATTATTACCAGATGAAAATTGTACGGATGGAATTGACTTAGAAGAAGGATGCGCTCCTAGCGGGAGCATTAGTGTATCGAATCAAGGCGGCACACAAGTACTTGACGAGGCGTATCAAGCTGTTATGGTTAGCACATTTGAAACCATTCCGACTACGCCTGTAGTAATACGTAATCTTAATTTATCTATGATCGATAATATGTTTATTGTACAACCACCACAAGAAGTAGAACAAGCTGTCGATGATCAACGAGAACAATTGTCTATGGACCAGGATTTATTAGCGTTTGATGGATTGGATCAGGATTTTTTAGAAAATGATTTGCTGAATGAAAATATGGAAGATCTGTCCTTTACAGAATTAGACATTGACTATTTAGGTATTGACTACTTGCAGAACTTACTTGATGTGTTGGAGCCCGGCTTAGATTTAGATCCAGTATCAGATGATAAGTTAGCAGTAAGAGTTCAAGACAAAATTACTGGTACGCTAAATCCAGGATTCGATCCAGTTACAATGTATAATACAATTATAGAAGATAACGGTATATTGTTTATTCGTTTAGTAGACGGTCAAGGAAAGATAAGTATTAGAGTACCAGCTGGGTCCAACACAAAAATAGAAACAGAAGTAGAGCCCAAGAAAAGTATTATTTGTGTAAATAATTGTTCAGACATAAATATTTTTATAAGACAGACACAAGGATAACATGAATAAAATATTAATCAACATGCAGTATATTATATTGTCTATGATGTTGTTAACACAACAAGTAAATGCGCAAAGTGCTAACAGCAATATTATTCTCATTGATCAAGCTGGCGACAGTCTTAATTTAAATATTCTACAACAAGGTTACGGCAACACAGTAAAAAATTTACAACTAGCTGGAAAGGCTACTCTAAATAGTTCCAATTTGAATCTTGATATCGACACTTCCGGCGACCTTAACGATATAGGTCTTTGGTCAAGTGGTAGTAATCAAAATGTAAGTGGTCACATAACCGGTGACTCCAATGATTTGTTTATGGATGCTCACGGTAATTCAGTTTCATTACAAGCAGACATAATAGGTGATAATAACTATGCTTGGTTAGAAGCAGGCAATACCAATAGTAACGTGTCTAATGCTATTCAACTTTATCAAGCAGGTGACGGTCATTATGCTTATCTTGAATCATTTAGCGGCACTTACAATAATATAGATGCTTATCAAGGTAACGGACAGGATGACAATTATATATATGCCTATATAAACTCAAATTCAGACAGCAACAATCTCAAAATATGGCAAGGCAAACATTCAGACGGCACTACTGATGCAGATGAAGTAGGAGATCACGAAGCATACTGGACTGTGACTGGGGATAACAATACATTAGCAAGTTACCAAACTGATACAAACAGATCAAGTGGTGGAGCAGGACATCATTTAGTAAATATCATTACTGGCGATAGTAATAGTGTAGCACATACACAAATGGGAAAAGCAGGACACGATGGCTTTATAGAAATTGGCGGTAACAATAATACTGTTGATTTATATCAACGAGGCAACGGCGGTGTTAAATGGGCAGACATTGTGTTAGATGGCGATGGGCATAGTGTTGATGTTAACCAACGTGGTGGAAATGCGGCAACAGCAACCATAGATTTAACATACGGTTCGGGTGCTTATAATCTTAACCTAATACAAAACATGACGTCATCAGCAGGCACTTACAGTATCACAGGTGTGTGTTATACCTCGTCAGGATGTTCAATAACAGTAAACGGTAGCAACTAATGGACTACGGCGGCGACAACAACTGTGCAGAAGAATACGAAGTATGTCTTACACAAGATCAATACGTAGAACTCATCACTATGATGGAAGATGCAGGTGTTGAATTTGAGGGTGAATTAGAAATAGCAGAAAGACTAGGTGATGCAGAAGCAGTAGCAAACTTCACTTGGCAAGTGCTGTTCTTAACACCGTGGGAATTAGCATACATAGCATTACCAATGAGTGTGTTAGCATTTTACGGACTCAGTATATATGCCACATTTAAGTGGCTCCAAAAGAAGTTTTCTTGATATGGGTTATATAGAATCAGCGTTAATACTGGTACTAAGTACGTCTTCTGGAGACGTATTAGAGTCAAAAACTGTTAGGACATTTGTTAAAAATCACCATTGCACACAGTTTTATTATGATCCTAAATATAACGACTCTTTTCGGCAACATGCATTTGATTATTGGTTGGAAAATATGGAATATGCGAAGCCTGGATATTCGATTAGCTTTCAATGTAAACGTGTAGGTCCTTACTATACTGCCTAGATGCAACAAATTGTAACATTGGTTACATTTTTCTTAACTTCTCTGTATAATACATATAAATATTTTGTAACCACAGAGGAACTTTTTATGAACAGAATACTGTTGGCATTTTTAATGATGCTACCCGTTTTTGCGACTGCGCAAACGTACACAGCAGAAGTCGCAAAAATTATCAACAACAATTGTGTAGTATGTCACAGAGCAGGCGGCATTGGACCAATGAGCTTTGAAACATACGAGCAAGTAAGACCTTGGGCTCCACTAATACAGATGCGTGTAGCAAACAGAGAAATGCCTCCTTATGCATACGATCACGGTATTGGCATTCAAGACCTACAAGGCGATTGGCGTTTATCACAAGACGACATCGACACTGTTGTTGCATGGGTTAATGCAGGCTCACAGTACGGCGATCCTGATACTGTTGTACAAGCACCACCAATGAAAGACTTGGAAGCATGGAATTTTGAGGGTGACTTCGGTGCACCAGATGCAATCATACCTTCAGTTGCTATTGACATTCCAGCAAACGGTAATGACTTATGGCATAAGCATTTAGTCCCAACAGGACTAACTGAGGAGAGGTGCATTAAAGCAGTACAAGTAAAGCCACGTGGTAATGCTAAGTCAGTAGTACATCATGCTAACTCTTCCATCATCACCGCAGAAGGGCGTGAAGGCATGCTCACTGAGTACGCTATGGGAAAGTGGGGAGAGATCGTGCCAGAGGGAGTATGTCGCACGATCCCAGCAAACGCAGAAGTGTCGTGGGACATTCACATGTTCCCAGGTGGACTTGGCGCAATGGCACCAGGATCAGTTATCAAAGACAACGTGGTAGAGATTGGTCTTTGGTTATACACCGAAGAGGAAAGCGAACAACTGAAATACAAACAAGATTTAAGTTTGTATCGCCTAGGAGACCAGGACGATATTACTATCCCACCACATGGTTATTACATGACACAAGGCTTCCACAGTTTTGATCATCCAGTTAGACTAGATAGTTTTCAACCACATGGACACTTGCGTATGAACGCAGCAAGTTTGGAAATATTCTATCCTGAGACAGGACGCACAGAACAGATTAGCCAAGTGAGTAATTGGAGCGCAACATGGCATCACAGTCATTTATATGCTCCAGATGTTGCACCACTCCTACCAGCTGGAGCAGTTATTGTTCTAAAGCAATGGTATGACAACACAGAAAATAACCCAAACAATCCAGATCCTGATATGTGGGTAATGGGCGGTTCAAGAACAGGAGACGAAATGACTCATGCTTGGCTTGCTATTACACATCTGGACGATGAAGGATATACTAAACTAAAAGAGGAACGAGATGAAAAAATTAATGTTGCTAGTAGGTAGTCTGGTATCATCTATTGCGTATGCACACGATGATGTTGCTATAGACTATGCAGAAAACGTAGCACCAATCTTTGTAGAGCAATGTCAAAGCTGTCACAGAGAAGGGGGCATTGCTCCTTGGGCAATGACTGATTATAGGATGCTTCAAGCGTTTGCACCTGCCATTAAAGAAGCAGTTACAACATTGGAAATGCCGCCTGGACAGATTGATCGCAAGTATGCAAAGGATATTATCAACCACCGTACACTTAGTCATCTAGAAATGGAGACTATTGTTGAATGGATCAATGCAGGTGCACCTGTTGAAGGTGACAGAGACCCACTAACAGAAACGGTATACTCAACATCTGAGTGGGTACACGGCGAACCTGATATGATTGTATATGTACCAGCACAAGAAATACCTGCTGGTCCTAGTGCGATTCCTTATCGCTATGTAGGTGTTGACTTGGGATTAACAGAAGACAAGTGGCTTCGTGGTTCAGAGTTTTTGCCTTCAGAGCCTACAGTAATGCATCACATGCTAAACTCTGTGAGTGTACCAGGCGAGCGTAATGCTAACATTCTTGGCACACAAGGAGGCGGGCAAGAAGAAATGAACTATGCTTCTGTTAGTGCTTATGTTCCTGGCGGTGATCCAGACTTTTATGACGAGAATACTGGCGGCTTGTTACGAGCAGGTAGTACTGTAAACTTGCAGTTACACTACACTCCAGACGGCGTAGCAAGAACTGACGAAGCAAGGATTGGATTGTACTTCCACGATGAAGGTGTAGTACCACAAGAAAGAATGGCAGGAGACTGTGCTTGTATCTTCCCAAACAACTGGACAACTATACCTGCTTACGATCCTAACTTTGTACAGACAGCAGAAGTAGTACTAAAGCAAGATGTAATGCTGCACACATTTTTACCACACATGCACTTTCGTGGCAAGAGTATGAAAGCAACAGCGTACTACCCAGACGGCACTGTAGAAGAACTTATTGATGTGCCACGTTACGAATATGCTTGGCAACTGTCATACACATGGAGAGAGCCTAAATTCTTACCCGTGGGTACACGATTGTTTGTAGAAGGCGCATTTGACAACTCGGCTGAGAATAAAATGAACCCGGATCCTAGCAGAGATGTTCCGTGGGGACAAATGTCGGAGGATGAAATGTTCTTTGGCGCATTTACTTGGAAAAACTTATAAGGAGACTACTATGTGGACTAAACCAACTTATGAAAATATAAGACTTGGATTTGAAGTTACAATGTACTTTAGCCATAGATAAAAATTATGTATGGACACTGCCGGCAAGTTCGGCTTACTAACTAATAAAAGCACACCTAGGTGTGCTTTTTCTTTTGATAAATAAAATTATGAAATGGTGTATTGTTGTTGTTATAAGTTTACTTTCCTCGTCTAGTTATGCTATTAGTTTAACTAAGAGTCAAATACACTTCATTAATGCAGGCGATACTTGTTGTTACAGTCAAGCAGTATTAGATCAAGTTAATCAACCTACATATGAATATCCTCCACAGGTTGAACTAAACTTACCATCATTAAAAGAACCAGCATCTAAACTTACATGGTCATTATTCTATGCGTTACAAGTATTAGATGTGTACACAAGTGACAGAGCATTACAATATAGCTGTGTAGAAGAAGTCAATCCTATACTTGGCAAATCGCCAACTGCAACCGACATACTAGGACTGAAATTAGTGTTACTTGCTCCTACACTATGGCATACTAATAAGACCGACATTGTAACTGACGCAGACTTAGCAGGAATAAATTACATGATGACAGCCGTAGTTGCTAATAACTTTGATGTGTGGTTCGAAGCCAGTAATACCTGCCGTAAGATACGATAAATATTATTATGAAATGGTTACTAAGCGGGTGGGCCGTAGCAATATCTGTATTACTATTGACAACTCTACGAGTTGCTGATCCCGTCCCAGTTCAAAGTCTGCGTTCACAGACATTCGATTACTATCAACAATTAGATGAAGTTAAACAAAGCAACGAAGTTGTAGTAATAAACATTGGCGAAAAAAGCCTACAACAGTGGGGACAATGGCCCTGGCCAAGACAGAATTTTGCACAACTAATATCGGACTTGCGAAATCATAATGCAGGTATAATTGGTTTAAATTTCATGTTCCCAGAAGCAGATAGATTCGGCGGAGATGAAGTTTTAGCAAGTTGGATGACTGACAACGGCGTAGTTCTAAGCCAAGCACCATCTGCTAAAGGCGTTAGAACTTCAGCTCCTCATATCGGTACAGCAACTATAGGACCAGTGTCTGCTACTAACTACCTGCTGACTTGGCCGAATATTGTAAAAAATATTGAGATACTAGAAAATACTTCTGCTGGTATTGGAGTGATTGCTTCTGCGCCACAGCCAGATAACCAAACAAGGACCTACCCATTAGCAATTGGAGTAGAGGGAAAGATATACCCTAGTTTTGCTATTGAGATGTTAAGGACTTATACAGGTAAGCCGAGTTACATACTAAAAACTAGTGAGATAGGAATACAGGAATTTGCTGTGCCGCCTTTTGACCCAATAGTGACACAGCCAAACGGGACTGCATATATACGGTTCAACAATACATTTGAAGAATACGAATATGTAGATGCAAGTGAACTGCCTGACTTAGGTGGAAAGTTTGTCATAGTGGGTGTGAGTGCAGAAGGTGTTGCCAATCCGGTGCCCACTCCGGTAGGCAACACATTACCACAGCACATACAAGCGTCTATGCTACAAAACTTTATAGACGGTAGTAATATTACCAGGTCCGAGTTATCGTTGCTTACAGAGCTTCTGTGTGCGTTGTTGAGCATGATATTAGTTGCTCTAGCAATATATAAGTTGCCCGTATGGGCAGGATTGTTTACTACAGTAAGCATTATAGGGTCTATTGCTTATTATACTATACATTCTTATACAGCAAACTTAGTTTTATTTGATGCTACTTTTCCTGCAATAAGTGCATTCTTAATCTTTACACAGGCAAGTTTTAACAACTTCTGGATACAGTTTAAATTAAGACAAGAGATTGAAAAACAATTTGCTGGATATTGTTCGCCTACAGTGGTGCGTATGTTAAAAGAAAATCCTGCGTTGATCAAAGAAGGCATGAAGCGAGAGATATCAATATGCTTTTCAGACTTGCGTGGCTTCACACCATTAGGTGAAAGTTTTGGAGATGATGTACAAGGACTCACAAAACTAATGAATGGATATATGGATGCTATCACGCAACCTGTACTTGATGCAGACGGTATGATTATCAAGTACATAGGTGATGCAAGTATGCATATACACAATGCACCAAACGATGATGCAAAGCATGAACACTCAGCAGTGCAAACCGGTTTGGACATGTTAACAGCAGTGGAGAAATTTAATGATAAGATCACAGCAGAGGGAAGACCTCCAATTGGTATGGGGGCTGGCATTAACACTGGCGTTGGTTATCTCGGTGAGATGGGCTCTACAAGCAGACATAGTTATGATGTACTTGGAGATGCTGTATCAACTGCCGCACGAATTGAGTCTAAGTGCAAAGAATACGGGTGCTTATTACTAGTAGGCGGCAGCACATACGAAAAAACTAAGGATGACTTCTTTTATTTAAAGGTAGATGACTTAGCAGTTAAAGGAAAAACAGTTGGCATTTCTATATACACTGTATTGTGTAAAATGGATTGGATGATGACTAATACAGACTGGGCAATGCCACAACAAGTCCATGAAAAAATGCATGAAGCATACAAAGATCAAATGTTTGATACCGCTATAGTATACTGCAATGATCTTAAAAAGGAGTTTAACGGCAAAATGGCAGGTTACTACGACATGTGGATTGAGCGTTGCGAGTATATGAAAACACAAGAGTTGCCTGCAGACTGGGACGGAATATTTATAGCAACCACAAAATAAATTATTCTTCCGGTTCCCAGTTTTTTAATTCTATAATAGTGTTTGCATATTCTAATAAATCTGTTCGTAATCTTCGAAGATGTATCATTTGTAATGGCTCGGGCAAATCTGCTCCATTATACAACGGTAAGTATGCATTTAAAATCTTATCTACTCGCTTTCGGTCAGTTATAATCGCATCTAACAGCCTGTTATGAAATTCATTTTCTGTAAGTATAGCATGCATCCAAATGTGTCGCGGATTTTCACTAGAATACGATCTCACTATTTCTCTAGCATCGTATATTACTGCCCTAACCGGATTAATATTGTCTCTAAACCTAGACATAACTGCTGGAAATGCCCAACCATCATCTCTAGTCCGCTGATCTTGTATAAACGATTGGTAATCTTTAAAAAAGTTCTCCGATAGTTGCTCAGAACTCTCTGCAATATTTTCTTTGAAATGGTCTATGAACTTTATTGCAATGCGCTGATGTTTTTTTGATAATTTATCAAATACGCTTTCTACATCAGCAATGGTGTAAGTACCATCTATAAATACAGTTGGTATACGCTTGTTTTTTTGAAATTTGTTTAACTCTGCCTCTATACGAGCAGCAGTGAAATCAATTATTTCTTTCATGCTACTATTTATTGGTTATTAATAGACAGTATAGTGTGTAGTTTAGTAGTCCCAGAATTCCTTTCTAGTGTTGCTTTACATCCTTCGTGTAACGGTTTGGGCCATACACCTATGTTTACCCAAGCATACCCAGCACTCTCGTTGTTTAATGTTGGCATAAACTCTTTATCTACTATGTATGCAAAACTATAGTACATAAATCTCTTGTCTTTGCTTTGATATGTATCGAGTGGATTTAGTTTATGCAATTCTGGGACAAAACCCATCTCTTCAGTTAACTCACGCTGGAGACACTCGTATGGAGATTCACCCGAATCGATGATACCTCCAAAAAATCCCCAGGTATGTCTATGTTTCTTTTTACTATTGCGTAGTTGTAATAGGCAACGCCCGGTGTCGAGCGACAGAAACACTGCACCGCAGGCTTTTATACATTTAGGATCCAGTATCCCGGGTTGTAAATTCCCTCGTGCGAGCTCGTCCACTGTGCATCTTCCCATTTGTATTGTTTGTTTGTGTATGTGTTTTCTATATAGTGCGTATTATCTAATTGCATACGAGAGTCAAATACTACATCCCATGCAGCACCGTTATATTCGATAATGTCATTGGTATATGCAGTAATACCCCAGACATTTCCTTGTATTTCGTTAGTTAACAAGTATCTTTGTCCAGTTGCTACAGCAGCTAAGTTACCGTCACCTGGAAAACTAGCAACTGGGTCGACAATTCTTGTTAAATTAGTCAGTGTATTAGCAGGTAATGTGTCTTGGTCAAGTGTAAATATTAATTTTGTTGAGTCAATAGTGTTTCGGACCACAGATCCTGTTATTTGTTGATCTGTGTCGTATACATTATTAGATAAATTCAATTGAATGGTGCTGCCAGGCGTTAATGGTATGTCGTCCAGGTCAACATTTTGCGTATCTGCTGTTCCCGAACTTCCTTGCGGGCTTAAAACTTCTAATAAATCATTCCAATTTGCTAATATTGTTCCGTTATCTTTATATAATGTTGCTTCTGAGCCTACAACCTCTAGACGATAGTTGTTAGGGCTAATAGTATGTAATTGAAATTGCTTGTCTAAGGTTCTGAAAAAGTCATAAATGTCCTCATCATAGCCCAAGTCGTTGATACTGCTAGTGTCTGTTATATTCGTAACGATTGTGTTAATAATTTTTTGTCGTTTAACTTTCGCAGGCGGATTAAGCCAAATAGGTAGAGTGAATGTTAAAGTCGCAATGTCGATTGTCTCATCGACACCAGCTGGCATACTTCTATTACTCCACTGAATGTCTGTTAACTCGACTTCGAACAAACTAGTCCAGTCTAACGGGTTAGTACTTGATTGAAGTACTAGGCTTGGGTTAAACAGTATTAATATTTGCTCGAGTAATTGTAATTTTTGATCAGTGTTGCCACTCCATATGTCGATGTTCATGGTTAAATTATACGGAACAGGCATGTATCTATCTGTAGTATAAAGATTTCCTGGAAATTTAGTTTCGCCGTCTTGCCCCACATATTCCCCAGCATCATCGTCATACTGTCTTTCTGCAATTTGCACTTTGTCAACTAGTAACGGATCAGCCGCTCGATCCCGGGCGATAAGTAATGACGAAATACTACAAGATATAAACGGTGTACTGTTTACCATGTTCTCGCTGCCCTTCTTTAGTATGTGAGCAACCATTCGATTCATATCGGCATATCTAACAGGCACTTTATTATAGTACTCGACACCGTCTCGCTTGCCTTCCTTAACCTGAAAGCCTCCGAAGATTCGCATAAACTGCAAAAGATATCTTCTTAGTTGTTCGTCGTACCAATAATCCATGTGCTAGTCCGCCTTTGGCTTAACAGCCTTACTTAAATTTGTTTTCTCAGGCTTCTGTGTGCCGTCTGTATTTATTGTGATAGTATCATTGTTAATGAACGATGTGAGTACTCGGTTTGCAGCATTCCAGACTTTCTTGTTGTCGTCGCTAATACGTTTCCATGTATTACCAGACTTTTGAAAAAGTCGATGAGGTGAAAAGTCTGTTCTTAAAAAATAGTCTTCGTTATTAGCAGCAACCGGAAAAGTTTCACCGCTACCTACAATACTTACACCGTTTGGCGGCTCGCCATCACCCGGGAAATATACACCAGGTTTGTCGCGGCTGTCAGGATCTACATAAAGGTGACCACCTTCATAATAGCCGCCGTCATACGGCACTTCTTCTGCTGCTAATTCTAAGACTTTGTCTGATATAGCAATTTCTGTGCTATAAGTACTGAGAATGTTTCTTAAATCATCAGCCTCTGCGCCTGTTCCTAATATATCTCGATACTCTGGGCTATCTGTAATGTTTGCTAATTTAACCTTCCACAAATGAGGCCACCATCTAGCATCATATCCTTCAGCTGGTCTTCCAGCATCGCCTACTACAAAAAATCTGTTTACTGCTTCCCCACCATCCAACAATAAATCATCACGTAGATGAGGTAACTCAAGCACATCTCCTGGCATTAACCTTCGACCTAATACTTCTGCTATGGTATTCATATGAAAAGTCATACTTAGCCCTTGGTCTGCAACAAATAAACCGAATTGTGTAAGGTCAAACTCGGGATCAGCAATATTATAAGCACCACGTAACTCGTATATATTTTGATCGTACTTTCTATCTCGATTTTCTAAGAATAGTACATCTTGTATATACGTATCACCGGACCCAATACTACTACTAGTGTCGTCCTTGTAAGTGCCTATGTACTTGTGTACGAATACACCCGTTCCACCGGCATTAATACTCTCACCAACTAAATTATCTATAAAGTTGTGATCGTTTGTCTTGTGTTGATTCCATAGGCTAAGTCTTGGCATAATGTTATATTTATCACTTTAAATAGTTCTTGACACAAACATTGATAACTAGTATAATGTAATCTTACATACGAGAGGTGGGTGAGTGGCTGAAACCAGTTCCCTGCTAAGGAACCGTACGTGAAAACGTACCGAGGGTTCGAATCCCTCCCTCTCGGCCAAACATAATAGGAGTAACATCAATGTTTAAGAAACTTGGATTTGCAATTTACGATCTTTATAATTACTTTTTTAATCTAAAGTACAACCCATTACGTCATATTCCTAGTCCGTATACACAATTTATTCTGATGTTTTATTTGTCTGTAATGTGGTCAGCAGTATTTACTGCATGGGCAGGCTATACGATTTACTACGGAATCTACAGTGTGGGAGGACACCTGTTAGTTGTCGGGGCATTCTTTGTCACAGCTACAGTATTCCATGACGCCGAGAAGAACGGGCATCTGTGGGTTAAGCGAAATAAATAGTGACATGCGGGTGTAGCTCAGTTGGTAGAGCGCAACCTTGCCAAGGTTGAGGTCACGAGTTCGAGCCTCGTTACCCGCTCCAACTTTAAGGAACTGTTTTGAATCTTAAAGAAAAGATTAATGATAGAATGGATCAATTGCAAGCCTGGATGGAAAGCGATTACCATCTAGAAAACCCACTAGAAGTTTATGAACACACACTTACTGTCAGCAAGTTTTGGTCTGTGTTGACAGAGGAAGACAAAGACTATATACAGTGTGCTCAAGATGCCATCGAAGAGTCCACCCCGTGGGGAGATCCGAATAAATAATAAGGTATGGGGCTGTAGCTCAGTAGGGAGAGCGTCTGGTTTGCATCCAGAAGGTCGTGGGTTCGATCCCCTCCAGCTCCACCATCCTCATATGAGGATAACAATCACGGGATGTAATTACATATGTTGCATAAAGATGCATTTATAGATTTACCCAATATTTCGCTACCATTTACACATGCAGATTTGTTTACGGATCAAGACTACGAAATATTAGAAACCAGAACAGCCCCACCAGGCGGTACAATGACCGGCAAAGTTGGTTGGGGGATTGGTGCTAAAGAAACACAACAGAAATATCGCGATGTGTCTGTTTTAGGCTTTATTTTAGATAAAGACATAATGTATGCGATGAAGGAACATTTCGACAAAACCTATAATTCAGATATAATGGGCGATATTTATCCTATAGCTCATGGCAGGACAATGATGCCTGTTACGCTGATTACATTTTCGGGTAACACTCCATGGCATAGAGAAGGCTTCCCTCAAGCATGGTCTACTAAAGAGTTTGAAAAGTCTTACCATTCTTTTTGTCCAAGAACTCGGTATAACTATTCTGTAAATTATCCGTTGTATATAAAAGATGCAGAAAATACTAAAGTAGAATTTGCTAAAACATCAAAACGGTTACAGGATTTAGAAGAAAAATTAATGATGCAAATGATGGAAAATGATACAGACTCTGAAACAGAGCAAAGTATACGAGTATCTAGGTCACTAGATCAAGTTCTGGATGAGGACTTGTGGAAAGACGACCTTGAAATTGTTGGTACAAAATATGCGTATGACTGTCCGTACATTATTAATTTATCGTCCTATCATAAAGTTACAACGACGGATGCAACTAGAGTAAGTCTACGCTATATGGCATCCACTGAATATCAATGGTCAGATATAGAAAATTTATATAACACTGGGACATTATTTAAAAATGCTTAATGAAAAAGTTACATGGGTCCACCACTGGACTGATAAAACATTTAGTTTTAAAACTACTAGAAATAAAAGTTTTAGATTCCGAAACGGCGAGTTTGCCATGATTGGGTTGCCGGCAGAAGAAGAAGGCAGTCGCCCAGTGCTTAGGGCATACAGTATTGCAAGTGCAAACTATGAAGATGAATTGGAGTTCCTCAGTATTAAGGTACCAGACGGACCTCTTACAAGTCGTTTACAGCATTTAAAAGTCGGAGACGATGTATTAGTCATGCCTAAGTGTACGGGCACACTGACGATTGATAATTTAACCAAAGCAGATAATCTATACCTGTTGTCAACTGGAACCGGTCTTGCACCGTTCCTAAGTATAATCAGAGACCCTGAAACATATGAAAAGTTTAAAACGGTCACTGTAGTTCATACAACTCGAACGCACACCGAACACACATATACTGACTTAATGGCAGAACTAGCAGACACATTTCCACTTAAATATTACGACACTTGCACCCAAGAAGACTATATACGAAAAGGTAGGCTATGGGAACATGTAGATTCATTTACTAACGGTGGGTTTAACAAAGATACTGACAGAGTTATGGTATGCGGCGGCCCCGAAATGAATTATCAGTGTAGAGATTATTTCGAAGACATTGGATGGATCGAAGGTAACTTAGGCGAACCGAACGACTTTGTGTTAGAACGTGCATTTGTTGACTGACAGGCAAAAATAATGGATCTACCTCATCAAGACCCGATAAAATTTATAGACACACATAATATTCTCTCTACCGGTATGGTGACAGCAGTATACACTATTCCGCATGATCATCCTGTACTAAAAGGACACTTCCCCCACATTCCGGTATGGCCCGGAGTGCATCTTATTGAAGGAATGAATCAAACTGCTGGACTGCATGCTTTAAACTTAGCCAAAAATCTTCCTAGTGGCGACATCGATTTAACTAAAATAATAACATTCGTGACAAGTGTGGATAAAGTTAAATTTAGGGAACCTTGTTTTCCTGGAGACAAACTCAAATACACTGCGGAATTAGTTAAAGAAAAAGGAAGCCATTTATTTTACGAGTGTGCAGTTTATAAGGATAGCAAGCGCATATCGTCGGCAAAGATTGGTTTAACAGCAAAACGACTGTAAAAATACCAGTTGACATTACTTTTTTCTGAACTTATAATAACTACCTTATAATTAATGTCTTTATAAACGGAATGAGAAATGCCAAAACGTAAAAGCAAAGAAATATACTTGATGCCCGAGCCAAAGTGGAAAGAGATCCAGACTGCTCCGGAAGACAAGATAGAAACTATTCTACGAGGGTTCGAGTATTTTGTCCACTACGAAGTTAGCGACAAAAAACAAGCAGAAGCACTGAGAGAGTGGTTGGTTGCTGACAGTGGCTTAGACAAGGAAACTGTTAAGCAACTTAAAAAAGTTCCTGACGGCTGGTTCGGCTCTCTATCTAAACATTGTTATATTTGGAAAAAAAGCGGTTATATGAGAGATGCTGCTAGGCAGTACATATTATCAGCAATCCCAGAATTAAAAGCCAAAGCAGAACACCTTGTTGAAGAGAAAGAGAAAGAAGAGAAGGCCCCTACAAAGCCCAAAATAAGCATACAACAGCGAATGCGTGAACAAGTAGCAGAGCTATGTGGTGTTTGGGAAAGTCTTATAGACGAGCTTCTATGGGCCGAATACGATGTCGATAAATTCGACCCGTATAAAGATATGAGATCATATGATGGTGGAGTGATTAAACCAGCACATGCAAAAATTATAAAAGACATGTATGAAGGTCAGCACAAAGAAGCATTAGAAATAGTACAATGGCAAGATGAAGAGATTAAAGAAGCGTTTTCGTACATGGGTGCGAAACTTCGTAAACAGTATTTGTCGTTCTATGAAAAGATTAATACTGCTTGTGACACAATGATAAGCACCGGAAAAGCACAACGTAAGACTAGGAAGCCTAAAGCAGTTAGTAGAGATAAGTTAGTATCAAAGTTAAAGTTCCAAATTAACGACAGCGAGCTAGGCATAGCAAGTATTAATCCTACAGACGTTGTAGATGCCGCCGAAGTTTGGGTTTACAATACTAAAAATCGAAAGCTAGGAGTATATCGTGTAGCTGGCCTCGCAACAGGACTTACTGTAAAAGGCACTACAATTAAGGATTTTGATGAGACTAAGAGTATACAAAAAACGTTAAGGAAACCACAAGATCAAATTAAAGCCTTTAAAGGCAACGCCAGGACAAAGTTTCAAAAAGCGTTTGACGACATCAAAACAACAGACACTAAATTAAATGGCAGGTTAAACGATACTACTATAATTTTGAAAGCCTTTTAATCCCTTCAAGTACAGCAGAATAAGATAAATAGTGTTATGAACACTAGAATAGATAGTAGCGGTTACGGATCGCGGGACGACTTAATTAGAGAATTGAAACTCCGATTAGGAGACGGCATGGTTGACGTTGAATTAGACAGAGACCATTATGACATTGCTATTAACAAAGCAATGGCTAAGTATAGACAACTTAGTTCGGGGTCTGTAGAAGAAAGCATTGTCTGGATCCAGACGCAACCTGATGTAACTAAGTACACGTTACCTAGCGAAGTGATAGACGTTAAACGACTGTACCGACGTGGTGTAGGTACTAACAGCGGCGGCGGCACAAACTTTGATCCGTTTGATGTGGCATTTAATAACATGTATATGCTACAAGCCGGACAGTTAGGTGGACTAGCAACATTTGATGCTTTTGCACAGTATAAAGAAACATTAGGTAGAATATTCGGTAGCGAATATAATTTCACTTATAATCGAAATACCAAAGAGCTAACAATATTACGTAATGTTAGACACGGCGAGGATGTTGCTGTAGGCACATATAACTTCATTCCGGAATCAGTATTATTAACGGATGTGTATGCAAGTCCTTGGTTGTCCAATTTTGCTTTAGCCCAAGCTAAGTTTATGCTAGGAGAAGCTAGAAGTAAGTTTACTAGTGGCCTACCTGGCCCCGGCGGCGCAGTAACTTTAAACGGCGATGCATTAAAAACAGAAGCAATGTCTGAAATGGAAACGCTGATTGCAGAAATACACAACATGGAAGAAGGCAATTCTCCATTAGGATTTGTTATAGGATAAGAGGTACTTATGGGATACTCGGCAGAAAACCTCTTCTTGCAATCACCGGAATTAGCAATGCCTGTATCCTTAAGAAACAAAACAGAACCCCACGTAACAAAGCAACAACAGCAGGCAATAGATTTGATGTCTGGTGTTGGATTCGATAGCTCCCAAGGAACAAATTTTATTACAACATCTCGCGAGTCATCGTGGGAAACAAGTACGGTTCATCCCGATACAGCGAAAGAACTTACTGCATGGTGCCGCAACACATTTAATTTAAAGTTTTCAGGCGTATTTTATATTAGAACAAAGCCTGATAGCATAGGCCCGTGGCATAGTGAAGGCCCACTCCTTAAGGGCCGACAATGTGCATTGAATTTTATGATACAAGGGCAAGAAGGTGTGACATCAGCACAATGGGGGGAACACAAGCACATTGATGTACCACCAGACGAAATAGAAAAACATTTTTCGGGTATAGTGCCAGACACCGATGTTGACGTAATAGGACAATTGCACAATTCATTGTATACTCCGTTTTTTTACAACACTGCATGTCTGCATAGGTCGTACAATGTAAATTCTGATAAATCTAGAATTTTGTTATCTGTATGTGTAGCTGATAATATAACAGTAAAGCAGATACAAAAAATGCATAGCAACAATCGACTAATAAAAAGTACGGCGATATCATGATACAATCGCACCCAGGTTACTTTCAAGAATTAGACATAGAACTACCTTTCACTGTAGATGATCTTTTCACGGATCAGGACTATGATGTAATATCTCAAGTAGAACGCACTACCGGCGCTGTACGTACAGCTAATTTATACTGGATTTTTGCAGAGCGTGAAATAGGTAATGCGGCTTGGATACACAGTAAAGTTATACAGCGGCGATTACAAGAGTACATGCTCGATACGTTTGCTATACCATTTTTACCTAGAAGTGTTCCTATAGGTATGACAGGAAGATATGCATTTCCTGCTACGCTACTATGTTTCAGTGACGATAATTGGTTTCATAAGGAAGGCTTTACTGACGACATGCGTACAAATTCTGACAGAGTAAACGCACATTACGGTAGAATAAATTATTCATTAAATTTTAAAATGCTTGGCCCTACAGAAAACGCCGGAACCTTTTTCGGAGAGCCGTCTGATACTGTGTTACAATGGGATAAAATCGGAGGGGATAATGGCGAAGCGTATTATCGTACACACAAAACATATGACACAGATCCTTACTATGTACACATGGTTAACGATAAACCCGCATATCAGTATAGGCATAGACGATCGGGTTTTTGGCGCCATAGTGATCTAAATCAACACGATTATATTACAACAGTGGCGAAAAAAGAAGGCTTTGAAAAACCATACATTATTAATCTATCGAAATTCCATAGAGTAGATATGACGCCTATACCTCAGCCCAGGGTAGCAATGAGAATACATGGTAACTGGGAGAAATATTCGTTCGATCATATACAGCAACTACATAATGAAGGTAAGTTGTTAAAATAAACTTGACATACTATAGCAATACTATATAATATACATCTAATAATAATATACACCTAATACAGAGACTATACACAATGATAATTGGAATTACAGGATTAATTGGCTCGGGTAAAGACACAGTAGCAAAACTGTTTGTAAAGTCCCATGGTTGCGCCCAGGACAGTTTTGCGGCACCTTTGAAAGATATGTGTGCAAGCATTTTTGGTTGGGATAGAGCAATGCTTGAAGGCGATACTATTGACAGCAGAGACTTCCGAGAAACACCTGATTTATATTGGACTAAGAAGCTAGGCATTGATAGTTTTACACCCAGGCTTGCTTTGCAGTTGATAGGCACAGACATCATGCGCACACATTTCAATGAGAACATTTGGTTAAGCAGTTTGGAATATCGAATGAGAAAAGCATTGAACACATCGAAATGTGTTGTAGTTAGTGATGCAAGATTTGTAAATGAATTGTCTCTTATCAAGGATTTAGGAGGCATAGTGATTAATGTCAAGCGTAATGAGTTACCTGAATGGTACGAATATGCATATAAAGCTAATGTCGACGGCCACGTTCCTTCAAAACATATCATGAATACAAGGTTTAGTAACGTACACTCAAGTGAATGGAATTGGATAGGATTCGATTTTGATTATGAAATTGAAAATAATACTACAATTGAGCATCTTTCTGATGTAGTTTCTAAGATACAGTCAGAGATATTTCAAAAATCGCTCCGGGCAATTTAAAAAATCGTTTATTTATCAAAAACTTCTAAAAACCTTGTACCCCCTTTCTAAATAATACGGTTTTGCGCTACTTTAGATAAATATCTACATACTATACTATTGTTAACAAGGGTACAAAGTATTTAGATAGGAGATATAACATGGCAGAATTAGTATCACCTGGCGTAAGTATTAGTGTAACAGACGAGTCGTTTTACGCCTCTGCTGGTGCAGGTACAGTTCCTTTAATCATTATTGCAACGGCTCAGGACAAAGCAAGTCCTGACGGCGTAGGAACTGCTGCATTTACTACTAGTGCTGAAACAGGACAAGTAAAATTAATAACAAGCCAACGCGAGTTATTACAAAATTATGGTAATCCATTATTTTATTCAAGCGGAAGCACTCAACTTAACGGTTACGACCTTAACGAATACGGTCTATTAGCAGCTCATAGTTTCTTGGGTTTGTCTAACAGAGCGTGGATTTTAAGAGCAGACATCGATTTAGGTGAACTAGAAGCATCAGCTACATCACCAAGCGGCGCAACAGCAGATGGCGCACATTGGGTAGACATTGACGATTCTAGATATGGTGTTAGAGAGTATGCGTCTGGCGCATGGGTTAAGAAAACAGCAAAAGTTTGTGAAAAGAACGATATTCGAGTAACAGGCGAACCAAAGCAGTCCTTTGGTTTAAACGGCGACTACGCAATCGTTGCACAAACATCCGCTGGCGATGCATCAGAGCAAATTAAGTACTTCGAAAAGTTCAGTGATGACTGGTACGAAATTGGCTCTACAAGTTGGACAGCTGCAACAAGCGGCGACTTCCAGTTTGCAACTCACTTGAGAGTACCAACTCTTCAAAGCGATGGCGCAAGCTCACTAGTAGACGGTGATGTGTTTATTCAAACAACTACACCAAACAGTGGCATGGATTTACGTGTTAAAGCATTCAGCAGCAGTACTAAGGCATACGCTAACATAGCAAGCCCAGTATACGCAAGCGGTGATGCAGCATATGACGACATGGGTATTACAAATGTTGTTGCCGGCGATGTAATCGCTATACACGGTGAAGACACTGCAACAATTGAATTTAGAAAGCATGACGGTAGCACAAGTTTAGTTGCTACTGGTAGCGCACACGGTACAGTAGATGTTACAGCTAAGACGTTGTCTATTGTATACAAAGGCGTTACAACACCAGTTAACTTTACTGCTTCTGTAAGCGGCACAATTGCAGCATCTACAGTAGACGACAGTATCTTTGACATTAACAGTGCACTATCAGGCGCAGGCGTAACAGAAGTTGTTGCATCTGAAGGCGACAGTGATAACATTGTTATGACATCAAGTTCAGGTTATGATATTAAACTTTTAAGCACAGACCCTGCATTTGGACCAAGTAGTATTGGCTTAGGCAGCGGCGGCGCATCAGATGATGTGTTGTTCACTAACTGGGCAGATTTAACTTACAAAGCAAGCAAAACAAAGCCAGCTGGCACATTAGCATCCGGTACGTACTGGTATGATGCAAGTGTTGCTCTTGCTAATGTTGACTTGTTGGAAAACCATGTAACAAATGGTTGGCAGAGTGTTTCAGCTGATTTAAATGTTACTGCAACTAAGCCTAGTAAGCAAAGTGACGGTACTACACCACTTGCTGGTGGAGAGTTATGGCTTGACAGCGACGACTTGGACAACTTCCCTAAAATTTACAGATACTCTGCAAGCGCAAGCGCATGGGTAGGTGTAGACGGTACTGACCAGGTAACAGCAGACGGTATTATATACCAAGACTTCCGTGCAGTTAAAGGCGGCAGCTTGTCTGCAGATGCTCCTGCTAAAGAGAAGTATCCAGTAGGTATTTTAGGCTGGAACAAGCGAGCAAGCGGCGGCAACGTTAAAGAATGGCAAGTTGATTATGTTGCTAACGGTGTAGCTGTTGGTAACGTTTGGGTTGACGCAAGCGGCAACCAAGTAGATGGTAAGATGCATGGCATGAGAAAGGCTGTACACAACTTAGTTAAAACTAAGATGCAAGCAATCATAACTCAAAACGATGCAATCAGAAGTGAAATTAATGCGTTTAACTTGATCACAGCACCTGGTTATCCAGAATTGCTTGACGAGATGATTGCATTAAGTGGCGACAGACGTAATACTGCATTTGTTATTGCAGATACGCCAATGAGACTAGATGCTTCTGCAACTACTGTTCAAGCGTGGGCAACTAATGCTAACAATGCTAGTGAAAACGGCGAAGACGGCTTACTATCAAGTTCTCCATATGCGGCTGTTTACTACCCAAGTGCAATGACAACTAACTTAGACGGTACAAATGTTGTAGTACCACCTAGTCATGTTGCATTACGCACATTTGCATTCAACGATCAGGTTGCATTCCCTTGGTTTGCACCAGCTGGCTTCCAGCGTGGTATCGTACAAAATGCAACAAGTGTAGGATATGTTGACGCAGATAGCGGCGAATATGTTCCAGTTACACTCAACGAAGGGCAACGTGACACGCTTTACTTGAATAAAGTAAACCCAATCGCACAGTTCCCAGGAAGAGGCCTTGCAGTATTTGGTCAAAAGACTCTTAACCCAACAGCAAGTGCGTTGGACAGAGTTAACGTTGCACGTTTAATTGTATACCTCAGAGAAAGACTAGACGATGTTGTTAAGCCTTTCTTGTTTGAGCCAAACGATGCATTGACTAGAGCAAAAGCTAAGAACGTAGTAGACGGGTTGTTATCTAATCTTGTTATTCAACGTGGTTTGTTTGACTTTGTCACAGTATGTGATACGACAAACAACACTCCAGCAAGAATCGATAGAAACGAATTGTACATTGACATTGCTATTCAGCCAGTCAAGGCAGTTGAGTTTATCTACATTCCAATCAGAGTCCAGAACACATTGGGTTCATCAGGTTCTTAATTATATAAGAACTATAGAAAAGGGCGGAAACGCCCTTTTTTATTGGCAAATTAAAGTGCCTTTTAACAAATTTCTGCCAGTTTTGATAAATAAAAGTAACGACAGTCTTATAGACTTAAAAAGTAATTAGGAGATAACATAAATGGCTACTAAAGATAAATTTGGTGTTCCTGTAGTAGCAGGCGAAGCTGGCATTTTAATGCCTAAACTAAAGTTTAGATTCCGTGTAACAATGTTAAGCGGATTCGGCGGCGATGACGAAGCAGGGCAGCGAAGATTTACACAAAATGTTGTAAACGTATCACGACCTAAAGTTAGTTATGAAGAAGTAGAAATTCACAGCTACAACTCACGTGTATATGTACAAGGCAAGCATGCCTGGGAAGCGATTCAAATTGTTCTACGTGACGATGTTACCAACAGCGTTTCTAGAATTGTTGGTGCACAACAGCAGCGTCAGTTAAACCACTTAGAGCAAACAGCTCCATTAGCGGGCGAAGACTACAAGTTTGATATGCGAATTGAAATCCTAGACGGTTCAACTGCAAATGAATTAGAATTTTGGGAATTAGAAGGTTGCTTCTTGACTAACGTTGATTACAGTGACAGTGATTACGCAACTAACGAACCAGTTCAAATTACATTGAGCATACGTTACGACAATGCTATTCACAAGGCAGGCGCAGGCGCAATTGGCTCAGGTGGCGGATTAGATATGTCCGGTACTGGTGATAACGCATTCGAAGGTCCAAGCGCAGACGGCGTATAAAATACTTTATTTTATAGTATTTTTTAGGAACACCTATATAACTTATAACCGCCGCCAGGCGGTTATTCGTTTTTATAAAGGATAAATAATAGTATGCGCAAATTATTAAAACAAATATACGAATCGCAACTTGAAACGTTCAACGGAACATCGGTTGAGATAGAAGATGGTATTGGCGGCGATCAAGGTGCTTATTTAAGTACAGCAAACAACGCTAAACATTTAAATCCTGATCAAAATTTAGTAAGACAGCAGTTTCAAGGCCTTGTTAATTTTTATTTTAATGATGCAATACCGAGTGGTTCTGCAACGAAAGATTTTCTAAATGGATTAAGCAGTTTAGTTAAAACAGCAGAGTTCCCGTCGTTCGAAATGCAAACAGATACCCATAATCAGTATAATAAAAAACGTATTACAGTAAGCGGTATCGAATATAAGCCTATTAGTATCACAGTTTATGACACAATAGACAGTGCATGGGTTATCACACTAATGAGAATGTATCAACACATGTTTTTGAATCCTATGAATAAGTTTGAAACTCAGTCTGACGGAACATCGATACCTAAGATACGTCCATATGATGTTGTTCCTGAGAAATTAACTACAGGTAGTGCAACAGCTGATACAATGAGTGGCTTCACTCAAATTTGGAACGAAAATAATAACGGGTTAAATATTAGACCAGGCGCAGAACGTAATTTCTTAACTCATATAGACTTACTAGTTTATCATGCTCAACGCTATGTGCGGTATACAATGTTTAATCCTATAGTTACAAGTTTTAAAGTAGACAGTTTAGATTATTCTTCTTCTCAGCCTATAACAATACAGATGGAAATCAGTTACGAAAGTTTCAGCATTGATCCAAACATTAACAGCTTTATACCCGAAGATGATATGAAGCGATGGGGTAATTTTAGTCAGGGAATTTGGGAAAGACTGCGTACATCAGCTGGCACCGACGAAGATCTAGGTGAAGATATTCCAGGAGGATCAGTTGCAGGCAAGACGACCGCTGAAAATAAACACTTAATCAATTATTCTGCTGGTTTCCTCGCTCCAAGTGAAACAGGTAAAGAAACATCCTCGTTGAGAGCCGAGCAAAATCAAGATTTTTGGAATAATTTTAATCCGGGTTAATAATTTATGCAAAGTTTATACGAAACATTTGGAAATGAAGTAAGTTACACTGTTCGACGAGGAAAGCTGGTAAAGTTTTTACAAAACAGTACTGTAGCGTTTCCTATTCCTGAAGCTAGTGTAGACATATTAACATCTATGCTTGATCCAGACCAGGAAGGCATCGAAGCAACTCGTGTAGATGCTGTTAAAGCCCGGCTAACTAATATTGGTTTCGGTGAGTTGACTACAAACGCTCTAGCTATAGCATTAATAAAGATCGCAAAGATGCAAGGAGTACATCCTATGAGTTATTTTGACTTAAATGACGATGCTATCAGATTAGCAGCAGACACATATTCTGCGTTGAACACTGTTCGGCCTAAAGGCAATTTAGTAGGCTTATCATTGTTAAAAGATAATTCTAAAAGCAGAGTTGCTAAAATCATAAGGCCATAATACGAATGGCTTCTAAATATTCGCAAGGTATTTATACAATACAAAACCCAGAAAAGTACGCCGGCACAAAACCTCCCTTTGCACGGAGTAGCTGGGAAACAACCTTTATGCGTTTTTGCGATCAACATCCTAACATAAAGAAATGGGCAAGCGAGAATGTTAAAATACCTTATAGACATCCGTTTACAGGTAAAATAACTAATTACGTACCCGACTTTATGGTACAATACGAAGATAAAAATGGCAAAACTCGAGTAGAGCTAATTGAAATTAAGCCCAAAAGCCAAACAGTAATCGAAAATGCTAAAGGCCCCGGTGACAAAATGGCTACTCAAGTTAATGCAGTTAAGTGGACCGCTGCAATGGAGTGGGCTAAAAATAAAGGCATACACTTTAAGGTAATTACGGAAGACCAAATCTTTAGAAATAATCCTAAGAAACGAACCACTCCAAAACGCAAACGCAGAAAGTAATACAGCAGGTAAATTTACTGTTTAAAATGTTGTTCACCAACAGAACCACAATGCCACGACTCGAACTCTGCTGGCAACGAAAAAACCATTGAATATTTCTTATTATTCTTAATATTAGTTTTTTCTCTAGTTTCTAACCAACAAACTGTGCCTTTATACTTTCGATATATTTCGTATTGATTCTTAATGGTGCTTATAATTTGACCCCCAAAAGAAAGTAATAATGATTCAGTAAATGTGTTGTCTATATGAGATTGACATTCTTGAATAGTCTCAAATTCAGTATTGTTTGCATTGTTATACCTACTAACATGAATTGAATCAGTATCAAGATGTCTAATATGAATCTCAGGAACCTCAGATAATTCAAACGGGTGAAAGCGATGTGTTATACTAGCTAATGCCCAACTTTTTATCTGAGCAGTGAGATCATGTCTTACAGTGTAAAATAAGTTAGAACTATTGTCTAGCCAGTGTTTATAAAATAACTCTCTAGTCTCCCCACTAAGATTATTATCAGTTGGCATTATTTTATATATCTGATTTATAGACGTTGGGTAACTGAATAGGTTTGTATAAAAGTCTAGCTCACCAGTATGTTCACGTTCGTAAGTTAGATTCTGTGTTATACTTAACTCGTGAATGAGTGTAGTAGACCCCGTCCTGTAGCCTGCAATTATCCCTATCATGATAATACTTATCATAAATACTGTTATGACTAAGAAACTCGAAGAAGAATTTAATTTACCGCCAATGTCTCAAACATCTATAGAATCAGATGACGAATTGTTTGATATGCCCGACGAAGTCGAATCTACAGAAATTATCAGTGTCGAAGAAGTGCAACGTGCACTTACTAACGCTGAAAAAATAGATAAAGCTCTGTCTAGTGTAAAAGGGTTAGAAGACCACAGTGATGAGATGGATGATATTGCTCAACAAGCAGTCGACAGTTATCAGCAGCTAATGAATCTAGGTATGAATGTAGGTGACAGAGAAGCTGGAAGCATTTTTGATAGCGCAAGTAAGATGTTGACTACCGCACTGCAAGCAAGGGATAGTAAAATTACTGCAAAGTTGCGACAAATTGATCTTATGATTAAGAAAGAGCGGTTAGACAGGAATAATGTTGGTAAATCTAGTGATGCAGGGTCTGGTGGTTCGTTAGACAGGAACGAATTGCTAAAAATTATAAATTCCAAGGATTAAGTTTATATCTCTCTTCCGGCAAACCCAAAAATTTTGTAGTCCAAGCACTTTGCTCAAAGAAATTTAAGTTCTTCCATTCGTCTTTTCTAGCTAATTTTTTTAATGCAACATCATCCCAATCGGTGTTGAGCAAAATCTCTTCAATCTGTTCTTTTTTATCTTGTACAGACGATAACTCAAAGTCGTCCCATTCGTAGTGAAACAATTCAAATACATTACCCTGATTATCAACATAATCTATGCTGAGATCTATCCCCCATTTTCCTTTTAATTTGGAAAGTTTGTACAAAATAGGACAGCACGGAGCCCAATGATTTATTTGTTCTAATGCGTATCCACCGAATCCTTTTCTCTCGTATAAGTCTGCATGGTTTATGTGCGCACCTCGATCTAAAATGTCAAACTCTAACCAATCTTTGCGTATAGAGTTTTTGTATCTCATTTTAGTAACAATGTCTGTGTTTATTGCGGCATATTGTTGCTCTAGCTCACATAAGTCGTAACCAGTCTGATCAAATTTGTTTAACAATTTGATATTAGGGCAACACTGATTTTCTAGTGGAACAGTCCACGATCTCATACGGTTGAATTGGTCTGGTCTAATCTTAATGTACATACTTTTACTATTTATGATAAATAAGTGTAACGAGGAGTTTTACACTTATGAGAGAACTAAAAGATATTATAAACGAATCCTTTAGTAAAGAATACGGTTATCGGATCAAACTTGCTAAGGACTGCACAGCAGACGACATGTCCAAGCTAGAGTCGTGCTTACAAAAATATAATTTGGTAAGTACCACCCCATGGAAAAGATTACCTATTCAAGAAAATCCTATGGAATTTCAAAGACTGAAAGGCTCCACATTCACAAGCGAAGTATGTAGTACAGATGTTATCCTAAAATATCCTGTAAACCAGCGTATATTAGAAGTATGGTTATCTGTTAATTTAGACGTACCACATGATCGTGTATTATGTTATGGTGTAAATGATCCTAGGCGTATTGAGTCTGAAATGGCAGAAGATCGAGTTAGCAGAGACAAGGACCGTGTTGTTAATGCGGATGAAGCAGAACTCCTTAAGGACGATATGGCACATTATGTCGATGAACAGGATTCCGTTGATGACGACTTGAGTACATTCGGCGAAGGCTACAGCGACAAATTTGTTGCAGAGCTAAAAAGAATTAGAGATGAAAAGGGCGAGGATTACTTCAAATCATACCCTACAAAAGATCAATTAATGGGTGACGATTTGAGCGCAATGCACGATTCAATTACTGGACTTGCACATGGCGGAGCAGGCGGCCCAGACGATAAAATGGTCAGTTTACATGATCAAGGACTGAGGCACTAAGATGGCAAGCATGCGTGATTTATTAGATATTTTTGAACAAGAGTTCAATGAGGGCGAAAAATGCCCACAATGCGGATCTGCAGACTGCACATGTCCTCCAGGTGAATGTGATTGTGACCCAGTAGAAGAAGGATTACCGATGGTAATGCCAACAGATCAACAATCCGAAACAGAACCGAAAGAAACAGAAAGTGTTAATTATACCAAAACGAAGAGCAAAGGATCAGCTAGTGTTACAGTGAGTGCAAGAGCAGAAAGTATGCAAGAACTGCATGATGTACTTAAACTAGCAGGCATTACATTACCTAAGCAAGAAGAACCAGCGCAAGAAGTAGAACCAGAGCAAGAAGAAATGCCGTGTGAACCACCTACAGAAATGGACCCAGACGCACATAGTTCTATGCCTACAACTACAGATAAATCAGTAATCACAGGTGTCTTGAGAGACCGTCTTAGAGACTATTTACGAAACAGCCGCTAATGTTTTCCGAAATTGATCGGCTGTTTGTATTCGGCTGTAGTTTCACTCAATGGTGTTATCCTACTTGGGCCGATATACTCGCTACAGCTAACCCCAACATAGAATATTATAATTACGCCACAGGCGGCGCCGGCAATCAGTTTATTTTTACAAAATTACAACAAGCTGATATACACTATAAATTTACTAAACGTGACCTTGTAATTGTGCAGTGGACAAATATTCGTCGCGAAGATCGTTTCTTTGACAAAACAGACAAATGGATCACGCCCGGCAACGTATACACTCAGAGTTTATATAATGACAACTATGTAGAAAATTACGTTAACGATTGTAATTCTGCATTAAGAGATTATACAGTTGTGTATGCATCTTCGCAGTTATTGCAGTATAAAACTAATTTTAAATTTTTACAAATGGTCGACATGTTTGAATCTCTCGACCAATGGGAAACAGAAATAACTAAATCCTCTAGATTTGCCTCTATAGTAGACTTTTATAAACCGCACATAACTCCTTTTTTAACAGATAGCTTTTACCAAGTTCTTTGGTCTAATAATATAGACAACAAACGAGATTCAGTGATCACTGAGTTCCACCCAGACTATTCAGACTTCCACCCCTCTATTTTAGAGCATGCTAATTTTATTACCAGTGTGTTTGATATAAAATTGCCAGACGATGTATGGGAAAAAGTAATTAGTGCTGATAATTATTACAAAAAAATTGTCTATGATTATTTTGACAAAACCTCTTCGCAAAATTCTATGCACCAACTGTTTGTAGAGCATGAAGTCGATATTCAAAAGCATATGTATGATCTTTTCGAGGAGAGCTTAGTTTTCACGAGTTTGGAAGCAGTCAGTACATAAATAGCAATATGCCAAAAGGAACAGCAAACACAGAACTTGTCAAACCGCCCTATCTCAAAATTGATTACGATGGGGATATGCTCATAGAATTTAAGAAATGCGCAGATGACGATAGCGGCCCGTTGTATTTTATGGAAAATTTTGTTAAAATACAACACCCAACTAGGGGCGGCATAGATTTTGACCCTTACGAATATCAGCTCGATCTTATTAAAAACTATAATGAATATCGTTACAGTATTAATATGCTGGGCAGACAGATGGGTAAAACCACTGTAGCCGCAGGATACTTGCTGTGGTATGCTATGTTTAAGCCTGACAGTACAATACTTGTTGCAGCACACAAAGCAACTGGCGCCAGCGAAATTATGCAACGTATTAGATATGCATACGAGAGTTGCCCAGACCACATTAGAGCTGGAGTGACAGAATACAACAAAGGCAGCATTACTTTTGATAACAGTAGTAGAATAGTTGCAAGTACCACAACAGAAACAACTGGTCGTGGTATGTCTTTGACACTTGTGTACTTGGACGAGTTTGCGTTTGTTCCACCTAGAATTGCTGCGGAATTTTGGACGTCTCTGAGTCCTACACTTGCTACGGGCGGTAAGTGTATTGTTACTAGTACGCCTAACAGTGACGAAGATACTTTTGCTAATATATGGTACGGTGCGAATAGTACGTTTGACGAGTCTGGATTCGAAACTCCAGTTGGCGTTAACGGCTTTAGAGGTTATCTTGCAACTTGGGACCAGCACCCGGAACGGGATGATAATTGGGCTAGACAGGAAAGAGCCAGTTTAGGCGAAGAACGTTTTAGGAGAGAACACGAGTGTGAGTTTGTTATATATAACGAAACACTCATCGACCCGTTAAAGATTAATGCATTAGAAGGAGCAGACCCTTTGTACTCAGCTGAAAATATTCGGTGGTACAAACGCCCAACTCCCGGTAACATATATGCCGTTACATTAGATCCTTCGTCGGGCACAGGTAGAGATAATGCAGCTATACAAGTAGTTGAACTACCCAGTATGACGCAGGTTGCAGAATGGTGCCATAATAAAACTCCTGTAGAAAAACAATTAATTTTGTTCAGACGCATACTACAAGAGATACAACAGTACGATCCTGCAGATTTGTATTGGACTGTAGAAAATAACACCATCGGCGAAGCGGCCCTTTTAGTAATTAGGGAAACAGGCGAAGAAAGTTTTCCAGGCCAAATGTTGCATGATCCTGTTAAAGTACAAGGACATCGTGGAAGAAAAGGATTCCATACTAGTAGTAAAACTAAAATGGAAGGGTGTATACTTTTAAAAAGATTAATAGAGTCAGATAAATTAACGATAGCAAGCAAGCCTTTATTGTCTGAGCTAAAAAACTTTGTGTCAAATGGCACATCATTTGCAGCACAATCAGGTGCAAAAGATGACTTAGTCATGAGCATGTTAATAGCATGTCGAATGATATCATTTATCGGAACATTTGAAGACCAAGTGTACGATGTCATCCACAGCAATATCGGTGACGGAACAACATACAATTATAATGAATACGATGACGGATCCGATGAAGGGCCAATGCCAATCGGTGTCCTGTGATAACGACTATATTAATAGTCTGAAATGATAAATACTATTAGGAGATTTTTAGTTTATGGCTATTAGTGTAAAAACAGTCGCAGATAAAGTATACGGGCTTTTAAAAGGTTTTGGATTCTCTGTCGATATTTTCGATAGTGCAGGTGAAGTAACCGGCGATCCAGCAGAAGCACTTAGATTTTTTGTAGAAGACCCCAATTTGCTTGTAACACTAAATGTCGAAGATAATGAGATAAGACTCAGTGTGTCAGAAAACACAGAGCAAACAGATAAACTTCGAGAGCAACTAACAAATCTTGCAAAAACATACTTAATGACAACAGATTTTAGAGTATTTGGAAAAACACTTAAACCAAGTAGTGAATCCACAAATATTAAAAAAGAGAGTAAAATGGAAGAATCAGGCGTAATGGAAGGTTTCGGCACAATGACCGGAAGCGTAAAAACAAGCTACCAGCCACTGGATAATGTTAAGATAATTGTTCGACATGCAAAGCCAGTAAATGAAGAAGTGCGCGGAGCAAGAAGTAGGAATATTAGTAAAATTTTTATACAACGAGGAGAAGAGCGATTTGCCTTCCCAAGTAAAAATTTAGCTGGCGCAAGGGCAATGGCACGACATATTCATAATGGCGGAGCAATGCACGATAATATCGGTGAAAGCATTGTTGCTATGTGCGGCGATCTAAAAACATTACGAGAGTTTGTACGTTATGTCCAGACCAATAATTTAGTAACAGAAAGCAATCAAGAATATGTTACTCTTGCTTTTGAAAATATTGAAGAAATTAGAAAAACATTTAAAAAATTAAGCGGTGTTAAAACATATGCGTCAGCAGTTGAAAGTGTTACAGATCACAGTAGCGTTGAGCTCATACAAGAAGTTGACTTAGAACAGCATTTTACTCAAACTCACTTTGACGACAAGGTTGCTAATGCAGTAGACACTATTAAGCATTTGGTTAATAGAAGAAATGCATTTGAAAGTTATATTATGTCTGCTATATCTAATGAGTCGTTTGGCGACCTAAAAGATATGATTGCAGAAAGCGGTGTAGAGTTTGAAAACCCGCGATCTAGATTAGGCTATCAAGTAGGCCAGATGAGTTCAGTTGTAAAAGATCAGCAGTTGTCAAGGTACTTAGGTAGTATTGGTAGCAAACTATCTAATGGAGGCACACTAGATGCAATGGAGTATAGGGCTGTAAAAGCATCGTTACTCTCAGCACAAAACCCTGCATCTTCACCAATAGCAGAAGATTTAGCAGAAGGCAGAACAAAGGAATACGAAGCATTTTTGAACACTTTTGTTACAAGTGATTGATAATCCAAAAAAAACTGATAATTTTTTAACATAGAATAAATAGTATCATAACAAAGACAGCGGTTATTGTCGTAAGACAAAAAAAGGTTGACAACATGGCTAAAAGAATATATTATAACCCAAGTTACTGCATAAACCCAGACGCAGCGACACACATGGCACATATTAGGAGAAAACATTATGGCATCTTTAGCAGAAATTCGAGCAAAGCTACAATCTATGGAATCAAAAGGTTCCAACTCACCGTCACAGCAAAGTGACAACGCAATTTATCCACACTGGAACATCGACGAAGGAACAAGTGCAACACTACGTTTCTTGCCTGATGCTGACACTACCAATGACTTCTTTTGGGTAGAACGACAAATGATTCGTTTGACCTTCCCAGGAGTAAAAGGTGGCGACATGAAGCCAGTAACTGTACAAGTACCTTGTGCAGAAATGTACGGAGACACTTGTCCAGTACTAACTGAGGTTCGTCCTTGGTTTAAAGACCCAAGTTTAGAAGACATGGGCCGCAAGTATTGGAAGAAGCGTTCCTATATTTTCCAAGGTTTCGTTACAGATAATCCTTTAAACGAAACAGCACCTGACAACCCTGTTCGCAGATTTGTTATTTCACCTCAAATTTTTAACATTATCAAGGCTGCATTAATGGATCCTGATATGGAAAACTTGCCAGTTGACTATGTTAACGGTACAGACTTCCGTGTTACTAAAACTACTAAAGGACAGTATGCTGACTATAGTACATCAAAGTACTCTAGGAAAGAACGTGCATTAGACGCAGTTGAACTTGCGGCAATTGATGCAAACGGCTTGCATACACTGAAGGAGTTTTTACCTAAGCGACCAGATCAAGCACATCTCCAAGCAATTGCACAGATGTTTGAAGCAAGTGTAAACGGTGATTTGTATGATCCAGAACAGTGGGGCAACTTTTACAAGCCGTATGGCGTAGAAGTTCCAAGCACTGCTGTACAGGCATCTAGTGCTCCAGCACAAGCAGCGCCAGCACAAGCGGCAGCTCCTGCTCCTGCTCCAGTAGCAGCACCTGCTCCAGTAGCACCTGCTCCAGTAGTAGAAACAGTAGCAGATACTACACCGGTTGTTGAGCCAACGCCTACAGCTGAAGTAGCATCTGCAGAGCAAACTGGCGAAAAGCCTAGCGCGGATGATATTTTAAATATGATTCGCTCTCGTAGTTAAGGAGTTAAATTATGCAAAAACCATTCGACTTGACTAAGTTCAGGACGTCAGTCACTAAGTCTATTGCAGGCATTAGTGCTGGCTTCCATGATCCTAAAGACTGGATCAGCACAGGAAACAAAACACTTAATTACTTAATCAGTAGTGACTTTAATAAAGGAATTCCACTGGGTAAGGTTAGTGTTTTTGCAGGTGAATCCGGATCAGGTAAAAGTTTTATCTGCTCCGGCAATATCACTAAAGCAGCGCAAGATCAAGGATGCCAAGTGGTATTATTTGATAGCGAAAACGCACTTGATGAGGATTGGCTACAAGCGTTAGGAGTAGATACTACACCTGATAAATTACTCAAAATTGGTGTTAGCATGATTGACGATGTTGCTAAGACCTTGAGTGATTTTATGAAAGACTATAAAAGTAACTATGGCGATTTAGATTATGAAGATATGCCTAAATTGTTATTTGTTATTGATAGTCTAGGTATGTTACTTACACCAACTGATGTAGCACAATTTGAAAAAGGCGACATGAAAGGCGATATGGGTAGAAAGCCAAAGGCTCTGACTGCCCTAGTGCGTAACATGGTTAACCAAATTGCACCATTCCCAGTAGGTATTGTTGCAACTAACCACACATACGCATCGCAAGATATGTTTGACCCAGATGATAAAATCAGCGGCGGTCAAGGCTTTATCTATGCAAGTAGTATTGTTGTTGCTATGCGTAAACTGAAACTCAAGGAAGACGAGGACGGCAATAAAACTTCAACTGTACAAGGTATTCGTGCCGCATGTAAAGTAATGAAGAGTCGTTACAGCAAACCGTTTGAGGGTGTACAAATTAAGATTCCTTATGAATCAGGCATGAACCCGTATAGTGGGTTGTTAGAGATGTTTGAAGCAAAGGGCATTGTGCAAAAAACTGGTAATAAACTCGAGTACACTAGCCCTATCACAGGCGAAGTTATCAAAGAGTTTAGGAAGCAGTGGACAGGCGAAAAACTCCAATTGATTATTGATGAATGGGGACAGAACCCACAGAAAGATGATATTGATGTAGGTGATGTAGATGATAGCGCATTTGAAAATAATGACACTGGAGAACTGATCGATGAATCCTGACATACAAGTACTTATTAGTGTTTGGGACACTATCAAAACTTTTATTCCAAAGAAGGATAGAATCGAGGCCTCGGAGCAACTTATCCGTGTACTTGACGAAGAACTTGACTTCGTGGGCATTGAGGAAGAATTTAGTTCCTTTGATTCTGTTCTGAAAGCTGCAGCAAAATCTCATTTTGATGTAGAGGAAGAAAACGATGATGAAGGGTTTGACTGGGAGTAAAGTAAATGGGATGGTATCGAAGCGTAGTAGACGATCTCAGTACCCTAGTTGACTCAATTGACTTCTATGAGAACGAACTTGAGGAATCCAAATACGAATGCCACATTAAGGGCAGCCTAGAGAAATCTAGTGCTGCTCTGCCTGGCATTACTGAGCATCGTTTTAACCAGTTACAGGAAATTGAAGCAATACTGGAGCACCTGAATATAGAATTGCGTAAAGAACGCAGTAAGGTTTTTCGAAAGTATCTGGAAACATACAATAGGCAGTTAAGTAGCAGAGACGCCGAAAAGTTTGTTGACAGCGACGATAGCGTAATAAACTTAACACACCTGTGTAATCAGTATGCATTAATTAGGAATAAGTATTTAGGAATAATGAAAGGCCTGGATACTAAGCAATGGCAAATAGGGCATATCACTCGGTTACGAACTGCTGGTATGGAAGATATAGTTATTAGTTAAGATGAAACAAATTATTGATTTGTCTGAGGTTTACAACACTGGCACAGTCAGTAGAAGATACCTTATACCATGGCTATCTAGTAAATTGGGTATACATGACAATTATGTCATAGTTAACGATAATTTACTAAATTACGAATTACCTGAGCTCGCTTGGTTTAACACTATTGTATTGGACGTGAGTCACAACCCAATGGACGCACTCAGTCAACAGCAAGTTCGGTCATTTGTAGATACACACAAAAATAAGAAAGTAGTGGTTCTTAGTGACGATGCTACTGAGGATAACTATACATCTTACTTTCATTTACCGTACAGCCAAGCCGAATATCCAATAGAAGAAAAATCAATCGAACACAAATTCTCTTGTTTGAATTCTGTTCCTAAGATACACAGGCTTATCATGCTGAATAAGATTTACTCGCACAATTTACAAGAGTCTGTGTTGCACAGTTTTCTTTGGGATAAGCAACAGCATGCTAAGACTCATTTACAACAAGACTACTGGCAACAAGACATACTGGATTACTCGGACGAGTATGAATATTTTTTAAGCATGCTCAAGCATATTTGTCCGATCACAATCGATGATCTTTCAGATACTGATCCTTATGTTAACGATCATACAGTAAGTAGCCCAGCATATAATCAAACAGCACTGAATATTATAACAGAGAGTTCGTGCAAACGTATGTTCTTTACAGAAAAAACTTGGAAGCCTATATATGCAGGACAGTTGTTCTTATCAATAAATGCTCCTGGATCTATCAAAAAATTAGAGCAGTTTGGATTTGATACCTTTAAAGACCTAATAGACCATTCTTATGACGAAGAAACTAATTTGGTAAAACGTGTAGATTCTTGCGCCAAAGAGATAGATCGCTTAAACAATGATATATTGGACATATACCATTATACAGCAAACCGCCGCCAGAAAAACTCTTTGCATTTGCAGAGCAATGAATTTAAACAACTTGTTGAGATACGTGTATGATACATATTTTTTGGGCAGGACGATTTGCTAAAAAGAGCCTAGTAGTACAAGAGTGCGAACAGTATTTGTATGATCAGTGCAAGGACATAACACACGATGTAGATATAACAATTGATTTAATAACTGAGCTAGAAGATCAGTTGGGCGGCTTTTGTTATGGTGATAATGAACATATTGTGATAGGCTTGGGCAGGAAGAGCCATGGGGGCTACTTTACAAGAAATGAAGTACTTCGCAACCTTATGCATGAACTCATACATGCTAAACAGTTGATATTGCACGAAATCGACCACGGTTTGATGAAAAGGCGCTACGAAGACCAGCCCTGGGAGATTGAAGCATACCGCAACGAAGACGCTTTATGTGAAAAATATTTCAAAAAGTTCTTGACTTCCTGATGGAGTGGTGCTAATATATTGATTAATGTTAACGTTATGTAGGAGTAACCGGATGTTTGAATACGATAAAACAAAGTCATACAGTATAAATTTTAATGAGTGGCTGTGGTTAAACACAGAAGAACGCTCGTTGTATAAAGAAGAAGCACTTAGTGCTGATGAAGCGAAGAAGATATTCGATCAACTTTACGGAAATTTTAAGTAATGCCAACTCATGCAATGATAGATATTGAGACTCTAGCTACAAAAAGCGATGCAGTTGTGCTAAGTGTTGGCGGAGTAAAGTTTGACCCCACATCCGATGCAGTACCACATTCTCCGCTAATGATGCGATTAGATATTGACGAACAATCGGAGAAAGGCCGTATTGTTGATCCCAACACAGTTGAGTGGTGGTCTAAGCAAGATAAGGATATCCAAGAAGATGCGTTTAAGGTTGACGGTCGAGTATCAGTGGAGCATTTTTGCAACGAACTAAACAAGTGGTTTGTTGGTTGTGATAAGAAGTGGGCACAAGGCCCCAGATTTGACTATGGTATTCTAGAACATCTTTATGAGCAGTACGGTATACATAAAAACTGGTTTTATTGGGAAGAAGCAGATAGCAGGACCTTGTTTGAATTAGTCCCTGGTGATCCTAGAAAAGACGTTGCCGGAAACCAAATAGACCATCATTCGGCCCTGGCAGACGCATATAACCAGGCTATTGCAGTGCAAAAATCTTACAGAGTACTTGGCATTGGGGAAAAAATATCATAAATTCATGATGCATGGCAATGGAATACTTGGGTGTTTGGCAGTTTTTTCAGGTGTCTATTTCAGCGTTAACTACTTGATTTACTTAGGTTTATATAACTTCGTATGCACATACATAAGTTATCGAATATTAAAAAGCCTTATAAATCAATAACTTACCTTCCTTAAAAAAGTTGCCAGAAAAACTGGCAAAAAGGTTGACTTTCCCTTCAAAATCCGTATAATAGTACTTGTAAATTAAATAAACGGATGACATTTTATGAAACAGTTTGTAAAGATCAAGCAAGGCACTTACCGTTCTAAGGTTATTGAGAACTTAGTTTTCCCAGTTATTAAGCCTCTTAATATTGGTAAGAAAGGTGCATTTATCACTGTAGATGGTACTGATGCATTAGGCGATCAGTTTGCAAAAATTCGTGTACTTATTACTAACCCATCGGACGATGTAGAGTATGTAACACCAGGTGTGTTTGCAGAGCAACCAAAAGTTGCATCAGTAGAGGACACAACCGAAGAGGAGTCCGAAGATGATGCTATTGAGCGGATCAAAGAGCGTTTCGATATCCTTGATCGTATGACTCATGCTGTAGCAGAAGGCACAGTGCGTGGTATGATAGTAAGTGGTCCTCCAGGTGTTGGTAAGTCATTTGGTGTTGAAACTGTATTAGAAGATTATGACATGTTAACTCAAGTTGCTGGCAAGCCAGCCCGCACTGAAATTGTAAAAGGTTCTATGACCCCAATTGGTCTATACCAGACACTGTACATGAACAGTGACAAAGGCAATGTTCTTGTTTTTGATGACTGTGATAGTATCCTGTTTGATGAAGTTTGTTTGAACATGCTGAAGGCAGTACTTGACTCAGGCAAGAAGCGTACAATTAGTTGGAAGTCTGAGAGTTCAGCATTGCGTAGGGAAGGAATCCCAGATCGGTTTGACTTTGCAGGCGGCGTAGTATTCATTACTAACGTGAACTTTGAAAATGTCCGTTCTAAGAAGATTCAAGATCACCTTAGTGCGTTGATGAGTCGTTGTCACTACTTGGATTTGACTATGAACAGTGTCAAGGATAAATTCATCCGCATCAAGCAAATTGTGCGAGACGGCATGCTAGACGATTACAACTTCGGTGAAGAAGGTAAGAGTGAAGTAATTAACTTCATGGTCGATAATGCACAAAAACTTCGTGAGATTAGTTTGCGTATGGTGTTGAAGATTGCAGACCTCAAGCAAATGGACAACGACAATTGGGTCAGACTTGCCCAGACTACGTGCATGAAGGGTGGTATCTAATATAAGTATACATACTAACGATTCCCCCGGTGCTCAACCGTTAGTCATCCCCCCAAGAGCACCACGAAGCCCGGAACCCCTCCGGGCTTCACTTTTTACTTGACTTATTCTTGATTACATGTATAATTACTGGGTTAATTAACATAAGGATAATAATGAGTAATAAAATTAACTTTTTGACTTGTATCGCACTAGTTACTTCCGTATCTTCTGTGAATGCACAAGACATTGATATAGAAGAAACCGTTGTAGTCGGACAACGAATAACAACCACAGCAGTAGACCCAGTTCATACGTCACGATTAGCAAGTGCTGTTCTGCCTGCGTTTACTTATAATCCAGGCGGCTACGGCGGCGTTATTGGGTTCAACCAAACAGGCGCACAATCGGTGCACACAACAGTATTTGTTAACGGCATACCCGCTAACGAGCCCGGAACAGGGCTGTATGACTTTGGACATGATATAGCATCGGGGCAGACAGTTAGATACATATCTGGTCCTAATGGAGTACTATATGGTTCAGGAAGCATTGCTGGCACAGTATTAATCGAAGACACAATAGATTCTGGTGTAATAATTAGGCACGGGACAGACCATTCGTATGCATCGGTTGCATCGGACAGTGTACAGCTTTTAAAATTCAATTCGGAACATCCTAGTGTTAGGAATGATAATACAGAAAAAGATCGATACAGTAACGTGTCTGGAAAGTTTAACTACGATTTTGACAGATTTACTGTGACAGGCAAGTATACAGATTATGAATACGACTACGATAATTGCTATACTGCTAGTTTTTCTCAATCAAACGATTGTCGTCAAATAGGAGATCGGTATGTTTTAACTGCTTCTAATGATCATTTTGTATTGGGCCGTAGCGAGAACAAGGCAGAATTCTTCACTGAACAAGACTCTACATTTAGTAATACTAGTAGTAGAGACTATGTAAAATTAATGGATACTCGATCTACTACATACGGACCAAATTCGCTCGATGACTATGGTTGGCTGTTTGCTAATTTTACTTTTGACTACGGTGTAGATTACAGTAACGAGGAATATAACGAACACAGCCAACAAAATATTGCGGGTTTCTTCAGCACTAAGATAGATTTAGTGCATACAAAATACAGCATTGGTATTCGCAGAGGCAACGATGGACAAAACTCGCACAGATTTGGTTTCGAGCAAGGCAAATTATATGCCAGTATAGGCACAAGTTTTAGACGTCCTAATCTTTACGAACTACATGGAGACTCGTGGGTACAATCAAATCCAGAATTAGAACCTGAAGAAGGTCGTGGCGTTGAATTTGGTTATGGGCCGATCGGTTTTTTCAAATATAGATTTCATGAAACCATTGATTATAACTATTCTGATAATATTTATTATAACGCTGGCAAGTACAACTCAAAAGGTGTAACATACAGTCAGGCATTTGGCCCAGTGTCTGTGACAGCAAGATACACAGATACAACGCAACCTCGTACACCTAAGTACGCAGGCACAATAGAAGCGACTAAAGATTTATGGAATACTACCTTCACAGCAACGTATGCGTTTAATTTGGATAGAAAGCCCGGGCCATATGACGGTACTGTGCTAGAAGATCTACACAAAATTAATGTATTTGCTACAAAAGATTTTAATGATATTATACTGACCTTGCAAATAGAAAACTTGTTAAATGATGAGATTGAGGTAGTTCCGTTTTATAGTAATATTGGTAGACAATTTTCCTTGACATTGGCATATGATTGGTAGTATAATGTACGCTGTTCCTATAGAAGAGAATCTTATTAATGGCTAAATGCACACTTGAAATCAGAGATGAAGTAAACGTTAAGTTTGTAGGTGTGGAACCTAAGACTAGACGAAAGCTATCTGATGCTGTTAAGTACATGTTGCCGTATGCATACCACATGCCAGCTTATAAGTTAGGTAGATGGGATGGGTGTGTCAGGTTCTGTGATGTCGGCGGCAGAACATATTTAAATTTACTTGATAGACTTCTGCCTATTGTGCAAAAGGAAGGCTATGAAATAGAGCTAGATGATCAGCGCCAGCAATGGTCCTTTAACTTTGATAAGATTGAACTTGATAGGTTTAAGGATACATTATGGCCTAAGGGACATCCTGCTGAAGGAACCCCAGTCATACTCAGAGATTACCAAGTAGATGTCATTAATGAATTTTTAGCAAACCCGCAATCTATACAGGAAATTGCTACTGGCGCAGGCAAGACATTGATTACAGCCGCATTAAGTAACTTGTGCGAGCCTTACGGGCGCAGTGTAGTTATTGTGCCCAACAAGGATCTTGTAGTTCAAACAGAAAAAGATTACAAGAACTTGGGGCTCGATGTAGGCGTACTTTTCGGGGACAGAAAGGAATACGACAAAACGCATACTATTTGTACGTGGCAAAGTCTCAGTATCATGGATAAGAAAAGTAAGAAATTTGAAGCAGACTTTCCAATAGATCAATTTCTCACCGGCGTAGTATGTATTATGGTCGATGAGGTGCACAAAGCAAAAGCTGATGTATTGCGCAATTTATTAGGCGGCGCATTTGCTAATGTTCCTATTAGGTGGGGACTAACAGGCACTATACCTAAAGATGAGCATGAAGCAATAGGATGTGTGTGCTCTATAGGTCCTGTAGTTGGTAACTTGAGTAGTAAGGAACTCCAGGACAAAGGTGTATTAGCAGAGTTAGATATTGATATATTCCAGCTACAAGATGGTGTTATGGGCTTTGGTAACTATGCACAGGAGCTGAAGTGGTTGGTCACAGATCCTACACGAATAGATGTGCTCACCGGAATTATATCAAAGTTAGCTGACGCTGGTAATACACTTGTGCTGATTGATCGAATTGCAACGGGAGAAATGTTAGCGGAAAGGAATCCAGACTGGGCATTTATTAGCGGCAGGATGAAAACAACTGACCGGCAAGACGAGTATGCAGAAATTAGTGAAGCGGATAATAAGGTAATTGTTGCTACATATGGCGTAGCGGCAGTAGGTATTAACATACCCAGAATCTTTAATCTAGTTCTTTTAGAGCCAGGCAAAAGTTTTGTAAGGGTAATACAAAGCATAGGTAGGGGCATACGTAAAGCTGAAGACAAAGAATACTTGCGTGTGGTTGACATTACTAGCAATTTAAAGTATAGTAAAAGGCATTTAACAAAACGTAAAGTGTTTTATAGAGAACAGGGCTTTCCGTTTAAAATAACAAAACTGGAGTATTAATGAAGATATTAACTGTTGAAAACACAGTCTACGAACTAGACACAGTACCAGATCAGATAGACGACATACGATTTAGTGTGTTTGATACGTCCGACAAGGAATGGATGGACTACTACTTCCTACCATTGATATTTTTAGAAAGTTTCTATGCACCAGCTGTTTGCTTGCGTATCGGAGACCATGATATACAGATGCCTATGGATTGGAGTATAGCAATTACTGACGAGGATTTAACAGCTCTAGAAGTTATTCCTCTTACTAGTTTGAACAACAGAGGATTTTTAACTGCTACAATCAATCCGTTATCCAATCGTAGATTAGAGTGCAAGGATATTTCGATAACTAATATCTATCAAGATGTGAAATGGTTTTTTCCTAAATTAAAAAACGGACATATGCTAGTAGTTCCTTTAAGTGATGGACCTAACCCACCTTGTGCATTGTTCGTTAAAGAACTTAACAAGATACCTAACACATTAGACATTGCTAATTTATTAGATTAACTTTTAAAACTTGAGACAGAGGACAGACAAATGAGCACATTAGATGAAGACATTGATAAAATGACTGAAAAGTTGAGAGGTCGTAAAAGACGCTTTCGTATCGAAGCAGGAAGATATGGCGGCGAGTTAACCATAGGTCAAATTAATTCGGACTTTGTGGATTATTGGTTAGACCAAGAGGCTGACGAGGGCGATTTAATCGACCATATCAATAGCTACGAATGGGATACAGAAGATGGCAGAGATACTGCCGCTCCAGAGATAGATGAGGATTTTAATGCTTGGTTCGATACTGACGATGTTGAACACGTCAACGGCGCATACTCAGACGGTCAGTGGGTAGCGTATGAAGTTCCTGCAGACGGATCCGATGATTATGATTACGACAATGATCAAAATTTCGAAGCTAATCATCTTTTCAGCAGAGAAGCATACCACAATGTTGAAATTCCAGACACAGATGACGATGATTTAATTCCTGTCTTAGCGTTTCATAGTGGAGAGAAGGGGAACTTCGGTTGCTGGTTTGTAGAAACCGAAGGTGAAGATTTTGATGCAGATAAGGTGTGTTTTAGTTCTGTTGAAACAACTATTGCAGACATCGTAGAACGTGTATGGTATAACAAAGAGGAATTAGAAGCTGAGTTCGATTACGCAGACACAACTGGTAAAGGCTACTACGCATCTGTCGGCTATATGAATAAAAAATGGCACGACAAATATGATCTGTACTCTGAAGAATATTTAGAAGAGAATGGATATTTTGATGACCTATAACCATAATTATCTCGATCAATATATTCGAACAGTACCAGATTTCCCGATACCCGGTATACAATTTAAAGATATAACTAGTCTGTTAGAACACCCAACTGGATTTTCTTTAACATTACATGCGTTAGAAGAAGTTGCAAGACAGTTTTCTGCTAACTGTGTTGTGGGTATTGAAAGCAGAGGGTTTGTATTCGGTGCACCGTTAGCAAATAAACTGACTATTCCTTTTGTAATGGCACGAAAGCCGGGCAAGCTGCCAAATAATACCGTTAACAAATCGTACGAGTTGGAATACGGTTCTGCAGAGTTACACATACAGGAAATGTCTCCTATACACGGCAAAGTACTTGTTGTTGATGACTTAATTGCCACCGGCGGCACAGCTATAGCATGTGCAAGTTTAATACACGAAGAGTGGCGCATACCTAAGCAGGATATAATGATTTTGTCTGTTATTGATCTTCCTGTATTAGGCGGCTCTACTAAAATTGTAGATAGCGGATACAAGTGTGTTTCGCTACTGGAGTACGATGATGAATGATATAATTTTAATTGCATTAGAAGCAGAAGCGCCAGAGATGGCAACATGGCCCAGTGTATTTTTTACTGGAGTAGGCAAAGTTAATGCCGCTATCACCGCGGCAACACTAATTGAGCGGTATAAGCCGAAACGTGTTTGGAATTTTGGTACTTGCGGAGGTATTACTTTGGGTACTGGATTATATGAAATAAAAAACTTTGTAGAGCGTGACAGGGATCGATGTCCTGAAACACTAGATGCTGTAGTTGCCCCAGAGCCTAATCTGATCAGTTTGGGTGAAGGGTATACTTGTAGCACCGGAGATGATTTTGTAATGGATTCTAACTTAGAACTTCCAGCAGATGTAGTAGAAATGGAAGCATACGCAATTGCAAAAGCCTGTAAATCAGCAGGTGTCGAGTTCCGTTGTTATAAGTATGTTAGCGACTCTGCTAATGAGAACAGTGATGTTGATTGGGTAGAGTCTGTAAGCAACGGCGAATCACATTACATAGGCATTATTAATGGCTAAAGCACCCCAAATACCTTTATCAGAAGTCATGAAAGCAATTGACAAAAAAGACAGAGGATGGTATAATAAGTTAACTGATGAAAAGAAAAAAGCATTCAGCGCATGGATGATGATGAGGTATGCAAGTAGTGTACAAGGTGCATGTGCACCTGACTATTTGTGGATGGTTAACGAGCTTGTAAATCACAAGTTTAGTGATGTTAGCAAACATCCCGAATTACAGTGGCTATTATTTACAGCCGCCGGAATCGGTAAAGTGCAGAATCATCCTTATATTAAGCCTCCCAATAGCAAGCGTAAAAAGAACAAGCGTTCTCAATTTATAGCAGATCTGCTACCGCACCTCAAACAGGACGAAGTCGATTTGTTACTGTCGATTAATACAGACGAAGAACTAAAAGACCTTGCTATGTCTGCAGGTATGTCTAATAAAGAAATAAAGGAAGTGTTCAAGTAATGGAATGCAAGTGGTGTAAAAAGTCCTTTACTACCGAGCGTACTCTAAGTGCACATATGTGTGTTAAAAAAAGACGCTGGTCCGATAAAGATTTGAGCCATGTACGCTTGGGCCATAGGGCCTTTCAAATGTTTTATGAGATGAATACATCTGCAACTAAGCCTAAAAGTATGGAAGACTTTATACAAAGTCAGTACTATGAGGCGTTTGTCAAATTCGGAAGAGCTTGCAAATTAAATGAATGGATGAGTCCAGAACTTTACACAGAGTGGCTTATAAAGAACGGCATTAAATTAAAAGATTGGCCCAGCGACAAACAATATGAAACATATTTGAGGGAGTTCTTAAAAAAAGAACCCGGACTAAAAGCACTAGAACGCACAATTATATATCTTGCAGAATGGAGCAAGGAAAGCGACTACAGTTGGCAAGATTATTTTGCTACAGTTTCCTCGCCTAGAGCTGTATATGATATCCGAGCTGCAAAAATTAGCCCTTGGGTATTATACCTGTGTAACACAGGAGATCAACTTTTAACAAGACTGTCTTCGGAGCAAGTTGAAATGATTAAAGAACTGATCGATCCTCCTTTTTGGATGAAAGTCTTTAAAACCAACAAGGCGGAAGTCGAAACAATTAAACAAGCATGCAAGGATGCAAATATATGAAAGTAAAATTAATCAGTCATAGTCAAGCGCCGGATCACAGTGATTCAGCATTAGATTTAGTTGCATACTGTGCAAGAGTAAGTAATCCAGATAATCAAAACAATAAACTAACAAATGAAAAACTTGTAAAGTATTTGATGAAACACAAGCACTGGTCCCCACTTGAAATGGTGAGCGTTTGTTTGGAAGTAGAAACAACCAGAGACATAGCAAGACAATTGCTACGTCATAGAAGTTTTAGTTTCCAGGAGTTTAGTCAACGTTATGCTGACCCAACACAGGACTTAGACTTTATGACTCGTGAAGCACGATTACAAGATCCTAAGAATAGACAGAACAGCATTAAATCAGACAATGACGGCTTAGAAATCGAATGGCATAAACGCCAACGGGAAGTGATAAAAGCCGCCACAGACGCTTATACGTGGGCTGTAAGCAACGGTATTGCTAAAGAGCAGGCAAGAGCAGTACTACCGGAAGGAAACACGTTAAGCAGGCTGTACGTTAACGGTACGTTGCGTAGTTGGATTCATTACATTGAGTTACGTGGGGCCAATGGTACACAACAAGAGCATATGGATATTGCCCATGTTGTAGCAGATGTTATTGCAAAGATATTCCCACTTGCAGAAGAGTTTAAAAATAAGGAAATTTAATTTGCAGTACTGTGTAGGGGTTACGATACATGCGTTCACGTGAATGCATGTCGTGGTAATTAACACACAGGAGACAATATATGAAGTATTTACTACTATGTTTGACACTCGTTAGTTTGAGTGCTAGTGCACAAACCGTTATCGAATATGGTAATGGTGAAGTGTACACTGTTGGTGAGGATGAGAAGGTCTTTATCACCCAACAAGATAACTTGTACAGTTATCATCCTTACCAGAAGACCGTACAATTTAAAAAGTTGTGGCCTTCTACAAAGGTCGATGCACCACCATACACACCAAATCCAAATCCGAAGGGAACACAGGAATGGTGTGAAGCGCATGAGTTGCATGAAAATGGTTACACGTTCGATGATCAAATTTGGTACCGTGATTGTGATGTCACAGGCGATGGTCAATACAATCAATGTGATTGGTATGAACCTACTGGTGTAGCTTCCTTTGAGGAAACAGCATGGCAAGACTTATGTAATAACGGCGATCCTTGGGATGGCGAATCTTAATTGATTACTAGGGCATGGACGCCCTTTTATATGAGGAGTTATAATATGGAAAGACAAGTTGAATTATTAGTTAACACTATGGAAGAATGCGGCGAATTAATACAAGCCTGTAGTAAAGTTATCCGCAGTAACGGAAAAACAAAATACTTAAATAACTTGCAGGATGAGATCGGTGATGTTATACTAATGATAGAATTACTAAAACAGCACGGCTATGTCACCGACGACCATATAGAAGAACGTAAAATAGCGAAGCAAAAGAAATTAATAAAATGGAGTAATTTATATGCATGACCCCAATGACCCATATTACCCGTTAGATTTTAACGTTGTTACAGTAGACTCACCTTTAAGTATTTCTACACACGATTCAATGTATACTGATACTATTACATCCTTTGATTTGAATACATTGAATCTAGATGATATTATCCTAACCGGTCCCACTTCTAGTGACACTATAGAACTAGATAACTCTTTATACGTAGGAAGTGCAAAAATCGACGAGCAAAAAATTAAGTTACTTGATGCACTAATTGAAACAATTAATAACTTACCCGAAGACAATGAATTACGCTCACTGTTTGAAAATGTTCAAATGCTTAATAAGATGAAAAATGCAGATTAATTTTGATGTAGATATCGATATGGCTGATAGAGACAAGTTCTTGAACTTGATCAACCATATACCTGCTGCTATAAAGCGTGACTCAGAATTTGAGAAGCATAAGACTGGCGTTTATTTCCAGCCTATACCAACTTTTCCTTTAAAGGGCTACAGTACCATAGATCATAAAGAAGCTGAAAAAGCTGGATATTTCAAAGTAGATTTTTTAAATAACACTATCTATCAAACCGTTCGTGATGAAACACATTTAGATAAGCTATTAAATACTGAGCCTATGTGGGACCTACTACTGCATGCAGAGGTTGTCAGTCAGTTATATCACATTAACAACTATGCCCACATAGTTAAAGACTATAAACCTGTAAATGTAGAACAATTGGCGATGATATTGGCTATTATACGTCCTGCTAAAAAGCATTTAATAGGCGAGTCGTTTGAAGAAATTGTCAAAACAGTGTGGGATAAACCCGTAAGTGGTGAGTATTATTTTAAGAAGGCGCATGCAATTGCGTTTGCAACAGCAATTATTGTGCAATTAAACTTGATTTGCGAGGGGTTAACTTAGTCTACTTTTTTAACTAGCTGCACAGTGCGGCGCTTGATTCTTTTCTTTAAAATATTCTGCATACTGGTTACAGGGCCAAAGACAACTTCAACTTCTTTCACCATAAATGATCTTAAGGTATGTTTGAATGACTTCATCTCAGTGTATAAAAATACATCTATCGGTAAGAGCCGGTTGCTCTCCCACCACCATAGGTCGCCATGGTCTAACATGAGTCGTTTTTCTTTATTGTTTGCACACTTCTCTATATCATAAAAACTTATTATATGATTGTCTTTGTTCTGAACTATACCAACATATTCTGCGTTATTGAAGATAATGCACGTTAAGAAAGGGAATTTTTTTTGTAAATCATCATTACTTGTCATCAGTAATATTTATATGCAGGAGATAAATACTATACAAAGAATGGTACAGAGAACATGATATGTCAAATAATAATGCCAAAATTTTATATTTGTTGGAAAATCAGTCAATTGACTTGGTTCTTTCTAGCGATACAATCAAGGTGGATAACAAACCAATGAATCAAACATCAATAGTCGTGCAAAAAGGATTTACTAACACAGTGAATTTCTTTATTAGGAATAGAGATAGGGTATTACAAGACGTTTCATCTGAAACATTGTATATCACAGTCATAGATCCGAATACAAATACTCGAGTTATGTTCAAACAATTAACGCACGTAGCTGATTCTGTGGGGGAAGTACGTTTAGATTTAAGCACAGGTGATCTAACTGATCTAAGACCGGGCTTTTACAAAATGGCTATATCAAAAAGCGCAGATTCGGGACAATCACAGTATGCACTTTATGCTAATCAAAATGAAGGTGTAATTACACAGTTTGAAATAAAAAGTCCGTTAGAATATCATCCGTTACCTAGCCAATCAAGTGTATCTTTTATACAAACAGGTAATGTTACATTAGGTGATGCCGAAGACAAATTTGTCACTAGTGCTATGTATGGAAACCAGGCTAAGAATTACAGACATAGTCGACACACGATTGGGTTCTATCTTAACGAGTTTGTTGGTAAAATACAAATTCAGGGCAGTGCGTTAGAGTCTACACCTACACAGGAAAGCGATTGGTATAACATTAATCCGCAAGGTGATTTCGGCCAGAGTGTTATTCCTTACACAACTGCTTTTTCAGGAGTCGATCCTTTTAATTTTACAATTAATACTAACTGGATACGTGTAGAGTTTGTGAAAACATCAGGCTCCGTTGATAAAATACTTCTTAGAAATTAGTTGACTTTCTCCCTTAAGGTGTTATAATTGTTTTATGCAACACCATGACTTAGTAGAACAAGTACATCGACTGTTATTGGATAATTTACCTATTAAATCCGGTAAAACTCCAAGCGGCTGGATTACGCTTAATTGTCCTATATGCGATGATAAGCGCAAACGAGGTGGCATCAGACAAACAGGACCTAAGATTAGTTACCATTGCTTCAATTGTGATTACACTACAGGATGGTCACCGAGTCCTAGATTAGGTATAAAGTACAAAAAATTACTATCAGCATTAGCTGTCCCGGACAAACAAATACATGATACAATTATGAATTTGATGAAGTACGGTGAGGAATTGGATGTAGAGGACACAGGCGAATATGTGTATAGTGCTTCTAAGTTTGAAACTATAGAATTACCCGAGAATGCAACTACAATTGATTTACTACCCGATGACCATGATGTTAAGCAGTATGCTAGAGAAAGAGGTTTGCTCGGTAAAACGCTACTGTATTTTGGCTACAATACTGAATTAAAATTACAGTACAGCAAGCGATTAGTAGTGCCGTTCATGTATAACGGTAATTTGATTGGTTGGACGTCCAGGCATGTGAATCCTTTAGACAAGAAGACTCCTAAATATCTTAGTAATATGCCACCTGGGTATGTGTTTAATATTGACAAGTTCGTTGATACCCAGCGTGAAATTGTAGTAGTCACAGAAGGTGTGCTAGATGCAGTATTAATAGACAGTATAAGTGTATTAGGTAACAGTGTTACAGCAGAGCAAGCACATTTAATAGATAAACTGGGTAAGCGTGTTATACTGTGTCCTGACAGAGATCAACCAGGTAAGCAATTAATAGAGCAAGCACTGGAATTAGGATGGGAAGTAAGTTTTCCTCCATGGGAAAAAGACATCAAAGACGCTGCCGACGCTGTACAAAAATATGGTAGGTTGTTAACCTTATCCAGCATAATTAAGTATGCAGTAGATAACAAGATTAAGGCACAAGTACAGGCAAAGATGTTATGAGATTATTAGTTAGTGGATGCAGTTTTAGTGCCGGAGCAGATTTAGTGCATATTGTAGACGGCGAAACAGCAGAAGATTTGCATTGTCCTTCTAAGGATGAGGGGTTTTTGTGGCCCAACCTTATTAGCGATTCCAGTGATTATGAATTGCATAATATTTCTCTACCTGGAAACAGCAACGATAAAATAATTAGACAGACAGTGGAATGGTTAGAAAAAAACGGTACTGACGATACGATAGCTGTAATACAATTTTCTAGTATATTCCGCCACGAATTTTATAGTGATTTGGTGGCAGACTATATAAATTATTGTACAGGCGAATGCGTGTTTGAAACTAGGGAGGGTGCCCGTTTTTTAAACAATAATTTTTTGTATGACAGCCATGTAGACAACGCTTATTTACAAAACAAGATAGAAGATAATAAGATGCATCAAAAGTCTTTACTAGCAGTAAGCGATATGTTAAAATATACGTGGAATAAGAATAATTTGCAGATCGAGTATTTACAAAAAGTGCTATTTTTGCAAAATTATTTAAAAGATGCAGGAGTCCCCTATCTGTTTACGTCAATGTCAATAGGGTCAAATGTATTACAAATGATGAATGACGTTGCTGGGATCAGTGTGGATTATATGAGAATACTAATGGGGTTAGTCGATTTAGATAATTGGGCGCAACCTCTAACATCGGCATCTGTAGACCACAGGTTTGAAGACGGTCATCCAAACCAAGAAGGCAATCAACTGATAGCATCATACATTAAAGAAGAATTGACTAGAATACTTTCTAAGAGGCAGTAGTTTAAAATGCAGGAATACACAGAAGAAATACAAGAGTTATATTTAAAGTTTTTAGTAACAGATCCTGAGTTGTTTATACGTGTAAGTAATATAGTGCAACCGGAGATGTTTAATAGACGCTTTAGGGAAACTGTTGGATTTTTACAAGATCATGCTAACGAATACAATAGTATTCCTACCATTGATCAAATAACTGCAAAGACCGGAGTGGAACTAGAACGTATTGAAGGAATCAATGAAAATCATATAGAATGGTTCCTAGATAACTTCGAACAGTTTTGTAGACATAAAGCACTAGAAAAAGCAATTCTTGAAAGTACAGATCTCTTAGAGAACCAAGATTACGGTACAGTAGAAACTAAAATTAAAGAGGCTGTACAAGTTGGACTAGTCAAAGATTTAGGTTTAGAGTATTTTGAAAATCCTAAGGAAAGATTGCAGTATATCAAAAGTCAATCAGGTGCAGTTAGCACAGGTTGGCAAGGCATTGATCGAAAATTATACGGTGGCCTGAACAGAGGCGAAATAACAATATTCGCAGGAGGATCGGGCGCAGGCAAAAGTTTGTTTTTACAGAACTTTGGTGTTAATTGGAGTTTAGCTGGACTTAATGTTGTATACATAAGTTTAGAACTTAGTGAGCCACTTATTAGTATGAGACTGGACAGTATGGTTAGTGGTTACGGCGCCAGAGAAATTATGAAAAATATGGATGATGTAGACTTAAAAGTCCGAATGAAAGGCAAAGGCGCAGGAAAGTTTAGAGTAAAACAAATGCCTAGTGGAATTAATACAAATGATATTAGAGCATTTATTCGAGAATACGAGATTAACAGTGATATAAAAGTGGATGCAGTGTTAGTGGATTACTTAGATTTGATGATGCCTATCAGTGCTAAGATATCACCTGAAAATCTATACGTGAAAGACAAGTATGTATCCGAAGAATTACGCAATTTGGCTTCTGAACGAGATATATTATTAGTAACAGCATCGCAGTTAGGCAGGAGTGCTGTAGAAGAGATTGAGTTCGATCATAGTCATATTGCAGGCGGCATTAGTAAAATACAAACAGCAGATAATGTTGTAGGTATATTTACAAGTAATGCTATGAGAGAACGTGGTAGATATCAAATACAGTTTATGAAAACACGTAGCAGTAGTGGTGTCGGTAGTAAAGTGGATTTAAAATTTAATCCTGACACATTACGTATTGAAGATTTAGATGACGACGACGACGATGCAATGACTGTTACCACAAGTAGCCTAGTAGATCAATTAAAACGAAATAGTAGTATTTCTGCGCAAGAACCTGAAGCGCAGGATACAGTGAGTACAGCACTTAACATGCGTGAGTTTATGAAGAAGAATGATTTCTAGCATTCTTACTTAAATAAATTTTAAATATTTTGATAAATATAAGAAAGATTAGGACTTTTGAGAATGACTGATAAACGATCACGTAGTATACTTGAAGAGCTTAACTCTATTAGTGTGGATAGAGATAAAAACCACATTTTAGAAAATAGAGTTCAGCATCTAGTGAGTACAGTGAACAATATAAGATCAATGTTATCCGATTTGTATGAAGATGATACAGCCGCAGATTTGGAAAAGCGACTGATGAATAGTTTAAAATCAGGTGATTCTGCTAAATTTTCTCGAGGACTAAAAAAAGTTACGTTGGAGAGTAATAAAGATGAGACTTGAACAAATAGAAGAAGCACCCGTCCCCGGAAAACCAGGCGCATTACGTGGAGATCAGTCTGCAAAAGCACAGAAAAACTTTAGTAGCAATTACGATGCTATTTTTAATAAAAAGAAAAAAGCAGCACCGGCACAGCCTAAGCAACCTAAAGTTGCTCCTGTAAAACAAACAGCCGCCGGCAAGAAAGGCAATATTTTAACAGACCCGGCCTTAAGATCCCAAGTAAAAGGAAACAGTACAGCCCAACCACAGGATGCACTAGCCGGCGGATCAGCAGCCATACAGGCAAAGAAGGCAGCAATAGCCGCTAAGAAGGCAGGGCAAGCAGCACCTGCACAAGCAGCACCTGCACAAGCAGCACCTGCACAAGCAGCACCTGCACAAGCAGCACCTGCACAAGCAGCACCAGCACAAGCAGCACCAGCACAAGCCGCTCCACAAGCAGCACCTGCACAAGCCGCTCCAGCGTCTAAAGACCCAAGTAAGATACCTGGCGCTATTGTTAAGACGCCTCAAGGTAAGCATTTTGTACGAAATGATCAAGGTTGGATGCCGTCAGATCAAAAGGGTGTTGTTGATCCAAATGCGAGTGCTGAAAATCCTAACAGTAGAATGTCTAAATCGTTGGATAAAGCCGCTGGAACACCTGATCCTAAAACAGGTGTTATACAAGCACCGGATGATAGTCTAGGCGGAAAAATTAGACAAGGTATTGACAAAATTAAAAAAGCAGGCGCAGATGCTATCGGCGGACCACTTGCTACAGCAACAAGATCAGATCCAGATGCTGGCACTATAAAGAAAGCTGGCGCAACAGTGGGAGCTGGTATCGGCCGAGCTATGTCTGCGTTAGGTAAAGGTGGAGAACAACCTGCCGCAGATGCACCAGCAACTGACCAACCAGCAACTGACCAACCAGCTGCGGATGCACCAGCACAGCCTAAAGGCCCTAAGCCAGTTCCAGGTCCCACTGCATCAGAAATTAAAATGCTACAATCCAAGACATTGCAAGGTGATTTAGCAGCTGCAAAAGCACTTGTTGGTAAATTAAGTAATTTAAAAACCAAAGGATACGATGCAGATAAATTTATACAAGCAGCTGCTCCAGTAATGAAGAAAGGCGGCTTAGCCAAAAGTGACCCCCAGGCATATACGCATTTCACTAAACTTGCAAGAAGTATGCGACAAGAAGCATATCAGCATATGTGCAAAGTATTAGAGGCCGCAGGGTTTACGTGGGAAGATGTAGGGTTTGAAATTCTTGTATCAGAGAGCGTGACTAGTCATGTAATGCTTATACCAGTAAAAGAAATTAAGATTTATGAAATGAAGTTACTTGCGGGAATATAATGAAGTTTATAGAAATATCAAAGCCTAAAGTTGTTAACATATTATCTGAATCTGTAATTACAGAAAGCAAGGATGGTAAAAACACGCACCTTGAGCACCTAGAAGACAACATATTTAATAAAGGGTATGCCGGCGCTAAAGAAGCAGTAGAATATTTGTACAGTTTACACGATATGCTGGAAGGTAATTCAAAAGCACCGATCAGTATGACAACAAAATGGGATGGTGCTCCTGCTATTATAGCAGGTAAAGATCCTGCAACAGGTAAGTTTTTTGTAGGAACTAAGGGCGTTTTTGCGCAAACACCTAAAATAAATTTTACAAACAAAGATATTGATGTTAATCATGCAGATCCCAAGGGTAAAGATTCGAGCGGATTGCGTACTAAATTAAAATTAGCATTAAAATATTTGCAAGGATTAAATTGGGACACTGTAGCGCAAGGCGACATGCTATTCGCAGGACAAGAAGATTTACGTAAAGTTGTTATAGACAATACAGAACATATTGTATTCAAGCCCAACACTATCACATATGCTGTTCCAGCTGATAGTGATTTAGGAAAACAAATTCTTTCAGCAGGCTTTGGTATAGTTTGGCATACAGAATACGTAGGCGGCCCAACACTAGCTGATACAACTGCAAAATTTGGCTTCGACAGCAGTGTGTTAGGACAGACCAATGGTGTTTGGCACAGAGATGCGATAATTAAAGATCTTAGCGGCACTGTTACAATGACTGCACAGGAAAGCTCTGCTACAATGCAAGCAATACAAGATGCAGCATCATATCTAAAGAGTGTTGATTCTGAAACATTTTCTTGGCTAGAGAAGGGCAACGACTTGATCGGTAAAGACTTTTTGCAACAGCTAAAAGCTCATGCAAATAATCAAGTGCGTCAAGGCCACTTCGATGAGCCTACTAAATTTGCGCAAGGCTTTGTTGAAAAATATGTTAACTTTATGAAGAAAGAAATAGACAAAGTTTCTATGCAAAAAACTAAAGATGCTAAAACTGAAAAAATGGTAGGCGGTGTTAAGTTTATCAAAGAGCACATTCCTGGAATTGTTGCAGTATACGATTTATATTTAAAGTTGATCGAAGCAAAAATTCGTATAGTTAAAAAGTTAGAACAAATCAGGCAAATAGGAACTTTTGTAGAAACAGGTGACGGATTTGAAGTTACTGGCGAGGAAGGTTTCGTAGCAGTTGACAGGATTGGCAATGCGTTAAAGTTAGTTGATAGATTAGAATTTAGCAGATTGAATTTCGGCTCCGGGAAGCCTGGAGCATAATGGATCTCTTACTGGTTAATTCTGAGGATTTATGCGAAAGCAGACTGTATAGAAACACAGATGGATTTCGCCGTATGTCTGCGCAAAATATTGCAGACGTATTTTTTCTAGAAACACTAGCAGTATTAATGTTCTCGCAAGATGGCGATCAACGAGATTATGCAAAAGCCTATGCACAAAAAACATCACAATACGGACCTTATGCTGCTTATAGAACAGCAGCAACAGATTTATATATGTTGGGGTTTGCAATTAAGAACCCAGACTACAAAAGTTTAAGGTTTAAAGGCAGTGTTGAAAAGTCGCTTGCTAGTTTAAGTTTTGATAATCGCAGACATTACAGAATGATGCGTACAGTAGCAACCACAGATATTACAAAAAGTGAAATGTCTGCATTTCTAATTAGACTTGAATCTCAGTTAAGTATCAAGAACGCATTATACAAACAACTAAGACGCTTAGTTGTAGACTGGGATAATTTAAAATACAGCCAGAAGCAATATGTGGTTGCAAAAATTCTACAGTCTTTGCGTTCAGTAAAAGCACAAACTACAGAAATATTCAATCATTTGATTTCTATGAAAAGAGAACGAGCCTACAAAGATACGCCCGTTAGCAATGAGCCAAGTAAGTTAAAAAGAGCTGCAGCAACAGCAGCTGGAGCATACGTAGGCAGTAAAGTTGTACCTAAAGTGTCTAAAAACAAAATATCTAGCACTACTGGCGCAGGTATAGGGGCAATTGCCGGATACTGGGCTAGCGGAAGGAAAAAGCAGTAATGAAAATCAGCGATATAATTCTAGAAGACGAAAATTTAACCGTTGACCAGATAGCTCAAATACAAGCACAGCACGGATCTTCGTTAAGTAATAATGTTATATCCAGAGCTAAACGTATAGTGTCTAATAAAGGTATAAGTGCATTAGACGCTATTGGCATGGCTCAGGACATCGAACGCAGAAAACAAAAGCAATCCCCTGATACAAAGGAAGAACCTGCCCAAAAAATAAAACGAACTCCTATGACCAGACCAGAGCCAACTACGAGCACTACAGTTGACAGAGTTAGCGATAAATCAGGAAAGAAATGGGGTAATCAGTATTATCAGGATAAGAAAACAACACCCGGCGCCAAGTACAAAGCAGCAAAAGACAAGATTAAACAAGTTGCTAGGGATGTATTCAACGTTGATTCAGCTGAATTAGGCGCAGATATTAGCAAAGATTTTGTTAATGTTGCAGATAAACTTATGAAAAGCAATATTCGTAAGCCTAGAAAGTAAAAATCTATAACAACACTAAATCTTTTCTTTTGCATAAATAACAGTAACCAGAGCTTATTTAATTAAGCATGAAAATAGTTTAGGAGATATAAAATGGCACAAGCTAATCCAAATGCAGCAGTACGTCAGTCCAACGGTTTAGGCCCTAAGACTTTTATCGTATCTGTAGCAACAGCAACAGTATCCGTAGAAGCTGCATGCGCAGAAATTATGGTTGAAGGCGGCACAATCGCAGCAGTTGAAGGCACAACAGACGGCAGTCACCTTGTTGTACAAGGCGGCCCAACACCAGCAGTAACAGGTGTAACTGTAGTAGCAACTTTCGACAACGTATAAATTTAAAAATTTATAAATTAAAGATCCTCAACTTAGTTGGGGATTTTTTTTGGCTGTATAATCGGTATCGTGATAAATACACGTACAGGAGATAAACATGATTAGACGCGGAGCAATGGGCTCGCTGGAAGTGCTAACAGGCAATATTGAATTTTTCACATTGTATACTAATTTGAATATTCGTGTTACCGGTAGTTACACTGATAGTAGTCAAAAAGATTTTGAAAGTGTTGTTCAAGTGATTGGATTACGGGCTATGCCTACGGTTATGAACAACCCAGTTTATTTAAACGGCACAGGACAAAATTTACTAGAGAACTATGGTGCTTCTTCTATAACTGGTTCGGGATTCATCTTTAAATTTGCTACAGAAATGCCTGGTGCACACACTGTACAAACCTTGATAGATGAGTTGCACGATATTGTTTTAAACTCGGGTGTCATCGACACTAAGAATTCTATTAATATGGAATTTACAAAACAGGACTTATTATAAATGAACGATTACGACCAACAACGAAAGCAACAAACTCAGTATTCTGAGAGTAATAATTTAGAAGCACACATTATTGCAGATATGTTGCGTATTGAAAGTATCACAACAGAAGTTAGAGAGTTCAAGCAAGATACAAAAGTGCGCCTAAATAAAATTGAGAACTGGCTTGTGGCTATAGTAGGCACTACGTTTACTACTATGGTAGCAATATTAGTTGGTTTATTACTTAATATGTTTGGCGGTATATAAATTGCGTTTAGACGAACTGTTACAGGAAGATAGTTTACTGGAGACCCGTATGGTATGGCGTCGATCCGGGAAAACTGTAAAACGTGCAGTTCGTTGCACATCTGGTAGACGAAAAGGCCGAGTAGTTAGTAATCCTAGCCAATGCTCTAAGCCTATTAATATGAAAAAGCGTCTAACACTCAAGCGTACAAAAGCAAAGATGGGTGGTAGAATGGCTAGAAAGGCTAGACGAACAAAACGATTGAATCCTCAGAGCAGAAGAGTACAATCTTTAAATAGGCGATAAGATGAAATTCACAGATATTAGGACTATAGATCATTTACTTATGGAGTATGGTATGAAGCCAGGGGCAAGTACACCTACTTCCCAACAATCCATGGGATCAAGTGCAAAAGCAAATGCATCTACAAAATCACCTACTACAAGTAAAACAGCAGCCAAACCTGATTTAGGAAGCCCTACTACCACGCCTGGTCTAGAAGTTCCTAAAGCAAATGATCAAGAGACTCCAAAATTTATTAATGCTAAAGCAGGCGAACTAAAAACAGATATGGAATACTTTGATAAAGATGGAAAATCAGCAGGTGTAGTAAAATCTCCTATCGGAAAAGGCACAAAGCCTGAAGCAGTAGTAGTGCAGAACCCTAAAACAAAAGAATATTCAGTTATAGACGACCCCGACGAAGAAGTGTTTGTGGCTAATCCAGAGTTTACTGAAGGCAAGTTAGACAAATTATCTAAAAGTAGCACAAGTAATTTTCATTTTAAGCGGGATCGTTTGCAAAAAAAGATCAAAAAGCTCACCCGTAAAATTAAAATGACCGAACAAGGTGAGCCTATTTTTGAAATCAACTTCAACAGCAAAGAGCTTGCACAAGGTGCACTGAATGCGAACATACAGTGCGGCTTTGAAGCGGAAACTGTGTGGCCTAACCTAGGCGAAGGCAGTGACGAGGACGACACCAGTTGGCTAGACGACCTGTATTGGAACCGTGTCGGTGATTTGATTTACGATCAAGAAGGATCACGTGCAGTGGAGAGTGTGGAAGAAGCATACCGCGAATGGCTACAAGAAGAAGTTGTATACGAAATAGAGAGTGACGTTGTCCTAGAGCTAGTCAACGAACGCAAAGAAGATGAAGCGTACATAGATGAGTTTGTAAACGATCATGTTGACATGGACGAAGTGGAAGAGTACAAGGCAGACAAACTGGAGCGATTAGAAATCGACGACATGCAGGACGAGCTGGAAGAGTACAGCAATTGGGACGATGAAGCATGGCCTCGTGAATATGTTGAAATGTACAAAGAAGACGAATTTATTGAGTGGCTAGAGGAACAGATCCGCGACAATGGCGAAGCATGGGACGAATCCTGGCAACGTGCAATGGATCAATACGACATGGACGATTGGGTTCGCAGAGAACACGGCGGCAGTTGGTGGAGCCTATTAGGCGAAATGGACATTTACTTGTACAACGAAGGCGGCGAAGGCGGCGGTGTTGATGCTGTAGCTAGTATGCTAGAGGATTGGGCCAGCAACAACAGTAAGAGCAACGATGTACGTCCGGGCGTATATCACAGTGGCCAAGGCGTAGACAATGACCATTGGCGTGTGGAAGATGACACCTCAATCGAAGGCGAAGGTGCAAAAGCAGAGATTATTTCACCTGTATATGACAACCCAGCAGAAATGCTCAAAGAGATGAAGAGTTTGTTTGAGTACATGAACAACAACAATGTGGAAACAAACAGTTCAACTGGTTTGCATGTCACAATGAGTTGGATGGATTCGGACTACGCTAAAACTAACAAGCTAAAAATGGCTGTGCTGTTAGGCGACAAGTATGTGTTAAAGCAGTTTGGCAGAGAGCATAACACTTATACACAGAGTCAACAAGAAACAGTACGAAAGTATATCAAAAATCTACAAAACGATATCAAGGATGAAAAGAGCCTTGCTGGTCTCGAAGACATACTGTTAGGCGGCATCAGTAATGGCAAGTTCAGCAGTATCAACTTTAAAGATGCTAAAAACGTAGAGCAAAATAAACTTATTGAATTCCGTGTTGCAGGTGGCGACGATTATCACACTATGAGCGACAAAGTGATGAAAGCAGTTATCCGTTATGCCGCAGTGATGCAAGCCGGGCATGATGAAGAAGCATATCGCAAGGACTACATCAAAGCACTGTTTAAAATGATTGCAGGCAAAGACGAAGTAAGCGGCGATGTTGTTAAAAGAGCTCAAACAATGGTTGACCCAGAAAGCATTAACGATAAAGTGTTAGCTGCTTTCCAAAGTATTGCAAGTGAAAAACATTATACAGATGCTATTGAATCATTGAGCAATGCATACATGGAATTAGCAGATGCACAAAGTGCAAAGAACGCTAATCCACAACAAGAGATGCCGTTCGAAGCCGAAGGCGATGACGAAGACTGGCGTAGAACAATGATTAAAGCACAGAAATACTTTGTGCGAGCTTTTGCTATGTTAGCCAGTGACGTTGCAAGCGGTGCTAATAGGGCTGAACCTAAATCGGCGGCTATTGCAGCATTTAGACAAGCGTTAAAAGACTTCAGCTTAACGCCTAAAGCATTGTGGACTGAACTACAACAGTCAGAGTTTGTGAAAAACTTCCCGGGAGATCATCACAACAAACTAGAAAAGATGGCTTCGGCTGTAAACAGCTTGTTGAAAAAGCAGGATGCTAACGCACCGGAAGCATCATACACTATTACTGCACCTAAAGGACACGTTATAGCAATACCCACAGATAAGCATCGTGCACTGTTCGGTGACCTATTCGGCGATAACAAGCCCGATAGTAATGCAACAATCAGTCAACAAGATTTTAAAGTGATTAGCGATGACGAGTTAGACAAAGTTAAACGTGCTCGCTTTGAAGTGGACGAGGCTACTCGTTATATCGAACATGAACAAGGACTGATCGACGGTATAAAGCAAGGTCTTAAAGTTGCTGAACCAGAAAAAGTAGAAAGACTCAAAGGCTCTATTAGACAAAGACAACAGGATATTGCAGAATTTGAAGCCAAAAAGATGGAATATAAACCTGTTGTTGATGCGTTTGTCAAGAAGTATGGCTTTGCTCCAGCTGGTACTACATATCAGAGCGAACCAATCGGCGTTCCGCACAGCTTTTTAAAAACTGACCATCGTAAATTACTAAGCCAGAGATTTAATATAAAATTTGATGTACAGGAAAGTAAAATGACACCGTTTGACAAATTTGATAAGTTGCCAATATTGGAACAACTAGCCATTTTAGAAAAAATTGATAAAAATAAAATTGATGAAGCAATTGCAAAACAAGCTCGCAGAGATACTTCTAAAGCCTCACCTGAAGATGAAAAAGTAGAATTGCGCACTGGTGAATATCTGTATAATGTCGTATATAGGGATGGCACAAATAAAAAAGTTGTTGCTCAAACAAGACTAGGTGCCAAAAGGAAAGTAGCATCAGCTGATGGAAAATACAAAGATCCTGCCAATCCCACAAGTAAAGAACTGGGTATTCAACGGGTAGAAAAAGTTTCATTGCCTAATCGTAGACCAGACACAGCATGGACAAAAGGTTTACCTGGTAAAAAGAAAACAGTTAAGAGATCGGCTAATAGGAAAACTTATAAAGACCAGGATAAGTATGGTCCAGCAAAATTTGATGCTAAAAAAGCAGCCACTCGTAAAAAATTAGACGATTTGGAATTCGAGCGTGAGATGCGAGCATTGAATTTTGAGAGTGTGCACGATTTTAATAGAGCAGAAATTATTAATGGGTTAATGGCAGACCATTTTCCAGTATGTGATTTAAAGAAGCAAATGCTTGCATACCAAGTAATGCCTATACCTGAAATGCTAGATGCATTTCATGATCTTAGAGCGCAAGCTGGCGACGATGCATGTGCTAGAGGTATAGTTAAATATTTCTCTCAAGCACTACCTGAAGAAGTTCAAAGTCAAATAAAATTAAACGAGTGGAGTTCCTCTCACGTTAAGAGCATACTTGCGGAAGCAAAAGGTTTAATGGGACGAGTGGTGGGCGACCAATTTAAGAAAGGGGACAGTACGCTTGAGTTCAGCAGTGTAGAAGTTTACCCACAGGATCGTGCACAGTTCGATGATGCACCAGAGCGTGAAAGTTTTGCATCAGATATAGAACAACAGCTCAATGCACAAATTGAGTGGACTAACACTCCAAACAGCGGTAGTCTAGCTTTCGGTATTGCAACACTTACAGATCCTAGTAATAATGATAAGCCAGTGTACTGGGGTCGATATTTTAAGCAGAAGCGTGTAGATATGATGGGAGCATGGGCTAATAATCAAGTTCCAACTGGTTGGAAATTACAAAAAGCTGGCGCATTAAAATTAGACCTTGGTATCGACCCACAGCACTTAATCAAAAACGAAAATCAGCATACAAGCGTAGATGACATAATAAACACTGTCTCGAATAACAGCCAGGGACACGCAATACAGCAACAGCTATTAGATGCTTTGCACAGTATCCAAGCACAGCAACATCCTGAATTTGAAGGCCAAATACAGAACTTACCGGCACTAAGAGATTACTTTGGTGAAATCATGGGACCAGTTGCATTGATGAGCGGCATGGTGGGCGGACAAGCTGAAGATGCTAGACAAGATTTAATGGGCGGAGCCGAGTGGTCTACGTTTGGAGTATTCTGGCCGCAAGCAATGAACTATGCACTGGTTGATAGTGTTTTCATTGGCCCAGACGGAACCGAAGTTGGCATCAGTAGTAAAGGCGGCAAGGGTGCAAAAGCAAGTGCTAAGAACATTGCAGATGCTATCGATAAAGCACCACCAGAATTAGTCAAAGCACATGCATACACAGTTAAAATAATTAAGATTGTACAAGAATCTACTGCAATCGACGGACCATTTAGATTAGCAGAACTGTTGGGTGTATTACCTAAAAAGTTAGAACTAGAAATCATGGAGTACGTTAAAGCAGGAAAAACTGATTACGATGGATTAAGCAAATCGGCGAAAGAACTATTTAACTATGGAACACCTAAACAGGACATACCTGGATTCAATGTAGGATATGCGTTAATTGCGTTACTGGCTAAAAAAGTAGCAGCAATGATTAACGAAGAACCTCAATTTAGTGCAGGTGCTATTGCATTCCTTAACCAGTCCAGTATTGTTCAGTTATACTGCAAGATGGGTAAACAAGGCGACAATGCTAGAGTAACAGGATGGGAAGCGTTGTATCCACCTAATTTCCGGGGTAAAATTCGCTTAGACGGCGCCAAGAATTATTACAGTTCACGCATTGGCGGAAAGTTTGCGTTTGAATTCAAGCCAGACGCATGAAAATAGTTGAAATTACAGAAAACTTTGCTGACGGTAAGAAGAAAGGCAAGAGCAGACCAGGTAGAGTCAAAAAAGCAGGCGCAAGTTGCAAAGGTTCGGTAAGTAGTTTACGGGCAAAAGCTAAAAAATACAGTGGTGAAAAGGGTAAAATGTATCACTGGTGTGCTAATATGAAAGGCGGTAAGAAAAAATGAAACTACACGATTTTTTAACAGAAGATAAAAAAGTGTTAGTGCAAGAAAAGTTACCTTACAGCAAGAGTGACTTGGATCCTGTAATGAGTGAAGACACAATCAATTTTCACTACGGCAAACTTGCTAAAGCATACGTTACAAAATATAATGAAGGCAAAGGAGATGCACAGTTCATGGAAGCAGGTGCATTCTTACACAACGTATTCTTCCCACAGCTAAAAACACCAAGTAGTAGTAATAACCCTGCAGGGGCAAGTAAAGAGCTTATAGATAGCAAATACGGCGACTTTGCGACTTTCAAAGAGCAGTTTGAAGAAGTAGCAATGAAGATTCAAGGCAGCGGATGGGTGTACATGAGTTTATCCGGTGATATCAAAACAATAGTTAACCACCAAATTAAAAATGACATAGCAATGCTCATTGATTGGTGGGAGCATGCGTGGGCATTAGACTATCAGCACGACAAAGCTAAATACCTTAGTAATATATGGCGTATCATTGATTGGGACGTCGTGAATATCAGAATAAACAACTAGAGGCTTCAACCCATGACATTTCAGCACAAGCTGTCGGACATGACGGCTATGTTTATGACAAAATTTTTCCGTTTTTTTGCTGATCTCTTTTTTGCAAAACGCTATGGACATAGGGCAGTAGTATTGGAAACTATTGCTGGCGTACCGGGGATGGTTGCAGGCATGTGGATACATTTAAAAAGTTTACGCCAGCTGCAAACCGGATACGGCCCAATGATTCGCGAACTGCTTGCAGAAGCAGAGAATGAACGCATGCATCTAATGTTCTTCATAGAAATTGCAAAACCTAATATATTTGAAAGATTTCTAATTTTATTAGCACAATTTATATTTTGGAATTTTTATTTTGTAATGTTTGTACTTTTCCCTCGAACAGCACACAAAATGATTGCATTTTTTGAAGAAGAAGCAGTACTTAGCTATACGACATATTTAACTATGATAGAAAATAGACAAGTTAGGAATGTAGATGCACCTCAACTAGCTATCGATTATTATGGACTTGATAAAGATGCTAAACTTTTTGATATGGTGAAAGCAGTTAGAGATGACGAAGCCAGGCATGCAGCTGCTAATCACCAGTTTGCAGATAAATACTAGTATGAAGATTTCGGATATTATTACAGAAACTACTACCAGCGGCGCCATCGCTACTTCCACGGCAACAGCTAGTAAAATGTTGCGTAGACCTAACCCAAGTGTGTTTCCTAAAAGGAAAAAGAAAACAAACGAAAGTGATAGACAGCTTGTAAGAGATTTTTTTCCTAAGTTAGATCAATCAAAAGATACATACAAAGGAATCATATTACAAGATATACTTGCACATGTTCATCAAACCTTCCCGGACGGCAGAAAAGGCCAATGGCGCCGATTGAAGTCTAAATTGCAGACCATGAACACAACTGGTGGCGAAAATATAATGCACCCTTTCTATCTACAAATGCTTGATACAGCAGTCGATTCTTTAAAAAATTACCGAAATCCAAAGATTAAATAGAACTACTTACTATACCGGTAAATAACAAACATGTTTATTGCTGATATCGATAACCCATTCCGAGCATTCCTTTCCTCCTGTGGAAAATCTGAAATTATAGATCTCCAAAATGTCCCAGCAACTAGCAAAGACTGTGCGTTAGGTATGTGCGAGTTTATGTCGGATAACTGGATACACTATAATAAAATATCTAAGTTGTCCAAAAGGCCGGTATTGTTTATTATTAGTCTAGATGGTATCGGCTCGGATAATATTTATAAACTGTGGGAGGAAAATAGATTACTTGATGCAGCAAAACAGATAATACCCGAATACATACTAGATTGCAATAATCCAATCGTATTGTTTGACAATAGTGCAGAAGGCCACTGTGATAATTCTATATTTAATTTTATATCACAGGTAACAACAACCTTTGGATTAGACCCAAGTAAAACATTTTATTGTAATTCTGCTGAAAACATTGTTGATATACATAACAACAGTGTATATAAAAATGATTTTAGAGTGTTTTTTCTTAACAACTACAAAGAAGACACAATGGCAGACTTGTTTCAGAAAGTACAAGATGCTGATCCATATGGTGTAGAGAAAACTCTGTTGTTTAGTTGCCTTAATAATGCTCCTAGACCGCACAGAGCACTTCTTTTAGGAGGATTAATTCAGCGAGGTCTGCATGTAGATGGTATGATTAGTTCACCTACAGTCCCTTTTAATAAACTGTTTGCAGAATCTGTGCTATACTTAGGCAAACAACATTTAGAAAATCGTATAACACAAACGGAGTTGTTGCAAGGCATATCTTATTTGGAAGCATTAGAAGATCATTATCCGTTAGTGCTTGATCGGCGATCACAAGAAGAAGTGCATATGAAGTCGATCTCACAAGATAAAGATTTTATAAAACAACTTAAATCCTGCGAGATCGACATAATAACAGAAACCTTCGTAGACTATACTGTGTACGTTACAGAAAAAATTTATAAACCTATCATAATGAAACAACCGTTTATGATTTTAGGTTCATGTAGAACATTTGAATTTTTAAGAAAAAACGGGTATAAAACGTTTGACCATTTATATAATGATCCAAATATGTTTGACAAGCAAAACAATGTGATGGACAAAATTAACATGATATTAGCAGAGTTAGAAACTTTACAGATGAAAAAAGATTCTCCTGTATTATGGCAAGATATACAGAGTAAAAACATTGAAATCACTGAGCATAATTTCAACAATTTTATTAGTAAACGAGAGCACATTGATTCTATGCTAATTAAGGATGTTTCATCATGGTTAGAAATATACCCCGGGTTCACAGACGTGTTTAGTTGCTACAATAGATAAATAGTACATATGAAAATACATGATATAATTGGTGAAACAATAACAGCTGGCGCTGTAGCAACGTCAATTCCGTCCATTGCTAACGATGTACAGAGAGTAGTGCAACGACCTAAGAAGCCTAAAAAGATCGGCCCTAAGAAAAAGCCTGGACCAAAAGTACAATCATCTATTAAGTAGTGGTGTAGATATGAAAGTAGTACCAGGTAAACACGGACAAACTGTAATGTCCAGCAAAGGGTTCCAGATATATGACAAGATACGGAACGAAGGCGGTATATATTTGTGTGACCTTTCACCGAGCGACAATAATCAAGCAAATCACTTATATATGAGTGGTGTATTAATAAGGGTAAATGATAATGGCAAAGTCAAATACAAAGTATTCTCGTAATATTGATAAGAAAAAGTTATCTAAGCAACTTGAGTTAATATCGAATAACGTTGCTCGAAAGGCTATGTTCTTTTCAGCAAAGAACATGTATGACATGTATGATATTGTTGATGCTAAAACTCAAAAGCCTATTATTAAGAACATAATTATCCATGAGCTTGCACAAACTTGTGCAAACAGCTTAAACAGAACAGATAAAAACCGTGTAATTAATAAAATTGCACACATACAAAAACATTTGCATAAACATAGATCAGAATTAGAAAAGCATTATAACGATATATTTTTCTATAAAAATACTATGTCTACAACATCTGATGAAATGCGCTATTTTATTGTAGAAACTAGGCTCGATCTCTCTACGCATCGTCTGGGACATCTTGTTAAAAAATTAAAGCACATTTTTTCTTGATAAAAAATTAATCTTTTTGATAAATAGTTGTAATATAATCTACTTCGGGACTAGATATGAAATTAACTACATTCAACAAACCTGCCGCACAACGTGTCAGCGATTTAAACAAATACCTAAAAGAAAATTTTGGTATCTCTGTAAAAGGCTTTCATCCAAAAGCCAAGCTAGAAAAAGTGCGAGAGCAGGCACAAAATAAAATAATTAGCATTAAAAACACTAATAAGCGTTTCCAATTGGATCCAGAGTATGCAAAGTACTTGGGAGTCAAAGACGTTATTGATGTAATGCTAGGTGAGGGCATGTATGCAGAAAGCCCAGCATACGAAAGCATGTGCAATGAAGTCAAGCAAACTGTTCAAGAGCTTATGGACGGAGGCTACACTGATGAAGAAGCATGTTCCGAATGTATGAATAGATTTAGAAAAGATTCTAGATATGCATACGACGATCAAGTTATTATGCCACTAGTGCTTAAAGCTACTAAGGATTATATGGAATCTTGCAGCATGTCTGAAGATAGTGTAATGGATGAAGCATTAGCAGAGTTTGTCAGTCCCGAAACTGATTTAACAGAATATCTGTTGAGCGAACTTGCTAAAGAATGTGGTGTAGAGTTAAACAGCATGGAAAGCTATAACGCTATAGAAGAAAAAGTTAATACATTTGCAGAAGTAACTGGCAAGAGCAGAGATGCTGTAGTTGGTTTCTTAAATGGATTAGACGAAGAAGCATTAGTTAACGGCATCCAGATGTTTGGCAAAAAGATTGCAGAAAGAAACTTGCTGGACAGCATTCAATATATGCATAAGCTAAAGAATGATGGTAAGAGCGTTGAAGAAATTGCACAAGAACTTGACATGTCGGTAGATGCTGTTAAAGATGCTATGAGCAAAACAGAATCTGTTGAAGAAAGCGAAAACATGTTCGACGACATTATAGGCAGTATGTTGAGTGAAGAAGTTGAAGTTGAGCAAGCAGAAGTTGTAATGGCACTACGAGCGTTAGCCGATGACGTACAAGATCACATCGAGCGTATTGGCAGAATGATGAACGAAGATATTCCTGCAATCGCAGATCAAATGTCAGCTGAATTTGGTGCAGAGCAAGCAGCACAAATGAAGTCTAGTATGGAAGCATCACTTGGTGCATTACTTGATGCTAACAAAATGGGCAAGGAAGGAATTGATGCTACGGTAGGTTCACTAACAGGCGTAGGCAGTATGGCAGGCGCTGGAATGGATCAGCAAGCTGGATTAGCTGAACCTGAGTTAGATGCACCAGTTGACAATGTTCCTGCAGCTGCAGGTCCAGAAGAAGAGCCAATGGGTAGAGCACCAGTTGACGTAGACGCTGTAGAAGAGATTTAAAATGCGAATCGCGGAAGTATTTTTACTAGAGTCATTTTTTGACGAACTAGAAGTTGCAATCCGCGACAGGCTTGCAAAGTATGCTGGAGAAGATGTCAGTGATATACCTACGCAAGAATTCAAAAACGATTTAGCAGATGATGGGTTTTTATTAAGTGTAGAAGAACTTATTGCAGCTATGAACAAATTGGATGTTGTTAGCGGTATTACAGCAGATTCCATTACTCCCAAAGGTAAAATTGATAACGATATGCTCGACGGCGAAGAGCCTGAAGAGCCTGAAGTTGATGTTCCTGGCTTAGCCGGGGACCAAGCACTCAGTTCCGTAAAAGACCAATTACCACAATAATCCTTACTAAATAAAATTATGAACATAAGCGACACAATGGAAAACATTGTTGCTCGTGCAACTGTATACGAACGACATACTCCCCACACCGAGTTCTTTACAGACACAAGTGGAAAAATAGAGTACGTTCTAAATACACACTGGCACAGAGAACGAGAATTAAGTGAGTTTTCGGACGGCTTTAATTTAGCAGTTGGTTGTAGTCATACATTCGGAATAGGCGTTAGTAATCCATGGCCAACATATTTTGAAAACACCTATAATGCCGGAGTACCAGGCGCAACTGTTTTTGATATGATAGATATTGCCTTTGCAATATATAAAGAAAAACAATACAGCAGATTAATGTTTTTTGCCCCACACGGTGAACGACTGGTAATTTTCAAGGACGGCAAGTCACACGCACTTATGCCATATAGCGAACATTTTAACGATTATAAAAACATTGACACAGCAACAAAAATGTATTATAATAGTAGGTCAATTAGCCATTTATCGGACTTTTGTAAAAACAATAGCATCGAACTGCAAATTCTTAATTACAGCAGTATCGGATTTTTAAAAGAGCACAAAGACTTAATAGTAGACAAAGGCGCAGATGGCGTCCATTACGGCGAAAACACACACAAAAATTTTGCAGGATTATTTAATGTTAAACGAAAAGATACAGTATAAAAAGTTAGAAAGAGTTACTACAGCAGAAGGTAGACGATATATCGGTGACGATAACATACCAGTACCAAGTGTAACTACTATACTGGATAAGACATCAGATAAAACTGCTCTTATTGCCTGGCGCAAACGTGTAGGTGATGTCGAAGCTAATAGAGTTAGTAAAGAATCTGCTGGACTCGGCACTAAAGTGCATAATGCATTAGAGAAACATATCTTAGGAGAGGATGTTTCTTTTGGTAATAACCACGTCAGTGTGATGGCAAAACAAATGACTGATCTAGTTATTAACGAAGGATTTAAAAACGTCGACGAAGTTTGGGGCACAGAGATTGGATTGATAGCTCCTCAATTGTACGCAGGAACAACTGATTGTGTTGGACTCCATAACGGTGATGAAGCAATCATAGATTTCAAAACATCTAAAAAGATTAAAAAAGAAGAATGGATCGAAGACTATTTTATACAGTGTTGTGCTTATGCTCTTGCACACAATGAAATGTACGGAACAAACATTAAAAAAGGTGTCATTCTCATGGTGAGTAGGGACTTCAAATTTAAAGAATTTGTAATTGAAGGAGCAAGGTTTGACATGTATTGTCAGTTATGGGCTAACAGAATTGAGGAGTATTACAGAAAATGTTAGAAGAGTACGAAGTAGTAATGGATTATTACCCTTCCGGTATGATCACCGACGATGTTTTAAAAGTAGAAAATTTATCGATTGACCTAGATGATCTGCAAGAAAATGAATTTCTTGTAAGGAATGCATATATTAGTACCGATCCTTATATGCGCCCTAGGATGCTGTCGAAAAGATACACACCTGCTAATTTTCCAAATATAGAACCTAAAAAACCTGTTAAAGGCGTGTTTGCTTCAGGCCAGGTAATAGCATCCAACAACCCGGATTACGCTGTAGGAGACTATGTAGTACATATGTCGGGATGGAAAACAGTAAGTTGCATCACCGAAGAAAATTTGTCAGTCCCAGGAGCAGTTTACGGAATTGAGCTCAGGGACGGCGAAACTACTGACGACATGTACACACGGGCAATGGTCAGAGAAGGGCTAGTAGGCAGAACAGCATTCCATGCAATAGCGACTCAATTAGCTGTACAACCAGGCGACACTGTACTAGTCAGCGGCGCTACAGGCGGCGTAGGCCACATTGCTGTACAGATTGCAAAGTTGTTAGGGGCAACAGTATACGGTATTACTTCCACAGAGGAAAAAGCAGAGTGGCTTAGAACAGTAGGTGTAACACCAATTGTTGTAGAAAGGAATTCTAGTTTAGATAAAATGCGGGAAGAAGTTTCTAACGTTATTAATCACATATCGATAGATAAGTACCTTGAAAATGTCGGAAATGACTACTTTGTGTCTGCAATAGGACACATGTCTATGGATAGTATTATGTGCTATTGTGGTTGTATGAAGCACTACAATGCAACGCTTCCGCAACCAGGTCCAAATATTCAAGCACTGATTTATAAAGACATTGTTATTAATGGTGCGCTAAAAGTCTTAGATAGTGTTGATAAAATGTACGAGTTTTACAATGAGTACGGAGATCAAATAGTACAACTGGAAACTATATATGAGGGGTTAGATAAGATACCTAGGCAGTTTGTGGAACATTTCACAGACACAGAAGGAGCCAGATCTGGCAAATCTCTATGTAAACTCTAAACACAATACTGTGCAAAGTGATAAATACATATAGAACAATATCATCTTTGGAGTTTACACAGTGGCGCAAGACGACGGAAATTTAAAAGTTATAATCAGTAGAATCCAGCAACGGCGAGGCCTAAAACAGGACCTTCCTCAGCCGTTACGTCCTGGAGAAATTGGTTTTGCAGTAGATAGTCAGCAAGTATATATAGGCGCAGACACAGAAAATACACGAGCTAGTGTAAATAACAAAACTGTATATTTAGAAAATACACTCGGTGCATCTGCTAGAGCTCTTAGCATAGCAAATACACAAATAATCAAATTCACTGTACCGCATATCAGATGGCCAAGGGGATCTAATTCTTTTGACGGTGTCAGCAAAACTAAATCCTGGTATGCAAACACAGATATTACTGCTAATGCAGGCGTTATAGACGGCACAGGTAATGCCGTTTCTAGAGCTGTATTCGATGATGTTGTCTCGAGTAATAGTTTTATTACTAGTGCACAAACAGGTAGACCTTTTAACGCAGAAGATATCACTGTCGTAGTTGACGGTATCAAACAAGAAGGTGACAAAACAAGTTCTAGTGTGGTCGTTAATGCAGCATTTGACTATAACTTTATTTCAGGTTCCACTGGAACAGATGACCATGTTCTAAATTTAAAAGCATCACCGGTGAACTCATCAGATGTAGCAGTTACGTATTATAGTAATACCCACGTACATAATATTTTAAGTAATGCTGTAATTGCTTCAGGCGCCCAGCTTACAGGATTTTATGCCAATGCGAGTATACCAAAATACAGAGAGATTGATAACGACTTAGTATTAATAAATGCAGAAACTGGCACCGGTTACATTGGGCTAGAAGCCAAGCATATCGATATTGTTGCAGAAGGAACAGGTGTACTTGATACATCTAGTTTGACAACTGGTAATATTATATTGTCAAAAGATCCTATTGATCCTGCGCTGTTTGATGCAGATGGTGTATATTCTGGTGTAGGTAATGTTACGGCAGTAGCCACACAAGATTTTACTGATCCTAGTAACACGGATATAAACTTTGTATCTTTTTCAACAATCAGTCAAAACTTAATACTAACACAATCAGAAAGTTCTGATACTGGCAGTAACGGGTATGTTTACTTAGAAGGCGAGAACGGCGGCATAGTCGCTGGCGGAGCAGGCGGATTTGCAGAAAGAAATTACTTGCACCGTAGACTATTACCGGTGTTAGCAAACTCTTCAGGTACATCGTTTACTACTAGTATTCCTGGAAATGCATTTACGACTGTTAGAGCTGTCAGTAATGCAAACGTTTCAGAAACAGCAAACTTAGTTACATTTGTTGGAGCAAATTTATCAGGTATTGAAGAAGGTGATAAACTGTTTGTTATTGATGCTGATGCAAATAATCAAACACTTCACAACGAAGTATTTACTGTAGATAGGCTAGTAGGCGGTAATATTATTTGTCTTCCAGCTGACGGCACCACACTAAGCGGGCTAGGCCAACAAATATTTTCTACAGCAGAAACAAATTCCACAATTTCGTTTGTTAACTATGGAACTTCTAACGGAGAGGTTGTGCAATTGGTTTCAAACAGTCATTCGTTGCCCGTAGCAAATATTGCTATAGTTTCAGATCAGGCTATTGGAAGCCACACAGCAGGCTCACAAATTACTCCACAACCGTTCAACGAAAGCACAAATGCATTTTATATTCCTACATCTTCTGATGTCACTAGTGAGATTACGGGCAATTGGTATCCTGTTCTTAGCAACATATCTGCAGATGATCGGCTCACTGTAAGTGAAGCATACCATTTAAATATTGCATCAAGTACACTTAACGGAGTGTTATCTACTATTAACGGTAAGAACATTTGGCTAAAGGCAAGTTTGAAACCGGATGTTAACGATGAGATTTATTTACAAAGCGACGACAGACGTCAGTACTTACTTTTCGATGATCCTACTGACGGATTTTCTTCTTGGCAAGAAATTGGCATCACACCTAGACGATATACTAGATCTGACGATACTGTTAAATCTAAATTAGAAAACTGGCTGTATCGATTCACCCAGGACGAAAAGGTTAATGTTATTTCCGACATTTTCTGTAATGATTTATACACTAGCGATAATACTGTTATAAACGGATTTAATTCTTGGTTTGTAGATTTAGATCCTACTACTGCTGAAATTAAGTTCGATTCAAATGATGAAGCAGGCAACTTTGCCACAATAGTTAACAAGTTATATTTTAGAAGTAATGATCCTGATAAAAGAGGACTAATTAATCTTAAAACAAATATTGAACTGTTGACAACATCAGCACTAGAATCCGGACAAGCAGAAACAGTTTATTCACAGCCTCTACAATTATCTATTGGTTCAAACACAAATGTGCAATTAACTGACCTAGGCACAGATACAAACTCGTATGACACAATGTTTATCGATTATAGTGTTGTGGGAGAAGCGGCTGACTCAAGCAATTCGTCTATAAGACGTTATTATAATAGAGCTGGCACAATAGTATACCACGGAAATCCAAGTGCATTACAAGATGCTAACGGTGAACCATCAGGCGCAGTAATTTTACAAGATATTAGTTCCGAAGCTACAGATGATTATTTCACCGGCAATCTAACGTTTAGTGCTGCCATAAATTCAGATATTGTTTCGATAACTGCAAACAACAGTTTATCTCCCACTACTAGCAACGTAATTATGAAATATGTTGTCCGTAAGTGGAAATCACAATAACTAGACATTATGTAATGTTTGAAAAACACACAGACTTAGAAATAAGGCTACAACAATGGCGAGCCGTCCGCAATGATTCAACCAGCGAACAAGCCGTTCTTGAATCATTCGCCAACATAAAAGTACTAGCAAGGTATTTAGACTACTATACACCTGAAAGTTGGTATAATCCGTTCGACATCGTAGAAAACGGTTTCTTTTGCACTACTGGAATTTCTGTACTACTATATCACACGTTAGAAAGCCTAGGTTATATAGATACTGAACTGGTGGAGTGGAAAGTGATAAGTAATCATATCACAGGATACGACGGCGCCGTATTTGTGTATGATGACCATATGTATAATTTAAGCCCAGGAAAAAAAGTTCACATATCTAAAGTGGGTGATATGTGCATCGAACTTCGGCGGTTAGGACATATAAAATTGCTAAATATTTAAGTTGACTTCGAGAGCAAAACCCGTTATACTCTACAGGTAAATTTACAAACAAACAAACAGGAAACAATGTATGCAAGTGTTAAAAAGAGACGGTACAGTTGAGGATATAGATATAGACAAACTTCACCGTGTTGTTTCTTATGCATGTGATAGTTTACCCGGAGTAAGTATTAGTCAAGTAGAAATCAACAGTCGACTCCAATTCTATGACAAAATTAAGTCTGAGACTATTCAAGAGACATTAATCAAAAGCGCAGCAGACTTAATTAGCGAAGAAACCCCACATTACCAGTACGTAGCTGGAAGATTAATTAATTACCATCTAAGAAAGCAAGTTTACGGATCTTTTACTCCTCCCTGCTTATGTGATATTGTTGAAGAAAATATCGAAAAAGGCTTTTACGATGAAAAGTTTTTAGAGTATTATACCAAAGAAGAGATAGATCAACTACAGTCGTTCATAGACCACAGCCGAGACAGCAACTTAACATATGCGGCTATGGAACAATTCCGTGGGAAGTACTTGGTACAAAACAGGGCAACCGGTGAAATATTTGAAACACCACAAGTTGCATACATAATGATCTCAGCAACACTTTTTCATAAGTATCCTACTGAAACAAGAATGCGATACGTAAAAGATTATTATGATGCTATTAGTAATTTCAAAATTAGTTTGCCTACTCCTGTTATGGCTGGAGTTAGGACACCACAGAGACAGTTCAGCAGTTGTGTATTAATTGAAACAGACGATAGTCTGGATAGCATTAATGCTACTAGTAGTGCAGTTGTCAAGTATGTCAGTCAAAAAGCAGGCATCGGCATCGGCGCCGGAAATATTCGTGCTATTGGTAGTCCTATAAGGAGTGGTGACGCAACACATACAGGTGTTATACCTTTCTATAAGTTGTTTCAGGCTGCTGTAAAGAGTTGCAGTCAAGGTGGTGTAAGGGGCGGAGCAGCAACGCTATACTATCCTATTTGGCATTTAGAAATAGAAGACATGTTGGTGTTAAAGAACAACAAAGGTACCGAAGATAATAGAGTGCGCCATATGGACTATGGTGTACAATTCAACAAGTTAATGTATGAAAGACTATTAACTGGCGGCGACATTACATTGTTCTCCCCACAAGACGTCCCAGGTTTATATCATGCATTTTATGCAGACCAAGACAAGTTTAAAGAACTGTATGAAACAGCAGAACGTAATACACGACTGCGTAAGAAGACGATCAAAGCAGTAGATCTTTTTAGTCAATTTGTGCAAGAACGCAAAGATACTGGACGAGTATACTTAATGAACGTAGATCACGCAAACGATCACGGTTCATTTATAGCAGACGTTGCCCCTATTAGACAAAGCAACTTGTGTTGCGAAATTGATTTACCTACTAAACCTCTAGAACATATTATGGACGAGGATGGCGAGATAGCATTATGCACACTTACTGCAATCAATTGGGGTGCGATTAAAAAGCCGGAAGACTTTGCTAAACCATGTGATTTGGCTGTACGAGGATTGGATGCACTGTTAGATTATCAAAGCTATCCTGTTCTGGCTGCATATCATGCAACAATGAAAAGAAGGCCGTTAGGCGTAGGCATAATTAATTTTGCATATTGGCTAGCTAAAAACGACTCTACGTATCAAGATCCAAACTTGGAGTTAATACATGAGTGGACGGAAGCATGGAGTTATTACCTAATTAAATCCAGTGCAGATTTAGCACAAGAGAAAGGGGAATGTTTGTCTGCAAATGAAACAAAATATAATGCAGGCATATTACCAATCGACACTTACAAATCGGATGTTGACGAATTAGTAAAGCCTGTTTACAAAAAGGATTGGGATTCTTTGCGTGAACAGTTGAAGCAAACTGGTATCCGTAATAGTACGTTGATGGCATTAATGCCTGCAGAAACATCTGCGCAGATAAGTAATAGCACGAACGGTATCGAGCCTCCCCGTAGTTTCGTTAGCGTTAAACAGAGTAAGCACGGCGTACTAAAACAAGTAGTACCGGGCTATCCTAGGCTCAAGAATAAATATGATCTGCTATGGGATCAGAAGAGTCCAGAAGGATATCTAAAGATCATGGCAGTGTTGCAAAAGTTTATAGATCAGGGTATTAGTGTGAATACTAGTTATAACCCAGAACATTTTGAAGATGAAAAAGTTCCTATGAGTATGTTGCTACAGCATCTTGTGATGTTTTACAAGTATGGCGGCAAGCAGTTGTATTACAACAATACATTTGATGGCCAAGGCGAAATTGATATTAATAAAGATGATAAACCAGATCTTGCACAGGGTGAGACTGATGATGAAGATTGTGAGAGTTGCAAAATATGACAGTGTTAGACATGAAAAACAAGACGGCGCACACAGAGGCAAGGATGTTTCTAGACCCGAACGGCGGCATGGGCATGCAACGATTCGATACACTTAAATATCGACAATTTGATAAGTTAACTGATAAACAACTGGGCTTCTTTTGGAGACCAGAGGAAGTTGACATTATTAAAGATAGCAAAGACTTTAAGGATTTAACAGATTTTGAGCAACACATTTTTACAAGCAATTTGAAGAGACAAATACTTTTGGACAGCGTTCAGGGTAGATCACCAAACTTAGCATTCTTACCGATTGTGAGTATTCCAGAATTAGAAACTTGGATTGAAACTTGGGCATTTAGCGAAACGATTCACAGTAGAAGTTATACTCATATTATACGTAATATCTATAGCAACCCAAGTAAAGTATTTGATGAGATGCACCATACAAAAGAGATTATTGACTGTGCAGATAGTATTACAAAGTACTACGACGAACTTATTAAATTTAATAATAATCCTAAACGGTATGGATCGTACGATCACAAGAAGGCTTTGTATCTTGCTATAATGGCTGTTAATATTTTAGAAGGTGTCCGGTTTTATGTATCATTTGCATGCTCTTGGGCATTTGCAGAATTGAAGAAGATGGAAGGCAATGCTAAAATTATCAAGTTAATTGCAAGAGATGAAAATATCCATTTAGCAAGTACCCAGCATATGTTAAAATTATTAAAAACAGATGATCCGGACTTCGAGAATATTGCAAAAGAAACAGAAGAAGAATGTACTCAGATGTTCGTCGATGCAGTGGAACAAGAAAAAGCATGGGCAGATTATTTGTTTAAAGATGGTAGTATTATTGGATTAAACGGCGAATTGCTAAAGCAGTATGTTGAGCATATAGCAGGTAAACGAATGTCATCTTTGAATTTGGAAAAAGTGTATAGTGTTCCAACAAATCCGCTACCCTGGACACAAAAGTGGATTAGCGGTGGAGAAGTACAAGTCGCACCACAAGAAACAGAAATCTCAAGTTATGTAATTGGCGGCACAAAACAGGATGTAGACGAGAATACATTTAGTGGGTTATCTTTATAGATAAATAAAACAAAAGGATACATTATGCCAGCATTAACAAGAGTAACAGCTAACACAGCAGGAGCAACAATCACAGGCCCCGGGTCAGCAACAGTATTCTGTGAAGGACAGAAAGTGTCACTTATTCAGGATAAAGTAGCCCCTCATGGCAATCCTCCCCACGCATCTGCGGTTATTGTTGGAGCAAGTGGAAGTGTATTTGCCACAGGCAAGCCTGTTGTTCGTGCAGGAGACCCAGCTACATGTGGACATAATGCAGACGGCGCAAGCACCACGTTTGCTGGATAAGTAATATCAGCCAAGTATAAATATGCTGTATGATAGTAATACAGTTAGCAACAACATTCAACGATAATAATTACAAAATTGTAAAAGAGTTAAGAAATAATACTTATGTGTTAGATCATAATTTGAGCGATTACGATTTAATGTTGGATATTACCACAAATAACAACATAGTAAGTATTAATTCCGACGATTTAAACATCGTTTCCAGCTACAAACCTCAACATACTAGTTGCGTATGCATCACAGCCAAACGTTCATTACACGATGTTTTAGAGGCCATTGACGATGCACTATGCATACCACCTACAGTGATATGCTTCCCATGGCAAACTCCTAGAAACTATCTCATCGACAATAGAGTTCAGGAATTAATTGAATACGGGCACACAGTTGTTTGCGCCGGCGGCCAAGACAAGTTACCTGTATTAGATTTAAGCCCAGCTGGTGCAGATAACACCTTAAAAGTGGGTAGTTCGGATAAATCCGGTAATACTAATTGGATCGATTGTTATGACTACATAGTAGACAATCAACCCGATTCTAATATTGCTTCGGTATACATAGCAGATAAACTTGCACAAAACGAGAATATTAATATTGACCACAGACTAGATTTTTACAGCGATTCTTTTATTCGTAGTGCAAGTTGGGCAAAGAGAGTAGTCACTGATGATACAAAAAACAGGAAACTATACGAGTTTTTTCCTGTTTCCAATTTGCGATATGTAGCTGGGGAACAATTACTGCCTGTAAAGAAGGGAGATGCTGTGTCATACTTATACGGTAATTGTCTGTTATCGGAGTTTATAAATCCTGATGTCATAGATTGTTCGATAGATTTACCTAGAGGCATTAATTTTGATATTAATACAGGGTGGCTATTCGGCACGTTTAAATATAGACAAGCCATGTTTCACAGGTTTCAATTTGATATTAATGGGGAGCAATATTTTGAAATGCACATGATATCATGTGATATAGACAGTAAACCTTCATACGAAGAATGCAAAGAAAAATATTATAATCGTGAGTATGATTCTCCACCGTTTAGTATCAGAGAGTATTGGATGCCTATGAGCAAGCCTATAAAACTCTTAGAGCCCGGTGACCCATGGGTAAGAACATACAATTTAAATGATTTGCATTTGTATAGGAAGTCATTGTGAGGGGTATATCTTTTACTGAATTTAGTGGTGGTCAGAATGTAGACATGATGATGAATGCACCTGATGCCAAACCTGGTACTCCTATGCAGGAAGCAGTAAACACTGCAAGAAAAATTAGGAAAAAGTTTACGAAACCATTATATGTGATACAAGATTATAGTGTTCAGCACATGTACGCACAGATAGCCATGCAAGGATTTATAATGGCTGGAATAGATTTTGTTGCGGCTATACCTGTATTAAGTAATGATCTTTCCAAACGAGAAAATGACTGCACAATACAATACTGCAAAAAAAGAAATATACCATATGAACTATTTCATATTGATGTACCTCACCTTTTTGAAAATGAAATAGAATACTATGCAGAACATTTTCCTACAACACAGCCCCAGATGACAATCATGGGGAAGTTTTTTGATATGTTGCCAGACTGCTGTATAGTATATCCAGGCTTCATGATGCATGTAAGTAACAGTGAGTGGACACGATCTAAAAATAATGGCTTCATGCCTTTTGTGCCACACGAAACACAGGAACATGCAGCCTCTTTCTTCGGTAAAGAATATACAAATTTTCAAGAGCATGATGTCAATATGTATACCAGTTGGCTATTTACAGAAAGTTATGGAGCGGTGCTAAAGTCTCCTACTCAGTCTTTTGTAGATAATGCCCCGCACAGATATTACCAATCGGAAATACGAACTATACGTCAAGCTGGTTTTGACATAGAACCTACGACAGAAAAACTAATCGGCATAGAACTTTTAAAAACTTTTTTCGGACATGATAAATACGATAAAGAACTTAGACAACGTATTGCCCAATTCGGCTACTTAACAATGAAATTCGCCAGTTTACAATACACTGTAAAAGTTGATACAGCATTGAAACAAATGTTGGAAGAACACCACGGAGCCGATTTTGAATTTATTAACAAACTTTTTTAACGATAAAGCAAACACCAATTTTTGGTGTTACACTGTTCCAGTACATCTTATTGGAATTGCATCCTTAGTAACATTGCTATACACGCAATCCTACAGTTGGCTGTGGTCAACAGTAGCGTTTTATTTCTTATTTGGTTGTGTAGGCATGGCTATAGGGTTGCACAGATATTGGAGCCATGCCTCATTCGATATGCCCAAATGGAAAGAATATATTGTTACTACATTATCTATTTTTAACGGATATGGTAGTATTTTTCCTTGGGTTATGATTCACGAAGTAGGCCACCATAAACATAGTGATAAACCAGAGGACCCCCATTCCCCTATAAAAGGCTTTTGGCACAGTTTTCTAATATGGCATAAACACCAATACGAATTTGATAGTGCTATTGATCGCCGCACACTAGTGAAATATATTAAGCGTAATTTTGTAAATAATAAGTATTATACAATATTAAATGACTATCACATTGCGATTAATCTAGGCACTCTTGTGTTGATATCGTTGTTTAGTGTAGAGTTAGCATTCTATGGATTTGCAATTGGCGTATGGTTTACACTGCTAAACACAAGTTTGGTAACAGCACTTAGCCATATGCCGTGGTTCGGTTATAGGAACCACGAAACTAAAGATAACAGTGTGAACAACAGAGTTGGGTCTATCTTAACTTGGGGTGAAATGTTACATAATAATCACCATAGACAATGGAAAGCAGTTAGTAACAGTCAGCATTGGTCTGAAATAGATATTAGTGGCTGGGTGATTAAAGGAGTTTTGCAGTAATGCTATTCTATATGATCTTCTTGCCAGCTTGTCTCGCCAGCTTAATATGGTCAGTAGTTTATGGCACATCCCATCTTTTTGTATCTACTTTTGTTTTCACAGTATTATACAGCGGTTATGGAATAAGCGTAGGATTTCATAGATTGCATAGTCATAAAAGTTTTACCACATACGAGTTTATAAGAAAAGCATTATTGTACTTAGGTTGTCAAGGAGCCCAAGGATCACCGGTTACTTGGACATTATTACACAATAGAAGTCACCATGCACATACAGATAGTGATAAGGATGTGCACACGCCTACTAAAGGTAAATGGTATGCGTTTATTGGGTGGATATTTCAAAAAGACAATCATGCTTTCGCAACAAAAGAAATATATAAAATTCGACGAACACTAGATCAATATTCCCTTTGGTGCCATAAGAATTATGCGTTATTAGTAATAACAAATTTGCTTGTTATTGCTTTGTTAAGTTGGTGGCAATATGATGGAATGTTAATCCTTTCTAGTCTTAATGCTAGTATATTGTCTGTGTTCATTAGTGGATTTGTTAACGTATTTGGGCATACACCTATCAGTAAACTTACGTACTACACCACAGAAACTAAAAACAACAGCACAAATAATCCTTGGTTTGTTTTCCTTACTTGGGGAGAAAGTTTACATAATAATCATCATGCAGTTCCAAGAAGGCTATCTTTTAGCACTCGTTGGTACGAACTCGATGTAGGAAGATGGATGATATGGCCGATACAGAAACATTAAGAACATTTTTCGATGGACAAATTGGGTGTATAGAATATACTCCTGCGTGGCAAAAAGAATTAGAAGAGTTTTGTTCTGTCGCTAAATCACTAGGATACGTTAGTAACGAATCACTTGATGCTATGAAGGTAGACAAAGTTAAGTACCATTGTATGGTACATATGCATACAAACAAAATTTATGCAGTAGGCGGTGTAGAACACATGCCCGAATACAAACAAGGATATTATCGTGTTTGGACTCGCCTCGCTCGAATACCTAACGCAGATATACCAATGAATTACAGAGCAAGGTTCGACAGGACCATTATGCCAGAATTCGACGGGCTACTTTATTTTAATTGTGACTGGGCATCTAAACAGAAAGACTTTGTTGCAACGTTTGGCACAACTCTAGCAAACAAATCGTACTCAGGAAGTTATGTAAAAAGTACAACACAAATAACAGATTACATAAAACGAAACTGGTGGATGAGAAAAGGTATAGCAGAGCCAGAAGGTATATTCGAATTCTATAAAGTACCCCAAGTATCATGGAAAATACATCACAGTAAGTTTAAAGAGATATCAGATGAAAAAATACATAAAGCGAATTCTGTTCAGCGTTAAAAGCCAACGAAACATATTTTGGGACAACACTGAAATAGATATTGGCTGTGAAGTTATTATACCTAACAAATTTACAGGCGACACGCCTTTATGTGTGATCAGCCACGGCAGTGGTGGATTAGGCAGTGACACAGAACTGTTTGTGGACAGTTTAACTGATGCGGGCATTGCATGCCTGTGTGTAGACAGTTTTACAGGCAGAAATATTAGTTCTTTGAGTTGGGATAGTCAGAGTAGTTATATCAGTCCTAAAGTACGGGCATTTGAAACTATGAAAGCGGTTGACTATATAAAGAGTAATATAGACAGTCTCTTTCAAGTAATTAATATTAATAGAATTTCCTTTGTTGGTTTCAGTTGGGGAGCCGACACACTTGCACAAATACTAGGTCATCATATGGATAATTTATCCGACGATGCTTTTTTTGCTCTCTGTTATGGAAATTTATGGCCGTTTGAATCTGCGTTTTATAATGCTAAAAACTATAATGTTAAATTATATCACGGCTCAGATGATAACTGGACTAGCAGTGAGAAATCTAAAATATTTGCCAACGAGACAAACAGCCAGTGCGTAGAGTTTTTCAATGTAACGCACGGATTTTGCAAACAAGGGTATGAGAATGATCTTGCTAAAGATGTTATAATTAATCATCATGCCGACTTCCCAATTCCTACAGAAATGACAGAAGTGTATAATTGGGTACAACAAGGCAAGGTTTGGAAAGATACTGACTGGAAAAAAGTTGATGCAGTTATGACGTTTGATCCTATGGCAACTCAACAGGTAATAGCAGACTTGATAGATTCGATAAAATGAGACACTTAGTATTTGGTGGATGCAGTTTTACTCATAGCGGTGATAGCTGGGCTTATTGCGCACGACCTTTAGCATATGAACCAATATACGATTCTGACGGAAGCCTTGATCATTTTGGTCTGAATGCATGCGGCTTAGGCGATCCAGCACAGTGCCCCAACCCAAGGACTACACAAGACCCTTTACGAATGCAACGTAAGTGGCACACCCAGTATCACGGAGTTGATGACCCGGAATACGATTCTCTAGCGTTCATACAAAAATGTAAAATGTTAAATGTTGATCAATATAGGATATGTTTTGCTGGGGAAGGTTCAGCAAGTAATAGTTTATCCGCCAGAGCGGTAATTAATTACTTGGAAAACCATTCAGATGTTGATACAGTTGTATATCAGATAACCGGTTTTGCTAGAAGAGAAGTGTTAACCTTAAATCAACGTGACTTAGACATAACAATTAGAGAAAGATCGGAATATGACATATACCGTCTGGGCGAGATTACATACATTAAGCAATCTGGAGATATTAATGTACAGATGGTAGAAAGAGAGGAAAGTAAGGATAAGCTAAGAATCTATAGTGCGTACTACGCAGACTACTGTGCAGACATTAACGAATACTATATCCGAGCATTAGATCAATTACAAATACTATCACAATACTGTAAATTAAACAACATTAAGTTGGGGTATTTTCATGGGTGGGATAACTTACCAACTGATTGGTTAAATTATTGCCAAGCAAAATACGACAGATATGTGAAGCCGTATTTGATAACAAATGAAAATATTATAGATTATTACACAAAAAAATATCCCGATAAAACTCCGTACGATTTCGATGAAATGGCTAATGAAGTAAGTATAGGATCTCACCCACATGCATTTGCACACAGAGAATTTTGGAATGACCTTGTGTATCCTTTTGTCAAGTAGTATATTAAGATAAATATATGCATGGCCAATCTAATATCTGTCAAAGGACCTCATACTACTGACCCAGATCGTGCAGTTAAGATACAATGGAGTATGGGTAATGTGTGTAATTTTAGTTGTGATTATTGTCCAACTGAATTGCACAATGGTTCTAGATCTTGGATGTCTACACAACAATATTTAGACATTGTAGACAAAATATCAACGCATTACAAACGTAATCAAAGTCGCTTCATGCACTGGGAATTAATTGGTGGCGAAGTTACAACTATACCTGGATTTGAAAAGATTATTGAAAAAATACATTCTTATAATTCAAGTTGTACAATATACACTAATGGTAGCAGAACTGTAGACTGGTGGGAAGAAGCTAGAGAATATTTATCGGGTGTTGTGATAACATATCACCCGCTCACTATGGACGAAGATCATTTATTTGCTGTCGTTAAAACACTAATAGGTCATTGTACTATAGATTTAAATATTGCCGGAGTAGGTGGACAAGTACAAGAGTTAGGCACAGTTGCAGATAGATTGCGTGAGTTATTTATAGACAACGAACAGCAAAGTATTTATGATGTTAATATTACTGTAAAAACACTGTACAACAAATACTTAGGCGACAACGATAATAACCAAGATCCTTATTACGCCTACACTGATGATGAAATGGCTATTTTACAGCGACCGGGATTACTACCTAGACCTCCGGAACCGGTACAACAAGATCAACAGGATCATGACGACAGTCAAGACCACCCTAGATTTTGGAGTACAGAATTTTTGTATGACGACGGATCTACTCATTACGTACAGAGCCACCAGATTATTAATGAAGGCTTAAACAAGTTTAAAGGCATGAAATGTGAATTAGGCTATGATAGCATTAACATAGATATGAATGGTGAGGTTATTAGTAGTTGGTGCGGTGCAAAGAGCTTTGGTAATATTACACAGATCGAAAACTGGGACTTGCCAATAAGTGAAACTGTGTGCCCGTTTGAATTTTGTAATAATTTAAGCGACATATCTATCAGTAAAACTCGCTAGTTATCTACCCATAGATAAATATTTACTATGATTCCTTACTATTTTGATATACCACAACTACAGCTTCCTGCAGAATTCAGCAGTATGCCATACAAACAACACCCGATGGACTTCCTTAGCCCATCTGGTAAAGGCATGGGAGGCAACACATTCCAGTATAGAGCTGTCCCAACAGATTGGCATGCAGCGATCAAGCAGTATTTGGATGAAAAACTTAACATTAAGATCGGGTCAATTACACTGTTGAACACAAATGCAAACGGTTCGAGTCCATGGCATAGCGAGGGTCCTAATCTATTTGGAAGGCAGTGTGCACTAAACTTTATGATTTCAGGAGACTTTGTGAATTCGTATGTGCAATGGAGTAAAATAAACGAAGATGATATTCTACTAAATGATACTAAAGGCGCTTGGTGGGAAAATGAGAATATGGAAATATTAAGTGAACATAGAATGACACAAAACCAAGCTACTGTATATAATACAATGCATTGGCATCGTGTATTTAATTTTACAGATGAGAATAGAATAGTTGTAAGTGCCGCACTAAATAACCCAATACAAGACGTCTACGAAGCGTATACGGCTGGAGAATTAATTAATGTCTAAAGAACATATGCCTTATTATTTTGAAGTTCCGGAGTTGCCGATGCCTCCTTTTGATCTAGAGCCGTTTTTAATACCAGAAGATGTTCGACAGTCAACAGCATTGGAATCAAAAAGTCCAGAAGTAGCATTAGGCAAAACACGAACTAATCTAGCAAACTGGTATCACAGTTTTATTCCGTACGAAGGTTCTAAATTTAATAAGCGTGATCCATCTGCGGTAGGCATGTACGAAGAGGCAAATTTAGATTTGTCTAAATTATTAAAAGAATGGTTGCACGACACTTTAAACGTAAAATTTACACATGTAGTTATGCTAAGAACACCCGCGGGGTTAAGTGGTCGATGGCATACAGAAGGTCCAACATACCATGATAGACGATGCGGATTAAATTTCCCTATGTCAGGTGATTTTGTTAACAGTAAAGCTCAATGGGCAACCTTTCCTAGATTCAAGGATGTTGATCCCGTAGAGTATGACAGAATGCGGCACGTTAGCCGAGACGAATTGCCTGACGCAGAAATACTTTCGGAATGGACTAACCAGACTGTTCCTGGGTTTCAGAATACTCTACATATGCATCGTGGTTATAACGAAGAGTCGGATATTGACAGAGTTATTCTAACGGCATCGGTTGAAGATGTGTGTGATATAAACGTAATGCATCGAAAGTATATGTCCGGAAAATTGTTTAAATAAGATAAATAATGGTGTAGGACTAAAATAGAATATTAATATTGTTGTAGGAGCAGTTAAGTGTCGAGTAAAACCCCGTATGAAATTAGATTAGAGCTTATTCAGGAAGCAAGATTAATTCTTCAAGCGAAATCCAGTAAGCCTGAAAATATGCCGTCAACTGAAGATATTATTTCAGAAGCAGAAAAACTTAATTCGTTCATTTCCAAAAGACCTTCCGATAGCGCCCGGTAACCAGAAAACAAAATAATCATTGACATGATTGTGTAAATAGTGTAGTATAACATACTAGAACATACATTCACACAGGAACACAATTATGTCTGACAACACGACTTCTGATAAACCTGCAGATCAGGTTCTGCATGATTTATTAGATGCCAAGATCGAAATTCCGATCCAACTACTACGAAACAAACATATCTTTATTGCTACACCTTGTTACGGTGGGCAAATTGGTGAGCCATATTTTAGAAGTATGATGAGACTTGCTATACTATGTAACAAGTACGATATTCAGTACACAATTAGTACACTGGCTAACGAAAGCCTAATTACTAGAGGCAGAAACACACTAGTTAGCTTTTTTATGGAGCACCCAGAAGCAACGCATTTGTTCTTTATTGATGCAGATATTGAATTCGATCCCAATGATCTATTGCGGATGGTAGCATACGATAAGCCAATTACAGTTGGTGCATATCCCAAAAAAGCAATTAATTGGGGCAGCATTATCGAAGCTTCTAGAAAGAACGTAGAAGAAACTCCTGAAACAATTGAAGGACACAGTTCAAATTATGTTGTGAACTTTGATTTTGTTAAGGATGACGAGGGAAATCCCATCCCACAAATTCAAATAACTGACAACCTTATTAAACTTAAAGATGCTGGTACAGGATTTATGTGTATTAAGAAGGAAGTTATAGCACAGATGTTCGAAAAGCACACTGAATTAAAATATGCAAACGACATTAATGTTGATGAAAAGTTTGAAAAGCATATGTACGCATTGTTTGATTGTATTATTGACCCTGAAAGCAGACGTTATTTATCTGAGGATTATACCTTCTGTAGGCGCTGGCAAGATATGGGTGGCGAAGTATACTTAGATCCACGCACAGCACTCAATCATGTTGGGCATTATACATTCCGCGGAAACATTCGTAAATTGATCACAGGAAAATAAAATGAAAAATAGAGTTAGTATAATTTTACCCACTCGAGGTCGTGCATCCGGTGCATTACAGAAAAGTTTAAAGAGTTTATTAGATAATGCTTCCGATCCATCAACGGTTGAAATTATGTTGGGTGTAGATGAAGACGACCAAGAAACTATTGAGTGGATCAATAAGGAAGCTGGTGACTTTGTTAAGCCATATGGATGCGGATGTAAAGCAAAAATGTTTAAGCCATTGGGCTATAGTAAATTAAATGTTTACGTGAACTTGTTATGCCATGCATCAACAGGAGAATGGTTGTTCCTTTGGAATGATGATGCACTAATGCAGACTAAAGGATGGGACGACACTGTTAGGGAAAATGACGGACAGTTTAAGTTATTGTCCCCTAAAGATAATCATGACCACCCTTTCGCAATTTTTCCAATTATTCCTGCAGACTGGTTTGTTCTATGTGACGCTTGGAGTATTAACGCACAAAACGATACATGGGTGAGTGTTATTGCTAGAATGAACGGCATCTATGAAAAAATCGATATTGAAATTTTGCATGATAGAGCAGACTTGACTGGCGGCAACGATGATAAAACATTTGCCGACAGAGTATATAAGGAAGGAAATCCAGAAGATCCAGAAGATTTCAATCATCCTAATATGACGCAAGCTCGTATGCACCATGCTAGTAAAATTGATTGGTTCTTGAAACGTATTGGCGTTGTAGAATCTCCAAGTACATTTGAAAAATATGTAGCCGGAGAAATTAATCCTTTTGCTGATCTTGGAAATTACAATCCCAAAGGCGCAGGGCAGTTTGATAGTATTAACACATCAGGCAAAGAACGCTTACCCGATGATACAAAAATTACTCTGTAATGGACACAGCAATAGATATAGCAGGTACTAATCGGTATTCTACTAACAGTAGTATATTTCCCAGAGTGCAACGTTTTAAATTCTTTGATGTAATTTTACGTAAGCCCGAGTGGAAAGATAAGAAAATATTAGACATCGGCGGCAACTGCGGCAACTTCATCCTAGATTGTGTTGATGGATCTAACGATGTTGATCCTGAAAATTATTATTGCTTAGATGTAAACAACGATGCGTTAAATTATGGTGAGAAATTATGTCCGACTGCTAATTGGAAACACCATAATGCATTTAACCATATGTATAATCCTGCAGGAGAGAAAGAACTATTATTTCCGTACGAGGATAACACGTTTGATTTTGTATTAGCATATAGTGTTTACAGTCATACTACATATGAACAATTACTTTTTGATTTTGCTGAAATGAGAAGAGTATGTAAGCCGTTCGGACAGATAGCTGTCACATTTGTAGACTTACAAGGAGCAGAGTGGTTCCTAGAGAAACGTAAGGTAGACTATCCAAATAGACGCTGTGTTACAATAGAAGAACTTCAAACCAGTGTTGTTGATTACAAGTACCTTGTGGACAGTGATCTTATTGTCGATGAATTGTATTCAGATAAACATCTAGAACATATGGTTTCGGTCTACCATCCAGGTTGGCTATCTAAACAACTTGAGGAAGCTGGGTATAAAAATGTTATGCGTTTTCCTACGACTGGACACGTACAAAAAACAATTATAGTAAAAAACGGGAGAAAATAAAATGATAGACGATACCACACAAACCGACTACCAACCTGATGTACGTTTACTGTGCGAAAGACTTGATATTGGTCATCATCACTTAGTCTTAGTAATGACAGAACTTTGTAGACTTACAAAACAATCACCTAGGGAAATGCTTGTAACACTAGAAAGCGTAGAAGATCTCACTGAGTACGTTAATAGCGTTAGGTTTGATTCTTTCGAAGAAAAACAACCTTATTTTGATGAATTCGAATCACATTTCGAATAAATAATGATATAGCCCTTATAGCTCAGCTGGTAGAGCAACTGACTTGTAATCAGTAGGTCCCGTGTTCGACTCATGGTGGGGGCACCAATTTTACAGCAAGGAGTCCGTATGTTAGCATTATTAAAGAAACAGCAATTGTTAATTGCTACAGGACTCGTGTTGTGTATACTCGCCGCAGATTCGCTTTATATGGTTGCACTAGAAATATGGTGTGCAGCTTACGGTATTTTTTATTAATTAACTGGTAATTCAATGAGCTCAGTAGCAGAACAAATACAAGAAATGATAGATGGCAATGACGTCATTTTATTCATGAAGGGGAGTCCACAACAACCACAATGCGGCTTTAGTGCCAGAGTAATAGAATGTTTAATTCAAGTGGGTAAGCCGTTTGCATACATTGATATTTTAGCAGACAGCGAAGTAAGAACTACATTACCCAGTGTTAGCAATTGGCCTACATTCCCGCAATTATTTATTAACAGTGAATTAGTTGGCGGATGTGACATTATTACAGAAATGCATGCCAATGACGAACTAGCACCTATGTTCCCATAGTATATTATGGACTATCCTCTCTGGGTCAACAACTTCGATAGAGTAAGAGATCACAAACTAAAATATCCTTTAGCAAGTAAAATATTCAACCATCCGGTCTCGTTCTGGTATGGTGAGCGAAACGGCAAAGAAATGCGTGACTTAGATCATAGTATTGTTAGATTGCTAAAAAGAACACATCCTTGCTTGCCTATATTAGTTGTTTACAATATGCCTAATAGAGATATGGGACACTATAGTAAAGGCGGAGCACATTCTAAAGATAGTTATTTTTACTTTTTAGAAAGTTTCGCTGATGGCATAAAAGACCAGTCTCCGATAGTAATATTTGAACCTGACAGTCTTCCTCATACAGTTGAAATGGACGAGGACGAAGCATCATGGCGTCTAGATATGATGAGAGAAGGTCTTGAAATTTTTACTAGCAGATGCAATGCGCTTGTGTACGTTGATATAGGACACAGTAATTGGCTAAATGCCGAAGATTCTGCAAAATTGTTAAATAGTGTATGTAACGATAAGGTTAAAGGATTTTCGGTAAATGTAAGTAATTATCGAACAACAAAAGAAAGCATGGAATGGGCATTAAAAATATGCGAGCTCAGACCAAACGATCATTTTGTTATAGACACTAGTCGCAACGGCAACGGCCCACATGGAAACGAATGGTGTAATCCTCCTGGAAGATCGTTAGGCTCTCCTCCTACTACAGATACAGGCGAAGAAAAATGTGATGCATTCCTATGGATTAAAATACCTGGTGAGAGCGATGGAAAAGCAAATGGAGGTCCTAAAGCTGGTAAGTTTTGGGGAGAGCAAGCAGAGGAGTTAGTAACAAATTATGAAAAAAATAAAAAATGAAAAACTAGCAGAATTTGATAGTAGTTTAGAGCTTTATGTATACGATCATCCGTTTAAACATATCGTGTTTACTAGTGATACTCTAAAAGAACTATGCACAAGGACTTTCAATATAGGTATGAAATCACAACCGTTTTCAAATGTAATTAACGGATCCGCGCAGGCTAACGTGGGATTTCCGAGAGGTACATTTGACGATATACCTGACGAGCTGATGTATGACTATCCAACGGACTTACTTAATCTTATATCACAAGAGTATTTTTCTAAACAATATAATTCAGCGGCAGAAGCCAAGTGGAATTGTACTCCTAATGAATCAACAGTTGTTAATCAAACTAGTATAGAGTTAGAATCGGCAGTGTTATATCCGCATACGGATGATCCAGTAGAACTAATTCGAGAAAATACAATCAATCGATTATCAACGGAAGTCGGGATAATAAAACTTGTGATGTACACCGGAGATGATTCTCGCGATTATGCTGAATATGGTACAAAATTATATACGAAAAAAGAGGCTGGCTATAACGATGACGGCGGCTACTCTGGTTTTAATTTAATAAAAGAAATAGAATATGTAAACGGATATGCGATGATGTGGGCACCTGGTGCTGATACTTGGCACGGAACAGATTTTTGCTCAAACAATGTGCATAGACGAATATTTTTTACAGGAGAATTTTATTAACAATGAAAAGTTATTGGGATTGGAATAACGAAAATTTTGATTGGCATTATGATCCTTCATGTGCATACAATGACGTCACACATGTTGGCAGATTTGTTCACGAAGATTTGAACGATGCTGTAAAATTAGCAGACGATGGTTTTGAAAGCACTGATGCATATAGCGAAGTAGAGTTCAAGGGAACAGCATATAACCCAGAAGCACAAAGCATAATGGAAGGGTATCACAACGATATTACTTCAGCTGGATTCACTCAACACAATACCGGAGGCATGCAACGCCGCAATAATTTACCAAACTTGTTTCATAAAATGGCAGAGAAGTCGGGTTTGGTAAATCCGCAAATAATGTTTTTAAAACAACCACCAGGTAAGTCTATACCCTGGCATAGGGACAGTTATAATAATTATAGACGTAATTTTGCAAAAGTCAGTGACGACACAGAAATAATTAGGTATCTTGTTCAGTTAAACGATTGGAATTGGGGACACTATGTATTAATTGGTAATACAGTATTACACCAGTATAAAATCGGGGATATACACTGCTGGAGAGAAGGTATCTATCATGCTACTGGTAATGTAGGCTATTGGCCTAGATATTGTTTAACTATTACTGGAATGGTTGGACCTGACTCGTTGCATTTATCGGACTCCACTAATATACCGTTATGATTTTTGAAAAAGTAGATGTAGACTTTGATTTTATGAAGTTACGTAAGGATGTCCTTACTACGTATAACTCTATTATCGCAGAGGCAGCCGGCACAGAGAATGAAATTTTAGCATATCGAAATCAGAGTATAACAGTTTCTGAGAAAGATTCTACTGACTGGGCAGATGGTATCGCCGGCAAAACGTTTGTTAACAATACAAGACTAGATACATCGGTTAGTTTGTCTACACAGCTCACTAGAGAACAGAACGAAATGCTTAACGAAAGGCAATACATACATCCCTTGAAGCAAATACAAGGAACATATCTAGAAGAATTTGTGCAGTCGATAAAAGGTGCGTATAGATGGCGAATTAGTATATTGCCGCCTAGGACTACTTTAAGCATACACGTAGATGGACACGACCATATGCCTTCCTTGCAAGGAGGATCTGCTATACTTACATGGAGGTTACACTTTCCTATCAAAACTTCCAACAGAGCTTTCATAGTAGGTTGGCCAGACGACTTCACATCTGTTGAGCACTCAGGTGAAGAAATTACGCTACAAATGGCTAATTTTAAGACACCTAATTCGTATCTGTTAGACACATCAAAAATTCATTGTGCAACTAATTACAGCAATGAAGTACGTATACACCTGATTGCCAGTTTGGATAAAGACGAATTTTTAGGGTAGATAAATATCTTTAACACACAAAGGATACATCAATGACTATCGAAGCATATATTCCTAAATTTGGATATATTAATACTACATTAGGCAGTTCATCTTACAACACTCCAGTTTTTGCGGACACAAAAATTTTAGAATTGTACGGAAACGCAGGAACATTACTCAATGATCCGGAGTGCGAATTCAAAGAAGAAAATTACACAGTGTTTGAATTTGATGCTGAAGCGATAGAGGAAGGCAGAGAAATGTTTCCTAACGCAGACTTCCGTGAGTGGAATCATCATAATCAAATGAATAATCCAGAAGGTAACATAGATGAACCTATGCCATGGTCTTCTCCGGATGAAAAGTTTGATATCATTTTTTCATATATGAAAACAGGTAATTTAGATCCTGAGATATTAAAAAACATTATTAGCGAATGCTATGAACATTTAAATGTTGGCGGTGCAATTGTGTTTGGTACATTTATACGTGAAGTTGCATTAAATTACTTTATTGTCCGTAGGACACACGAGTACGGAGTATTGCCTACCGGACTAGTTGAAGATACAGAAAATGCTGATGTGATTTGTCTGATTGATAATGATAATCTTCAAACAAACGTAGAACGTGTAGCCACTTCAGGCGAAGATGCCGTTGTAGAAGCTACACATTATTCTTGGTTTTGGAACGCACAGTACTTAGATGAATATTTGAGTATTAATTTACCAGACACTGCTAGAATAGTATCAAGAAGACTACCACCGATGTGGTGTATACATAATCCTGTTTTTATTGAGAAAACCGGTTAACAAACTTTATATCAGATAATAAAAAAGGAGCAATCAATGCTCCTTTTTTTATGACTTTGTATTAAACTCCTGAGGGACTTAAATCGTCGTCGACATCGTCTTGCTTGTCTAGTGCAGTTTCTTCTTGCTCAGGTGCATATAGCTCACCTTCTAGATAATGTTTTGCAGAGCTAATATATTCGCCTGCTTTGACGAGTTTAGATTGAAACCAGTGAGGGAAATCTCCGTCTGGCAATTCGCCCATCATTTTGTAAAGTTCTATGGACTGCTTTCCAATTTTGTAAAGCTCTTTGCGCATCATATCAGATTCGTCGTCAACATGTCCAACAGCAACTTTTGTTACATCTTCTTCGTTGATTATCCCTGACAAATATTTAATTCTATCAATCTCGTTCATCATACTGTCCGCTTTCTAAGTCTTCCACAAAACCTGCTAGTGTAGTATCGTGCCTGTTTGAGCTACTACCAAAATCAAATGCGCCGTACGCATCTAATCTTTCGGCTTCTCCTCGATCAAGCATTGCTACAATATTTCTTGCTTGTTCGCCTAGCTCTTCAAGATGGTCTAGAATGCTATGAAGTTCCTCAACAGCTTCTGTTGTATTTGCTTCTACAACTGGCTGCTCTTCTTGAAATAGCGGAGCAACAGTCTCCATTAATTTACGCATTTCGTTCATATTAAATGCCTGCTAATTTTCTTAACTCTTCTAATGCAGCTGCCATCGCGATATTAGTAGTTTCTTCTAATGCACTTTCGTCATCATCTTCTTCTTCTTTAACGCATTTGTTAACACGCTTGCCTTTGTTCTTGCCTGTTCCTGGTTGTGTACCAACTTTCTTATGACCGGGCCAGCAATCTTCAGGTCCTGCAACTTCATCGATCTCTTCTTCGTCTACAGCAGTTTCTTTTACAGAGCCTACTCTAAAATCTGCCAATCTCTTTGCCAATCTATCTATTATTGACTTAATCGTTCCTTCGTCCTCTTCTTCCATTTCAGGATAAATTACTTCATGCTGTGGGTCCATTAATTGTTTTATAAGATCTTCGTGGTCCAGTATAGGTTCAATTGCGGCATTGAACTCGTCATACATACTTTCACTCCAACGATAATCTGCTTCCTGTACCCATTTAGCCAACTCAGCCAATTCCTGTACTACAGCGTCCATTATCTGACGTTTGCTTTTGTCTTCAGTGCCATAGTCTGAACGGATGTCATCGAAATCTAATGTATACTGATCTTCAGCAGTTTCTTCTACAAGTCCTTTTGCTTTAGCAAAAGCGGTCATGCTGTCTAAACCTTTTGTAGTTTGGATAGCACGGATGAATCTTTCTCTAGGTGATTGCTCGTCACCAGCTCTTTGTGCAGATAACATGTTAAACATTTTAATAAGAGCTTTAGCTTCGCTTCCTGATAGTTCTATTTCATCGCCATCATCTGTTGTAACAGTAGTTAGCTTAGAAAACTTTTTAACTTTCATTGAATCAGCATCTTGACTAGCATCTTCGCTGTCAGCAATTTTACCTAACTGATTGATCATGCCTTTTTGAGCAAAGCCTGGCTTCAAGTCATCATCTTCTTCATCGGATAAACGTGCTTCTGGTTCATCATCAAAATCTACAGGAGCACTTTCTAACATTCCTGCTAAAAATTTTAGTTTTTCAATTGATTCTTTCATTTTATCACCTATTAGTTTATTCTTAAACAGTGCAAATATATTTTCGTTAAACGTACCCATATATTTTTCAAATATAGCACGTTGCTGCTGTTCGTTATCAACACTTGTGAATGCTTCTCTAAAAGCACTTGCACTAGCTACTTCTCCGTCCAATCCTTCAATGCTTGGAGCATTGTAAATATAACCTCGCTCATTCATTGACATGGGAGGATCAGTCTTTAATGTATTTATCATCTGATAGTATTTTGGCCTGGTAACTCCGCGCACAGTCATATCTAATCCTGTAGCAGGATCAACATTGTTCATAGGAAAACGGTCATTGTCTTTTTCACCCACCGCAAAAATAACCATTGTATTTTCAGAGTCAAACTTGTCTTTGAAACTGTCTACTAGGTACGGTTGGGGAGCAATTAAAATTTTGTCTTTAGGTATGCCATGCATTTCTTGCATGATTTGTACCTTCTCAGAAAATGGAAAAGGGCTTTTCGGAGGATCAACTTTGTCCGATGTAGCAACAAATACATCAGCATCAGGAAAAGTACTTTGCAGTCTGCGATATACTTCTGCGTGATGTGGTAGCATTGGTTGAAACCGACCTGGGTATATTATAGCTTTTTTCATTGTGCCTTACGTCTCCAATAACTTACTTCGCCTATTTCTACATTATCTGGCTGGTTAATAAGCCACATAATTGTTTCTGCACATTCTTCTGGCGGCTGTTTGAGCCACTCAGGTACAGAAAAATGACTTATTAAATATGTATCAACAAATCCCGGAGATATGTTTGATATTTTACATAGTCTCCCAGATTCATGTAATACGTCTATCCACTGTTTATGCAATAGTGCTTTTACAGCGGCGTAACCATTATCTCCGAAGCTACCATCGCCTGCCCGAAATCTATTTTTACTGTTAACATTAATGATAAACTTTGTCACATCATCTTTCCAGTGATTATAAAATAAATCAAATAGCTTCATTTGTGCATCTGTGGAAAAAGCATTGTTAATAAAAATGTCACAGTCTTTTGCTTCTTCAAATATTCTTTCTACAACACCAGGCTTCAGTAAATTATGCCCAGTGGCTCTACTAAATCCTAAAATTTCGTAATCATGTTTGCATAAATCTACAACTGCTTTGCCTATGCCCTGTGTATGTCCTGTTATAGCAATCTTTTTCATATAATATGTGTATTTATCTTTTAATACGCCAAAAGGATACTTCGCCTAACTCAATAAAGTCCGGCTGTTCTAGCGTCCATTTAATATATTCTGCAACCTCACTGGCTTCTAGCTTCATGCCTTCGGGTAGTTTATTTTGTTTTGAAAATTTTGTATCGACAAAACCTGGGCTAACATTAGATATTTTTACTTTCCTGCCAGGTTCGTGTAATACTGACAGCCATTCGTTGTGTAATACTTTTTTTAATTCAGTGTATCCATTAACAGCGACAATGTCGTGCGGACCGCGAGGAATTTTCAGTCTTAGTTTACTGTTTATGTTTATAATATGTTTAGTGGGATCTTCTTTCCATGCATCATATACTCTCTTAAACAGAGATAGTTGGGAATCATGATGGAATAAATTATTAACAAATACATCGCAGTTTAATGCAGTGTTGTATACTTCTTCTAATACTTCTTTGCTTCTAAAACTGTGCCCAGTGTGCACATCCATTGGTATAACATCGTAGTCATCTTTTAGTAGAGCACATAACGCTCCGCCGATGCCGTTAGTGCCACCAGTAACTAGTACCTTCTTCATGTGTGTGTCCTTTAAAGTTCTACAATCCTGACTACTAATTCGGAATGACCTCTGAGTAGTCTATGATAAGAATTTTTATTAATGTGTATTGTTGTTCCGGGAATAATATCTTTAGGGAGTTCGTTATCGAATTGTACTTTCCAGCCTGAGCCTTCTAGTACTTTGATAAATCTTGAACAATCATGCGTATGCCATGTAAGTTCTTCGTTGTCATCTTTAAGGTCAAATATACGTTCAAAAACAGATTGGGTTACATGTTTGTCTGTGTATGTTTTATTCATTCTACACTACTACCACTTCCTACATGACCAATAACGTGCCTTAGTGCGAGGCCCTGGATTATCACAGTTATGTCTTGCTCTGAAACTCTTACGAGCCTTAGGATTAGATTTTCTAATCTTCATTGCTTTACCTTTAACACTGCTTCCGCCGTGTCCAAAGTTAACTTTTTTAACATTACCTGTTTTAGGATCTTTAACATAAACTTTAAACTTCTTAACATCACCTTGCATAGGCTTGCCTAGTTTAACTTTACGTCCTTGATATTCTGCTTCTTCGAGTGATTCGCCGTCTATCCAGCCGTATGCTTCAAAAAAATCATCATCGTTGTCAATGGTTTCTTCAACCTGCTCGCCAACCTTCTTAAACTTACTGAAATTAACTGGTTCTGGTTTCCACTTTTGTTTGCCAGTGCCATCACACGCATTACACTTATGTGGATCTTCACTATGTAAGTCTAACTTGCCTCGGCCACGACATTTTTCACAGTTATCGCCTTCTGCTTCTGTAATTTCATATATTTTCATACATAATATTTATCATCTTAGTCTAATTTTTTATTCTTTTCTAGATTAATGATTCGCTGTTCTAGGTCGTCAATTTTCTTAGTAACTTTAGGATAACGTTTACGCCATGCGTTTGGGTCATCTTGTAGTAATGTCCAGCCCCAGCGTATAGCAAGATAATCTAAAAAACTATCGAACTTACCCATAAGGTATAATCCCATATGTGTATTACGGAACCATGCTAAAAATGCTGCACCTATTAAAGATCCTAGTATAGCAGTGTAAATCCATAATTGATCCGATAGTAGTCGGTCTAGTAAGTCCATTTGATTCTCCTTTATATGTGTGTACTATTTATTGAAAATAATAAATAATAACATTACCAGCGGAGATGTTCAATGAAACTTACATGGATACATGATCAAACAATAGGCAGATTGACTTGTACAATTAATGAAAACTTGCAATATGTTACAGACAACGGCGGAGAAAGTCTAACAAAAAACTATAACGGCGAAGAGATCGAGTTAGATGGGTTTGATGACTGGGAAAATGAAAAGTTCTGGCTAAGTGATAATTTTTCCGATTTATTAGGAACTTATGCACCCCAGTGGGATATTACCGAAGAGTCCTGGCAAGCAGATCATCCAGATTGGGATGGTGCTGTTCCTTTGTTTGGATTATCACCTGAAGGGGAATATCTTGATAAACTTGCACGAACAGCATCTTTTCAGGAAGGCAAGGACATGGTTGACGTTTTTATGGACACAGATAAAAGATTGCACATTGAATTAGATGTTGACGGCAATTACTGGCAACGTCTGTGGTGCGAAGAACGTGGAGAGTTTTACAATGTACAACCTTGTTGCGTTTTTCCTAATAATCCGGGAAGACAACCTATGAGTGATGAAGCTGCAAAAGAGCTTATATCGAAACAATAACTAATTAGCTTCCTTGTCGTATTTAACGTCCACTGGGCGACCATCGTTACCCATCACTTCGCCCTTACCAATATCGATTCTGGTCTTGTGGTTTCCAATACGTTGCTCTAACTGATCAATCATACGCTGATCGTTATGGTCTTTTGCTACTTCTAGATATGCTGTTAATTTTTGTAGTTGTGGACTGGCATCATATGCCTTCTGTGCTACATGGTCATTAACACTCCACAACCCAGCAATCAACGCTACTGCGGCTAAGCCTTTGCGTATGTTACCGTTACCCTCGTCGATATCGCAATCTTCTTCTTTAACTAACGTAGTGCGCTCACCATCTTTGGTCATGTTATAACCAAGCGACTTTACTAAAGCGATCATTTCTTCATCGCTTGGACTTTTGCTTTTGAAATCTTTTAGTAATACATCAAGCATCCCCATTAAGTCGGATGATCTACTAACCACTAGTGGCCCTTCAGACACTGGCTTCTTATGCTTGTCTGAACGTGCATACGATCCTTTGCCTTTTTTAGGCTTTTCAACGCTGTGTCCTCGATCACGTAGATTAAGATCTAATCTAGCTCTAGCACTTTTATCAGTTGTGGGCTCGTCCGCTTCTGCTATTGCCGTGATGCCTTTTCTTTTCAAGGACTCAACAAATTTATTTGCACGGTCACTCCCAGCAACAGTATTGATAGTTTCACCGCCAACTTTTATATTAAAATTTCCTGTACCATTCTCTAACTCTAGATACTTTTTGCCTAAATCATTTAATTTCATTTGTTTTTTAATCCTATGTTTTCTTCAACAATGTCGGCTACAAAATTACAGCCTTCGTCACCAAAATGTCGTCCCCAGTCCCACGTATATTTTTTAAACTGTTTACCTAAAATGTTTTGTATTACAACACTGTCTTTATCATCCACGCCAGCTGGCGGCTCAGTGTGAAAAAACGTAAATGTTGTTTTACTCCTAAGATAGTTTGCGATAGCATTGTATGCCGCCATCTCTTTACCCTCGTTAAATTTTGTATAATACTTTGTATGAAATTCCTTATCTAGCAATTCCTGATTATCGTGATACTGCCAATTTCGTAAATTACCTATATATCTTTCTAAATTGATATTAAAATCTGGTACAAATTTTGTATAGTTCGACGATTTTTTATGCCTGTTCTGCGGGTCATCAAATACTGCACTGTTAGTCCATGTTGTGTATCTAAATGGAATTGTAAACTGGAATACAGTTATATCTTCTGGCTGCAATCTTTTAGCAACTTTTTCATAATGATATAAACTGTACTCTATACATGTACCCGGATAAGCAAAATCTTCAAATTCTATATCTGGGTATCTCTGTGCAAGTTTCTCAACCCAACTAGTTGCATTGTAGTCGCTACCTTCACATCCGTAAGTAAAGCTACACCCGAAGGTATACACAGTCATTATACTTCCTCTAATCTTACCATTAGTCTTTCAGCACGGTTAGTTACCTGTTTGTGCCAACGGCTATCTCTGCCTTCAATTCCTGCTTTCTTCCAGTCTTGAGCTTCTAGTGCCTTGCGGAAGTTTTTAAACTTGCCTAAACGTGTTCTGCCCATGTTGAACATCATGTTAACTAGGATTTCTTGTACTTCTCCTGGCCATTCATTAAACTGTTCTCCGTATAACGCAACACATTCACTAATTGAGGTGTCAAGGTCACGTTCAAAGCATTCTGCCACTCTTGACTCAGATACGGATGTTCCGACTTCTGCTCCGTGCTCTGGATCGTTTTCTGTGACCAGGTGGCCAACTCCGAAAGTTGGGTAGCCCAGATGGTCTTTATAAATTTCATAAACAACTCCTTCGTCGATTTTTAGTTGTTCAAATATTGCTTTGCGGTCCATACTTGTTCCTTACGCTGTTAATATAGTTGTATTTATCATATGTTTTTTAAAAGCAAAAAAAAGCCTGCTGTGAAGCAGGCTTCTTTAGTGTCAATCTATTTTTTAATTATAGACCAGCTGCATCCGCGACACTACCGTAATCTTTAACAGTTAAGTTCTCTGTTACAACTACGCATGTTACCGTGGCAATACCTGACGATGCACTACCGCCTGCTACTGTACAAGTTATATTTGCAGGTGAATCGTAAATATGCTGGTAATTACTATGGAATTGGAAAGTCTGAGTCATGTCAGCTTCGTCATCAGTAAATAACCTGTCATCGTCACTATCGTCGCCTACTCTAATTGCAGTAGATGCATCAGCACTTACCCATGGGCTACCTACGTCTACAGACACACTGTAAACCATAGAATTGCTAGGGATCTCAAATAATGTTGTAGTACCATTATCAAATGCTACTTCTGTACTAACGTACTGTGTGATAGCTGAGGTGGAAGCATCAAATTGTCCTTTTGTGATGAACGCTTCTGCAACAGTTGCGTTAGCACCACGTACTTCTACTAGTGTTGTACCATCGTTTGCTGTAAACGAGAAGTATTCTCCGCTAGTATTACTGACAAGTTTGAGACCTCTTTTGCCGAATTGCACTAGGTTAGCTAAACCTTTTTGTGCAAAGTTAAAAATGTCTGCCATTTTAGTTACTCCGTATAATCGATTATATTGCTTATTTATTTAAATTTGGTATTTATGGCGTCAACAAACATATTTTTTAATAAGTTAATGCCTTTTTTGTTTGGGTGTATGTCTTCTGTGCCGAGTACAAAACCGTTAGACGCAATGTACTCATGTAAGTATTTATCCTGAAATAGTGTGTTGTAGCAGTTTTCGATCTTTGGAAACAGCACGGTTTTATTATTCCTAATATGCACATTACTAGGCATACCTATTTCATAGTCCCCGTATATAAAGCCCCACAATATTTTAGCGTTAGGGTTCTGAACAGTAACTCGATGTGCTAGAAGTATTGCTTCTTTTGTAAGGTGCTGATAACCATCTATAAAATCATTTTTGGAAACAGCATCAGTTTCCATCTTTTTCATTTTAACTTTATCTTCTAATGAAGATTTACTGGAGTGAAGTTCGTGGTATCTATGCCATTCTGTATCACCAGGATAGTTTGCTACAGTTTTGTCTAACATGTACTGCATAGATATTTTATTAGCAACACCCCATTCGTGCATATGTATCCAATCAGCATGAATAGATGATATACTATCGATTGTTAATTGCTCCGGATCGAAAATGGGATATCGGTGATCTATTGTAAAGTTGAAAATATACAAAGGTTGTTTGTAGCTATTTTTCTGGTGGTAAAAAGGCTGAGTGGCAATTTGATAGTTAGAAGCAAATCCGTGCCCTAAGTTTTCATAAGGTACATCAAAATGTTTTGCTACTAGTGCGGGCCATGTTTCTTCTATGGAAAAGCCTGATATTTCTCGCCACCCTTCGGTATAGTCGCACCCGCAGGCTATTATAGCATCAAATTGCATTCTGTATAATACTTGTCATATGATCGGCAAGTACTTTTATTCCTTTAAAGTTAGGATGGGGGTCTTGATTGCTTATTATCATCGAATTGTCATCGATAAAATGTTGTAAAGGCTTGTGACCCACATATTTATTATAGCAAGTTTCTATATTAGGCAAATTAACGGTGGTGGAATTATTAAAATCAAAACCACCACGATCAAAAATAGTGTCTTCGTCCCCCGTGCGATCGCTGTGTATGAATCCCCACAACACTGATGCATTTGGATTGACAGTCATAACGTTGTGCGCAAGTTGTATAGATCTTAATGTATGAGTTTGGAAACCGTCAAGTCCATCACTGTTATGCTTGGTCAAGAAATAATTTATGATTCTTCGATATTCATTAGAAAAAGGTATGTCCTGTGTGTCCTCTTCTAGTAGAGAAAATAATGTTCGAAAAACCTTTTCAGGCTCTGAGTTCAGCATGAGCAATCGTTCGTCAATTGTAAAATTGAATATGTATAAAGGATTCGCATATTGCATTTGTTGACTTAACATTGGTTGCAGTGCAATCTCTAAATTACATGCTCCACCTACAGCTAAGTTCTCATACGGTACATCAAAATGTTTTGCTACCTTACCAGGCCAAGTTTGATCGACACCGATTCCGAGAACATCTCGATGGCCTTCGGTATAACTGTCACCGCATGCAATGATACTATCAAAGGTTTTCACTAATGTAATCCTCAAACCACTTAGCGATGATGCCTATTCCCAGTGGATTTGGGTGGACGTCATGTGGCGCTATTATACATTCTTGTCTGAATTGAAGATGTTCGTCATATAGTATAGATTGAACTTCCTTCATATTTAAGCATTTGTTGTAACACCTCTCTAAGTATGGGTAGTTAAGTTTCTGCTCGTGTGGGTGGTCACTGAACATATTAAAATATTGATCTAATCCGTTACCAACCAAGCTGGTATTAATATGAATGAATCCCCATGCCACAGTTGAATTGGGGATTAGTTTTTCCCAATTCATACATGTCCGAATTGCCTGCATTGTTGAAAAAACAAACCAGTCAATATTTCTGTCCGGTCGATCACCATCAGACTGGTTTATAGAATATGCATCCCATGCGCATTCCGTATCAAGGTTTACAAAATTGTCGATTAGCATTTCTTTAACGGTCTTATCTATATATGATATCCGAAGTCCCTCTGTGTGTTCTGGTAAAATAGAGAAGCACGACTCAGTGAAGCCCGCTCTAAGACTAGCGTATGGCATCCTTTCCATTACAGTAAAGTTAAATAATATTAAAGGGCATTTGGCTTTATGTATAATTTCGAGCTCTGCCGCTGTGGCGGATTTCAGTGGTTGCAGTGCAATCTCTAAATTACATGACCCCCCTATAGCTAAGTTTACAAAAGGAATGCCTAAACTTTCCGCAAGCAACCCGGGCCATGTTTGTTCAACAGGTATTTTGAGTGCATCTTGGCACCCTTCGGTGAAGCTGTCACCGCAAGCAATAATAAGGTCATATTTCATACAACTATTTATTGACATTGAATGTGTTCTTTGCTATAATAAGGCTTGTTCAATTGCATATTACAGGTATAATTATGTTCGACCAGTCTATACAACGTATCGGTTTCTGCTGCAAGTATCTTGACCCAGACCAATCGCAAAAACCTAAGGTACTCAAGGAGTTACAGCAGAATTTTACAGAAAAAGTTACAACTGTGGCTTGGTGCAATCGGCAAGAAAAAGCCGTAGCAGAGCAACGAATGCTCGATCTTGTACAGCATAACATGCAAAGTGCATACAATTTGATTAAATACGTAGGTGGACTACCTGATAACAGACGTATGGTTAGACTTGGAAGTAATCAAATACCTATGGCTACTGAGCCAAATTGGCGCTACTTGTGGGACGATCCTAATAATATCCGAATATTGGAGAAAGGATTCGCCAAGGTGGGCCAATTGGCTCGTGATCTTGATGTGCGTATCAGTTTCCATCCTGGCCAGTTTTGCGTTCTGGCTAGCGATAACGATGACGTAGTAGAACGTAGTATTGACGAATTTGAGTACCATGCTAATATGGCCCGATGGATGGGCTATGGTAAAGAGTTTATGGACATGAAGCTTAATGTTCATATATCAGGTAGAAAGGGTTACCAGGGTATTATTGATGTGTTGCCTAGGCTCTCACCTGAAGCAAGAAATACACTTGCTATTGAAAACGACGAAATGTGCCACGGCTTAGATGCAAGTCTTATGCTTAAAGATCATGTGGCACTAGTACTAGATATACACCACCATTGGATTAGAGATGAAGAATATATACAAGCAGATGACGACCGTGTTAAAATGGTCATTGACAGTTGGCGTGGTGTTAGGCCTACTTTACATTACAGCTATAGCAGAGATGAATGGCTTAACCAGTCAACACGAATTGATGAAGGAACACGACATACCACCCTTCATGACATATCCGCACTATTAGACACAGGTGCTAAGAAGCAAAAACTTCGAGCACACAGCGATTACTATCCTAACTATGAAGCTAACGACTGGGCTATTACATTTTGGAAGGATTTTGATATTCAGTGCGAGGCCAAGGCTAAGAATCTGGCGAGTGAGCAACTATATACGCAGGCACTAAACATGCAGTCGCATTTACAGAATTAAGTTGTATCTAAAAAAATAATAGGTCCGGACCTATTGACTACTGATTGGGTGAGACCTTTGTCCCTTTATGTATATAGCACATCTCAATGAGTGGTGCGAACTAATTTAAATTGTCAACTCGGTGTTGCCAATCAGCTTAATTTTATTTAGTATAAACCTAGAAAAATGTAACAAATAAGCTAAAAATAGTAAATACATGTAAATTAATATCGGAAAATAAAATATGACATATGTTGTTAAGGGTGAATGCGTAGACTGTAAACATACCACCTGCGTTAAAGTTTGCCCTGTGGATTGCTTTTTTGAAGGTGAGAATACACTTGTTATTGATCCCGATATTTGCATCGATTGTGCAATCTGTGAACCCGAATGCCCAGTAAATGCAATTGTTAGTGATAGAAAACTTGCCCCAGAAGATCACCATTGGCTAGATTTCAATAAAAAAATGAGCCAAGAAGAAAATTGGCCAGTTATTCGAAAGGTCAAAGAACCTTTGCCAGGGTATGAAGACATCAAATACACCAATCAAGAAGCATGGGATAAAGTGAGTAAGGCGCCCTTCAAAGAATAATACTTGACACATCACACAGTTGATGCTATAATTATGTTATTACAGTATGTGAGGATTTGCTTTGACTGATAACTATCGTGTATTTAGAAATATAATATTTTCTATATCAATATTTTTAACAATTGTTGCTGTGGATTTGAACAATATTTTTTACGATATATTCACACAACCCGAGACGTTAGAAGATATTGTTGTTGTTGCTGTACCAAAGCCACAAGAAGAGACAGCAATTACGGAGCCCCAACCACAACAGCCAGTTGTAGACCAAGAAGCAATTATTTGTTTGGCAACAAATATCTATCATGAAGCTCGGGGCGAATCATTGACAGGGCAGATTGCAGTTGCGCATGTTACTTACAACAGAATGAAGAGTAGGCGATTTCCTGATAAGATTTGTGATGTTGTATACCAAGCAGTTTATTCTACATGGTGGTACGAACACCATGGCAGACTCGTTCCGGTTAGATTTAGGTGTCAGTTCTCTTGGTTCTGTGATGGTAAGAGCGATCTGATTGACACAGAGTCTAGGAGTTGGAAGAATGCTAAAGGAATTGCTTGGGAAGTACTATATAATGAAATGCCAGATCCCACAAACGGAAGCACCCATTATTTTAACCACCATCTTGTAAATCCGTACTGGGCCGCTGAACTTACATATGTTGCAACAATTCAAAACCACTCCTTTTACATACATTAAAATAAATACTACTTTAATGATAAGGAGTATTTTTCGATGTACGAGTATAAATGTAAGGTCGTCAAGATAGTAGACGGCGACACAGTAGATGTAGACATAGACTTAGGATTCGGTGTATGGCTGACAGATGAGCGTGTTCGGATAATGGGAATAGACACACCCGAAAGTAGAACTAGAGATAAAGTTGAGAAGAAATTTGGACTGGCTGCTAAAAACAGATTAAAAGAGCTCCTTAGCAAATCAGCTGTATTGCAAACGCAAGTCAACAAAGACGGCGAAGATATGAAAGGTAAGTTTGGACGTATCCTCGGAGACTTCACGGTGTATGATCATGCAAAGGATGCATGGAGACCTGTTACAAAAATTTTGCTAGAAGAAGGTCATGCAGTAAAATATACGGGTGGTAACAAAGAAGACTCGGCAAAACTGCATCTTAAAAACCGAAAGAAATTAATTGAAGCAGGCGTTGTAAAAATTACCCTTGAACAAGCTGGCTTAAAATAATCCAAAAAATCTTTATTAATGCTTGACATTGCCTAAGTAAGGTTGTACAATACTTATTGTATAACTTAATCTTATAGGAATAAAAATGTTATTAGATATTACAAAGCAAGGTGATGTTGTTAGTGTTCGCCTTTCGACTGGAGAGGAAATGCTGGGCACCCTTGTTAAGGACACCGGTACTTCACTTGAACTCAGTAAACCTATGATTGTTGCTAGAAGTCCTGATGGAAATATGGGCTTAATACCGTTTATGGTAACAACTAATTCGGCTAAGTTTACAATTAGTTTGTCTCACATTCTAGCTTATGCAAAAACACAAGATGAAATTGCTAAATTGTATAGTGAACAAACTAGTAGTATTTTAACATAACCTGGAATAGGAGACTAATATGGCAAGATTTTTAAGTACAAAACATTACGGACACAACATTGGACTGTCAGCAGTATTTAGGCAACCTAATGCAGATCATTCACATTGTCATTTGTTACATGGCTACAGTTTAGCGTTTACATTTACATTTGGATGTGATGAATTAGACAATAAAAACTGGGCAGTTGACTTTGGCGGATTAAAGCCTTTGAAGAAGTGGTTAGAAGATCACTTTGATCACAAGACAGCAATTGACAAAGACGATCCATTCTTAGACAAGTTTATGGAATTACAAGAACTTGATCTAGCAGAAATTGTAGTAATGGATGGAGTAGGTGCAGAGAAGTTTGCGCAACACGCATTTAACTTTGCAGACAAACTAGTACGTGAAATGAGTGACAACCGTTGCTACTGTGTACGAGCAGAGTGTGCAGAGCACGGAGCGAATTCAGCAATTTACGAAAAGTAACGGCGTAACTGTTTGCCCGCTGACGAGCAATAGCAGTGTATATGATATAATACTATAGATTAGAAAGTGGTATGCCCATTGACGAATGGGCCGCTACCTCATAAGTTTATCTAGATATAAATCCAATACTTTAATCTTTGTCCAATGCATCAACACATCATAATTGTGTTCACAATGATCAGCGACCAAATCCCAATTATACGAATCTAGATTTTTTAATATCTCTATTATGTTGTTATTTGTTTCTTCGTATGTCGACCCAGTATAGTCACCAAAAACATCTTTAAAGGTTTTAAAACCTAATTCCTCTATGTAATCAAAAATACCATATCCACCATTGACTAAGAAAGGCATACCGTATGCCATGGGTTTAAACGTTTTTTCTGTTAGTTGAGAAAATTGCAATCCATCAGATGGTATTTCTAAGTCATTATATGCTGTTTCAAGTGATATCCAAACCTTACAATCTTGATACCATTCTGGCGCCATGTCTCGGTCGTTGCAATATTGGAAATTATTATCTTTCTCGTACTTTAGACAAAAAGATGCATAGTCGTCATGCTCTTCTCTGAAGTTTGTTCCTACTTCATTATCCAGATGTAAATTCTGTTCTAGTACCTTCTGTGCAAAATCGACACGATGCTTTTTAGTCTTACCTAGTAATGCAACAAAGTTATGTTTTTTATCTTTTAACACATTTTCCCTGAGTTGTTTTCTATGTGTAATTATGTTATCTGTGAAGGTGTGCTGTCTATGAGCATATTCAGCAAGCCAGATGTTGCCAGGTATCCAATTGATATCAGGGAATCTTTCGCTGTTTCGAGGATCTATGTTATCCCACACAACTGATGCAGATTTGCATGCAGAAAGATCTGTGAGAACGGTGGGGTCTTGCTCTATCAACGAAGGGTAATACAGTTGGTCACATTTTAGCCCTACAAAGAAACATTCAGCAGGTTGTGATAGAACTATATTTTTATTAGCAAACACCCTTTTGCGATCCTTCAATATATACCAAAGACTCATGGGTATTTCGAAGTAATATGTGTCGTCAAAATCATTTGATAAAAAATCGTCTAAATATATAAAATGTCCTGTTCGGTCATCTAGATCCTGACTGCAATTTATGATGTGATTAAGTGCACTTTCTGATAGTAACTGAGTAATTCGCCAATCATTCGGCGATTCGAAAAAACTATGAAAGCGCCATCGGCACCAATACTTGTCATCTGCTTTCTGCTCATCTATTAAATTTAGTGCCTCGTTAGAGCTGGGATCAATAACTATTGTTGAAAGTTTCATTCCTTTATAGTGATAAAATTGCATGTAAGTGTGTTTATTACTCCGTTTTAAACTTCAAGAATATAATATAACAGCATTTTATCAGATAAATACAGTTATGATTTTTGGATTCTTAACATTATTTATATCCTTAGCTATTGCAGGCGTTGCAGCCTGGTTTAGTATAGAAGGACTAATGGCAATATTTAGTGCAAGTGCATTAGAGATTGCTATAATGGCGGGCACATTAGAAGTAGGCAAGTTGCTCACAGCAAGTTGGCTGTATCGATATTGGAATACTGCGGGACTGTTTATTAAATCTTATCTCACAGTTGCAGTTTTGGTGTTGATGCTGATAACAAGCATGGGCATTTTTGGATATTTAAGTAAGGCTCATTTAGACCAAGCAGGAGTTAGTAGTGATGCCATTGCTGCTGTAGAGAGACTAGATGGTCAAATAAGTAGAGAAGAAAATAAAATATCTATATTAACTGATAGAATAAACGGACTATCAGGCAATACCGGTCTTGATATAAGTAGCAGTATTACACAGCAAGAAAGTATTCGTGATGGCGCTTGGCAACAAGTCCAAGGTGACATAGATTATAATCAGCAACAGATTTCAAGCGTAAGAGACCAGTTAACTTTAGATTTGCAGGGTGTGGATGCTAGAGAAGAAAAAATTGATACTAGACTGAGTACATTGGATTCTGCAGTAAATACTTTACGAAGCAAAGGTGTAGAGGTTATCGAAACAGACGCAGGCGGCGCATTCAGACGTGCCGAAACAGAAACTATCGATTATGTACAACAGGCAAATGATTTACGAGATTCCCAACAAGCAGAAAGACTCGAAATTATAGATCAAAAAAGTAGTCTTAACGACCAACGTCAATTATTACGATCTCAATCTAATACTGATATTAAAACTTTTCAAAGCGCCATTGATCGTTATAGACAACAAGCACAGACTACTATAGATAATGCAAACGCTGAAATTAATAATTTGCGGGGATCAAACGCTCAAGATCAAGACGATACATTAGAACAGGTCGACGACTACAACAATCAGATAGATACATTGTATGACGGTATAGCTATACTTAAAGATGAGAAGTTTGAAGCAGAAAGCGTTGTACGTGTTTTAGAAAAGGAAGTCGGACCTATAAAGTACGTTGCACAACTACTGTACGGAAATGATTCAGCTGACTATTTAGATCAGTCAGTCAGACTATTCATACTGATGTTGGTGTTTGTTTTTGACCCGTTAGCTGTGATACTATTAATAGCTGCGAACCAGACATTGATAAGATATGGAATTAATTTAGAAAGTGAGGCACCAGACAATGACAGAGATCCAGCCGATAATAGCGATGCCAGCATTACCAGCTCGCCCGATAATGGGGGAGCCGTTGATAGACAGGCAGACAACAAAGACAACCTACAAGATTCTTCCCAAGGAGGGAGTACAACAGACAACAGTATACATTTACAACAAGTGGGGGGAACTGGTGAACACAGCAGTGCGCATGACAACAGTGAATCAGACAGCATAGCAATAACTATGGCTGCAAGTTCTGCAGCAGAAAGTGCAGCATTGAGAAATGAACTAGATAAAATTAAAAAATTATTGATTGACAGACCAAAAGAAGTTATAATAGAAACTGATACAAATGTAGAAATAGGTACACCTCAAACAATAATTGATTTGGAAAATGAATTATCTAAAAAATTAAAAGGAACACAAGATGGCGAGTAAAGAAGAAATACAAACAGCGTTAGACGTATTATACGAAAAATACGGAAATACATTAAAACTTTTAGCTGACTCTATCGATAAATCAGAAAGTCTTGAGAGTTCCATGGCTGCTCAAGCAAAGAGAATTACAGAGCTAGAAGAAGAAAACAATACAGAGCCGACTATAGATGTTGACCTAACAATTCCCCAGTCCATTGTGGAACTAGAGCATACCGTCCTTGGCAATGAACAATAATCAAGTGCAACTTGCTTTTGAAAGTTTGCTTAAAAAGTATGAAACAGCGTTGATAAAGCTAAAACACTCGCAAGAAAGCCAAGAAGAGAAAAGGACTGTAGTTGTCCCCATGTCTTCTAGAACTGAACGTATGTATGTTGACCGCATACGAATGTTAGAAAAAGAATTAACGCAACTCAAAGACGGTGTTGAACCCGATGCTTATTTGCATGAAGCTGCAAGACTTCTTGTTAATTCCGATTTTAATAAAGAAGATTTCAGCGAAAAAGATATATTCGACAAATTACAAAAACTTAGCGAAGAAGAAGTAAATAGAGCGTTAGGGTTTTGGGCAGTTCCTTTACCTTCTGAAGATAACGATAAGCCAACAAAGCCGAGGTATACAAGCAAAAAATGAGTACACAAGAACAGAACTATTCGTGTAGTTTTTGCGGCAAAAGACGAGACCAAGTTAACAAATTAATAGCAGGTCCTGTAGCATTTATCTGCGATGAATGTATAAGTGTCAGTGCAAACATCTTAAGCGATGCAACCAACGAAGATTTGCTCGAAGAAGTAAGTTCACTGTTATCGCCTACTGAAATATGTGATAGATTAGACCGAACAATAATTAGCCAAACAACAGCAAAGAAAATTCTAAGTATAGCTTCGTATAATCATTACAAGCGTATATCTAGTTTGGAAGCTGGTGATGCCAAAATAGGCAAGAGCAATGTGTTAATGATCGGCCCCACAGGTAGCGGCAAAACACTATTAGCGCAAACACTGGCAACAGTACTGTCTGTGCCGTTTGCAATTGCTGATGCAACTACTCTTACAGAAGCGGGTTATGTTGGAGAGGATGTTGAAAGTGTTGTAGAGAGATTACTTAACATTTGCGACTGGGATGTAAAACGTGCACAACAAGGTATAATATTTATAGACGAGATAGATAAAAAATCTAGAAGTAGCGAATCAAACTCGTCTACAAAAGATATCAGTGGTGAGGGCGTACAACAGGCGTTGTTGAGACTTATAGAAGGCACTGTCATCAAAGTGCCTATGCCTAGCAGTAAAAAATCTGATGGCTTTGTCGAATTCGATACTAGCAATGTACTTTTTATCTGCAGTGGCGCTTTTGTTGGTTTGGAAAAAACAGTTAATGCTAGGTTCAATAAACGTAGTATTGGTTTCGGCGCAGATATAAGTAATACAGACAAAGCTAGTTGGAGGCAGTCTATTTCACATAAAGACTTGATAACATATGGGTTGATACCTGAATTTGTTGGAAGGTTGTCTACTATTGTTTCTCTAAGTGAATTAGCAGAGGATGACATGATTGAAATAATGACATCGTCGGATGTTAGTGTTATAAAAGAATCCAAGAACTTGCTTTTAATGGATAATATAGAATTAGAGTTTTCTGATAGCTATTATAAAACAGTATCAGAAATTGCTCATTCAAAGGGTATAGGCGCTCGAGGTATACGCAGCATTGTGGAAGCAAGTTTACACAGTATCATGTATAGAGCACCCGAATTACAAGACGCTGGTGTCACAAAAGTAATTTTTAATCAATACCCAAAGATAAGTGATATGCCGGCGCCTACTCTCGTTTATAGTAACGGAGTAGAAGAAATAGACAAACATTACACTGTTTTATTGAGAGGACAAATTGAACAAACATAAGAATAACAATTATTCCAAGTCTTGGAATAATAAGGGTAACGACACAAGACCAAAAGAAAACTTTTTTGATTATTTTAAACCTGGGGTCGAAGTCCGAGGCGGCGATGTAGGTAAAGCACTACGAATTCTAAAAAAGAGATTAGAGCGTGATGACTTTCAGAAGACTATATCAAAAAATATGTATTACGAAAAGCCAAGCGAAACTAAGCGCAGATCAAAGGCACAAGCTGCAAAGCGGTGGCAGAGATCAGTCACAGAGAAGGAAATATCTGGTGAACATGTGCAGTATGCTACTAGTGGATTAAAACATCTTAAAACCAAAAAGAAAATGAAGCCGGTTAGAGAACAACAGGATCGTCTTCGTCAACGCATAAAGAAAAAATAACAGAGGTAACTGTGAAAATATCTGTCGTTAGTGGAGGATTCGATCCTTTACATTCAGGGCATATCCATTACTTACAATCAGCAGCCGAGCACGGCGATGTACTAGTCGTACTAGTCAACAGTGACGAATGGTTAACCCGGAAGAAGGGTAGACCATTCATGCCCTTTACTGAGCGTTCTACTATCATCGAAAGAATGGATATGGTAGATAAAGTATTTGCAGTAAATGACAGCGACGACAGCGTCACTGCGGGTCTAGTGCAGATTAGAGACGAGTATGGACACGACCATGAATATGTATTTTGTAATGGTGGTGACAGAGGCAAAGACAACATACCAGAAATGGATGTCGACGGTTACGAGTTTGAATTTGCTGTCGGTGGCGATAACAAAGCCAATAGCAGTAGTTGGATACTAAAGGAATGGCAATATCCAACTGTACGCAGAGTATGGGGCGAGTTTAGTGACATATTCCATGATGATGTTGTGCGTGTAAAAGAACTAATAATTGAGCCGGGCAAGGGTATCAGTTACCAGCGCCATTTCAAACGTTCCGAAATGTGGTTTGTGAGTAAGGGCATGATCAATGTCAAACATGCATTCCGTCACCATACCCAGTTTTCCATACATACACTTAAAAAAGATGAATTGTTTCATGTCAGACAAGGTGACTGGCATCAAGCATACAATCCCTATGAACAACCTTGCCATATTATAGAAATACAATATGGCCAAGAAACAAACGAAGATGACATTGAACGTCTCGAATATTACAACGGAGAGAGTAACTAGAAATGAAAACACTTAACAGACTGGCAGTTAACGAGATCCTCAATGAGATTGTGGAATATGAAATGGCAGGTGTCGTACGATATGCACACAGCTCGCTAATGATCACAGGCCCGTATAGACAGCCAATTGTAACCTTTTTGCAGGAGCAAGCAAATGAAAGTTTGGCTCATGCTTTACAAGCAGGAGAGTTTATTAGTGGATTTAACGGACATCCTAGTCAGCGTATTGCGCAAATAGAAGAAAGCCATGACCATAGTGTCCAAGCTATTCTACGGGAAAGCCTTGCACATGAAGAGCATGCGGTAGGATTGTACAAAAAGTTGTTGACAGAAGTAGCAGACTCTAGTATAATGTTGGAAGAATATGCGAGAGGCCAAATCGGCACAGAAGAACAACATGCATTGGAAATTGAAAAAATGCTAAGAGATTTTCAGTAATGAAACTAGACTACAAGGATTGTGGCACAATAGGTTTTACTTGTAGTACGTTTGATCTCCTGCATGCTGGGCATATCACTATGTTAGAAGAAGCAAAACGTCACTGTGATTTTCTTATTGTAGGCTTACAAAATGATCCCACTATTGATCGACCTGACAGTAAGAATCCGCCTATACAAAGTATTATAGAAAGACAAATACAATTGAGTGCTGTTAAATTTGTAGACGAGATCATTGTATATAACACTGAACAGGATTTAGAAGATATGCTATTGACTTTACCTATAAATGTGCGTATACTAGGTATAGAGTATAAGGATAGTGACTTTACTGGAAGAGATATTTGTACTATGAGAAACATTGATTTATATTTTAATAAAAGAGATCACAGTTTTAGTAGTACAAGTTTACGTAATAGGGTTTCTAAAGGACAGCAATAATGATTCACATGTTTGATGTTGACGGCACTTTGACCCCATCGCGATGTGCAATGGACGAAGAGTTTGGATATTGGTTTTTAGATTTTTGTCAAAATAATCCTGTGTTTCTTGTAACAGGTTCTGACAAACCCAAGACAGTTGAGCAAGTCGGCGAAGAAATTTATAACGCTTGTGCAAGAGTATATAATTGTAGCGGCAATGAAGTATGGACCGGCGACAAACGTATATATTCAACTGATTGGGTACTACCGAAGAATGCAGCATCGTGGCTCTCCCGTGAAGTAACGTCCTCGGACTACAAATACAGGACAGGCAATCATATAGAAGCTAGAACAGGAATGGTTAACTTTAGTGTAGTAGGACGTAACGCTGACACTGAACAACGAGCAATGTATGTAGCATATGATACATTTCAAAACGAGAGAGCTAATATTGCACAACGATTTGAAGCTACATTTCCAGACTTATCAGCAAAAGTCGGCGGGGATACAGGCATAGATATATTCCCTATAGGATGTGATAAAAGTCAAGTACTAGATGACTTCGATATAGACGAAATAAGTTACATTAATTTTTATGGAGATAAATGTGACGAAGGCGGAAATGATTATCCCTTAGCAGTTCTGCTAGATAGTAAACAAGTATACCATGTCCGAGATTGGAAGCACACATGGGAAGTACTAAAAGGTCAATAACATGTTTTTAAAATGGCTAGAAAAATTAGGAAGAAAACGCATTGTAATGGATCGTATAAATAACGAGCCTTACTTAACACGATATTATTTATTTTTAAAAGATAGAAAATGGTTCCCATTTAACATTTTCTTACATAACTTTCATAAAGGAGACCCAGATGATTTACATGATCACCCTTGGCCTTATTGCACTATTATCCTTAAAGGTGGGTATTGGGAGCATTTACAAACTGGCGAGCGAAAGTGGAGGAGACCCTTTACTTGTCGCTTTTCGAGCAGTCGCGGCCTTCACCGGATTGAGTTGGAGCCTGGTAGTGATGTATGGACTTTATTCATCCCAGGTCCTTCAGTAAGGGAATGGGGTTTTATAGACAAAGGCAAGTGGAAGCAACACGAACAGTACTTGGCTGAACGGTACAAGGGATGAGTTGTACTGAGCTTTTAGCATGTGTTGCATGCAGTAATGATAAAATTGAAAAGTTCTTAGATCTACATGATCAGCCTTTAGCAAATAATTTTACAGACACCCCAATTAAAACAGATGAATACCCGTTAGCAGTAAACTACTGTGATATTTGCGGACATACGCAATTGTCCCACAGTGTAGATCCGTCTGTGCTGTTTGCAAATTACATTTATAAGTCCGGTACAAGCAATACTCTAAAAGACTATTTTTTAGATTTTGCAAAAAAAGTATCAAACGAAAATACTAGTTCTAAAACAGTTTTGGATATAGCATGCAATGATGGTTCCCAGCTTAATGCATTTAGCAACTATGGTTGGAAAACATACGGTGTTGATCCTGCAGAAAATTTATTAGAAGAGTCGAGCAAAGTACACAATATAACGCACGGGTTTTGGCCCTGCGATACACATCTAAAGAAATATGACGTAATTGTAGCACAAAACGTTCTAGCCCACACTCCAAACCCGTATGAATTTTTATTAGCTTGTAGTGATAATATAACGAACACTGGTAAAATATATATACAAACCAGTCAAAGTCAAATGTATCAAAGAGGTGAATTTGATACTGTTTATCACGAACATATTAGCTTCTTTAGTGTTAGTAGTATGTTACGGCTAGCAGGGCGTTGCGGATTGTATCTGAACAAAGTTGAGATAATGGATATACATGGGGATAGTTATTTGTTTACATTATCTAAAGAGTACAACGTACAGAACAGTATAGCAATGAAAGAAAAAGAAGACGCTGACGGCAGAACCACATTTTCTTTCTATGAAAAATTTGCTGACAATGTTAAAACGTTATGTGACGAGTTTAAGCATACTGTTGAAAAATACAAGCAGGATGGTTACACAGTTATTGGTTACGGCGCCGCTGCAAAAGGTATGACATTTTTAAATGCAGCACAGACAGAATTAGATTTTATCATAGACGACAGTCCAGCAAAACAAGGTTTGTTTAGTCCAGCTATGCAAATACCTGTTGTTAGTATTGACGAATTATCGAAGCACGATAAAGTTATAATTGTGCCATTGGCTTGGAATTTTTTAAATGAGATTAGACAGCGGGTTGATGCTGTCAAAAGTGATGTGAAATATATTACTTACTTTCCCTCTGTGACCACCATCGATTAAGTTCGTATTCCACTGGAAACGGTGGGTATCCTATTTCAGTCCATCGTAACGATGCTTGCGACCACTTATTGAGTCTTTTGTAACCTTCTGGAGTGTTAAGAAGTTTACCCTCGTAGTATGCAATATTATACTCGTACCAATCTTGGTGGTTGCCATTTGTTTCAACACTAATGTGATGTATTTTGTACATACCATCTACAGAGCCGTTTGTTATATTAGGACCAACTTCATCGGCAATCCACCTGTCTTCCATTTTATGATACCAAGCCATATTTAGTAATCTTGTATCTGAATTTATTATTCGATATTTAAGATCAACATCGTCAAAGTGAGTGACTACAAAATTTTCATCATTTAGCAAATGGTTATATATCATGTGATCCGGATTGAAGGAAAATATTTGCCCTAAGTTTACAGGTGTCCCTTCACCGTATGTGAAGTCTCGTTCTGTTTCTGCCATTAGTTCAGTTAGCCAACCCGTAGGATCTGTTTGAGGCCACATTAAAACTGAAGTATCATCGCACCTTTCTATGTGAGGATTAAACAGCATGTTGATTGTTGCAATATCTTGTATTTCTACGTCCGCTTGCACAAGTGCAGCACGTTTCAATTTTAACATTGATGCTGCTCTGATTATCCAATTATATCCTCCACTGCTACCGATGTTGTATTCCGAGGCATAGTATTCCCAGTTGTTCTGCTCACAAAAATCTTTAACGTTTTGCTGATTACCGTTGTCAAGCACAACAAAATTATAGTCAGAGTGATCTACGTTGGCCCATGCTTGCGTTGTAAAAAAGTCACCCTCACAGTATGTTAATATAAAAATTGTGTTCTTAGTAGTCAATTGCATCTCTCCTATGATTATGACTGTAGCTGTTTAATGCAAGATCTTCAATCAGCGATTGTAACGTATCGAGGTATACAAAATTGTAGTCTTCTATAAACCTGGAGTTATCCAGTTGAAAACTGAATCTACTTGTTTCTTCATCGTGAATGGTCAGATTACAGTTTAATGAATTCTTTACAGCAGTGCCAAATGATCTAACATTGCCGCTAAGACTTGAAAGGTTGTATATGTAATTGCCTTGTTTCGGATTCTCTATAATAGCATTGATCGCATTAACACAATCGTTAATACCCAAAATGCTTCTATAGTTTTCCACAGAAGTCAGTGCTATACCGTTAGATGTTTTAGCTGTTAGGACCATTTGGTTAATCATTAAGTCCGTTCTAGTATTAGGTGACCATCCATTTAGAGTGCCGAATCTAAGTCCTACTGTGTTCCTATCAGATTTCATTGCGATCTTCTCAATCGCTTTTTTTGTAAAATCATAATTTTTACTTTCTAACGGTAAATCCATAGACTCGTAACATAGTGTATCATTATTACTGCCATACACACTGCCGCTACTTGCATATATGAGAACTTGATCATCCCCCATGCATTCAAGCAAATTTATAAAATTAGTAACATTATTCTTCCAAGACCCGAGCAAACTGTGATCGCACATTGCAACACTGCTATGTCCTGCAAGTAGAACAATGGTGTCATAGTTTTTTAAAAATCCCTGAGTTATATCCCCGAAGTCCATTTTTAGGTTGGGGCTAGGTCCACCGAACCAGTGTAAATCCATGTTTGTGTAGTAAGTGTTCAATTGAGGGCAAAGTGCGCTACCTATATAGCCAGAGCCCCCAATTACGAGAGTATTTGTTGTCATGCAAATATTTATTAAAAAAAGGTTGACTTCAGTTTTAAAATCAGTATAATAGTACAAACTTGTGTGCCGATGGGCGGTACATGAGAACCTAAGGTAAAAAGGAGACATTATGTCTATTGTAAACAACACTGTATCTAAGCAAGACCGAGTTCTTGAAGCACTGCAGAGCACTAACCGCGGCTTGACTGCTGCGCAAATCGAAGCACGTTTTGGCGTGGGTAATGCACGTTCGACTGTGTCAGCACTTCGCATGAAGGGTTTTGCAATCTATGCAAATCAGAACACTGACACTAAAGGTCGCACCAAGACTTTCTATCGACTAGGTACTCCTAGCCGCGAGATTGTGGCTGCTGGCTACCGTGCATTGGCTGCTGCTAACACCGCGGTATAATCTTTAGATATTGACATTTCTAAGATATGGAAAGGGGACTCCGGTCCCCTTTCTTTTTATAGGTCTAAAATTCTTGCTTTATCCTTAGCAGCTATGAAGTCCTCAAATAACTTATCGTTTTCTGTTTTTATCATATTAATGATAGTTTCGGTGACGCCTATTTGATTCCTTACCAACTGCATCTTCATTACCAAATCCTTTAAACACATTTCGTAATAGTCCAGTTCTTTCTGTTTAGTTTCCTTGTCTTGTAGCAAATCAGTGATGGTGATTATTTTCCCATCGTTATTACCAGCTAAATCCATGAAAAATACCTCTTGTCTGTTAATAATTACTTATTTCAGCTGGTATATGTACTTAAAACATGCTATAAATCAAGCACTTATATACCAATATTTCTGGCAGAAAAAGGTTGACTTTGGCTCTAGAATCCGTATAATAGTATATATTGTTAACAAAGAGAGTAATGCTTATGAACGTATCAAACAAGATGGCCCGTGCATTTAACAAGGCTGTAACACTCAGCGAGAACATCAATGTTGATGGTACAATCAACTGGAATTTTGTTGATGCTGACGTGTACAGTGATATGGCTGGTTCACGCGGTGTCATGTCTAATGAAAGCACAAAGGCACATTACGATGAGTTCCATTTTCTTGCAGATCAGTTTATTTCTGCTAACCCTGATCTCGACGTTGAAATCTCAACAGGATCATAGTTATGACAATGCATCTTGCACAAGGCCTCAGCACCATCAGTACAAAAAAGCGTGAGGTCAAGTTAACCAAAGCACGTACCGCAGAGCTTCGTGAAAGTTGGCACAAGCACAACAAAGAAATGAAGCGCAATGGTATGCATGACATGCGTTACGAGTCGTTCGACGACTATCTTGATTACTGCTTCGGTCGTAACAAAATTGACAAGAAGAAGTTTGTGACGGCTGCACCTTCTACTCCACCAGCTTGGCGCAGAGACGACCACAGAGAAAAGTATCCTAGTGTACCAATGGGTTCTATTGACACGGGAAGTTGTCGTAAAGTAGAGCCGCAGAAGTATACTGGTACACTGGTCAAAGGTATTGCTACCATGCACAAGAGTAATGCTGTGCCAGTTATTGATCAGAAGCATGCTGAAGAAATTTCTAGGATGGCACGATGACGGAAGATTATCCTCTGCTGGACAAAAAGATTGTTGAGGATGTTGGAAACCTTATCCGGCATCAATACGATTTTAGTAACGGCTACACTGTTGTTGCTGAACGGGACAAGCGTAAGAAGCCTGAAAAATCTTATTCAGGGCTATGGACAATGGCTCTGTATCACAAAGGCGACATGCTGTTGACTAGAGACTTTCCTGGCCCGACTGCTTACTTCAACGACCCGTCAATGGATGCATTGCTTGTTCGTGTTGCGAGGTATTCACAATGACAGACAAGTGGCACGGCGGCAAGGGAGATCGCCTCAGAAAAGGTTCTAACCAAAAAGCGTATTCGGATAATTACGACCGCATCTTTGGAAAGCGTCAACCCCAACAGCAACAGACTCTTCCTAGCAAAGAAGAAGAGCAACTGAGAAAGGAGCAAGCACAAGATCCCAAAAACGGTTGACAACAGAATATAGTGATAGTACTATATGCTCGTGTTGTGCAAAGTTTAGTCACTTTCACAATACTTAACTTTAACAATCCGCCTCAGAAATAGGCTAGGAGATATAATATGACTACTTTAGACCATGCTGACAAAATTAATGAACAGTTTAGTAATACTGAAAGTAATTTTGTTTCCCTACAAGACCGTTTAGAACAATCACTGTCGTTGCATTCTGCTTTCAGAAATATGCTCACCGGCACTGTAGATGAATTCAAACGGCGCCAGCCTCAATTCAAAACCATCACTGACATAGAATTGTGTAAAGGAGTTAATGCAACCCTAGATCAAATATTGATCGACACAACAATGCAGCGACAAGTAAACTTTAAGCATATAACTGAAATCATATCTGGTTTTAAAAACACCATGGTAATGCCTATTCAGGTATATGAGGACCCAGAACAGCCTGGAAAATATATTGCATGGGATGGCCAACATACTGCAATCGTTCTATATATTTTGTGCACAATGGTTTTTGGTGTTCTGCCTAAAAACTTTACTATTCCAGTAAATGTTTACCCCACTAAACATAAATTAGAAATTAGACGAAACTTTATTAAACTTAATGGTGAGGCCAAAGCGCCGCTAGATTTTATTGACATCTTCAAGCAAATGGTACACGGTGTACGCACAGACGGTGCTACTGACCAAGATTGGCTTGATGCAGATCTTAAACAACAGCATTTTGCAAAAGTAAAGTTATTTGCTACCGGCAACAAATTCGGCGATGACGATAAACCTGGTGCATTTACATTGCTTGCTGATACAATTATGAGTAAAAATCTAAGTAAAGCAAAACGTCCAGAAGTTACTAGAATGTTTGCAGAATACTGGAGTTACTTGAATACAAGCCGCCCGGTGCAAGCTAAGGAAGCTAGACAATTATACGAGTACTTTAACTTGTGCTATGAACAGGGTATTAATGTTGATAGCAAGTATCTTCGAGAGTTTGCTGAATTTACTAAAGAATATTTCGAAGCCAACTTCGGTGAAAGCGGCATGTTCTGGAACAAAGTAAAAATGGCCTACACAAATTGGTATGCTAAAGCTAACCCTGAAAGCTATGAAGAATTTGGTTTGAAAGGATTTAGTACAGAGATGCGCACAGGCATTCCGTTCCTTATTGCACAACTTAAGAAGAGTACTAAACTTAAAACTCCTTCTTATATACCTAATAATGGCTTTGCTGTTAACTCAGCAGATCTTTGGTAAGGATAGGAGTTGGAAATGCTTAGAGATCCCGATAACGATAAAGTTAAAAGCACGACCCAGTATCTCAAAGAAACTCGTGTTAATTCAACCTGTATGCTAGAGGACTGCGATAGTCCTCTCAGCAACTACGAAGGACCGGGTAGCAAAATACTTTGCAGACATCATCAACTTGAGTGCACTGAATACGGCGGGATGGGTAAACCTGAACGCCCTCATACATTCTATCGAGGGTGGGTATGCGAGGCATGCGGCTACGATCCACGCAAAGATCCTCAGTTTGACGATATTGAAGATGAATTTCACAAACTTCGATGTATGCGTAGTGTGATGCACGGAGATCATATTGAATTGAAAAGCCGAGGCGGATCAAACACCAAGGATAACATTCAAACTTTGTGCTGTAGATGTCATGCAATCAAGACTAGTAAAGAAAAGGATTATCTCGGTGCCAAAGGAAATTGATAACTTCTTACAGAAAAATGTGCACAATGAAACAGTAGATTCTATACTGCTTGTTAGTGCACCTGTTTCTGATGATGCTGATTACGAATGGATAAATGAAATGGCTGTACACAATGTGATACAGCCTTTTGTCAAATTCTTCAATGACGCAAAGATGGATTACAAAATTATGATGTCGTGGGGGAACAGTTGGGAGGACGATTCGAACTCACCAGACTATTCAACTATGTACCTTAATGTTGTAGCAAAGCCTGATGGGCGAGCTTGGACTGAGGAAGATGTTATGTTGTTTAAATTAAAGTTTTATGATAGGCTCCCGGTTAGATCATTAGAAGAAAGTTTCAACAATTTATTTTCTAGTTAATTATAATGGATAAATAGATGTGTAACAAACAATACGCCAGATATGGGTATTTGATACTGTTACAAAAATAACTTGCTTTATAAAGGAGATTATTATGACAAAGCAATTCAGATTGACAACCGAAACCCTAAACCCTCTATTCAGAGCCAGCGTTGGCTTCGATAGAGTTATGAATGAATTCTTCAACGAACCTGCATTCGCAAATGTGACTGGATACCCTCCGTACAACATTTCCAAAGACGATAACGATGTTTATGAGATTACTCTTGCCCTAGCAGGATTTAAGCGTAGTGATATCGACATCGAGTTGGAAGATGGTACATTAAAAATAACAGGTAACTCACAGGTGTTAGACCAAGACGGCAGAGAGTTCCTACACAAAGGTATTGCAGAACGCAACTTTGTGAGAACATTCAAACTTGCAGAGTATGTTGAAGTTGATAGTGCTAAATTAGAAGATGGCATTTTGAGAGTAACATTAGTCAGGCACATTCCTGATGCAATGAAACCCCAAAAAATTAAAATATCTTAAATAAAACCCAGGGGAGGAATACCTCCCCTACTAACTGGACAGTATTAAATGGCTAACGCACAAGTAAAAACACACACAGAAACAAGGTTATCTTACCCGCCCAGGTTCAATGTGATTGTGTACAATGATGATTTTACACCAATGGCGTTTGTAATACAGATGCTTATCGATGTGTTCAACACCTCATTGGAAACGGCACAAGATGTAACTATGCGGATACATAGTGAGGACTCGGCTGTCGCTGGAACCTACAATCATGAGATAGCTGAACAGAAAACGACCGAAGCCACTACACTTGCCAGAATGGCCGGACACCCACTTAAAGTTAACTTTGAACGAATCGAATGAAAGCTGACACAATAGAAACTACACAATACAAGGAAGGCTTTCGTACTGAAATTGAAAGCGAAGACTTTGAACCGGGTTTAGATGAAAACATCGTTCGTAGACTGAGCCAAATGAAGGATGAACCAGAATGGCTCTTAAACTTTAGACTCAAAGCCTTCAAGAGATGGCAACAGTTATCAGAACCGGACTGGTCAGAGTTAAATTATGACAGACCAGACTATCAGGCAATGAGTTTCTATTCGGCGCCTAAAATAAGAAACAAAGATGAAATACCTCAGGAAATATTGGACACATTCGACAAGTTGGGTGTCCCACTGCATGAACGTGATGCACTGCTTGGAATTGAGAGTGAGAATGACGATAGGATTATCCCAACTGTGGCAATTGATGCTGTTTTTGATTCTGTCAGTGTTGCCACTACTTTTAAAGCAGAGCTAGAAAAAGACGGAATTATTTTTTGTAGTATTAGTGAAGCAGTAAAGGAACATCCCGAACTTGTACAAAAATATTTAGGCAGTGTTGTCTCATACAGCGATAACTATTTTTCATGCTTGAATAGTGCAGTGTTTTCCGACGGCACATTTTGCTATATCCCAAAGGGTGTTAGATGCCCAATGGAACTTAACACATACTTTAGAATAAATGCTCGTAATACAGGGCAGTTTGAACGCACACTTATTATCGCAGACGATGATAGTTATGTAAGTTACTTAGAAGGTTGTACAGCGCCTGCATACGATGAGAACACCCTGCATGCGGCAGTTGTGGAGCTTGTAACACTAGACAGAGCAGAGATCAAATACAGTACAGTACAAAATTGGTATCCAGGCGATGAGAACGGTGTAGGTGGTGTATATAACTTTGTTACCAAACGAGCCTTATGCGAAGGTGAGAGCAGTAAAGTATCATGGACTCAAGTTGAGACTGGCTCAGCAGTAACATGGAAGTATCCAAGTTGTATTCTTAAAGGCGATAACAGTGTGGGCGAGTTTTTTAGTGTTGCTGTTACTAAAGGCAAACAACAAGCAGACACTGGCAGTAAAATGATTCATGTTGGTAAAGATACTAAAAGCACAATTATCGCTAAAGGTATAAGTTTTGGTGATAGTACTAGTACTTACAGAGGCATGGTAAAAATTAACGGTAAGGCTGACAATGCTAGTAACTTCACTAAATGTGACAGCTTGATGATGCAGAACAGTAGAGCACTCACAATACCATATGTCAGCTCTACAAACAGTACTGCAAAAGTCGAGCATGAAGCAAGCGCCGGCAAGATCAGCGAAGAACAAATGTATTACTTACAGAGTAGAGGGTTTGCTGAAGACGATGCACTTAACCTTGTTGTCAGCGGATTTTGTAAGGATGTATTCCAACACTTGCCACTAGAGTTTGCTGCTGAAGCAAACCAATTATTGAGCGTTACAATGGAAGGTGCTGTGGGGTGATCAGTCCTTGTATTAGTTTGTGCATGCACGACAAATATACCAATCAATGTCAGGGTTGTGGAAGAACAGTATTAGAAAAACTAAAGTGGAAGGATCCTGATACAACAGCCGAATGGAAGCAGGAAAACATTAAAGAATGTAAAGGTCGAATGACACCTATACAATTAGACTGCTGGCAAAAAAGTTATATATTTAAACTAGAACACGGCACAAGTATGTACAAGTATAGCAAATCTGTACGCAAAGAAGTCTAAATAATTATTGACAAAACACAACACATCAGGTATAATACACACATGTTAGAAATTAAAAAGTTAAATGTTAACAATGTTTTAAAGGATATATCGCTTTCCTTTGAAGTGGGCAAAACTTATGTAATTATGGGAAGTAATGGTGTTGGAAAGAGCACACTACTCCACGCAATTATGGGCCGACCTGATATAGAAGTATCAGGTGAAGTTATACTCAATAACGAAATTATATCCGATAAAGAAGTCCATGAACGTGCACAGGCTGGATTATTTTTAGGATTTCAAACGCCTACTCCTATACCTGGCTTGAGTAACTTCCAGATGCTAAAACAAGCACTTGATTTAAGCGGCGCTGATATTGTTACAAAGCTGAAAGAATTTAAAGAGTTGAGCGCAGAACTCGCACTACCAGATTTGTGGGACCGAAAGAGCATTAACACAGATGCAAGCGGCGGTGAGAAAAAGAAGAACGAACTTATTCAAATGAACATGCTTGATGTTAGTGTTGCAATGCTTGACGAACCGGATAGTGGACTTGACGTAGACGGCATCGACAGTTTGATTGAATCGCTGAATAAATGGAAATCATCTGATAGAACTCTCATAGTTGTAACACACTATGAAAAACTAATTGCTGGTATAAACCCAGACACAGTTGTTGTCCTACAACCCACTGGTACGATAACGGGCGGAATTGAAATAGCAGATAAAATTTTCCAATCAGGATTTAAAAGTGTTTAAGAGATTATGCGCCCACACAACATTTCAAGAAGCCCCAACAAAAAAGTTTTATCAGCTTGAGGACTTATACAATTACTTAACGGATGATAAGTGGGCGGAACTTTATTTTAATTCCTATGGGGACTCCAAAGCAGATTATTATACAACAGCGTTGACTGGACTTGCCGGAGCTGGTCTCCCCAACAAAAAGCACAAAGTGTTCGGCGATTTTAATCTCAACAAAATATATAAGACTGACATACTCGATACATCAGACGTAGGTAATACTGTTGATTATTATAATATGCAGTTAAATAGATTTGATCGTTTGGCTACAGGCCCTAAAGAAACAATTATTTTTTGTGACAGTAATGCCTTCACTACTAACGACCTACATGAGAAAACTTCCAAAGTCAGATTATTCGACGACATCAATAGAAACTACAAGTACGACAAATACACAACGTATCTAGAAAATACAAAAGGTTTTGGTGATCTAACTATAGCATCAACGGTATTTCCTAATGTTATTACAATTAATAAATCAAACGATTCGCCTGTAGTAATAGAGTACTGTAATTCTGTTGACGATCCTATATTGGAAAGCAATACAAATGTTATTGACATCAAGGCAAACAGCGCAGTCAACTTAAATGAGTTAGTAGATTTGCAAGCCGGCCAACTTAACTATGTGGTCTATATTTTACGAGAAAATGCTACTCTTAATCTACAAAGAGAAACACTATCAAAAGGCGGCACTTGGGGTATATTTGACAGTGTGTTCATTTGCTACCCTGGTAGTACATTAAACATTGATGTTAAAAATACAGGTAGTCATTACAGTGTGGAAAATTTTTATGTGGATGCCACAAAAGATGTCACAGTTAACATAAATGGTAGAAATAATATTGGGAAAGGGAACGAGTATCATTCGGAAGTATTTTTTGAAACTAAGTCTACAAATAATTCGTGTGATGTTGATATCAGAACAGTAGGACATGAACACAGCACAACAAGTTTTGTAGGGACATTCCTAGTTGATCAACATGGCACGGGTTTTAGCGGCAACATGTTTAACAAAAATATTATGTTAGATAGTAGCAGCATAATGCGTTCACGGCCTCAGCTTGATATTAAGACCAAAGAAATAGAATGTGCACATGGTTGTACCATAAGTAATGTTGATGATTCTGCTTTATATTATTTGCAGACAAAGGGAGTTTCACCTGATCAAGCCAAAACAATTTTAGTGGAAAGTTTTTTATGTTAAGAGTTTACGAAAAGGCAAAACAAATTGCCAATATTAGATCCCAGTTTCCCAGTTTGAATTATGCAAAAATCCATTACTTGGATAATGCAGCCACATCACAAACTGTGGACACTGCGATCAAAGCAGTCAGTGATTATCATTATAATTATAGAAGCAATATTCACAGAGGCGAATATGCTTCAGCGATGACAGCATCCAATTTATATGAGCAAGCTAGAGAACAAGTTGCAAAACTAATTAATGCAAAACCTTATGAGATTGCATTTACATCTGGTACTACAGATGGTCTTAATCGAATAGCAGAAAGTATCGATAGGGACAGGAAAGTAATAATTACTGAGCTTGAACACCATAGTAATATTATGCCATGGATTAAAGCCGGCAGAGGACAAGATCAAGGAGATCTAATCGTTGTTCAAGCAAGCGATCACGGTGACGTCAGTTTGGAAGACTTTTACACAGCATTGGAATATGCTAAGCCAGGAACGTTTGTATCAATAACAACACAAAGTAACCTAACGGGCCTTGAGTTAAAATGGCGAGACATGGTACAAATTGCAAAAGAGCAAGGCTGTGAAGTAATGCTAGATGCATGTCAAACAATCGGCCACAAGCCTATTGATGTGCAGTCGTCAAATATGGATTGGTTAGTATTCAGCGGACACAAGATGTTTGCTAGTACTGGAATAGGTGTAATTTTTAAACGTGGAGGATTCCACGATGTCGAATTGAGTGTTGGCGGCGGCACAGTACAGTGGCTAAATTTCGACAAATACGACTTGAACAGTGACCCTAGCCGTATTGAAGCTGGAACACCAAATATTGCAGGAGTACACAGTATAGGTGCTGCTGCTCAATGGATACAAGACACTACTTACAAAACTATAGCAGAGTGTGAAAAAGAATTCTACAACATGCTGAAAGAAAAGGGACTGTTTGCTATCGATGATATGAAACTGATAGGACCTAAGACGTTCAGAAGTGTGTATAGTTTTGTTTTGAAGGATCATGATGCAGGTGATGTGGCAACATTACTTGGTATGGAAGATGTGTGTGTTCGATCCGGACACTTGTGTGCATACCCTGCAAGTTGCAGATATAACCCAACGGAATCAGGTGTGCTCAGAGTAAGCCTAGCACCTTATAATGATGAGAATGATTGCGTACAACTAGTAGAAGGTCTATGGAAGATATTCAAGAAACTCAACTCTTAAGTCAATTAGAAGATTTAATTGTAGCAAATTTAAAAAAAGTATTTGATCCTGAAATTAATTTAAATGTTTATGACCTAGGATTAATCTATGATGTAACTGTAGATGCTGATACAAACGCCCGTGTAACGATGACATTAACATCGCCTAATTGTCCGGCTGCTGAGATACTTCCTATGGAAGTAGAGTTTGCAACACGAGCTGTGTCAAACATAAATACCGTCAAGGTTATTTTAACATTTGATCCTCCTTGGAACCCAGATAAAATAACAGACGAAGCAAAATATCAATTGGGAATATTATAACAATGGCAAAACGACTTATATCCATTAAGGCACTACCAGTTATAAATTCTTTTACAATTAACGATGACAGTGTTCAAACTACCCTATTGGATTTTATCCAAGTAATGTCTCATCGTAATATATACGGTGGCTATGACACATACCATTTAGACACTAAAGGTCCACACATGGGGGATATTGAAGGACATCCGCTAATCGGGTTTTTTGCTAACATGCCTTTCAGTAAAAGAATTGGACAGACTGGCTTCAGAAATCATGTAGCTAAAGTGGGATTTTTTCTACCAACAAGTGGATTCGGTGATTTTGACGACAGAGGGGCATACACAACAAATTGGAAACTCCGAGAAGTACAAGTCGATTTTCTTCTGGAATTTTATGACCATTGGGACGAAATGGGCCAGCCGGCTCTAGTCCTCGACTTTTTTGACGAGTCCCCAGAACTTAGAGATATTATAATACAAATTTGTCATATATTACAGATATACGAAGTGCCTAGGAATAAGTTCTTCATCACAGGACATAATTTAAATGGTCAAAATTACTGTAATAGTATTACAGAAGAGTTAGGTGAAGAGCCTATACATTATATACCAGCATGGGATATGATTGGCCATATGGCTACAGATTCGTTTATGAACTTCCATGAGGGTGATCCCGGCAGTTCCGGATATCTTAAATTTATAGATACTAACGATTGGGATACAATTCGTCCAGGCACAATAACCTTTTTGAATAGAAGACCAGATGTAGCTAGAACATTACTTGCTTGGGAACTTTATAAAAACGACTACTGGCAATATCAAACCGTTACTAGTCTTTATCCACCATTACAATACTTTAATGTAGGGACAGCGCCAAGCAACCACAATCCTAATTTTTGGATGACTGGGCAATATTTAGAAAACGAGATGATTCGTGAAGGCTGTCAGGCTTGGGTTGACAGAGAGGGCGGCAAAATTTCCGACGAACTAGCTGCAGATTTTAGAGAAAAAATGAGAGCAGGCAAATCTCTAGAAGACGATCATGATTTCATTGGTGGTGTAGAGTCGCAGTACATACCGTTCCAAGACACTACTTATGTTTGGTTAACATGCGAATCTAATGCGCTATACTCTGAGCCTGCAGAAAAAGCTAACTTATTCATTACAGAAAAAAGTTTAAAACCTCTTTACTTAGGTTTAGCAACTATTATTTTCTCTTGGCAAGGATTTGTGCAACGGTTTAAACGTTTGGGGTTCCATACTCTAGCTGAGGAGTTCGGCATCGACGAGTCCTACGATGATATTGTTAGCAGCCAACACCGTGCAGAAGCAATTGCTAGAGAAGTACACAAACTTCAGCAAAAGACACCCGAGCAATTACATCAGTGTAGACTCGCCGCAAAACCAAAAATTCTTGAAAATCAAGAACGAATGGCATCAATGCTAACTAACTGGGGTAATAACTATTATATAAATCTTAATGCTTGGTTAGTACACACAATAGATGATTTGATAGACGATCCTAACGCAACAATAAAAGGTGATATCTACGAGATTTTTAAGAGCTTTTCTAGAATCGACGATAATTATAACACACAGTAACAGGAGATAAAATTATGGCAGTAGAATTATATGTACCAGACATGACATTTGTTATGAGAGAACGCAGTGATAAAACTGCTGACTTCGAATGGATAAACAGAACATCATTTGAAATTTTTCATGATAAAAGAGTAGTGGTGTTTGCACTACCAGGCGCTTTTACGCCAACGTGCTCAAGTACACACTTGCCTGGCTTTGAAATTAATTACAGTAGAATTATGGAGCAGGATATCGATGAGGTTTTTTGTTTAAGTGTTAATGATAGTTTTGTAATGAACGCATGGTTTAGTGCACAAGAAATAACTAACGTTAAGGCATTGCCAGACGGATCGGGAGACTTTACAAGAGCTATGGGAATGTCTGTTAAAAAAGATAACCTTGGGTTTGGCATCAGGAGCCATCGATATGCTATGGTTGTTGATAGAGGTCGTGTAGAGGCCATTTGGTCAGAGCCCAACAAAATGGATAATCTTGCAGAAGACCCTTTTACTATTAGTGATGCTAAAACAGTGATGAATTATTTAGAAGATATCCGCGAACCTCGTAGAGAAGCATTACAGCGTATCGAAGATGAAGCAAAAGCGGCAGAGATGGAAATGGAACAAGACGATGTTGCTGTAGAGGACACCAAAGAGGATATTGATGTCAACGATTAATTTGGTATTTGAAAACGATTTAAAAACTAAAACAGAGCATATCTCATACGAGCTATACCAAGCTGATGTAATAGAAAAACTTTGTATACTTTTAACTCAAACTAAGCCTACATCAGATATAGCTAGTCGGATAGACATTAGACGAAGTCAAGGCGCAGACACAACGCTGGGTTACGCTACGGAAATGAATAATGTTATATCTCAGATAAACGAGCTTGATGAGTACTGCCAAATACCTGATAATTTATTGTTAGATTTAACAGTTGCACCTCATTTACAAGTTAATAAATTGAACAGGCTACATGAAATTTTTCAGTTGTATTCTGAAAAATGGGGTACGGGTATTAATGAAACACAAGATTTGTTAGAGCGTGTTAATATACTTGTACACTTTATGGAAGCAGCACCAGTAGAAATTAATCAAGTCTTTGCTGTAGCAAAACAATACGGTTATGCAGAATGGATGTTGCCAGACCTAAACTTAACTGATGACGACCATATGCTGAGGATGCCCCATTCTCAGTGGGGATGTTTAGAAATGGATTACGATACTATTGGTAAAGATGTCGGTGCATGTTTTTGGACAGACGATGCTGACCTAATAAAGCGTGGGGAACACAGGCAACAACTGGTTATGACAGCAGGTGTTGCAACGAACTTTCAGCACGATCCTGCAAATTTTCCCACAGAAAAAAGCGACAAAGAAAAAATCGAAGAGTACCATACGTGGTGCGAGTCGCAAGGTTTAGGCGATTATATAGACTACAAAGCACCTGAATATAGATTAGGACGTTTGCGTCTAGGACACATAAATAAAGCATACACAATGGATGATGTACTGGAATTGACCACGTTATATCCGACAGTAAAAGAAATCGAAGTTACGCAGTAGAATAGCGTTTTCTGATAAATAACAGTAGTAATTTTTAGGAGATTATCAATGCAAAGTATTACAATTCCGTCAGAGGCAGACATAAATGCCATCGATACAGATTCTCTAGTCTGGGATGATCTAATGGACGGCACATTAAACGAGCCGACAGGGGCAGCTATCAAAGCTATACTTGATCAAGTAACTGAGACTGCCATCACTATTAACATCAGTGAGCAGAACGCAGCTACAGGAAAAACTGCTAAGTTCATTAACGATAACTGTGCCAACGCAGCCAATTGGAAAATTGCGACCACAGACCAATTTACAGATACATTTTTAACAACTAGTGACTTTTTTGATAATGTAGGCAGTGCAGCAAATGTTTACAAAAACGATACTTCCGGTTCAACCGAAGTTGAGTTTGATGAAGCAGGAAATGCTTCGCTATTTAGACAACTAGATATCCACAATGGTAATTCAGTTGTTAGGGAAATTGATTTAACAGTAGCCCCACAGCCAATTGGTGTAAATGACTTGATAGCAGAAGATGCACTAGTTGTTCCAAACTCGCATATTGTAAACGCCTCAGGCGAAGCAATTGAAGCTGATGGAAGCTATTCTCCCGAGGTAGAAATCGTATGTACATGGCTAGTGTCCAACGGCTTTCCAGTTGCAGAAGCAAATGGTGTTAGACTTGCACTTGTTAGAGCATTTAAGCGATTACCAACAAATGGGTTGTTAATTGTACCATTCTTTGGCATACCTGTTGTTAACGAAGCATATTGGGATGTTGCACAAGCATTACAACTTACAGGCTCTAATTTCGAAGTAGACTATCTTTGTAACACAGAAGCTGACGGCTCAGGCTATTGGCAATTATGTGTTCTTAAGAAACTTTAAACAAACACTTTGTAGATAATCCTATTTAAAAAGTAGCGACATATGTCGCTACTTTTTTTATATCAAAAAAACCTCGATTCCAAAATTTAAAAACTAAGTAATTACACAACTTACACATAGGCACGATCCTTAATGAAACTAGCAATTACTGGCATAGGCATTGTCTCTCCCTTAGGAAACAATATTCAAGAAAACATCACAAATTTAAAAGATTTGTGTGTACCCAATACAGAATATAGACGTTCAGGACATTTTTCTGATGCGACATTAACAGTAGAAAGAGCATTTCACTGTAACTACGACGATGTAGACACTGAAGCACTAGGCTTAATGCGCAAAAAAGATATCCGCTGGACAGACCCTACTGTGATCACAAGTATGATTGCAGTTGACCAAGCAGTTAAGATGAGCGGACTTGACTTCCCTGACAATACTCCTGTGTTCATAGGAACCATTCGCGGCGGCGCACCTAACCTAGCTAAGTTTAGCAACTTACTTGTACAAGGCAAATCAAAAATACACCCACAAATACTGTTATCTAGCAGCCATGAATATGTGAGTAACCATATAAGCAGTCATTATAAGTGGCATGGCCCGAGTATGGCAACAAGTGGAACATGTATCAGTGCTGTACAGGCACTAGATCTAGCAAAGAAGTACATGCAAACAGAAGGATATGATTGTGCAATAGTTGGTGGAACTGACTTCATGACAAGTAGCATGAGCACACTCTATTTTCAACAGTTAGGTGCAATATCTCCTACTGGAAGAAGTGTGCCGTGGGATAAATCTAGAGACGGATTTGTTATGGGAGAAGGCACAGTTTATCTTGTCGTAGAACCCTTAGAAAAAGCAGAAGCTCGGGGTGCTAGTATTCGCTGGGTTGTTGATGGTTTAGGTATTGCTAACGATGGTGCACACCCTACACAGCCAGATTTAGAGGGGACAGGCGCTAGAATTGCAATTGATAGGGCATTGTCCCAGGCAGAAGTTGAAACGTCTGCATATGACGTTTTAAACGCACATGCAACTAGCACACCGTTCGGTGATCCAGTTGAGTACAATGTACTTAGAGACTATTTCCCTAAAGGCAGCTATCTATACAGCAACAAGGGTCAAATAGGACACTTAATGGGAGCATCTGGTATTGCGGAAATAGTGTTGGGTGCTGAGGCAATGTGCGATAACTTTGTGCCTGCAAATGCTGGATTAGAAGTGCCGTTCACCGACGATGAATATTTTAATTTAAATAAAGACGTAGTGAGTAAAACATACAATCGCTTTATGAAAACAAGTTTTGGATTCGGCGGCCGCAGTGCTGCAGTGAGTGTGTGCAAATATGAAAGATAAATTTAAACATGCATTCATGGATTGTGCAGAAAGATTTGCACAACTCAGCAGTGCCAAACGTGCCCAAGTAGGTGCAATCATTGTAAAGGATAATCGTATTATAAGCATTGGATATAATGGTATGCCCAGTGGATGGGATAATAGATGCGAAGATGAATACCAGTATGAGGATGGCGGCTACGAAATGAAATCAAGGCCTGAAGTCCTCCACGCAGAAACTAATGCAATTGCTAAACTAGCTCGCTCTTCTGAAAGTGGAGAAGGAGCGACTATCTTTATTACACACTCACCGTGTATAGATTGTGCAAAACTAATATATCAAAGTGGTATTACAACGGTATATTACAAAAATCTATATCGTTGTACACTGGGTATTGAATTTTTAAATAAAAGTGGAGTTATAGTAGAGCAATGCTAGTGACTAAATTAAGTAATGTCGGTGTTAATATTGATTGTGACATCACACAATTATCCGAACAGGACTATCAGGATATAAATGAGATATATTTAGATAATCTGCTGATCACATTTACTAATCAAGAATTTCGTTCAGTGCCATTTGCTAAGTTGGTTAGAAAGATGGGGAGCTTTGCTAATCACAAACAAATGCTTTGGATCAAGAACGGCGATAATAAAGGTCGTCGAACATTTACAGAGCCGTTTGACTTTACAGGTGACGATGACGATTATTTAATTCAACGTGTCACGGGTGAGAAGAGTAAGAAAGGTCTAGCAACAGGTATCTTTGGTAACGGAGAACTGGATTGGCACAGCAATATGAACGGTGATATGGACCGTGCAAGAGGTGTTGCCCTACAAGGTGCGTGGCATAGTGATAACACCCATACAGCATTTATGGACACTGTCCGAGCTTATGCAGACTTACCTGATGATATTAAGCAACGTTGTGAGAATGTGATAGGTCATTATGAGTACGCACCAGAAAATTGGGCAAAGGGTGTACCTACACCGCAACTTAATATGATGAAAGGTATGGGTTTGGTAGATCATACATACACAATGCCTTTGGTACACACAGGGTTTAATGGTAAGAAAGGACTGTACTTCCATTACCATAATAACTGTGTGTTCCCAACAGATCCTGACTTAAAGCAGATACTAATGGATCATTGTTTCCAAGAAAAATATTGCTACAGTCACAAGTGGCATCCAGGCGATATAGTGATCAGCGACCAAGTTTTAACTTTGCATAAACGAGTTGAATGGAATCCTGAAATCATAGCCAAACGAGTACTCCATCGAATCACTTTCCACTACGATAACATGGTGGATAACTACTTTGATGAGTACACCAAAATAAAAGAAACTGACACCTTAGAGTACTAAAAAAGGTTGACCTATATGTTCAATTACTGTATAATACAAGCATGATTAAGAGAAAATCTAAAACGCAAATGACAAAAGCAGAGCTTATTGATGAGCTAAAGCGGGCAGAATCTAATATCAAGGACTTGGAGATTGAAGTGGAAACTATGCAAAAAGACAGAATTGCATTAGACACTATAGTCACTAATCAAGAAACAAGTTACTTGATAACTAGCCTTAACACACGAATAAAAGAACTTGAAGAGCAGGTTCTAAAGCAGGGTAAACAATGAACGACTTCGCACAACTGAATAAAGTTTTTGTATACGGCACACTGAAGACTGGCGGCCCACTTAGAGGGTTGGACAAAATGTCTGATCAGTCAGTGCTATTAGGTAAAGCAAATACAGAATACCCTGACTACGATATGATAGACCTAGGGTCTTTTCCAGGAGTAGTATCAGGCACAAAATTTATTCAAGGGGAAGTGTGGGAGGTTGATGAAGAAACATTTCACATGCTTGATCAGATTGAAGGATTCCCTAACTTCTACGATAGAAAAGTTGTGCATACAACTGAAGGCAAAGCGTGGATGTATTACTTGACTGATACGTTTAAAACAAACGCAAAGGATAGCAGTCTATCTGAAAGGATTAACGATCAAAACGAAACACTTATTTGGAGTAATATGTAATGAATGTAGCAGAGTACAAAAGAGAAAGTTCTGATCTTATTACTTTATCCGAACTTGTTAAGCAGTGGCATTATGATAGAAATCTTATTACTGGTTCGGATGATAAAACGCAATTTGCAAAGCTAATTCAAGAAGCTGGCGAATTAAGCGATAACATTTGTAAGGGAAAAGACATCAAGGACGACATTGGTGATATGCTAGTAGTATTAATCAACATAGCTGAAAGAAACAACATAACATTAACTGAATGTTTACACGTAGCGTATGAAGACATTCGGTTTAGGAAGGGAAGAATGGTCGACGGAGTTTTCGTAAAAGAAGCAGATGACCTGTAGTACAGAAATAAAGGGAGCAAAACATGAGTACATTATTTTTAATTATTTTAGGAATTATTTTAGGGTGGTTGATACCTAGGCCATATTTTATAGGTACGCTAGAAGAAAGATGGCTAGGTCCTATTAAGAAAAAAGTTCCGTGGAACTGGCAGTGGTGGTAATGTGGAACTTTTACTAATAACACTGTTTGTCATTAAACACACATGTGCAGATTATTTTTTACAATATAGCTGGATGATCAAAGACAAAGGTACTTATGGAGCCTTTGGAGGATTTGCACATGCTAAGTTGCACGGAGTACTAACATTTGTAGTCCTTGCATTTTTTATAAGTCCGTATGCAGCACTTGCATTAGCCGCTTTGGACAGTGTTGTACATTATCACGTGGATTACGTTAAAAGTAATTTTTGGAAGAACAAGCATTTAACTGCTATGGATCAGCAATACTGGATAGCACATGGTGTTGATCAACTACTACATTTATTAACATACATAGGGATAATTTATATATGCGTATCGAAACTGATGTAAAATTGGATTACTGTGATGTGTTACTTAGGCCGAAACGCAGTGTCATAGGCAGTAGAAAAGAAGTTGATCTAACCAGATCGTTTAAATTTGTAAACAGCGGAAAGGAATATAACGGCATTCCCATTATGGCTGCTAACATGCAAGGTGTTGGTACTCCTCAAATGGTTGAAGCATTATGTGGTAACAGTATGTTTACCTGCTTAGATAAAAATAAGCAACCGGTGGATATATGGGAATGGTCTGGAGCTCATCCTAACAAGTCTAAAATAATGGAAAGTTTTGCGGTGAGCACCGGCATTACAGACGTTGATATTGAACGCATAGATGCTACTATGAAGTTATCCAGGAGTATTCAGTATGTATGCATTGATGTAGCAAACGGGTATAGTGAAAGATTCTTGAAATACGTTTCTCGATTCAGAGAAAAATATCCCGATGTTACTATTATTGCTGGTAACGTAGTAACAGCAGACATAACAGAAGAACTTATTCTTCGAGGAGCAGACATTGTTAAAGTGGGTATTGGGCCTGGTAGTGTTTGTACTACTAGGGTTAAGACTGGTGTTGGATATCCGCAACTCTCAGCAGTCATTGAGTGTGCCGATGCCGCTCACGGTCTTGGCGGACACATCATTGCTGATGGCGGTTGTAGTAGTCCTGGAGATGTAGCAAAAGCATTCGGAGCAGGAGCAGACTTTGTGATGCTGGGCGGTATGTTAGCTGGATGCGAAGAAGGAGGCGGCGAGTTAGTTAATCGTGATGGCAAACCTCTAAAGGATATGTTTGGCGAAGTAACAAATGAATCACACAGAGGAAAAGAAAAAGCATATGTACAGTTCTACGGAAGTAGCACAACTGAAGCACAAAAGGAGACGGGCGGTGTTAAAAATCACAGAACAAGCGAAGGCAGAGTTGTACGGATTCCTTACAAAGGCTCAGTCGATGTTCCAATCACAGATATATTGGGAGGTGTGCGCTCTGCTTGCACTTATGTGGGTGCTAAATCTCTAAAACAATTAAGCAAATGTGCAACATTTGTTCAATTAAAAAACGGTAAAACACATAATACTATTATGGAAAACTACACAGTAGGCGAATAACAATGAAATACTTTAGTGCTACAGTAAAGATGGATGAGCCGCTAAAAGCCACCAAGAGTTTAGACAATATTTCTCTTGTTGTGAACGAGGGTTGGGCAACCTTTAGTGGCAGAGCTGAATCTTCTTTTGAATTTGAATTTATCCTAATGGATAGCGTAGAAGGAATGCCTTCTAATGTAAAAGCAGTTGAGGCTTGGTAAAATGATTCTTCCTGATGTAAACACAGTATTACATACTATATGGGAATTGAAACATGAAATGAACAGTCCACGTAATGACGGATGGACAAGTTCCGGTATGAAGGAAAAATTATGGGAAATCAAAAACTGTGTAGATGAAGCACTGGTTAATGCACCTACATATGTAGATGAGAAGCCTTACGAAGATATATACCTAATGAACCGTATTAAAGGGAAAGTATGAAGACAGAAAAACTTAGATTAGGTATTGTCGGAGCTGGCTTTGTTGGTGGTAGTGTTATTAATGGCTTTAATAAGAATGTAGATCAGTTCGTTGTTGATCCTGCTCACAACGATAACACTATTGATATGTTAATAGAGTTCAACCCGAGCATAACGTTTATTTGTGTGCCGACACCCAAAAGTATCGAACATGCTGATGTAGACGTTAGTGCGGTGAGACAGGTACTTAGTGATTTATATGACAGGAATTACAAGGGTATTGCGGCTATAAAAAGTACTATCACTCCTAAACATTTAACAACAATGAAAAAAGACTTTGGCATAAGAATTGTTTACAATCCAGAGTTTTTAACAGAAGCAAACGCACATGCAGATTTTATTAATCCAAATATGCAAGTGCTTGGCGGCAAATGGAAAGATTGCGACACTATCGAAAAGGCATATAATCGACACAGCAGTGTCAAGGTAGTACCAACATTCAAGGTGGATCTAGTTACAGCAAGTTTAATTAAGTATACTATCAACAGTTGGCTTGCAACTAAAGTTATTTTCTTTAATGAACTTCGTGAATTACACGATGCTAGTGGGGCAATAACCGACTGGGAAACATTTACAGAGATGCTAACTAACGATCCCAGAATGGGCAATACACATATGAGAGTTCCTGGACCAGACGGTGAAAAAGGATTTGGCGGACATTGCTTTCCTAAAGACACTGACGCATTTTTACACTATGCGGGAAAGAAAGATGTTGATCTGAGTGTGTTGAAAAAAGCAGTATCAAAAAATAATAAGATAAAGGGTCAGTAAACCAACCCTATATATCCTACATAGTTCTAGAAATAACTCTGTCTAAAGAGCCACTCTTCATTATGCCATCGAATTTTTTATAGTAGTTCACTGCAATTCTGCGAGTTGCAACGGCTACTGTTCCTAAGGACTTCGCCATGTCATTCTCCTAATGATTAGTAAGTAAACTGTATATACTTCTATTGCTTTATCACAAGTGTGAACAACAATGTGTGAAATATTACAGTTTCATTACATCTCTATTTATCAACAGTTAATAATACAGAAGTAAAAATTTCGTTAAACCTTTAATAGTCGGACATCTCGTTGAGTCCGTTGCACCATTTTATATCCTATATCTTTGTATAGGTCGATTGTTTCTAACACTAAATTGTTAGCAGTGAGCTGATTTGCCTCAAAAAATATTTCGTCCGGTCTGTGTTCCCTGGGGCGATCTGACAAATAAGGTAAAAATGATTTCAGTATGTAGACATCAGCACCTTCTGTGTCTAGCTTTAGTAATTTAAGTCCTTCTACGTTATAGTCATTAAAGATCTTTGACAGTGGGATCATATCAATTTCTGTTGCAATCAACTTTACGTTTGTTTTCTTTACCAGTTCAGTCAAATGCTCAATGTGAGGCTTACCGACTCTGTTACAGCCCCTTAGCCATTCAGGTAAACCATTCTTTTCAATATCATCTGGATGTATCCAATATATGCTATCTATATATTCTGTACCATCGAGTGAGATTGCACAATTTATTTTTGTGACATTTGGCAGATCTGGTAACCTATCGAGATAAAGTTTTACGGGTTCAATTGATAACCCAACTTCGTTACCCTTGCTAGACTGTATGCACGTATGGAAATCTGATGTTCCAATCTCTACAAAATCGTAATTCATATACACACTCCATTTATATTTAGCCTCAAAAATTAGGATAATGTTAAAATTTCGTTGATTTGCATAAATAATACATACTATACAGTATATAGGAGTTAAACATGTTTAATAATTTACTAATCAAGGCGATACACAAGAGCCAGCACGTTCAGCGTAACTGGGACCTGTCCAAGTCCATTCCGGAAGAAGACTTAACTGTAATTGAAAATGCAGTGACAGGCGCACCAAGCAAGCAGAACGTCACATTCTTTAAGCCTTACTTTATAACTGACAGACACACGATTGAAAAGATTCACAGAGCAACGACTGGTTTTTATATTGCAGACGGCAAAAGCGGTGGCCAAGCACCTGGAAAGGGCAGGCTAACAACTAATCCACAGACATTAGCAAATTTGCTAATTGTGTTTGCAGACGCATTTAAGCCAGAAGAAGCAAAAGCTCACACCGATCAGTCTCTTAATGCAGAGCTTATGGAAAAAGATAAGCATCAAGCATTAGGAATTGCTGCAGGTTACGTGAATGTAGTTTCTTCGTTATTAGGATACAGCACTGGATGCTGTTCTTGTTGCGACAAAAATACTATTCAGAAAATACTCGGTATTGATGAAAAGCCTATGCTATTGATGGGTGTTGGTATACCTGATGCATCAAAAGCTAGACGAGAGCACCACTTGCAGTCGGAATTAACTTTCCCTACGCATAGAAAAGACATCCAAGTTACTTACTTAGACTAATTTTAGTCTAATAAATAAAAGCGGGGAAACCCGCTTTTTTTATCTTTTAAATTAGAGAGATTGTATACATTGACAGCAGACACTAATGAGTATTATTTTGTATGGGACAGACCCTTAGCTGAAAATAATTACAACTTAATGGACTCTAGATTCGCAGGACGTTTTGCTCCTGGTAGCAACTCTCTTATACCATTTTGTAAACAAACAGGCGACTGCAAAGATGCATCGTTAACCGAAGCCAAAAAATTAAAGAAATTTATATACCAAATTGGCACACTCGGGTCACCAGCAAATTGGTTTGGCGGTTACAGAACCGGGCAACGAGTTAATTTATTTGATGTAATACAACTGAGTAGACCAATAGTAATGAAGGCCTTGCAAGAGCGTAGAGCTATTTTACACATCGATCAAGGTTGGGAAGGTTTCCCCCTCATGCAAAATAAAACAATTTTAGATGTAGATGTTATTCCTTCAGACTACGACTCATTGCTTTATACAAGATACGTCAATGAACCTAAAAATTTTTATGATGTGTTTTATCATAATTGCGAGGCTTATAATATTCTACCTTCCCAGATTATTATTACAACGTCAAACTTATTAGAAAAACAAATACACGACAAGTATTACAGTGATAAGCAACATAAACTTAACATTGTGTCATCTATACCGTTTTGCGGTTTGCTAAAGTTTCACAATCAAGAAGATTCAATTTCTTTTGAAGAGCAAATAAAATACAAATCAGACACAACTGAAATGAAAAGTTTTAGTTGTCTAAACAGAGTAACACGCCAACATAGAATAGCACTATGTGTTATGCTTAATTATTACAACTTATTGGATCCTAAAATAAGTGATATCAGCCACTCTGCACACCTAGGAGGCCACCCAGGCCTATCCAAGGAGCCTATAAAACCTGAACATGCAATACCATACGATTGGGACTCACACCCAGCTTTTACTAGTGATAATATCGATAGCTTTATTAAAAAATTACCGTGTGTGTTAGATCAATCGGATTTTAATCAGAATCATGTTTGGACGATGTTTAAAGAGACATATCTGAGAACATGGTTCAGTCTTATCCCTGAAACAGCGTTCAACGAAGAACGTGAAACAGCATGCTTCTTGTCAGAAAAAATATTTAAACCAATGCTATGTCACCAACCGTTTGTACTTGCCGGGCACCCAAACTCGCTTGCACAGCTCAAACAACTAGGGTTTAAAACTTTTGATACATGGTGGGACGAAAGTTATGATACTATAGTTACTCCTACAGCTAGGATGGACGCTATTTGTAAATTAACACAAGAACTTAAAAATAAATCAAACGCTGAGTGGCTAGAAATGTATAAAGATATGCAAGAAGTATTAGAACATAATTACAAACATTTGGATGAAATGGGATTAATAGATTATTCGGAGTCGTTAAATGTTTGATGCTACAATAATAACACCCAGGCGAAGAGATAAAAATATTTTTGATCTTTCGTGGACAATAGAACTAGAATGGGATTTTGAAGCAACACTCTCTAAGGACATATTTTTAACATGGTCTGACTTACTGGACCTTCGAGTTAGAACAGCAACACCTGAGCAACTTCCAAATTTAACAATGTCGGATAATGAGAAAATTGTTATCTCTGACTTCTTTTGGTATGCACTTAATCAGGAAAAAGCCATAGAGATTATGGGCGGCAGAGATATCATTATTGTATCCTTAGAAACCAAGCCTACCGGTTATCAGTATATGGATCAGTATTGGGGACATAAGCAGCGATACACGTTAGATAAAGAGTACTTGTCCAACTTTAATAACGTTTCGTTTATAATAGATAATTCAGCACCGGATATGAATGTTGTAAACAGTGATGTAAAATTCTTATCATCACATTCTTGGAGTAAACAATGGCTTCAGCAATGTCACCCAGAGGTACCAACATTTAAAAGGAGATTATTAAAAAAATCCGATGTAAGGGAAAGGCATGACTGGGATCAACACAACGCAGCATTACTAAATTATTATGAGAACTGGAACACACTCAGCCACGACTATACTCTTTCACTAGGAACTTTTAAAACGTTTAGGCTTGATTTATATAATAAATTAAAAATTAAAGGCCTTGCAGATAAAGGATATATAGGAACCTATTGCGAATCTTGGAACTCGGACAGGCTAGAAGAACATCGAAACCATTTAGAGAATATATTAACTGAGCCAGTTGACTACACAAACTTCCCAGATACAATTCCAAATTTGCCGGGAGATCTTGCACCAGGCTTCGATTGTGGCGGCGCCGGTGCCTATACATATAATCAGCATTGCTTTTTTAATTCTAAGTTGGAAGTAATAGTTGAAAGTGTTGCAGAGCCTAGTAGTAAAATTATCGAATTCGGAATTTCACATAATAACAGCAAACCATTTCCAATATCTCAATTAACAGAGAAGACAAGCAGGATGCTACTGTTAGGCAAACCCTTTTTATTAGTTACTACAAATATCTTATATCAACAGTTAGAAGAATGGGGTTTCGATTTGTACATGGATGTATTTGGTAACTACATAGGCAAAGACTTTGAGGAAACAAACAACAATATCTGCGAAATAATTAATGATATGAAGAATGGCAAACAATATGATGTTGATTTAATTAAACGTATTTCAGCACACAATTATAACAATATCGCTGAGTTTATCAAAGGCGGCTTTGACCCGGGAAAAGTTGCGGAACAATTAAACTTTAAGTAAATAAAACGTAAATTATTGAGCATCCTATATGAAAAGGTTTTTTTGGTGGCTCGCCAAAATTAAAGGCGCTGAGTCATTACAGAACATCTACACAAGCACGTACTACTTGCACAGAGTATATCCATTCGGTAATAAACTAGTTAAGGGTGTAGCCGGACTGTACAGCGAAAGCCGTGTTTGTTTTAACTTATTCACATCTAGCGACTTAGACGTCGAACATAACCACCCATGGGGATATTTTACATTAGTATTGTCTGGTGGATATTACGAGATCACTGGCGATAAAAAGGAATGGCGAGGACCTGGTTGGTGTGCCTTTAGAAGACACGATGAATTTCACCGTGTTCAGATACCAGAAGGCGGACATGCTATGACATTTTTTATAAAGGGTAGACGCAAAAAGAATAGCACATTTTTTAAGAGTCCCGATGGGATAATGAAAGATTTGAAATACTGGAAAACACAAAACATAAAGAGAGACCAAATAGGTAAAATGATTATTTGGAGAACGCCTGAGGAGGTAAAGAATGACATTAATGGATGAGATACTGGAAATAACTCCAGGTGACGGTAGTCCGATCAACGACTGGTTTATTGACAAATTAAAATGGCATATAAAATTAGGAGTGTACCCAACAAAAAAGAAGTTAGAATCTACAGCGTTCAAGCTAGTAAAACAGCTAGGTGATTATCGAAAAGATCACAAGCTCGACGATGTAGTTATTGGTATGAGTGGCGGCGTGGATAGCGCAACAACTGCTGCGCTGTTCAAAGAAGCAGGCTGGCATGTACACGGAGTTACATTACCTATACATCAAAAAATGGAAGAGACAGTTCGCGGTATCGAAGCAATTGATATGCTACGGTTAGAAAGATACGAATTTGACCTTTCCGAGCCGTATGATTTTTTGAAAGACTACCTTGCAGAGACAGAGACTACATATCGAGGACTGCAACGTCAAGGTAATATTAGGGCAAGATTAAGAATGATGACTCTGTATAACTTAGCACACAAACTAGGTGGCTGTGTTGGTAGTACAGACAACTTTAGTGAACTAGCCGCAGGCTTTTGGACACTACACGGTGACGTTGGTGATGTTGCACCAATCCAAAGTTTAAGTAAGAGTTGGGAAGTACCGATGACTGCACGTATAATGGGTGTTCCAGAACCAACAATTAGTGCACTACCTACAGACGGCTTAGGTATAAGTAATAGTGATGCTGATCAGCTAGGAATGCAATATATAGAATTTGATATTTTCCTATTTGAATTTATGTCTCTGCCTAGATTAACACCAAAGGCAGTAGGAACATATATAAATAAGATTAAAGATGTGGACGTTAAAAATAAAGCGCAGCTGGCTTATAATCGAATACGCAACACAGCGTATAAGAGAAACAATCCGTTGAACTTAACCCACCCTGTATTTAAAGATAGATTTGAACAACTAGACAAACTAGATAGGAGCTAATAATGTTTAAATGGTTACAAAGTGTGTTCGTAGGTGTTCCTGTAGCAGAGCCAAAAAAAGCTGAAACAAAGGCTGATGAGAAAGCAACACCTAAGAAGAAAGCAGCACCCAAGAAGAAAGCAGCACCCAAGAAGCCTGCTGTGAAAAAGGCTAAAGTAACAAAAAAAGCAGAGCCTGCAGTTACAGTTGAAAAGGGCGTTACCCTAGCATCACTAGGTAGAATGACCAAATCGCAGCTGGAAGAATTAGGTAGAACTTTTGGTATTGAAATCGACAGACGTAAAAAGAAAGAAGCTCTAGTACAACAAGTATTCGACGCATCATCTAAGTAAGTCTGACAACAAGGTAGTACTGTGAAACATAAAGTATTGTTAGTACAACCTAACTTTAAAATCGGCCTGGGATCGTTAGCAGGCTACTGGTTACCGTATTCTGTAGGATGCCTATGGAGTTATGGTAATCAGTTTGATGTAGTAAATCAGAATTTTGAATTACACGATTTAATATTTAGGCGAGAAGACCCAGACACGTTAGTTAGCCGAGTTAAGGATTCTGATATAGCATTCTTCAGTTGCTATATGTGGAACTGGGAATACAACAAAGAAATAGCTCGTAGGCTAAAAGAATATAATCCTAGTATAACGATTGTATTCGGAGGTCCACAAGTTACCAACCGACCAGAAGAAGAAAAGTTTTTTGATAATAATCCTTTTGTGGATGTTATTTCCCTTAATGAAGGCGAAGAGACATTTGTTGAAATATTAGAAACTTTCCATAACAAAGAACCACTCAAACAAATATATCTCGGAGGCAGACTAGACGACTTAGAAATACCTAGTCCTTACACTACGGGTGTATTTGATAAAATTTACAAAGATAATCCAGATGTTGTTTGGAATGGCACATTAGAAACAAACAGAGGATGCCCGTTTGCATGCACATTCTGCGACTGGGGCAGTTTAACGTATGCAAAGATACGAAAATTTCCTATGCCAAAGGTTCTGCAAGAGCTTGTATGGATGGCAGAACATAAAGTTGATTACGTTACAATAGCAGATGCTAACTTTGGTGTATTCACTGACAGAGATTTAGAAGTCACCGAAGAGCTTGTGAAACTGCAAGACAAATACGGATTCCCAAAAGTTGTTGATGCAACATGGTATAAGAACAGTAGTGACGAAATCCTAGAAATTGTTAAAAAGTTTATTAGTAGCGGGTTCAATAGAGGACTTACATTAAGTGTACAAAGCATGGACATGGACGTACTCACTGAGATCCGTAGACGTAACATGGAAATTAGTGATCTAAAAATGATCTTCGACAAGTGCAACAAGGAAAACATCCCTAGTTACACAGAGTTAATATTAGGATTACCCAAGGAAACGTTTAACAGTTGGCGCAGAGGTATATGCGAAGTCATAGAAGCGGGACAACACAATGCTATCGAAAGCTGGCTTGCACAGTTGCTAGAGAATGCAGAAATGAATACTCCTACCCAACGAGAAACTCATGGCATAACAACAGTTGTTGTGGAAAACTATATCAGTGGCTTTGAGGAAGAGGATAATATACCAGAGAAGGTAGAACTTGTTACTGGCACAAAGTACATGCCTAGACAAAAATTTATCGATAGTTGGAACTATGCCTGGGTGATCAATAACTTCCACAACTTTGGATGGAGCCAGGCACTTGCAAGGTTTCTAAGATCATACAAGAACGTTACCTACTTAGAAACATATGACAGAGTATACGATGCTGTGATTAATGATAAAGGATTCATTGGTGACGTTAATAGAGCAACAGTAGAAAAATTAGCATACTACCTAGAAACAGGCAAGAGCGATGGCTTTAGCGGGCACACACTTATGTGGGATGCACAAAAAGAATTCCACGCTAACAGCGATATAGTGTTCGATTTTGTGCACAAAGTATTCAGTTCAGAATGGTGCGAATTAGACAGCGACCTATTTGAAGAATTAATGGATTATCAGCATAATTTTGTAACAAGCATGGACACATCGTATCCATATGAGAGGCAGTACAATCATAACTTCTTTCAATTCATAAATCACATAGACAGTTTTAAAGATGGTACTTACAATTACACGTTTGACATTAGTGAAAATGTGAAAGGTGAGGAATACCTAAACCGTCTTTACTTTAGGCGCCGCCAAGGCTTTGGCAAAAGCGTCATTTCCGTTTAATAAGGTAACAAAAAACCAATAAACTGTGTAGTATAGTTACACATTGATAAATACAATTGGAAGTAATTCGCACAACGCACTTCCACAACAATGTGTTTACTGATGCCTCGTAAGAGGGTCTTAACACACTGAGCTATGCCCGAGAGGGGTAGTGAAAGCGGGTGCTAATATTATATTAGACTCAGGAGAAAAACATGACTAGCTTGAAAAAAGCGGGTAGTAACATCTCGGCGGTAATCAAAAATATAGCGGACAACGTCTGTGCTGATGGTTCATTTTGTGAATCTGTTGGTTGGGCATTTCTATCTATGTGGACTATTGCTACTATGTACCTATGCTTATCCCAAATATAGATCTGTGAGATTACTAAAGGCAGTGTAAACTGCCTTTTTTTATGATTAAAATAAATAACACTTATAAACGGAGATTACACATGCCGCAATTAAAAACAGCAACAGAACACCAAAAAGCTGCTTTACTTGCAATGCTCGCAGGAAGAGCATATCTAGACGAAGCAGATCAAAAAAATGTAGAAAAGCAGATAGGACTACAACGTACAAAGTCAAAGTATATTAGTGGCGACGATGATAGTTCAGAAGCGTGGATATTCTATACAAAAGATAACAGTATAGTAGTAGCATGTCGAGGCACTGAACCTACAGAAGCAAAAGATGTCCTAGCAGACTTAGATTTATATCCAATAAAGCACCCTGTGTCCGGTAGAGTACACAGAGGATTTCATACGTATGCAAACAAAATATACTCTGAGATTCTCGAAGAAATTAGGCAAGGCCGTAAAAAAGATCAAGACGTTTATGTCTGTGGTCACAGTTTAGGCGGTGCTATGGCAGTTATTATTGCAGAACAATTGGTAGCAGACGGCATACCAATTAAAGAATTGAGAACTTTCGGACAACCTAGAGTAGGTACGAAAGGTTACTGTAAACATCTAGATGTATGTGGTATTGGTGCGTACAAGCGTTACGTGAATAATAACGACATAGTACCAAAAGTACCACCTACATTTATGTTGTTTAGACATACTGGCGAACTAAACTATATTAATTATTACGGACAAATACGTCCATGTACCTCATGGCAGAGAGTTAAAGATCAATTCAGAGGATTAGGAAAAGCATTATCAAAGTTTCAATTCTTCGACTTTGTTATGGATCACGGCATGCCTTATTACATTAGGTACACATCCAAAATTGAAAAAAATGATAAATAAGTTTAAGGAGACCATCATGATTACATGGGTTAAAGACAGACTAAAGGAAAGAACTAGTTGGGACGGCGGCATTATTGTTGCTGGATCTTTAGCAATTATTTTGTTTGGAGGCATTGTTAAAATGGCCGCTTGGGCAGGTTTAGCATATGGTATCTGGACATTTTTACAAAAAGAAGAGGACTAATAGAAAATGGCATCTTATTCAGACGAAAAAGCACTTAGAGCACACATAGATTTAATAGAAGATAGCGCAGAGTACAAAGCGTATTTTGTTCAAGGTGACAGCGGTGCCTGGGTACTAAATGACGCAAGCGACAAGGCTGCTGTAGACGCACTGCTAAATGCAAAAGTTACTGCAAGTGACTATAGTATTGGTGCAGAAGAACCAAATGGTTCAGGTCCATCAGACTTTGATGGCTACAAAGCTATACATTTCGATGACGAAATTGCAGATGAAGGCGTTAAGTACAGAGCATGGTTTGTCAAAGAAGGCGTATTTTATAAAGCAGACAACGGAGACAGTACTAGCATTTCTGAAATATCAGACGATGCAGAGATCGAATCCTTAATCTTAGCGTCTGGTTACAGCGTCGAAGTCAATTAATTTATCTTAATGCTTTACACTAATGGTGCGCTAAATGCGCACCATTTTTGTTTGTGCTACCCCTCAAAAGTCATTAAATACTATTGACTATCAAACAGTTTTAAAGTATAATACACTATGGACAAAGAATTTTTAATAGAATTATCTCACGAAGATTTTTATGAAGTAATGATGGATTACGATTATGAAGATCCTCCTGCAGACCTTAGACTACACGAAAATAAAGTAGTCGGATGTGCCACCGATGTTTGGATAGCTCTCATTGACGGAGAGATATATCATGACAGTTCGGGTATGTTTGTTAAGGGTATATTAACAGCAATGATTGACGATTTAAAATCGACAAACTACGCTGGTATTAAGGACATGGAACTTTCTGACTTCCAGTATGTAACGCCTGCAAGAATCTCAATGAGACGTATGAGAGGATTTGATATGGCACTGAAGAAAATTAAAGAACTGCTTGCAGTTTAAATAAATACAATACCACAAGAGGTTAATATGAATTTCGTACCGTATGTAATAGAAAAGACTAGCGCAGGTGAGCGTAGTTATGACATCTACAGCAGACTACTCAAAGATAGAATTATATTTTTGAATGGAGAAGTAAATGACATGGTGTCAAACAGCATTTGTGCACAGCTATTATTCTTAGAAGCAGAAGACCCCAATGCGGATATTAGCTTTTATATTAATAGTCCAGGCGGAGTAGTAACTGCCGGTATGGCAATCTATGATACTATGCAATACATTAATCCAGAAGTAAGCACTATCGTAATGGGACAGGCAGCAAGCATGGGGAGTTTATTAGCTCAGTCAGGCGCAACAGGTAAACGTTACATGTTACCAGGCGCTAGGCACATGATCCATCAACCATTAGGCGGCGCCCAAGGGCAAGCAAGCGACATTGAAATTCGTGCTAAAGAGATTATTAGAATCAAGCGTGAGCTTACAGAAATTTATGTCAAGCATAACACTGCTGGAAAGTCCTACAATGACTTTGAATCTGCAATGGACAGGGACAACTTCCTGACTTCGCAAGAAGCATTGGCAATGGGTCTAGTTGACACTGTGGTAAACAAAAGAGAGATGTAATGGAACCAGCAATATTTGACCCTAACGATAAGCCGACTGTACAAGAACTACAACAAAAAGTAGAGTTCTTGGAAAAGGAATTATCACTGTACAAATCCAAGTACAGAGACGCCGTTGATAATAATGAGTACAAAACAAAGTACAGAGAATTAGTTGATGCGAGCCATAGAGACTATACTTATGTACAGCAGGATTTAACCGAACTTAACGGCGATGGCAACAGAACTCGTGGCCGTTATGGTGAGGATTTACTTCCTGAGATAAAAGAACATCCAAATTGCGGCACACCGGAATGCTGCGGAGAGTGTGATACAGCAAGTAATGGCTGAATTAAACTTTATAGAATATAACGTGAACCCTGATACGCACTCTTACCAAGAGTGCGACACTGTTATTCGACAGCTTGGGTTTAAGAAGTTGTCAATAACAAAATCTAAAACTGCATCAATGTGGGTTGCGGGAAAGTGTATCATGCTAGTGAATACTAGGACAGACACTGATACTGGCTTATCCGGTGTAGGATTCAACAGTGATAACTGCCTAGACGGCAGTGTTAAGTGTACTACAACAGGGCTAAACTTTTGCAAGTTCTACGGAATCAACGTGTATTCCTATCCTATAGATATGTTTAGGAAAAATTACGATGAGTATTTTGATAGTAGTATGTCAGAGGTACCAGGCACATTACCGTTAGACTATGTTGTAGGACTTACTGTAAATAATAGCAGTGTAAATGTTATGAATGAATTTGCAGATAAACTGAACTTTAAAGTAATAAAGAAAAGTGAGAGCTTTGTTACTATATCCTGTGTTAATAACAGATTAAATCTTTTATGGAATAACAATACTTCTGAAACTAGATTTAAGAAATTAATTATAACAACCAGCGACATATTTGCTGTACTAGCAGACTATGCGACTATGGGATTTAATTTATCAGAAACATCTCATTCATCGAATATAGACCAGTTTTACAGCAATGCTGTTAATAGTGATGTACCACTACCTAGCAAGCAAAAATTAAAAGCCTACGGACTTAACATACACGGTAAACCCAAAAGTTATGTTATTGAAAAACAAATTAAACATCCGTTGCCGAATCTAGACATAATCATTAGTCAAAGATTTAATCATAACGGTGTCAACGAAGAATCGATAGTATCATATGAAATTAAAAACACTGAACAGCATATATCCTAATCATCTAATTGATATGATATCACACAAACACAACATTGATTTGAAAAGTGTAGCTGGACGGTCAGAATATTTTACAATGTGCTGGGAAAACTGGAAAGATAACGAAATACAGTTACCAGGAAACAGTCATTATCTTTCAGGAAGCATGTATCAAATACCCCAAGGTAGATTTAATACTCGTTCTAATGACGGCCAACAAAAATTAAGAGATGCCGCAGAAGACCACGGGTTGAAAGAGTTTTGGGATTTTATAATCAAAGGTAACATAGTTAGATTTAGACAATCGGACGATGCAATATACTACAGGTTGTCGTTATGAGTCTACATCCTTTATTAGATTTTTCCAGTATGACATTACAAGAACTACAGGAAAAGCAAAGAGAGTACGATAAAAAACTATTTGTTATACCAGGTAGCAGTCCTTTATACGATGTAGTATATTCTATGAAACAAGCAGTTGACATGGAATATCAAGAAAGGATGTACATGGATACATACAAAGACAACAAAGTACAATTAGAAACAGTCACAGAGATAGGCACAATATCATCGGATCTAGTGCACCCAGACTATCAAGACGAAAGTCAAAAAATTGTGCAAGACCTCGCAGCATTTTATGCCAAAAAGGATAGCAATGATGATAAAAACGATTAAATTAGCAAAGAGCACAGACTTTTGTGTATCTTGTGCAACACAAAACGAACAAGGGGATGAACTAGAATTTATCCAATCAGCATCTTATAACATTTGTTGGAAGTCAAGTGCTATTGATTCGGAAATGGAGTTAGACGAACTCACGTTTAATCAAAATGTCACAGTACATAAGATAGAGCATTTTTTACAGAATTATATTGACAACAGTATATGGTATGAAAAAGATGGTACCGATATGATTAATAGGCATTTTAGTGCTTCTGAAAATATGTTAATTGTTACACCCTCATTGAATTTTACAATACTGGGACTCTGCTTGTATGCAAAACTTAACACCCTATGCAAAGAAGGCATCATAGTAACCGACATAGTACTAAAAGAAAACGACACAAACACTGTGTTTGAATATTCTGATTTAGACGGCGAATATCCTGAATCCTTGCCAAGTCAGGAAGAATTTATGGGCGAACTTAGTATATGGAAAAACCCATGGTGGATGCGAGATGATGTTACAACATATGACAATTTTGCACTTTCACAAGAAGACGTGGATAAAATTCGCTTAAACATTTGTGATGCAGAAGATAATATTACTAGTGACTTTGAGCAAATTGAAGATCAAGTAAGAGATATACTTGGTACAAACTCTCCAGCTGAGGTCATAGAAATCGACTTTGAAAAGATCGCCAGGGATAAACAAAAGTGGAAACCTACTTTAGTATAAACTTCTTGACAATGAATGCAATATCATGTATTATTAGCACATGTTAGATAAATTTAATAGACACCAGACATCAGAATTTGACGGTATTGAACTGTTATACAGAGATGCCGATATTGCACAAACAGAATTTGTGGAATCTAGCGACTTACAACAGTACAACAAGTTTTGTGAAGAACTTGACATGAATTGTATGTCCTTGCTGGCAGACGAAGATTACGATAGAACGGCAGTTTTTAATATACCACAGCATTATAGAGATATAGATGTTGAGGATTATATTAGAAAGCTAATTCCCCAAGCAGAGGACCAGTCTGATAACCTGGAGGCCCTTAACAGAGTAGACGAGGAATTAGCACTATACAAAGCCAGAAACTTATATCCCATGTTACAGTTGTTGATATATATTATAGACACTATGAGATCTAACAATTGTGTTTGGGGAGTAGGTAGAGGCAGTAGTGTAGCCAGTTATGTTCTATTTTTAATTGGTGTGCATAAGATAAACAGCATTAAATATAACTTGGACATAACAGAATTTTTAAAAGAGGGTTAAATGGTACAACATAGATCAAACAGAGGCAAGATTATTGACTTCCAGACACTTATTGCACAGCAGGGCGACGAACCGGCCGTAGGCAATATGAAAGTGAATGCGAGAGGCGATGTTATCGGCAAAGGTGGTAAGGTAATACAAAAAGCCGAGGATCGTGCTAGGGAGCATCATAAAGCTAATCCTAAAACTGACACGGCACAGAAAAGTTCACTAAAAGGACCTATGCCAGACGAGCAACAAACTACTGAGTCTGATATGGCGCCAGTTGTTAAAACTGGAAAAGCTCGAGCAACTGAGGAAGCAAAAGCAGTTCCTCCCACACCAGCAGTAGAGCCTGACGAGTTTGGTGCTCCTGATGATATGGAACCTCTTGGATATAAGGAAGTGGAATTACCTAACGGTGATATTCAAATGGTTCCATTCTACACAAACGAGGACGAGTAATGCCTAAGTTAAGAGCAATAGGTGACAACATACTTTGTGTTGATGCAAACTTCGGCGAGCAACAAACGCAGTCCGGTATCATTATACAAAAGACTATTGGCAAAGACGAAGGCATTCACCCAAGATGGTTTAAGGTACATGCAGTTGGTCCTGAGATTGACTGGTGTAAACAGGATGATTGGGTGTATGTAGAATACGGAAGATGGACTGAAGCCATGGACATGCAAGATGATGCTTTTGACACTGAAGGCAATATTAAGAAAGTGTGGAAGGTAGATCCAGTTGCATGCATGTTAATTGCAGATGAACCTCCCGAAGGTGCAGTGCTAGGTCAGTTCGAGTCCTTTAGAGGCGGCTTGGACTAAGAATGAAACTACCAGAACAAAATAATAGAGTAGGAGTTTCCACTTTGGGTTTAGCGGGATGTGTTGTGCTCGCTGGAGTTATCTTTGGAGACTTACACTCTGCTTGGCTCACAGCCGCTGTGACACTTATACTAATGGGTGTAGGTGTTGAAAGCGGAAGAGCACCAAATAAGTCTTGACACTCAGCGTCTTTTACGCTATAATAATACACAAATACAACTAACCTTTGAGACACCGTAATGAAAGAACTTTGGGTAGAGAAATACCGTCCTAATAATATCACAGACTATGTGTTTAGAGATGACAGTCAGCGAACCCAAGTCAGTAGCTGGGTTAACGAAGGAGCACTTCCGCACTTACTGTTCAGTGGTGCGCCTGGAACTGGCAAGACAACACTTGCAAAAGTTTTACTGAAAGAGCTAGATGTTGACAGTATGGACATACTGGAAATTAATGCTAGTAACGAAAATAACGTAGACACAATAAGAAATAAAATCACAAACTTTAGTGGCACAATGCCGTTTGGAGACATGAAGTATGTGTTGCTAGATGAGGCTGATTACATCACGCCTAATGGTCAGGCAGCACTCCGCGGTGTAATGGAGATGTACCATACTAGTTGTAGGTTTATACTCACTTGTAACTATCCAAACAGAATTATTCCTGCATTGCACAGCAGATGCCAGGGCTTTCATATTGAGAAGTTAGACATTAAAGAATTTACTGCTAGGTTAGCAACTATTTGTATTGCGGAAAATGTAGCAGTAGATTTAGAAACATTGGACACCTATGTACAAGCAAGTTATCCAGACTTGCGTAAAAGTATCAATTTGTTACAACAGAATGTTGTTGATAACGCACTACAAAAACCACAAGCCGGTGACAAAAGCCAGAGTGATTGGATGTTAAGTGCTGTAGAATTGTTTAAAGCAGGCAAGTATAAAGATGCAAGAACAATGATTGTAAGCCAAGCTCGTCCGGAAGAATATGATGACGTGTATAGGTTTATGTACAGGAACTTACAACTATGGGGTAACACAGAGCAACAGCAGGATCAAGCTATTGTGATTATCAGAAACGGCATAGCAAAAAGTATTGCTGTAGCTGACCCTGAAATCAATCTTAGTGCAACTCTTGTGGAACTACAAATGAACAGTATGTAGATAAATACTGCTATGGCTGAATTAGAAAAGATCACACAAGAAGAAGACATTAAAGTTGTCAAGCTGAGTGCCTGGGCTAGAATTAGACATTGGTGGCGAACACTTTGGAGAGAAGAGTGGGAACTAACAATATTTTTCCCAAGCGCAGTTAAGTTCATGGACGATGGTTCACGTATAGAGTCAACGTCCCCCAAAACATATAGAGCTAAAGCACTTAAAAAACTAAGTACAACACACATTATATTTGTAGATTTGCTCGGGGTCACACACGAAATAAAAGTTGTCAATCCCGTGGGCTACGATGTAAGAAAAATTTACTAATACACAGGACACACATGGACTTCCAACTCGAAAATTATGATTCTACTCATAACGTTGTCTTTAATGAATATTTTAACAAATGGCCAGTTAAAACAGTTGGGCTATTTGAGTATGGCAGAGGCGATAAAGAACTAGCCCAGTTCCTAATAGACAATGACCTTGATGTAAAAATTTACGACGATTATACACAAAATATCTTTAGACCAACAAACGGTCGCTATAAAGGCTTGGACGAAAATTTTACAGAATATAACATAATGGGTAATGCAGAACCCCCCGATGTGTTGCATGATATAATTTTTTGTTCCATACCCAACATGATTCCCGGAGTGCCAGACGAAGCCCTTTATCCTAAAATACGTGCTTCGTTTGAGCGCATGTATGCTATGCTAGAACCAGGCGGATATATTATTACCTGCGACTACAACTCATATAATATTAAACGTTGCGTAGACGAGCTGTTTGATAGCGTTAAGGGCATGATAGATGTAGACGAGCACAACTCGTATTTTGCTGCTATTCGATACAGCGAATATGATTGATCTTGTAGCAGAGATTCTCAAGGAACCGGAGTTTAAGCCTAGTGGATTTGTGTGGAAGCACATTGAGCAAGGTAGTGCAGATCCGCTGAGATCTGTACAGAGTGCAGTGGACCGAATGAGAGAACTCCACGATATAGAAGATAATCAATTCGGTCCACTGTGTGAACAACTCTTAAAAGTTATAACTACTCTTGTTGATAAATCTTAAGAACTTCTGATACAGCCGGATGTCTCTCTACCTCCTTAGTAGTAAATTCGACTGCTCCTATCATTTTGCTATTACAGCTTTCTAAATGATGTAAAAAATCTTTGAGACCGTTTGTCTCGTAGCCTCTATCATGCTGATTAAGATCTCCGTTCACAACGAGCTGGCTATTATCACCAATACGTGTTAGCAACATCTTCATTTGTTCCTTAGTTGCATTTTGCATCTCGTCGGCTAAGATCACAGCATTTTTAAATGTTCGACCTCGCATATATGCTAGAGGGGCTATCTCTATTTTATTATATTCGATCAATGTTTCAATTTCTTTAGGGTTGAAATACTCCTCAAAAATATCAAAAATGGGCCTAGTCCATGGTGCCATTTTTTCTTGAAGTGTACCAGGTAAAAAACCGTGTTGCTCATCTACGCTAACTGCGGGTCTTGTGATAATGATCTTATCAATGTTACCCTTTTTAAATTCTCGTATAGCGTATAATGTGCTAATCATTGTTTTACCGGTACCAGCTGGGCCTGTAGCAAAAACTATAGGTTTAGTTGAGTCCTCAAGTGTTTCTAGCAGAGTATCTTGTTTAATGTTTCTTGGTAATATTCTCACCTCCTTACTATATGTTTGTATGTATTGTTCTGCTTGATTTCCACCCGTAATTACTGTCAAATGTGAGTTCTCCATAAATCTTGTTTTTGATTGGCGCTCTTTGCGTTTCTTTCTAGACATGATACGACCTCCGTCTTTGTCTTGTCGTGAGTATGGCTGGCTACAAATTTATAGCCGAATAACATATTGGGGTATAGTTGAGGACGCTGTAATGTTTGTAGACTTATCATACTCAAAAAATATTTAGTGTGTATGTGTGTACTATTAACACAGTTGTTTAAAATTCTGTCATTTGTTGTTCTACTTTTGATAAATACTTGCATTACAAGGAATATCCAATGCGAACATTGAAAATAATTAATGATAACATTCGAAAAGTGTCTGATACTAATACTTTATTGGACATGCTTTTAGAATTTGAAGGTGTACTAGACAGTTTCGACATTTATGCTTACAGAAACTGGCGCACCGGTGAAATTGTTGAAGGGCCTAAGTTAAGCAGATACTTTGTTGAAGTGTCGATTATGTATCCTTACAAGGATATGCCAGATCCAGATGCTATTAAGCGTTTGGAAAGCAACCAATGTGATGTTAGGATGTACAAAGATCAGCTATTGAGACCGAGTAAAATTAATAGCTTAGAAGATACAGAAATCAAAATGCGAGGGGATCAGGCTAGGCGTGTAGCGAAGCCTGCGAAAGATGACGTTTGGATAGTTGAGATCAAAATGCCCAGACGGTTCGTAGATGAATTCAGTACCGAACAAATAGAAGCTGCTGAAGATGCGTATGTAAACATGGAGGATGTCGCTGGTGCCCAAGACATGGGTGTTGCTGAACAACCTGCTATTGCTGGTGACACATTAGATGCCGCAACAGACCCGGGTGTAGTATAATATGTCTATAGTTAACGAAAATCTAAACCACAAAGATTTAAAAGATGTACTCGTACCAAACATATCGTTTGATGAGTTTGAACCTAAGACAGGCGAAAAAGAAAATGTTGCTGTGGTGGGATTTTATGTAACAGAACAAAGTGCAGGCGATGACCTTGCAAAGTTTTTAAGCAAGAGTCATTTTGATATAAGGGATGTGGAAGTTACTCCAAATCCAAATCAAGAAAACTATTATATGGTATTTGTTGAGATGGATAGGAAAGAAGGCGTACTCAGCACTATAAAAGAAATGGTCTCGGATATGTATAACTTAATTGGCGAAGCTGATTGGACAGTGAAACCATTATTGTCAGAAGAAGAAATTGACATATCATCAGATTTACTATCCACATATATTATAGAATCGCCTGACGAGTACATGACCAAAGAAGATTTTGATAACGACAAGCAATCCAAGTTCGAAGAGTCTGTGTTAGAATTTTTTACAGGATCGAACGCATTGGAAGTTACCTTCCAAGAAAACAAACTAAATTTAAAAGATTACAGATATAACACAACATTAGAATTTGTAACAATCGGAGAAGGGAAACTTCCACTCGAAGAATCCGGATTAAACGATCTTGCAATAGACACAGATTTTGACCCCCACTTACTAAGTCAATTAAGTAGTATAAAAGGAAATTTAAGTATTGTGCCTATTAACAAACATATCGTTTTCCATAATACGGAAACTGATAGAGTGTTAGTAGCGAAACCATGTTAGGATTTATAAAAGCATTACCACTAATTATACTATTGGCAGGCGTCGGATACGGTGCACATAAATTTGTTGTTGGTCAATTAGAAACTAGAATATCAAATCAGCAACAACAGATAGATGTACTAAATCAACAGAATGTTGCACTCCAGACTGCCGCACAATTGAACGAGCAAACTATCAGAGGCTTAGAAGAGTCTAATAAAAAGCAAATTGCACAAATAGGTACACTTGCAACACAGTCCTCACAATGGGAAGCGCAAGCAAAAGAAGCCATGCAAATTTTTGCTAATCACAATTTTACAAAATTAGCTAGGTTACGTCCACAGATGATTGAGGATCGTGCTAATAATGCAACAGCAGAAGTTTTTGACAGCGTGGAACAAGACAGTATAGAGACAGAGACATTAGGTACACAAGATGAGACAAATTAAAAATATACTATTGATTGCATCATTATTTTCATTAGGTGCATGTAGCACGATGCAGCAACCATATCAACCACTACCACCAGTTAAAGTAATAACAGAAACTGTTGAGGTTGAAATATATCAGCCACCATTACCTCCACAGATTTCGTTAAATGATATAGATTGGAAAGTGATCACAAATACTCCTTGCAAACCAGCAACAGGAATTAAAAAAGTAGTAGGCAGTTCAAAAACTTATCGAACAACGGAACGCTTTGCATACGAAGACTATACCAAAGAGGATGGTACTTCAGCAAGGCGTGTCCAACGTGATGCAGATGGTAACAGAATAGAGTTGCCCCAACTGTTAGACGATGCCGGCAAAGGTATAGAAGTATGCGGTAACTTAGAACAAAAGATTGCTGAAGTTGAGAACATGCTAGACGGAGGATTTGTTGTACTAGCAATCACTCCGGTAGGCTACGAGCGAATGGCTGCTAACTTACAAGATATTAAGCGTTATATCAACCAGCAAAAAGAAATTATTTTTTACTACAGAGAAGCAACTAAGCCCAAAGGTAAGGAAGGCTGGTTAGACGAGAACGAAGAAAGACAAGACAACCAGCGTGAGGCAGAGGAAGCAAACAACGAGGAACAGTATACTCCTCCACCTGCAGAACAGCCGCAAGAAGAAACAGGCTTCAGCATTAAGAAATTACTACCTTTCGGAAACGATTAAATGCAGGATCACATTGAAGAAAAACTAATTGTCTTGCTACAAGAATTAGTAACCAACTCCAAAATACAAATAAACCTCAATAGCCATTTAGTGAATGATCTAGAGTTAGATAGTTTAGCTGTAGTCGATATGTCACTGATATGCGAAGATGAGTTCGATATAGAAATTTTTGACGATGACTTGGATAATATTTACATTGTACGTGATGTTGTCCAACTAGTTAAAAGTCGTCTCTAACAAATATTCATTGACTACACTATAAAACTTTGCTATAATTAACTATGGATTATTATAACACGTTAGGCGTCGATAAACAGGCGTCACAAGCAGATATCAAAAAAGCATACAGGCGTTTAGCCAGCAAACATCATCCAGATAGAGGCGGCGACGAAGCGAGCTTTAAAAAAGTACAAGAAGCATACGATGTATTAGGCAATGAAAAGGCAAAAGCAGAATACGATAATCCAGTGCAAGGATCTAGTTTTGGGGGAGGGTTCGACAGTTTTTTCCATGACATGTTTAGACAAGCACATGCACAGCATAGAACGAGAGCAAGAGCAAACAGAGACGCAGTATGCGACTTGTCCGTAAACTTGAGAGAAGCATACACCGGCATAGATAAAATAATTGATTTAGGGTACAGTAAAATAAAATTTAGTGTACCAGCTGGTACCTCACACGGCACACAATTCCACTTAACTGGTAAAGGGCCGTTGGAGCACAGCAACTTACCTCCTGGGGATTTAGTAGTCAGGATACACGTTATCAATCCACCCGAGTGGGATAGACGTGGTGATGATCTATATTGCAAAGTGGGTATAGATTATTTTCAATCATTGCTAGGATGCACTGTTGAAATAGAACACATAAATGGTACAACAGTGCGTGTAAAAGTGCCAAAACGAAGTGGGCAAGATGGTAGGTTAAGGTTAAGTAACTTAGGAATGCCTAACTCTAATAGTGGAGTAAAAGGCACGTTATATGTTATTCTTGACGTATCTATGCCTAGTTTGATGGACGATCAATTAGACAAATTAGAACAATTTATAAACAAGGAAATTTAGCAATATGAGTAATGTGGACTTAATCATATCAAACGCAGTAGACTCTGCACAAGCAAAGCAACACGAGTATGTTACATTAGAGCACCTTGTGGTGAGCCTGTTTGATGATGAGAATGTGGTTGCTGTTTTAGAAGAAATAGAGTGCGATTGGCTCACAGCTAAAGATGATCTAGAAACTTATTTAGAGGCAAATAATTTTAATGGGCTTGTAGGTGAGATCCCTTACGAAGGTAGGCCTAAAAAAACTGTGTCCATAGAACGTGCACTACAGCGAGCCTTTGCCCAAGTAATATTTAATGCTAGGGAACAAATATCTTCAGTAGATTTGTTTATTAGTATACTAAGCGAAAGCGATACACACGCATCTTATCTATGTGAATTGAACGGTATTAACAAAAAGAAAATTGTAGAAGTTGTTAATAAGTCTAACATACTTGAAGACAGCCTCAAAGAAGCAGAAGAATTTCTTATTAACTTAAATGAGAAAGCCGCACAAAGTGAAATAGATCCACTTATAGGACGTTCAGAAGAAGTTGATGAAGTTGTGCATATTCTTGCAAGACGAAAAAAGAATAATCCAATTTTGATTGGCGAGCCAGGCGTAGGTAAAACAGCTATTGCAGAAGGCTTGGCATTAAAGATTGTAGAAGGGCAAGTGCCTGCTGCATTAAAATCCAAAACAGTATTCAGTTTAGACATAGGTTCGTTGTTAGCAGGTACAAGATACAGAGGAGACTTTGAAGAAAGGATTAAAATTGTATTAGACAACTTGGAAAAGAACAAAGATGTAATTCTGTTCATCGACGAAATACATATGATTATGGGCGCAGGCGCAGCCGGAGGTAGTAGCGTAGATATTGCTAACCTTATGAAACCTATACTGGGCAGAGGTAAATTGCTTACTATGGGTGCTACGACCAGTGACGAGTACAGCACACACTTTGAAAAAGATAGAGCATTGATGCGTCGATTCCAACGAGTTGATGTTGAGCCTACAAACGTAGAAGATACTATATTAATTCTCAAAGGCCTCAAGCCCAACTTTGAAGATTTTCACAAGGTCGAGATGTCAGATGACTTAGCAGAGCGGTGTGTGGACTTAGCTGACAGATATATCAAGAACAAGTATTTTCCAGATAAGGCAGTTGATGTGATGGACAGTGCTGCAGCTAGAGCAAAACTAAAAGGTGTAACTATAGTAGACATGGATGATGTTCTAACTGTTGTCAGCAAAATGAGCAACATTGGTAAGGATGTCATTGATGTGGACAGCACTGTGGGGTATAAAAGCCTAGACAAACGCATTAAGACAAAAGTATACGGGCAAGACGAAGCCATTGACAAGATAGTAGAAGCAGTACTAGTTAGTAAGTCTGGTTTGAGAGAAAAGAATAAGCCTGTGGGTAGTTTCTTATTAGTTGGGCCTACTGGAACAGGTAAAACAGAAACTGCAAAGCAACTTGCAGAAGAACTAGACTGCAAATTAGTTAGATTTGATATGAGTGAGTACCAGGAACGTCACAGCGTGAGCAAACTGATTGGTGCTCCTCCTGGATATGTAGGACATGCTGAAGGCAAGATGGGGCAAGGTCAACTACTAACTACTGTAGAGAATTATCCCAACTGTGTGTTACTATTAGACGAAGTTGAGAAAGCCGCACCTGAAGTATTACAGGTATTGTTGCAAGTTATGGACGATGGTAGACTGACTGGTGCAACAGGCAAAACAACAGACTTTACAAATGTAGTTTTGCTTATGACATCTAACTTAGGTGCTGCTGATGCAGAGAAACTTAAAATTGGTTTTGGCAAGAACACTAAAGTTGACACAGACGTCACAGCTATTACGTCATTCTTTACTCCAGAATTTAGAAACAGGCTTGATACTGTGATACGATTCAACAAGTTAGATAAGGATGTGATCGGTAAAATTGTCAAGCGAGTGATAGAGGAAACAAATCAACAACTATCAGATAAGAATATAGAGATTGTATTTGACGATAATACATTGGAATACTTTATTGAAAACGGATACGAACCCACAATGGGAGCGAGACCTTTAAAGCGTTTATTTGAGAGACTAATTAAAATACCTCTCAGTAAGAAACTACTCTTCGAAGACCTTAAAGATGTTTGCATAACTGTATCAACTAGCGAAGAAGGAGAGATCAGTTTTGGAAATTCTCAACAGAAGTGATTATAAAAATACTGTACATGGCAGTGACAAAGTATATTACGGCGGATATCCTTATAGAGTAAAGCTCAGGGACAATGAGATCACAGCTGATTGGAAAGTAACTGCTGATGTTCTTAGTTGGAAAGGTACAAGCTCTGGGGATGCGTGGGATAGAAAGTTTGGTACAAAAAGTGTTAATAATTGGACTAAAAACTATTACTTTACCGGTAAAGCATTACTGGATAGTTTTGTAAATCACATAGGCCATGACAACGTAGATCATATATCAGGGCCTATCAGTGATTACCACGTAGATATGCTGAAAAAAGTTCAAAAACAAAATAAGTACGGCGGTTATGTACACATTATAAAGGGCAATAAATACTTTAATCAGTATGATATGAAGTTAATATGGAAGTACCCAAAGAGACAAGAAAATCGCACTGGTGGTAGATTGTCTACTGGTACATATGGGTACGCACAAACCTATCCTAGAATCAATGCAGAATACTATGACAAGTTAGGCAAATCTATTATGGGGGTGTGCGACAGCAGATACTATGACTGCAACGTATATTTCAATAAGGAAGACTTAGAGGATATTGAGTTTTTTTGTAAACTAAAATATGGCGATGTTATTTCATCTAAGGTAGAAATTATTGTGATAGATAATCTGTAATTAGATAAATACTTGTATGACTATAGAACGCAAGAGTATTTTAGTACAGAGTTCAACTGGCTCTGACATGAACATCACAACTGACAAAGTTGAGGGTGACGGTTACTACGGATACAGCGACGGTATACACACTTTTGCTGTTTCGTATAATGCATTTAAAGGCAGAGTGTTTGTACAAGGTAGTTTGTCTTTAGACCCTGCAGAAGCTGACTGGTTCAACTTACAAGTCCCGGGCGGACGAACACCTGATCAAGGTGGTTATAAGCAATTCCCTGTAATCGGCACAGAGGGTTTTACTGGAGTCGAAGCATATACTATTGAAGGCAACTTCACATATCTAAGAGTAGTTATTGATCGTAGCCAATTAGGTGACGGATCTACTTATCTCACAGAATACGGCGCAATTAATTATATCCGACTCTCTGCATAGAGTCTAAAAATCACATAAAGTGATAAATACTGCTATACTGAGCAGGATATAATATGGCGATTACAACTAACCAAACGGTACAATTCAACATTGATTCCATCGCAGACAACCAAATATTGGTTTACGATGCGAATGTTGGTGCGTTTGTTAATGAAACAATAGCATCTCTAGTTAACGGAGGCGGCGCAGTTCATGGTGTGGGTAGAAATATTGGCGACACTGGTGTTGGTATTTACAAAGCCAACGATGGCGCATATTTAGATTTTTACAAACTAAGTGCTGGCGCAAACACAACATTAACTCTAGCAAACAATGTCATCACAATCGACGCAACAGTTGGTAGCAATGCATTAAGTGTACAACCATCAGTTACAGCAAATGCCGTTGCAGTATACGACGAGACCGGCAATGGTATTAAAAATGCAGCTGGAATCACATTGGACGAAGGTGTACTAACAATTGCTGGTCTAAGCAATAGTGTCAATATTGAAGATGGATCCATCACAGCATTCAGTGCAAATTTACATAATTTAAGCATAGGCGGAAACTTTAACCTTCCGCAGACAGATGGCACTGACGGACAAATTTTAAAAACAGATGGAAATGGTTCTGTAACTTGGGTAGACAACGTAGACATAAGTGGTAAAGTAGACTCCTTACTGTTTAATGCACATGTTGTAACGTCTATAACAGAAACATCCAACCATGCTCCTGCCCTACATAATTTTTATAGTTTAGGTAATGCAAATCATCAATACCATCAAGTGTTCTCAACATACTTTAGAGGTACTGCTGATCTATCAGTCAACACATTAAACCTGGGTAGCCAGCCAGCATCGAACTATATGCTGAGAGCTGACTCTATGGATGCTGATCAGATCAGATCTGAGATTGCAAACATTGTGATACCGTCGACTGGCGGATTTATTAAGACTGTAAACTTCAGTGACGGTAGTGTAGATTTTGATTCTACTAACCTTACTATTGTGTCCGGAGATAACAACTTGGTTGTTAGTGCTGATCCAATGACTGACACAATAACGTTGTCTACAGATATCAACGTACACAGCTTTGGGCGAGTATCTGCAGAAGGCAATGTATACAATTACATAGTTGCAGACAGACAAAATGATGTATTGAATTTTGCTGCTGGTCCTGGAATATCTGTTGTAGCTGATTCTAATGCAGATTCAATACTAATATCGTCAACATATAGAGAAATAAATGTAATTTCAGATTTACTAGATGTCGATTCCATTGGGATACAAGACGGTCAAACGCTAATATGGAACGCTAGTAATTCACAGTTCGAAGCAGGAACAATTTATGTACCGTCAGATTTAAGTGAGTTAACAGATACTACTGGACTAATACCAGCTGATCTAACAGACTTATCTGACACAACTAGTTTAATACCAAGTGACCTCAGTAACTTAACAGATACTACTGGGTTAATACCAGCTGATCTAACAGACTTATCTGACACAACTAGTTTAATACCAAGTGACCTCAGTAACTTAACAGATACTACTGGGTTAATACCTTCGGACCTTAGTAACTTAACAGACACTGGTGGGCTAATACCAGCAGACCTCAGTGATCTATCTGACACAACAAACGTTGTACCAGATGATATCAGTCAATTGACTGACACGACTAATTTATTGGCAAGTGACCTTAGCGACTTAACAGACTCGACTAATTTACTGCCAAGCGACATCAGTAACTTAACTGACACAACTAATGTAATACCATCAGATATAAGCCAGTTAACTGACACAACGAACATATTGGGTTCGGCTGGGCCACAAGTATCAGAATTGATTGTAGGCACACGGCTTGGAACCGAAAGTATACCACTCACAGCGGGTGGTCTGTTAAATATAATATCACGCACAGGAACTGTTGCGATAAGTTTATCATAAAAGGGCAATGACATGACAGATAGAATTCCACTAATTGTAGACTCGGGGAGTAGATTACTAAAAGAACTACCCGCAGGAGACAATCTTAACCTAGCAAACAATAACATTGTCGGTGTTATTGATGTTGCTGCATCGGGTAACGCAACAGTAGATGCAATTTTCACAGACAACTATTATTACGCAAACGGATCTCCGCTAGCATTTTCGTCAGGGATTGCCCTTTCTGACATTAGTGTTACTACTGATCCAGCGAATGGTAACGGGTCATTAACTTATAACAACGTTACAGGCGTAATAACTTTTGAGCCTGCAGATATTTCCTCAGTAACACAATCATTGAGTTGGAATACAGCAACAAATACATTAACAATAAGCGATGGCAACAGTGTTGATTTAAGCTCGTTGGACAGTGCAGGATCAACAACATTCGAAGCACTAACAGATACTAACGTTTCAAACCCTGTTGCTAACCAAGCACTTAGATGGAGCGGTAGCGAATGGATCAACGGTTATATCGACATACAACATATACAGCAAGTTGATAGTGCTGATGCATTAAACGACGGAGACATTCTAAAATATGTTGCAGGCAATGCACAGTTTGAATTTGTAAACTTTGAGCAACAAGTACAAGGTAACATCGATGATCATTTAAATATATCAAGTGCAAGCTCCGGAGAACTATTAAGCTGGAACGGCACTGACTATGCTTGGGTAGCAGATCAAACTGTAACACAAACATTGACATTTGCAAATAATACACTGAGTATTAGCAATGGTAACAGCGTTGATTTAAGCACTCTTGCAGTAGACTTAACAGGCTATGCAACAGAATCATTTGTAAACACTGCTGTAGCAAACGGCGCAGTGGACTTAACAGGCTATGCGACAGAGAGTTACGTTGATAACGCAGTAGCTAATGTTAGTGTAGACTTAACAGGATATGCAACAGAAGCGTATGTAGATCAAGCAAACACTGATCTTAAATCATATGTAGATGGTGGCCTAAACAATTTACAAACATCCATAGGTAGTAGTGCTACAACATTGAGTGGCGAGATTACGCAAGCAAATAGTGATATGAAAGCATATGTTGACACTGCAAACGTAAACATGTTATCGTATGTCGATGCTTTAGAAACAAAGATTTTAGGCGGTGCTAATGTAAACTTAGACAGTTTAGCAGAAGTTGCTAATGCACTAAACAACAGCAATACAGAATTAAGTACAGTTGCTTTCACAGGTAACTATACAGATTTACAAAATAGACCAGCTATAAGTGTGTCAGGCAGTGACTTTACATATGATGGTACTACAATAGATTTAAGCGGGTTGGGAGCAACAGGACCAGCTGGGCCAACAGGACCAGCTGGAGCAGATGGCGCAGACAGCACAGTACCGGGGCCAGCAGGAGCAGATGGAGCAGATGGAGCACCCGGAGCTGATGGAGCTGATGGAGCCGCTGGCGCCCAGGGACCACAAGGTCTTAAAGGAGATACAGGCGATACTGGTTCTCAAGGACCGCAAGGCCAAGCTGGAGCAGATGGCGCTGATGGCGCAGACAGCACAGTACCAGGGCCTACTGGACCAACAGGACCACAGGGTAATGTCGGCTTAACAGGACAGGCTGGTGCAGATGGCGATGACGGCATTAGTATCACAGACGTGACATTAGTTGCTGGTAACTTAGTAATAGATTTTTCTAATACATCCACAACAGACGTAGGCAATATTCAAGGGCCTAAGGGTGATATAGGCTTAACTGGACCAGCTGGCGCAGACGGCGCTGACGGTCAAACAATTACAAGTGCTGCGGTATCAAACGGTGCTATAACACTAACTATGAACGATGCAAGTACTGTAAACGTTACTGGTAGTGTTCAGGGTGCAACAGGCGCTCAAGGCCCACAGGGTCTCAAAGGCGATGATGGTGACGCAGGTGCAGACGGTGCTCAGGGTCCACAAGGACTTCAGGGTACTAAAGGAGATACTGGTGATACTGGCGCAACGGGTCCACAAGGACCGGCGGGTGCAGACGGTGCAGACGGAGCAGCAGGTGCTGATGGTGCTGACGCTGATCTTACAAGTATTAGTGTTAGCACAGCAAGTGCAAACGGAAGCGGTTCACTAACATATGCAGGCGGAACAGGCGTATTTACATTTACACCACCAGACCTAAGCGGATATATAACTAGTGAAACTGACAGCCAAACACTAACTTTATCAGGTAATACACTTATTATTTCAAATGGTAACAGTGTTGACTTAACTCCAATAGCAGGTGGTGGTAACACTGACTCCCAAGACTTAACACTTAGTGGTAATGTAATTAGCCTTACAGGACAAACTGGTAACGTTGACTTAACTACATTACTTGCAGGCGCAGGTGGCGGTGGTGCTGGCGACATAGAAGGTGTTTTAGCTGGCACAGGTTTAAGTGGCGGTGGAACTACAGGAACTGTTTCGTTACATGTTGACCTATCTGAACTTGCTGACATGACCGAAACTGTGGACAGAACTGCAGATGAAGTAATACTGTTAGACAACGGATCACAGAAGCGTAAGCAGTTTTCAGAAATACCATTAAGTTCTTTCAACAATGACTTAGGTTCAGGCATAAGTCTTACAGATATAAGCGGCACAACGGGTATTGATTATGACAATACCACAGGCGAAATTGCACTGGCAGACACTGCTGTAACACCAGGATCATATGGTAGCTCAACACAAGCAGCCTCAATTACAGTTGACCAGCAAGGTCGAATTACAAGCATTGCTAACGCACCTATATCAGGTGGTGGTGGCGGTGGTGGCGGTGGCGGCACCTCTTTTGAATATTTCAAATTGCATTATACAGCAGGTGGCGGCATTGATACTTCACAAGGAACAAACGGCATATCAGATATGAGTTCAGGATTAGGCAATGTATCAGTAAATAATGCCTCTTCAAACAGTTGTGAGATTGAGGTAGACTTTGGCGGAAACTATAGCTTCCCACCAATTGGCATGATGTCATACGGTTTGTCTCAGGCTACTGCAGAATACAACATTAAACAACCAAGTTTGGTAGACGTTAGTACAACACTAAAGCTAGACGCAGGTAGTAACCCACACGGTGCACTTGCTTCTGCAGGGATCACTATGAGCTTAACTAGAGGTGAAACTGGCGCTAGTAGTACATTTGGACAAGTGTCGCATGCTTGGATTTACTTTACGATGGGATCATAATACATGAGCAATACTATAAACAAAAGTGCCTCCCCGGTACTTGACATTTATAAACCAGCAAAGGTTTTACAGTGCACAGTAACTAGCTCAACAGGTGAAAGAACTTGGCCATTTGACGACGGAGAAAATGATCCATGGTGGTCTGGCTCCTCGAGTCCAAAGTTTTATCAATACAGTATTACTTTTACTGTATCCACTTATACGCATGGCTCACACAAGACTAGAGATCCACGTAAATACAACGGCTTAGACATTGCAGTAGGTGATTGGATAGCAGGTTCTCAAGACGGTAAGTGCATGCAGATAATTAGTGTTACTGCTAAAACGGAAACGGAAGTAACTTGTGTAGTGGAAGATGTGTTAAGATATAATACATTTAGAAGTGCTACAGGTTCTCCTTTATTTTCCGTTCCAGGAACTGCAATTGTGTTTACAGTAAATGAAACTGGTAAGCCATTGCTTGATCCTTTGCCAGCAAGTGTCGTAAGCACAGACTTCTTCCCTAATATCACAAGTAGATTTGAATATTTTAACCCGGCAGAGAACTTTAGATTACAAAAAACAAGCCACGGATTTGCTCGTGGAGATGTTATTGTGTGTACAGAAACTGGGGAGTTTGACAAAGCAAATGCTTCAACAGTGGCACGAACTATTGGTGTAGTAAGTGTGACTGGCCCAGGCCCGGATCAATTTATGCTTATGCCTCAGAATAGAATTATTGATTTTAATCCAGCGATACCAGGTGTTGCTGGTGATTATATTTACGCTGATACAGATGGTGACTTAACTACATCGTATACCACAAACAAAGTACTGTTTCTAAAAATTAAAGACAGTATACCAACAACATTAATAAGCGGAAACTCAAGTGCATTGGCTAATGTTAATAGTGTACTAGAAGTTAATGATACAAATGTAACACTTACAGGCGGCAACATATCTACTGTCGTAAGCGATATAACTGCTGCAAACACAAATGTTGTTGCATCAGTAGTGTTAGATGTAGCAAAAGTAACAAGTTCAACTGGCGACTATCTGTACGGTCTAGCGGGCGGTTTTATACCGTTCTCTGCTGCTATAGACAGTGGTAGCGGAAATACAACAATTAATTTTAACAGTGATGCATCTGGTTCTGTTGCTTATGGCGCAGGTATTGCTGATGCAAATGACATCGTAACTTCAATTAACAGTGCTGGAATAACAAATTTATCTGCTATTGTATTAGGATCAGGTGAAATAGAATTAACAGAATCAGAAGGTAATGCAGTAACCATATTCAATATTAACAACGACACAAACGGAACACCATTTGCAGGTTCGGGTAGTGTAACCGGATTAGCAACAAGTACCGGGTCATCAACATTAGAATTAATGAAGTTAACTAGGTCAGATGGAGGACCGATAGATTTAAGAAACAGAGTTGGGACTCCTACCACAGACTTAGAGATTTATAGCGTACACAACGGACAATTTCCACTAGCACTTTATATTGAGCACGGTGTTAAAACAGGTGGTATTGTTGTTGTTAATTCAGTAACAGCAAGAGACAATCTCAGTTCACAAGGCGGCGACATGGCATATGTAACAGATGCAGGCGGCGGTGAGTGGGGTTTGTTTATATATGATGGCGGCGGCTGGGTCGAAGTAGGTAACCAAGACAGTGCTGCAACAGATGCGCAAACATTAACAACAACGTACACAACACCAGGTGGAGGATTGAACGGAATAGAAACTATTAACTTAGGCAACATTTCACCTGGTTGTCGAATAGTAGAAATTGTTGTAGAAGTTGTAACTCCCATGGGAAGTTATAATGGCAACCCTCCCATAGTAGAAGTCGGCGTAACAAATGACATAGATCAATTTATGACCGGTGAAGAATCAGATTTGGAAGAAGCAGCAACATACAGTGCATCTCCCAATTATCTATACCCAGAAACACAAACAACAGATTTACAAATCAAAGCACGAATCACACATAGAAACGCATTACAGGGCGAATTTACTGTGTCAGTAACTTACGTCTAACCACACACTAACCAGAAAAACTGATAAATAAAGAGTGCAGACTAAATTGTTCTGCATGTATTCTTATAAGAAAGGAATTTAATTAACAATCCTAGGAGTAATATAAATGGCTAATATTAAAAACTTTGGAATCAAAGGTATTGCCTCAGACGTACAAATGGGTAAAGGCGGCGGCTTCGTAGTATACGATTCTGCTAACGGTAGATTTGAATTCAAGGACAGCGGCTCTTCATTAGAGAACGTACAGTTTGCAACTGTAGAAGCTGGTACTTGGCAAGGTTCAACAATTGGTGTCACCTATGGTGGTACTGGTTTGTCTACTGTAGCGGCTGACAAGATCCTTTACACAACTGGCGCTGATACATTTGGTACCACTGATATAACTGCAACAGGCATATCCTTATTGGGTTCAGCTGATGCTGCAGCAGGTAGAACAACATTGGGCTTAGGCTCAGTAGCAACACAAAATGCTAATGCTATTGCATTAACAGGCGGCACGTTAGACAATGTCGTAATTGGTGGATCAACAGCAGCAGCTGGCTCATTCACAACGTTAGCAGCTTCATCAGGCTTCACTGGTAACTTAACTGGTGACGTAACTGGTGATGTAACTGGTGATGTAACTGGTAATGCAGATACAGCAACCAAACTTGCTACACAACGTACCTTCAACATCATCGGCGATGCAACTGCACCTGATGAGTTTTTCGATGGTTCAGGTAACTTAACACTAGACCTAACATTAGCAAACAGTGGTGTAACAGCTGGCGTAGTTGGTGGCTCAACAGCGGTTCCTGTTTTAACAGTAGACGCAAAAGGTCGTATCACAGCAGCTACAACAGCAACTATTGCAACTGGCTTCGGTTTAGCAGGCGACAATGGTTCAGCTGACTCAGTAGCTGGTGGCGAGACTATTACATTCGAAGGCACAGCTAACCAAATCGAAACAACAATTTCTGACAACAAAGTTGAAATTGGTATCGTTGATGGTGCAAGCATTGCAAACTTGAGCGTAACTGGCACATTTACAAGTGATGACATTACATCTAGTCAAATTAGTATTGATGGTGATGCAACTATTACTGGTAACTTAACAGTACAAGGTACACAAACAACAGTTAATTCGACAACTGTAGAAACAGCAGACGCTATCTTTAGAACAAACAGCAACGGTTCAGACACTGACGCTGGTTTCGAAGCTAACACTGCAAGCGGCGTTAAGCAGATTCTTTATACATCTGTTGGCGGCGAATGGGACTTCGGTTCTGAAGGCGTTAAAGCAGACAGCTTTACTGGTGACATCACTGGTGATGTAACTGGTCAAGTTTCTAGCATTGCAAACCATGATACGGATGCATTGTCAGAAGGTTCAAGCAACTTATACTTCACTGATGCTAGAGCACGTAGTGCAATCAGTGTAACAGATGCAGGCGGCGACGGTTCATTAGCATACGATAGTGGCACTGGCGTATTAACATACACTGGCCCAAGTCAAGCAGAAGTACTAGCACACATTAGTGGCGGTACTGGTGTATCTGTAAGTGGTGCAGGCGCTATTGCAATTGGTCAAGATGTTGGCACAACTGCTGACGTAACGTTTAACAGCGTTTCAATTGCAGCTGGTCAATCGTATACAGGTGATTTAACTGGTGATGTAACTGGTGATGTAACTGGTGATGTAACTGGTGATTTAACTGGTAACGTAACAGGTAACGTAACAGGTGATGTAACTGGTGATGTAACAGGTAACGCTGACACAGCAAGTGCATGGGCAACTGCAAGAACTATTACACTATCTGGCGATGCCGCTGGTAATGTAAGCATTGACGGTTCAGGCGATGTTACACTAGCAGTTGAAGTTACTGGTGCAGAAGCAACATCTTTGACAGGTGATGTATTTGCAACAAACGGTACTAAAGTACTTGACAACGGTACTGATGGCACTGATGCAGTGTTCACAGGTTCTGTAACAGGTACAGTTAGCGACATCAGCAACCATAGCACAACTGATTTATCAGAAGGCACTAACTTATACCACACAACTGCAAGAGCACGTGGTGCTGTTAGCGCAGGTGGTGATTTAAGTTACGATAGTGCTACAGGTGTTATGAGCTTCACAGAGCGCACAGACGCAGAAGTACGTGGTTTAGTATCAGCAAGTGGTGATCTAAGTTACGATAGTGCAACTGGCGTAATAAGCTTCACAGAAAGAACTGACGCAGAAGTACAAGGCTTGATCACTGTAGATTCTACTTTGAGCAAGACAGGCGGACAGATCAGCATGCCAGCTACTGGCGTAACTGCTGGTACTGTTGGTAGTACAACTGCTGTGCCAATCTTAACAATTGACGCACAAGGTCGTGTTACTTCGACTTCAACAGCAACAATCGCAACTGGTTTCGATATTGCTGGCGACAACGGCACAAACGATGCTGTAGCAGGCGGTCAAACTTTAGAGTTTACTGGTACTGCAAATCAGTTGGAAACAACTGTAACTGACAACAAAGTTGAAATCGGCATTGTTGACGGTGCAAGCATTGCAAACTTGAGTGTAACTGGTACGTTCACATCCGACGATATTACATCTTCACAGATCAGCATCGACGGTGACGCTACTATTACTGGTAACTTAACAGTACAAGGTACTCAGACAATCGTTAACTCAACAACAGTTCAGACTAACGATTCAATTTTCCGCACTAACGCAAATGGTGCTGCAACTGACGCAGGTTTTGAAGCTAATACAGCTAGCGGTGTCAAGCAGATCCTTTATACAACAGTTGGTAGTGAGTGGGACTTTGGTTCTGAAGGCGTTAAAGCAGATAGCTTTACTGGTAGTGTAACAGGTAACGTAACAGGTGACGTAACTGGTGATTTAACTGGTGATGTAACAGGTAACGTAACTGGTAACGTAACTGGTGATTTAACTGGTAACGTAACTGGTAATGTAACAGGCGATGTAACTGGTGATTTAACTGGTGACAGTGCTGGTACACATACTGGTGCAGTAGTTGGTAACGTAACAGGTAACGTAACAGGTAACGTAACTGGTGATTTAACTGGTGATGTAACTGGTGACCTAAACGGTGCAACTGTAACTGCTTCTGGTACTGTACAGTTTGGTTCATTAAGCGATGGTACATTGACATTGGCTGGCTTCAAAGATGAAGACGACCTAGCGTCAGACAGTGCTACTCATGTTCCAACACAGCAATCTGTTAAAGCATACGTTGACGCACAAGTAAGTCAAGTTGACGATACTATACTTAGAGCAGCTTTCACAGCAGACAGTTCTGCAAGCAGCTTCACAGTAGGTACAATGCCAAGCACAGCGGGTAGAACTTACATTGGCTCAAGAGTCATTGTTAAAGTTTCAACTCCATTTGCTGGTGCTGACGTTGACGCAATTGTTATATCTGATGGTACAAACACATTAGTAAGCAATGCATTAACTGATCCAACAAGTGCAGGCACTTATGTAGTTGACCTCGGTGCAGAAGCAATTGCATCTGGTGCAACTGTAACAGCATCCTTTAAGGACACTAGCGATTCTAGCAGTGCTCCTACTTCAGGCGCTGTAACAGTAACAGTTGAGTACAACTTCTCTAATTAATAGAAGTTAGAAAAATAGAAGATAGGGCCTACGGGCCCTATTTTTTTGGCTGTAATAAATACAAATACATGTTGCAAAAGGAGAATTCATATGAAGAATATACTAATCGTGGTAGGTATGTCACTACTAATAGCATGTAGCGATACAGATCAAGTCGTAGAGCAAGGTAACGAGCAATATGTTGCTCCGGGCAATTATCAGAATGATGCAGACACTTGGGGTAACCTCGGTGAAGAAGTAACAATAAAAGGATGTGAGGATTGGAAGGAGCGTAATGAGGAGGCAGACTGCTAATGAAAGATATAAAAGAAATAGTCGACCAGATCCATACTGATATTAGCAAAGCGTTCACATATAAAACTGACACTGAAATGCATGGTATGAATGAGCATTGGCAATTTCCCGATGATATGTCAGACATTAAGGATGACTGCGATGGGTTTGCTATTGCATGTAGGACTAAAATTCGTAAGGAAGAGCTTGATAGTAGATTAGTGGTATGTAAATGCGAAACTGGTGAGATGCACTTAGTTTGTGCATCAGGTAATTATATACTCGATAACAGGCAAACTTCAGTAAAAACCAAACAACAACTAGAACGCATAGGGTACACTTTTTTGTACGTAAGCGGGCTAGAACCTGGAGATCCGTGGCACAAACTCGTTTGATCTCTTAACTTCCGTACAAAAACCGTAACAAAAACAAGCACTTAGCAAACACAAAAAAAAGGTTGACTTTAGCCCAAATATCATTATAATACGTATTGTAGTTGGGCAAAGCGGCTGGTATTTCGTAAATTGGGTTAGGATGTATCCTTGTAAATTCCCTAAGTGTACCTTTGTCCACTACAATTATTTCGGTTGACATGACTGGTCATTTCAACTATAATATCCACATTGTTTACGTAGGAGAATACGTTTGAATATTTCTGTTACTGGTCCACGTGGTGCTGAGTTGGATATTGGCTTACAAGCATATGCAACGTTAGCTGTCAAAAGTTTTGCAAAGCAATTAGGTATTAGTCGCCTGCATACAAATCTGCATATTAAAATTCATAACAATCTTTTTGTTGATAAAGAAAACAGTATGGGTCTCTGCGAAGCAGTCGATAATCGAAACTTTGTTATCGATGTAGCACTATTTGGTAATTGGCTGAGCACTCTTGCACATGAAATGGTTCATGTAAAGCAATTTGCTAATAGCGAACTAGACCCCTGCATGTCCAGATGGAAAAGCAACAGGTATGTAGACCATATTGCATATTGGGATCAGCCGTGGGAGAAAGAAGCACGGCGTTTACAAAATAAGTTAGTTCTAGAGTTTGATAAGGATTAAAGAAGTGCAACAAGTTTATGCGGCCATAGCTCAATCGGATAGAGCATCAGCCTTCTAAGCTGAGGGTTCCAGGTTCGATTCCTGGTGGCCGTGCCATTACAATGTTTAAGGAGTTTGGATAACTCCAACCAGTTAAAAGAGGGTATTAGTTAGAGGGCGTGAAAAGGCGGTCCCAAAGTATTCGGGGTCGTGAGGTGCAGTACAGTTTATGTACAACTCATTCAATATTGAGAGCGGGGCCTTTTCAAAGGAAGTAAATAAGAGAAAGGAAAGAAACACAATGAAAATAGACGTATTGGATTATATTGAGTCTGATGGTGGTGGAGCAACAATATCGTTTGACATGGATTCTGAAGCGATTAATTTTTTTGCAAAAATAGGTATTACTACTGCATTGACAGAATCTTTAAATGATGCAGTTGAATTCCACGGTAAAGATATTGATAGTGGTCAGTTAAGTCTTAATATATAGAATAATGCCCGGGTGGTGGAATTGGTAGACACAAGGGACTTAAAATCCCTCGCCAGCAATGGCATGACGGTTCAAGTCCGTCTCCGGGTACCACATTCTGGTTTGGCTCTCCCAGGGTAAAAAAGAGAGCCAACAATTTATTCCGCAATAGCTCAGTTGGTAGAGCAACAGACTGTTAATCTGTGGGTCCTTGGTTCGAGCCCAAGTTGCGGAGCCAGTTAACGGAGTATAGCACAGCCTGGTAGTGCGCTGCCTTTGGGAGGCAGAGGTCCAAGGTTCGAATCCTTGTACTCCGACCATTAAGGAGATATGTATGGAAAGTATATATATTTTAGTTGGGTTGTGTACTGTTATATTTGTGTGGTCCTGTATTAGTGTATACAGGTATATTAAAGATGATCTAGACTTCAGTGATCTAGTAAAAGAGGAAACAATGGTCAACCGTAGGCAGCAAAGGGCAGTGTCACAGCGACAACAAAATGCTCGTCGAGTACAGTTTAATCAAACATACAGTGCAGACAGCTTGTTTGAGGATATACCGGGCGACGACAGCAATGTACAGCTCACTATACCCCAAGAGGCATGTGAAGCTGTTGGATTATCCCCAGGCGATTCTGTTACAGTAAGTCGCGAAGATAGCAGCATAATTATTACAAAAGATAAAGATTGAAGTTTTGGGCCCATAGCTCAGTTGGTCAGAGCACTCGACTCATAATCGATTGGTCGTAGGTTCAAGTCCTACTGGGCCCACCATATTAGTTAGAGGAGATACTGTGTCACTAATAGATACTGTAACACAAGAGTACGAAAATTTAAGTTATATGTCGCACGAGCAAGCTGCATGGTTGCGTGATGTTATAATGGATAACGAGTACTCGAGTATCTGTGAACTAGGTTTCTATCACGGTAAAGGCACAGCATACTTTGCCTCTATACTTAAAGAACAAGGTTTTGGCAAAGTCCACACCTTTGATCGTAAAACTAATCTAGTAAAGCCTAATATAGATCAAGTACTATCTAAACTTGATTTACAAGAGCTAGTAACAATTACAAGAGCGGAGAAATGTTTCTTGTGGGAGTTGGGTAAGTTGGTTGAGCAGAATAGTACACCAATATACGATTTATGTTATATTGATGGTGGACACGACTTCCCAACTAGCGCATTAGCCTTTACTTTAGTTGACAAGCTCACAGCCCCAGGCGGAATGATAATTTTCGATGATACCAATTGGAATGCTCAAAGAGACTTACCATGTGATTATAGTACCATTTATCCCAGAATGTCACAGGAAGAATCTACTATTGCGGCTGTGAATTTTGTATGCGATAACATTGTACCTAGATATGACTATACAGAAATTCCGCTTGCGAAGTATGATTGGCGTGTTTTTACTAAAATAAAAACTTGACATTCGTACAATGTCATATATAATGTACATGAGTTTGAAGTGTTTAGTTATACTGAGAACGAGTAGGTAGGCGGATCTTTGTGCATGTTTATTGGGAACATGCAAAGAATGGTGAAGTGAAGTCGTTTTTAGGTGAGTGGTGTTAACGGTAGCATGGCGGTCTCCAAAACCGTTGGTTGGGGTTCGAATCCCTGCTCGCCTGCCATTTATGCACAGTGTATTAAATATGCTTGAACGTATATATAAATTTTGGGAAATAGAAGCAGATCATATATCCGGTGATGAGTTCACTGGGTACGAATCACTATATCCGCAACTAGCAAAATACACTAAGGAAGTTTACAATGAAGACCCAGAAAAAACAATTGAGGAAGTGTTTGATTTATACCGTAGTATTAATCTTGTGCCTATTGTTTACTTCACAGACAGCGGCTTAATACAAGCAATAAAAGATTTTAAGCGTTCCAGTTATAACAATGTAAGTTTAGGACGTATAGGTTTAGGTAATAACAAAGGCCAATCGATAAACCGTTTCTTGTTTACAAACATGATGACTGCAGAACCCAAGGGCAGAGGATCAAATAGCCTTAGGGACAGATTCTACAACGACACTAAATTACGTAGAGCTATCCGAATTTGCTTTGAATTCAGAGAAGGTAATAATCTTGTGCACCCCACTGCTATTCGCAGATCACTAGAGCTAGTCACAGGAGAAAACATACAGAACTTTAAGTCTCAAAATGCTAGGGCAATAGTAGAGTATTGTTGTCCTGTGCTGTGGGGGCGAGTGTACGATTATAGTTGTGGTTACGGCGGAAGATTATTAGGCGTAACCAGTAGCAATCTTCAACTTGAATACGTAGGCGTAGATCCTAACACGGAAACTGTTGAGAACTTAAAATTATTAAACAGTTTTATAGAACAAGCTGGTGGACGTCCAGGAGAAATACATCAAAGTGTAAGCGAAGAGTTTGTGCCTGAGAACATTGATTGTGCATTTAGTAGCCCACCATACTTTAACCTAGAGAAGTATTCAGACGAACCCACGCAGTGTATGAATCAGTTCAACAGTATAGATGAATGGTTTGAGGGATACGTTGCACCTACTATGCAAAACATACACACAGGACTAAACTCAGAAGGTGTGTTTGCAACAAACATTGCAGATTATAAAACGCCAAAAGAAGAGTTCAAGGTTGTAGACAGATGGATAAGTACAGCGGAAAAAATAGGTTTTAAACACACAGAAACATTAAAGATGATGCTAAACACTCGACCCGGAGCAGGCAACGGAAAGCAAGAAGGTGTTGAAAAATACGAAGGCGTATATGTGTTCGAGAAGGTTAACAAGTGAAAAATAAATCAGAAGAAATACAAGCAGAGGTATCCGAGCAGTTTAAAGACAGCGCCATGAGCGAAAGCAGCAAAAGCATAATGCGTGTCAGGACAGAACGAAATAGATTGCGTCAGGAACTAGATGATATTCAAGACCTAGTAGACGAACTAACACCGTCCACACCAACTGGCACCATTGACAGCCGCATCAAATGGATAGCAACTATCTTTGCAGTTGTTGGTGTATTTTTACAGAGTGCAGAGTTCATGCTTGCTGGCAAAGTGGCATATGCGTTAAGTTCTATAGCGTGGACATATGTAGGACATTGCTGGAATGACAAAGCAATTATGATCGGTAGTGCTATCACAGGCACAGCCGTATGTATGAATTTATCTAAGGTGTTTATATGAAAATTAAAATAGGACCATACCCCAAGCATCGTTGGTTCAAATCCAACAGGGCCCACCAAATTAACTACTATGCACAGCGAGTTGGAGTATCGCAATGACAATGCCAAATGAAAGACGAAATGCTGTTAACTATACTAGGCAGTTCCTGGTAGACTTAATGGATCCTAAGAAGACACCTAGGGTGCCAAGTGCTATACGCAAAGAAGCATATCGTTGCTTAAAGCATTACCCAGGCGAATACTATATGGAAGAAGCGGCTGAACAGGCACCTAACATATTTGGGGAGTGGAACAGTGGATTATAGCCCTGACAGTTGGGTAGTATTAAAGATCAAGCCAGGTAAAGGCGCATTCCCTTTCTACAAAGTTCTCGCAGGATGGAGCGGTGGTTATCTAAGCGGTGATAGTTGGAGAATGAACAGTGGTATTACTCTTACGTTTGATCACGAGGATGAAGTTCATTTCTATGGTGAAAGTGGGTCAGTCTACAGATGTCCTAAAGGAGCCTACGGACTTAGAATGAGTACTGCTGGTATCTATAATCAGTTGATAGAAAAGCAGGAGTTCGGAGGTCAAATTCAATTGATGCCTGAAGATACAGATTGGATGGAGTTAGTATGAAAATTAAAATAGGACCATACCCCAAGCATCGTTGGTATCATAACTTTCTATACGAGAAGTTTGGTATCGGTAATGAGCCTAAAGTATCTGTGCACATAGACGACTTTGATACTTGGAGCATGGATCACACCCTCTCGTATATTATTGAGCCAATGCTCAAGCAACTCAAACTAACCAAGCATGGTGCTCCTTATGTGTACCCAGAGGATGTTCCTGCAGAGTTGCGTCCTACTAAGAAAGAACTAACAGCATACACTAAAAATGGTGAGACTGATAGCAAGTTCTTTGAGCGTTGGGATTGGGTAATGGATGAAATGATCTTTGCCTTTGAGAGCAAACATAACGACTGGGAAGAACAGTTTCGCTCAGGCGAACACGATGTGCAGTGGATTGAAGTACCGGAAAGTGAAGGCCTAGGCGAACTGGTTAAAGGACCTAACGATACATTTGAAATTGATTGGGAAGGACTTAGAGCATACCAAGAGCGTATCACAAACGGGTTTAAGTTATTTGGAAAATACTATGAAAACCTCTGGGACTAATTATAATCCTAACAACTGGATTTATCCTAAACAGGATAGCGAGGGACAATGGTGGTATAACGATCAGCCTGTTGAATTAGTCGTATTACCTCAATCAGACAAGGTAGAATACCTAAAATCCATGGGTGTTCAGCCCAAAAATACCCCAAAAAACACAAAAATCTAGCATTTTTTTACAATTCTCAATGTAATCAAGCACTTACAAATCACAAAAAGGTTGACTCTAGCCGGAAAAACCGGTATAATATATACATATTAACAATTAATGCATTGGAGCATTTATGAAAAAGACTGTACTAGCACTAGCACTTAGCGCATCAACAACGGTATTAGCACAAGGCGTCGAGCTTCGTGTACTTGACGTTGATCCTGTAATGCGAGACGTTACACGATATCACACAGTAGTGGAAACTCGCAAAGTTTGTTATCGTGAAAATCGTTCCAGTGGTCTATTAGAGCGTGTAGTAGATGGCGGATTTGGTAGCACTGAAGGGTTGATCGGCGCTGGGGTTGGTGTTGCGATTGGCGATAAGATTGGCGGTGGACGTGGAAACGATGCTGCAAAGATTATCGGTGGACTGATTGGTAACAAGATTGGTAACAATGTTGCAAACAATCGTCGATCACAATGTGAGTTCGAAGATGTTGAGCGCAGAGAGCCGTACCGAACACAAGAGATCAGCAGCTATCGTATTACCGTTGAGATGGAAGGTTCCACGTTTGTTGTTAACCGACCGTTTGCACCAAGTGTAGGCGATTATATTCCTGTAAGCCTTCGAGTACAATAATATGACCGATGAGAATGACAAAGGGAAAGTCATAGATATCTTTTCAAAGACTAAGAAAAGAAAAACAGACTTTCTAAAAGTATCAAATCTCGTTGACACTGCAATGCATGATCTGTTTGCTGCTCTCAGTGAGGATGATCAAGGTCAATTCAAAGAATTTCTGTGGGAGAAACACCCTGAGCTTGCAATGAAAATGTTTGGCGAGTCAGATGGGGTACGTTTTGAAGACATTCAAATAGACGTTGATAAGATTGCTTCTCAGATAGAAGAGCTAGAGCATTCATATCAGGGGACTATGGGTAATTTAATTGGATTGATCTATATTACTGCCCAATGCTATGCAGATTTAGAAAATAAGAACCTAATGTTTCTAAATGAAGCATTAGGTAAGGTTGTTGAGGGATACAACACCTTAAATAAAGGTTGACTTTAGGCTGTAAAGAAGTATAATAGTACTTGTAGGTTACAAAAACACGTAGGAGAAACGTATGGAAACTTTACAAATTCGCCCCACAGAGACCCGCAATATTGTAGGTCGGGCATTAACAGGCAAGCGTCCTATCTTTGTATGGGGTGCTCCTGGTATTGGTAAGTCAGATCTAGTGCAGAGCATTGTTAATGACATGCCCGGTAATAACCTAATGATAGACATGCGATTGGCACTTATGGAGCCAACCGATCTTCGTGGCTATCCTTTCCGTAACCCGGAAACAAACCAAATGGAATGGGCTCCCCCAGCTGATCTTCCTAGCCAAGAAACGGCTGATCAATACGACACAATTGTGTTGTTCCTAGACGAGCTTAACAGTGCTCCGCCAAGTGTACAGGCTGCGGCGTATCAGTTGATACTGAACGGGCGCATTGGTCAGTATGTGATGCCAAACAATGTAAGAATTGTAGCGGCTGGTAACCGTGAGACGGATCGTGGTGTTACATACAGAATGCCAGCACCGTTGGCTAACAGGTTTCGACACGTATACATGACTGTGAACTTTGATGATTGGAGCTCTTGGGCATCTGAGAACCGTGTTCACCCTGATGTAGTTGGTTACTTGACTTATGCTAAGGCAGATCTATTTGACTTTGATCCTAAGTCTAACAGCACGGCATTTGCTACACCTCGTTCGTGGGTTAACGGTGTTAGCGATATACTTTACACTGATGGCTTTGACTCTGCACCCGAGTTTGAGCAGAAGGCAGAGATCGCATCTGCTGTAGGGGAGGGCATGGCTATGAAGTTTGTTGAGCATCGAAAGATTGCGTCCAAACTGCCCAACCCAGAAGATGTGCTCAACGGTAAGGTCAAGAAGCTAGAAATCAAGGAGCGAAGTGCACAATACTCGTTCGCTGTAGGACTATGCTACGAGCTTGCTGAGTTATCGACTACTGATGAGAAGTTATTTGATAAAGGTGTTGATTACTTCTTCGACTTTATCATCAACAACTTCCAGCCCGAGCTAGTGATATACAGTGCAAAAACAGTGCTCAGTGATCACGATATTGATATAAAACCGAGAAAACTCCAAAGTAAAAAGGAGTTCAAAGATCGCTACTGGAAATACCTATTCCCGGCGGCGTAGTAATAAAATTGGTTGCTGTATCCTACAATGTTACTCCTACAACAGCTGCATCCAATTTTTCACCCCGCTTCGGCGGGGTTTTTTTCATAAAAAACTTGACTTCTGACTCAAAATCAGTATAATAGTATGTATAAATTAGCAAATAGGACAGAGAAATGGCCGATATAGTACACGCTAAATCCCCCAAAATATCCGGGACACCCAATGATACTGCCCACAAGGCGTTAGAAGCCATTCCAGAAACAACGCTGACTACCGCGGAGATTGAAGACAAACTAATAACAGCAAGAATCAGTATGCTTCTGCACACTCCGTTCTACGGTAATCTAGCATGTCAGTTAGACATTAGAGACGCTACCGACTGGTGCCCCACAGCCGCTACTGATGGCAGATACTTTTATTACAACCGCAACTTTGTTGCCGCACTGAGCAATCAGGAACTGGTGTTCTTATGGGGTCATGAAGTAGAGCACTGTGTTTATGACCATATGGGTCGACGTGGTGACCGCAACCCTATCCTATGGAATGTTGCCAATGACTATGTGGTTAACATGGATCTAGTAGAAGGTAAGGTTGGTGAGAAAATTAAGTTAGTTGACATCTGCTTTGACTGGAAATATAGAGACTATACTTCAGACGAGGTGTATGACGACTTGTTCAAACAAGCGGAGGAGGAAGGCAGAGTCATTGACATGTCTACATTAGATGTTCACTTGGACATGGACGACTCATCTGATGACGAAGGCGCTGGTGCTCCGAGCAATGGTAACAAAGATGCTGAAGGTAAAGAAGGGCAAGGCCCAGAAAAATACACTGCTGATCAAAAGCGTGAAATTCGTGAGAAGTTTAAGAACGCAACGATCCAAGCAGCAAAAAGTTCTGGCGCTGCCAATACTCCCAAAGGAATCAAGCGACTGATCGATTCACTTGTTAATCCACAACTCAGCTGGAAAGAATTGTTACCACAGCAAATTCAAAGTATTATTAGAAGTGACTACACGTTTAGCCGTCCCAGTAGAAAAGGTATGGACCAAGGTATTTGGTTACCTGGAATGGATCGTGAACAAACGATCGATGTTGCTATTGGTATTGACACGTCAGGTTCAATGACTGATGCTATGTGCAGAGACATACTCAGTGAGGTTAAGGGCTGTATGGATCAATACAGTGACTTTAAAATTCACTTGTTCTGCTTTGACACAGAAGTACACAATCCGCAAGTGTTCACTGAGCACAACATGGAAGAGTTTATGGATTACGAAACAGCTGGAGGCGGTGGCACTGACTTTGATTGCTGTTTCGATTACATGAAAGAGCAAGGTATTCAACCCAAGAAGTTTATCATGTTCACAGACGGTTACCCTTGGAACAGTTGGGGAGATGAGAGCTACTGTGATACGCTGTTTATTGTACACGGAGGTGGCTTTGGTAACAAAGTACCAGAAGCACCTTTCGGTATAACTGTTCCTTACGAGAGAGATGCTGCGTAAGTGGAATTTAAGCCAGATGATTTGATATTTTCACAAGACACCCAGTTGTCTTTGGAGGAGTTGCTGAAGCAATATGAGTACTTCGGCGACTCCTCCCATGCGGAAGTATGGAAGGAAAAGATCATAGGCGCACATTTGGATACTACACAGCCTGTTATTATCATGGAGATAGGGACAGGCATAGGATCTAGTGCAGAGTGGATGAACACCCATATATGTAAGCATCCTGAGAGTTTTATACATACAGCAGGTATAGACCCCAAGCAAGGCATAGATGAATATGCTGACAATCGATTAAAATCGTTCCCCAAGATAAGATACTATAACCAGTACGGCATTGCAGTAATGAAACATCTGCAGATTATGTACGACATGGTATACATCGACGGAACTCACAGATACCTGAGTGTGCTTAACGATGCAAAGTTTGCACTCAAGTATTTAAAGAAGGATGGGATCATAGTATTTGATGATTGCGATGATGCATGGCCTGAAGTTATGCAGGCTGTAAATGAATTTGTATCCTCAAATAATCTAACCCTTGAACAACTTAGCGAAAGACAGGTATTAGTAAAACGATGACATTTAGAAGATTTAACAGACTAACCGAAGATGAAATTGTATTGTTAAAAGGCACAGAGAAATTAGCAAGTATGCTTTCTAACAAATTTTATACAGATGATCCCGATGTGGTTCGACACTTAGAACAATCTGCTATTTGTCAGTGGTGTTGCATTGTGCACGGTGAAGGATATATTTTATACTTCGAAAGCCTAGAGGATGCACACTTAGCAAATCAGTACTCAAACGGTTCAGATACTGTAAGCCAACCACCAATCCATTCTATAAATATTGTACATGAATCAAACTAAACCTATATGGTCTCCCAATGAATGGGATCCGTTAAAAGAAATTATAATTGGTACAGCAACTGGTGCAAATATACCTCACGGTGATCTAAGCCACCATGCTACTAATTATGCAAATCTTACTCCAGAAGAGTATGCTAACGTACCCAAGGGCAGATATCCTGCTCACGTATACGAAGAAGCTGAAGAAGACTTAGCAGGCATGATAGATGTGTTAGAAGGGGAAGGTGTTAAAGTTCACAGACCCGACATGACTGCCGTAGACTTCGCTAGTAACGTTTCCAATGGATTATGGCAGTCTGATCAATATGAAGCATACTGCCCCAGGGATAGTGTCACAGTAATAGGTGACGCAATTATCGAGGGTGCTATGAGTCTTAGGGCTCGCTATCACGAAACGTTCTTGTTCAATCAGTTATTTCAGGACAAGATGATGCAGGGTGCTCGTTGGTTACCTATGCCTAAACCTATGTTGCAAGATAATTTGTTTAAACTGCAACCAGGCAGAGACCCAAGTGTAAACAACAATGAGCCTATACTCGATCCAGCAAACTTAATTAGGTGCGGCTATGACATCCTTTATCTTATATCTAATACAGGAAATGCTAAAGGAGCTCAATGGCTTCGTAACACGCTCGGCCCACAGTTTAGGGTTCACGAAATGCACGACTTATACAGTTGGGCTCACGTTGATAGCACTATTATGCCTTTGCGTCCTGGTCTGGTAATACTTAATGCTAGTAGAGTCGATAAGGACAAGATCCCATCTATCTTTAAGGACTGGGATAAAATCTGGTACACTGAAGAAATGTGCGTGGGACAGCCCTGCTTGGAAGACTATGCTCCTGCAAGTGAATGGATAGGCATGAATGTGCTCAGTATAAGCCCTGACAGCGTCATAGTGCCCCAAGAAGAAGTGGGTTTGATACGTGAAATAGAGAAACACGGAGTCAACGCAGTGCCCGTTAGAATGCGTCATATGCGTACATTAGCTGGCGGACCTCACTGTGTGAGCTGTGATTTAGTGCGAGAAGGCACCCTAGAATCATATTAATTCTTGACTTTACTTGTGGTTTTCAGTATAATATACTATTAAACAGTGCAGAAACACTATGACTTATTTAGCGATCAGTGACGTACATAACGATTATAGGTCCTTGTTAGCGGCATATAACAAGAGTGTTGAGCTACGGGCAACGCCAATCTTCCTTGGTGACATTGTGGATTATGGCCCTGATCCAGCTAATACTATATTGTTTGCTTCGTACCTAGCAGAAACAGGCAAGGCTTTATTTGTTGAAGGTAACCATGACAACAAAATTTACCGGTGGGCCCAGGGCAACGATGTTAAACTGTACCCGCCGGCTATGGATACAACTATCAGCGCATTAGAAGATCCAGTAGTCAAGGATGCATTCTTTAGTTTGTATGCTAACATGGTGCCTTACGTTGAAATAAGCAACACTGTTTTGACTCACGGGGCAGTACTACCTGAGTTTTGGGAAGGTGAGAAAGATACTAAAAAAACTCAGCGTGGGTTCTTATATGGAGAAATAAATCCAGACAGAACTAAAAAAATAATGTTGCGAGGGCAAGAGTATCCCAGCAGATTATATGATTGGACTTTAGGAATACCCGAAGACAAGACAGTTGTTGTAGGGCACGATCGAAGCCCATTTGAAACAATACCTACCTTTGATAAGAACATAACAAAGGTAAGTGTTAACAAGAATGTGCAAGGCGGCACAGCCATTTTTACCGATACTGGTGGTGGCAAGGGCGGTTTTGTATCAGCTGTAGTGCTAGATAACGAAGCAAAGTACCAAGAAAGTATCAGCTTTAAATAACCACTATATAAATAAAACTGTGTTAAAAACACACTAACTAACGGAGAATTAAAAAATGAGCGAAGAAGCTACTACCTCAGGTGAAACTGAGATTGTAAACAACGATGCAGCAGAGCAAGTTGCACCAGAGAATTTAACCCTGCGTGAATTGGATCAATTGGCACAAGTAATTGACTTGGGAAGCCAGCGTGGTGCATACCGAGCAGGTGAACTAGAAGTTGTTGGAGCACTTTATAACAAATTGGTAGCATTCCTATCATATGTACAGTCACAACAACAAGCGGCGGCTGAAGCAGAGTCTGCTGAAACAGAAGAGGGTGCAGAAGCATCCGAAGGTGAGTAAATATGTCTACTAAAATCATGAAACACGTAGGCACATATGGCGGTAAGCCTTGTGTCATAGTGTTTAGAGAATTGCCAGACGACAACGACTCGGCATTGATTGTACCTAGTAATACACTAGAAGGTCAATTGCACGATGACGTTATGAACGTAGTTGATAGTCATGAAGCACAAAGTGCGCAAGACATCAGCGAAGTACTACATCGCAGAATGTTGTCCGACGGCGAAAACATGTTGTCTGCATTACATGCACGTGGCAAGTTGCAAAAAGTTCCGGTCAGTATGGTGCAGTTAACTCCTGCTCCAAATCAATCTGTACCATTGGGTGATATTAATAAGGAAATCAAAAAGATCGCAGAGGGAACAAATCCTCCGCTGAAAACTGATTCTCCTGAGACCCGAGTTACTACAGCACAGATTGAGGGTACTACGGCTAATACATCATCAGAGCCTAGCGATATTGCTAAGAACTTGCTTACACAAGCATCGTTACTTGAGCAAGATGCTAAGTCTTTGGTTGAGGATGCAGAACGTAAGCGTAATGAAGCATACGAAATGGATCCAGGTCTAAGACCCAAGAAAGGGCCAGGTAGGCCCCAAAAAGCTACCATTGATAATATCTGATATAAGTAATAGTATATCACAAAATTTGTAGGAGATGACGTGGCATCTAATGATGTAAGAATACTTTTGGTAGCAAAGAACAGTAACAATGGAGATTTTGAGGAGTTACTCAAGGAAATTTTTCCTAGTGAGATACCTCTTGATATAATCGACAAAGTAGTGTTGGAATTCAAAGACGGTCAACAGGCTATTATGAATCATAAAGAGCTCAATGAACCGCTTCCCACGTCACCCAACAAAACATGGCAAACAATGATAAAAGCGTTCTCCAACGTTAGTAAAGTCAGCATTGTTGTCGACGTTCGGAAAATAGAACGAGCTGTCGACAGCAAAGTTGGCTCTATGTTGGATAAGTTTTTCGACTAAAGGTTCATAATGAAAATAGCGATCACTGGTAATAGTAGCGGAATTGGTCTATCATTAGACACTGTACTATCGCTTACTAGTAAGCATGAAGTTCGTGGGTTTTCTAAAAGCAACGGGTTCAATATTGCAGACGATAATGGTGAATCAATCATTGACACTATCCTCGACTACGATCCCGATGTTGTTTTTAACAATGCATACTATCCTGGAATACAAAACAAGATTCTAGAAACACTGTATGAAAAATGGTCCGATCGCGATAAGATTATAATAAACACAGGATCAATTAGCGGATACTTGAAAGGTATACTGCTTAATGACGACAGTGACTATGTTAATGATAAGCGAGCGTTGTCAGAGTTTTGCATTAGAAACAGCTTCAACTATCCGTGGGCTAACAAATGTCGTATACATTGTATTAGCTTCGGCTTTGTTGCTACACCGTTAATTACAAACACTAACAAAACAATCAACCAAACTGAAGATCTTATTGGTGAAGAAGCAGCTGCGTTTGCACTAATTGATTTGATGGAAAATAAGGACTATAACATAGCAGAGCAAGTTATTAATTGCACGTTTTCTTCTGATGAAGAGATGTTAACAACATTTGACGTTGCAAGTAGAAACATGCTTAAACATGTAGCAAGATCTAGAAAGAAAAAATAGCAAAACAGTAAACTAATAGAGTGGACTCAAGGCGGTATTATGCACTCATTGTGATTATGATGTACACAAGGAGCCATAATGAAACACGCAATTTTAATCTCAACCATTCTGATTCTATCTAGCTGTGGAGGCTCAAGTTCTACTGAAGAAGCTACGCCTCCCACAGTAGTAGCAACAACTCCCAATAACCCCTCACAAGGCACAGTACTCGAACAACGCTGTTCCGATACAACTCTTATAGAAGTAATTGCCGATGGGCTAGGCGGATCAACGGAAACGCAGACTGAGAATTCAGAGGCATGCGGCTACGAAGATCCTCCCCAATACGGCACTCCAATTGGCAGTGCATACTGCGCAAACAAAACACAAACAGTGTTTAACACTCTCCTTGCTATTCTTACGCAACTAAGACAGCATGATAAAGTACAGGACTTCGCTAACGGCATTGGAGGTGTGTACACAGAGATTGTAGAATCAGAATCTACAGATTGCGGAGCCAGCGAAGAGCCAGAAGAAGGAACTCCTATAGGAGAATCGTACTGCGCAAATACTGTTACACAGGAAGAATTTGACCAGCACAAGGACAGTATAAATCACTTATTGTCTGAGGATAGGTTACAGGACTTTGCTGACGGTGAGGGCGGAACTTATACTGATCGAGTTGTACACATTGATCAATCATGCTTTATACAAATGGCGAAGCCAGACGAATGCCCAACAGATTTCTCTGCAGGAATTGACACCAGATACAACTACATGACATGCGATGGTATACTGCAAAAGTCGGATGTAAACTTCCCTTACCAGCCTGTCACAGCCGATGCAGGCAGAGCTGTTATTGATATGCTAGTAGTTTTTGATTCCAACATCAGCGATGAGCAACTCGACGGGATGACCATAGAAGAGTTTGTGGACAAACAATTTTTTGACGCTAACCATATATACATGATATCAGGTGTGTACACTTTGTTACGTGTAGCTGACATCAAAATTGTTGACGTACAGCCAGGCGATTTGTATAGGCAGTATGCGGCATTCTTTAATGGACGTTACGAGTTTCAAGGATTAGATAACTGGCAACGTGATGCCAATGCAGATATGGCATTCTTGTTTAAAGCAAAACCCAGCGATGCTATTGCATGTGGGGTAGCCAGTTTAGATGCTAGTCGGGGCTTGGATAAAACACGGGGGATCACACAGTGCTACCATAACAGTCAATTTAAATCAACTGCGAGTACACGTTACTATCAACGTGCGAACGAAACATTTGCACACGAAGTAGGACACTTACTTGGTGCGGCACACGAATGGAATGACACTGATACGCCCGGGCTGTTCGAACACTCCTATGGATATAATCTTCCCGGGTTTGACTTACAATCAGACAATCCGAACTATGCTGGTACGTACGGTGGGTACGGAACTATCATGAGTTATGCAGACTTATCTACAGGTAGATTCTCTGATCCTAATTCAACGTGCATAATTCCTGAAACGGGGCAGTCAGTACAGCTGGGCACTGATGGTGGTTGCTTTTGCTTAGATGGAAAGGAGGAACAACCTCCTCCCACCAACAACACCAATACAATCCAACGTACCCGATGGCTGATGAGTCAGTTACACGAATTGAATCACAATATAATACGTACCCAATCTCCAGCGTTTAGCATCCAAACTCACCCAGATATTTGCCTATTTTAACTAAGTGCTTGATTTACATACAGAAAAAACTCTAGTGTAATCAAGCACTTAAAAACATGCCGGAATTTCTGGAAATTATTTTAAAAACCTAACAAAATCAACGACTTACAGCGTTTCCAAAACTTGACTTCTCCCCAAAAACCAGTATAATAGTATACATAATTAAGCAAAAGGGTAGAAGATATGTTGAAATTTGCAGAGACGGCTAAAGTTGGTGACGTAATCAAAGCGTTTGATTTTAAGCCAATGGAAGGTCGTGAGGACAGTTTCCTAGTTGGTAAGGTTATTGAGAAAGGTCCAATTCATCGTTTTGAACCAGAGCTGGGACGTGAGATTTATCTGTGCGATGGATACACTATCGAAGTCACTGAGTGTAGTGACAACGTTCGCCAAGGCGACACAGGTTTTGTTCCATTTCAAGTTAGCATGATGGAATATGACGAAAGAGTTTCTGTGGTCGAGTCTGCCTAAAAAGGTTGACTTGCGCCACTTTTTCCGGTATAATTGTATACATAATTAAGCAAAGGGTAGAAAATATGTTAACAGAACAAATTCACAACGAAGCACTTCTTAATGCGGCGCAAGCCACAGACAACTATATTAAGGCTCACGGCGAGCATCCAGGTAACTGTGGATTTGCATGGGTGTCCTGTTACGAAAAAGGCAACACCAGAGTAGGCAAGAGTTTTATTGCTCAGGGCTTTGATAAAAGTTACGAAGGCGGGTACAAGTTATGGAACCCAAGCGGTAGCTATACTCAAGACATGAGTGCTAAGATGGCTGGTACTGATGCTTATGTGGATACTGTTAACAAGTATCTACCAGAAGTTAAACTGTTTTCACGCTCACGGTTAGACTAAGGATTATACTATGAAGGATTCAAAAAGATCAGTGTATGATGCTAAGGAAATTCTTAGCCTTTGTGTGGCAGTTGACGAACATCAAGGATTTCGCTATGTGAAGTCTCGAGAAAAGGAAGAAGGCGAAGAAGCAAACTTCCATATTCTGCTCGAGTGTTTGCGTGGTAATAGAGATTTGCAAGTGACTGATGCTCACAATGAAAAAGCCAGCGAAATTATCGATTACTTTCAGGGATTGATATTTAAGGCTATTCAGCGCAACCTCAGCGACTTTGAGCAGAAAATTGTTGACCTAATCAAAGCCGAAGATATCAATGTCAACGGTAGGGACGATAGGCTCGCTGTAGCCCCTAGCTTGCCCAACATGTACCGTAACAACATCAAGCACGATGTATGGTCTGATAAAGAGCGTAGTTTGCGCAAGACAGCTGATTTTGAGGGAGAACTAGGCAAGCGTGGGCACTTCAACGGCACTATAGCAATGAGTAGATACATTGCCCGGAGCCACAGTGTGCTAGTTGCCGTGCTGACAGAGGATGAAAACATTGTAAAGTGTTTCTTGGATATGTCACGTTTTCACAAAAACACAGTTGAAGACTTTTCAGTAGGCACAAAAATGGAGTTCTCAGCATTCGTTAAAAGCCACGAAGTGTCTGATTACAGTAAGTGCAAAGAAACGTTTGTAAATCGAGTCACCTTCGATCAATAAAAGATAAATAGTAATATAACTTAGAGCTAGGGCATACTGCCCTAGACTGCTTTATTAGCAGATCGGAGTATATTACATATGGCAGTTTACATGAATGCCAAAGGAACCACCAATTCAAACTTTCAGTTTGGTAAACGCGGTGGTAAAGTCTTTGGCTCAACATCCACACCTATTGACGCAAATGTTACAGCAGGTGATATATGGCTAGATAGCACTAATGCTGCTATCAAAATTGCCGAAATATCAAATGGTGTAGTAACGTGGAACGACTTAATAGTAGCTGGCAGTAATGCCACAACGCAAGACCTCACAGTAACAGGCAATCTAACTGTTACAGGCAATCAAACTACAATCAGCACAAACGTGTTAGAAGTTGAGGACAACATTGTTGTTCTAAACAGCGACTTCTCTGGTGCTGACAATGTTAGTGATGGTGGCATAGAAATGAACAGAGGCGATGAGCCTAATGTTACTTTCTTGTGGGACGAGTCAGAAGGTGAGTGGACACTAGGCACTGAAACATTAGTAGCAGGCGGCTTTGTTGGCGACTTGCACGGCAATGTCATAGGTAGTATTAGACCTAACGGTTCTCCGAACGTTATTGAAGGTAACACTATTAGTGCAGGATCACTATCAGTAACTAATGCATACAGTTTCCCTACAGCAGATGGCACCGCTGATCAAATATTAACTACAGATGGCCAAGGTAATTTAACTTTTGCTAATTTTAATATCTCTCCTGGCGGTAGCAATACAGAAATACAATTTAACAATAGTGGCGCATTTCATGGAACGCCTGGCTTAACATACCAGCGGAACACGGGACATCTCACCACAGGCTTAGTTAGAAGTGTGTCGTTTGAACAGTTCACAGACTATGACTTGATTGTGGGTAGTGACGAGATCAGAAGTGACTTGGGTTCTATTACTAGCAGAACTGGTGCTATTGTGGATCAAGGTTTTGTAGTCACAGATAGTGGTTTACCTATGATGCCTACATATCGTGTTGTAGAACTACCTACTATAAACATAAGTGCAGGTACATTTGTTTTTTGTGTAAACGATCCGTTTGGACCGACTATTGTTGTATTTGACGGGACCAATTGGAGAAGAGTATCAGACAACGGTATTGCTGGTGACAGTGATGCAACTTGCCCATGCGATGAGACCGAAGAAGAAGAAGCAGAAGTTACTATTGACACAAACACTGAAATTAATATATTCTTCGATACAAGCGGCAGTATGAATACGTCACTAACTCCTATGCAAACAATGAAGACTAATGTACTTAAAAATGCATTGCTACCATTCTATAATAATGATGGTGATATCTACGATGAAAACGTAACATTCTTTGAAAAGCCCGACGAGAAAGTTTGGGATCAAATGAATACTATGGGCAGTAATGCTAACATTACGCAAGTTATTAACTTAGTATTCTCAGATGAGAACTCACCGTACGGTGCTGTACAAAACTATCCAACGCTTCCTACTACTCAACACAATACAGATATTGCTGCTCTACGCAGTGACGTGAACTCTGCACTATCCACAAACGGAAGTGCCTACTTTAGAGGTGTGTTGTTCCAGATAAACACTGGTCCCGGAACTTATTCCGGTTACAAAGAGTATGTTAGTGCTGTGATTAACGGCACAGGGAACTACAATGGGACTGCAGGGCTTAGTGATATGACTGCTACAATATCTGTAGAGACTGATGTTATTGCTGCAAGTAATGCTACGTATTATGCTAACCAAGTTATCGGTGCATTAAACAACTTGGGATATACATCAATTAGTACGTTGTCGTACTAAAAGCATAAACTAAACTTTCCAACGAAACATCATACTTTTACGTATGTCGCTGGGCTTTATATTCCTGGGTGCTCGATGCCATGTATTCGCTTTGTTGATTGTGAACAACGCACTATTCGATTCGAAAGGCACTGTTAGCGAATTCTCATAATAACACTCATGCTCTTCGAAAACTAAGGATGGGTGTAGCAGTCCCTCATTCTGTTGAGAGTGCTTAGATATATCGTCACCTATATATTTGTATAACGAAGTACCGTAATCTATTTGTGACTGGTCGTTTAAAGGTGGTAGATAAAACTGCCCACTTAATGAAAAACGTGTGTCAAAGAATGCATCAGTATGTATATCCTGAATGACCAACGCATTTGTGTCTTCCCAAAAATTCGAAGTACATGTGACATAGTCATCCCGATATTCTGTCTCAGAAAACTTATCTGTTAACAAATGAAATAACATGTTAGTTTTGTCATTAAACTCTTCTAAATTATTTCGATACACATTATTTTCTGTATTGAATATAGTCGTTTGCCGGCCAAGCTCTTGTGCATTTGCATCCAGACATAACTGTGTTTCTTGCCACTGAGGAAATTTAATCATCTCTTCATAAAAATCTTCCTCAAAAATATTACGAACATACAGATGATCCCACGGCTCTGTAGATAAAGTTGTGGCTTTCACTCTTTCTGCTATATGATCAAACTGTTTTATAAAATCCGTAAACATGTTTCCTGTCCATTGGCTTATCTATTATAGGACTACTATGCCAACTATGGATAGACCTAGGCATAAAGTAGCAAGTGCCGTTAGTAAAAGGAGCTTGCTCAGTTAGTACGCAGTCCTCTCTGTTGATACTCATATCTTTATCCCATATTTCGGATACATCTATCAACGGTTTCCAAAATTGAGTTCCGTAATTGGCGATCTTGTTGTTACCAGGTAAATACAATCCAAACGTCATTTCAAAATCAGTGTAGTCTACATGCACATCATTAATGCTGAACACATCTGTGTCCTTCCATAACCAAAACTGTGTGCTTTTATATTCTATATGTAGATCAAACTTATCTACCAATGCACATTGTATGTACCAGTTTCCGAACACAGTTTCTTCTAGTTGTCTATAAGCAGAAATATCATTGCTGTGAAAGAACCTGCCTGGAACATCCTCATCTTCTGGCATTTCATTTGGCCATGAATCCAGCAAGTCAGCAAGAAGCTCTGGGTGTATAAAATCTTCTATTATCAGTTTGTGATTTATAATATTAGCATTAGCAATTTTTTCTATACTCCACAAGGTGTACTCATGAAAGTACCTGTTGTTTTCTGGTACGGAAGTTATCATGCCGCCGTCTAATAATATAGGGAGTCTAGGGTACCATGGTACCATCTCTTGTTGACCGTGTGTGCAACTATTCATTAGGTTGCAAACTTTGCACTTTACCCTTGGGAAATCAGGATCGTATTCTGCAGGATGGAAAGGTATGCCAAGGCGATCTAATGCCATACTATATCTCGATACTTGCCTCGAATGTGATACTCTCGCTATCAAACTCATCAAATATCAAGCCGGCTATCTCATCGCCTTCTGATGGAGCTATCTCTTCTGATAAGACTATTTCGTACACAAACAAATCACCGTCCTCGTCTGAGTCTTCATATGCTATTACATCCACAGACACTTCATCTTTGTCTGTGTCATATGCTGTTACTACTTTTGTTGAGACAACACTCTGCACGATGTCGTAGAAAAGCTCTACATCATCGTTGTCAAGTTGCTCTCTTGATACGAGTCGGGTGAAGTGTTTGGTGAACATATAACTACTTACCTTTGCTAAACGCTTGAGCGCCAAAGAATGCGGCTACAATACCCGCAACGGCTACAAAGTATGTTGGTGCCATTGATCCAAGCGTTGCTTGTGCTTCACTTAAACCTGCTAGGCTGGCGACAACTACTGCGAAAGGGTATAATAACATACCGAACAATGAGAACCAAGCCATCTTACGCTGGGCATCTCGCATCGCATCTGCATCTTCTAGCTCTTTACGTTTGAACTCGAGGAACATTGTTTCTTCTTGTTTAGACACTTTACCATCTCCATTTGAATCTGCAGGATGGTGTGTCGTTGGTTTTACTTCTTCTGTCATGTTGTACTCCTACAGTATATAATTGTATTTATCACTTGACTGCTCCACAAAAGATGCTATACTACACTATGTTAACGTAAATACATTCACAGGAGGCTATATGGCATTTAACAGAAGTTTTAACGGCGAAGAGCAAGCTAGGTTAAAGCGGCTCATTCAGGAAGGTGAGCAGGTACTGGCAGAGGTTGATTTGTTGCAGACTGGACTCAGAGAAACAGTAAAGGCTATTGCAGAAGAAATGGACCTAAAACCCGGTGTGCTTAACAAAGCAATTAAGATTGCACACAAAGCGAGTTTTGGTGAAGAGTCAGACAAGTTTGATCAACTAGAGACTATCCTAGAAACTGTTGGCAGAACGCTTTAACAAGCTAATTATTTATGCGGGTATTGCGCCAGCCACAAGTGGCGCATTGAAGAAGGAGAAACAATGAGTTATGTTGATGCACATCATGACAAGAGTCGCGATGTCATACATGTGTCAGAGCGTGTTGACGGCAAGCGAATTATCACTGAGCATAAGCCGGTGTACAATTTTTATTACCCAGATCCTAAGGGCAAATCACAAAGCGTGTATGGTGACAAAGTCACTGAAGTATCATGCAAAAACTTCAAAGATTTCAGAAAGAATGTAGCTATTGCTAGAAAAAGTGGAAAACTATTCGAGACTGATATTAAGCCTCTGAACAAGACACTTGCATTACATTATAACGGAGTAGAGCCGCCAAAGCTACATACATGTATGTTTGATATTGAGGTGGACTTTGACCCAGTAAGAGGTTTTAGTTCACCCGAAGAAGCATTCATGCCTATCACAGCTATCGGTGTTTACTTGCAGTGGATGGACGCAATGGTGTGTTTAACAGTCCCACCTAAGACACTTACTTGGGAGCAAGCCCAAGCCATTGGCAGTCAGTATAAAGAAGTGTTGTTGTTCAAAGACGAAGCCGAAATGCTTAAAGTCTTTTTGCAATTGATAGATGATGCAGACATTCTAAGTGGATGGAACAGTGAAGGATATGATATTCCGTATACTGTTAATCGTATTATCAAAGTACTAGGCAAGGCAGAAACTCGAAAACTGTGCTTATTTGATCAACTTCCAAAAGATAGGACGTATGATAACTTCGGTGAGGAACGACAGAGCTATGACCTAGTAGGGCGTGTGCATTTGGACTATATGCAATTGTATAGAAAGTTCAATTATGAAGAGCGACACAGTTACAGACTAGACTTTATCGGCGAGATCGAAGTAGGCGAAAAGAAAGTTGCATACGAAGGATCATTAGATCGTCTTTATAATCATGACTATGCTAAGTTCATTGAATATAATATCCAAGACGTTATGTTGCTGGACAAGTTAGATAAAAAATTACAGTTCATCGACTTAGCAAATACTATCGCTCACGATAACACTGTATTGCTGTTTACTACGATGGGTGCTGTAGCAACCACAGAGCAAGCAATCATTAACGAAGCACACCGGCGTGGATATGTAGTCCCTGACAGAAGGCGTAGCGATCCGGGTGAAAGTACACAAGCAGCTGGTGCGTATGTTGCATTCCCTAAGAAAGGTTTCCACAAATGGATTGGCAGTATGGATTTGAATTCACTGTATCCTAGTGTGTTTAGAGCACTTAACATGGCTCCGGAGACTATAGTAGGTCAGCTCAAGCCTGTCTATACTGACGAAGAAATTGATAGTAAAATGAAACTTGAGAAAAGCTCATTTGCTGACGCATGGTTAGGCAAGTTCGGAAGCAACGAATATGAGCTTGTGATGGATAAGGACATAAACAAGCCTCTAATATTGGATATGGAGACTGGTGGTAGCGTAGAAACTACAGGCGCTGACGTGTATAATTTAATTTTTAACTCTGGGCAACCTTGGAACATTAGTGCTAACGGTACTATCTTTAGAACAGACTTCCAAGGCATTGTGCCAGGACTACTAGAGCGTTGGTATGCAGAGCGGCAAGAACTGCAAGCAAAGAAGAAAGAAGCCACTGACCCTGAGCAGATTGCATTTTGGGATAAAAGACAGTTGGTTAAGAAGATTAACTTGAACAGTTTGTATGGTGCTATTCTTAATCCGGGTTGTAGGTTTTACGATAAGCGCATTGGGCAAAGTACAACGCTCACTGGCAGAGCAATCACGAAACATATGGGGGCGAAAACAAACGAACTGTTCACAGGTAAGTATGATCACACAGGAGACTGTATGATATACGGTGATACTGACTCTGTGTATTTTAGTGCTGTTCCGGCGTTGCCAGAAGGACAAACGCTAGATATGGAAGGTGCTATTAAATTGTACGACCATGTTTCAGATACTGTTAGTGATACTTTCCCACAATGGTTACACGATACATTTAATGTTCCGCTGTCAGCTGGCGCTGTAATGAAGGCAGGTAGAGAAGTAGTTGGAAAGTCAGGTGTGTTTATTACTAAGAAGCGTTATGCTATTAAGGTGCTAGACTTAGAAGGCTGGCAGCCAGAAGGCGGCAAACTAAAGATCATGGGTATGGACATTAAGCGTTCAGACACGCCTGAGTTCGTACAAGACTTCCTAGAAGAGATCCTCGATGATGCATTAGAAGGCTTTACCGAAGATGATGTTATCTTAAAAATCAAAGAGTTCAAGAAGGAGTTTCGCTCAATGGATCCTTGGCGTAAAGGTATGCCTAAGCGTGTGAACAATTTGACTACATACACAAAAAAGTATAACAAACAAATCAAAGGCCCAGGTGGGCATGAACGTTTGTATAAGTTAAATGCGTTAAAGGAAGAAAAAGAAAACAAAATGATACCAGGACATGTACGTGCTAGTATTAATTACAACAATCTAAAATTTGCGAACAGCGATAACTATAGCACATCAATTATGGATGGTGCTAAGGTAGTCGTTTGCCGCTTGAAGAATAATGCAATGAACTATGCCAGCATAGCATATCCTACAGACGAACTTCAGTTGCCTCAATGGTTTAAAGATTTGCCGTTCGATGAAGAGGCTATGGAAAAGGCTGTACTAGATAAGAAGATTGGTAATGTGATCGGCATTATGGGATGGGATCTTAATAGAGCTAACGAAAGTGAAACACTGGAGGCATTCTTTGAATTCTAAATTTGCGGCGTTTAAAGAGGCAGTAGCAGACACTGGCATTGCATTATTAATTAACTTTCCGTTAAACATGGGACTGATTGTTATTGCAAGAACATACGAAATGTCTGTGCTATTAACAACCATTTTCTTTACAATCATATTCACAGTAGTAGCAATAGCAAGAAAAACATACATGAGATTATATTTTGAAAAAAGAAATCGAAGAAAAGACTCGGAATCAGCTTGACTTTTCTAAATATATCATATACAATACACACAACTAGTTCTATTTGGAGGAAACTATGAGTAACAATTATATTAAAGATGTGCTGAAAGATGTTGTGAGACACACTCACGACCTGGGTATATTCGAAATGGTAAAGATCAAAGGTACTACATCAGAAACTGTAGTAGAAACTGTAGACGCAGACAAAACAGTTATCTTTAAGGGCGAGACAGCTAACCCTGTTGTAGACTTTGCAGGTTCAACTGTGGGTCTAAGTACTATGAACGTACTGAAGGGTTACTTACAGTATCCTGGCTTTGACGATGAGAGTGCAACTATACAAGTACTAAAGCAAACTCGAAACGATGAAGAAGTACCTGTTGAAGTAGAATTTAAGACTACAGAAGGTACGGATGCTCATTACAGATTTATGTTAGCTGATGTTATCAATCAGCAGTTAAAAGACATTAAGTTTAAAGGTGCAGCATTTGATGTAACTATTTCTCCTACTAAGAAGATGCTACAAGATTTGGGCTACTTCACTGGAGTATTAGGTTCTTATGAAGCAAACTTTATGCCAAAAACTGAGAACGGTGCATTATATTTCTACGTAGGCACATTGGGTAGCAACCGAACTAAGATTCTTATTGATAACAATGTTAGTGGAGACATCACTACAGAATGGAATTGGCCTCTTGAAGTTGTATTAAAGATTCTTCGATTAGGTGATAGCTCAAATGTTAGTATGAGCTTTAATAATCAAGGCTTACTTCAACTAACTGTAGACAGTGGCTTAGGCAACTACACATACTTACTACCGGCTAGGAGTTAAGATGAGAGATCTATCCTCCAAGCATAGCGATTACGCAACTTTCCTCCCAGCTATTAGTGGCTTTATGACAGAGCTACTAGGCAGATGCAACAGTGTGGATGGATATATTCCGGACGGTCGAGTACCCAAAGGCTTCGAACATGGCTTTGAGGGCATGAACTTCTTGGACAAAGAGAAGGGTTACTACTACTATAACAAAGGGTTGTATAGTGCTGGACATGCTTACTTGGACATAGAGAAGAGTAAGGTAATGGAACACATCATACAACATAGAGACAGAGCTAACACAACTATCGTAGGGGATTCAGGTGGTTTCCAGATTGGTAAAGGTGTTATTAAGTTTGACTGGGAAAACTTCTTTGAGAAGCCTGGCGATGTTGGATACAAAGGCGATGCTGACAAAGTTAGGGGCAAGATCCTTAACTGGCTAGAACACACAGCAGACTGGAGTATGACGTTTGATGTTCCTAGCTGGGCATGTAAGCCGGGCTTTAGAGAGAAGACTGGACTACAGAACTTTGATGAGTGCTTGAAGTGTACTGCATACAACTTAGATTGGTTTATGGATCATAGACAAGGCAAGACAAAGTTCTTGAATGTACTGCAAGGAACCTATTGGGAAGATGCAGAAGAATGGTATCAAAAAGTTAAGGACTACGACACAGAAGGCTGGGGCATGGGTGGTAATAATATCCGTGACATGCACATGGCACTGAAACGTATCATTACTTTACGTGATGATGAAAAACTACAGGATCGAGATTGGATTCACTTCTTGGGTACAAGTAAACTAGAGTGGGCAGTTATGCTTACAAGTGTGCAACGACAACTCAGAGAGCATGTTAATCCAAACATCACAGTTAGTTTTGATTGTGCTAGTCCATATATCAGTAGTGCTAATGGATTAGTATACACACGTAATAAAATTACCAGTGAACAAATGAGTTACATAATGGAGAAGTGCTTCGACAATAAAGCGAACTCACACTTTAGTCCTGGTAACTTGTCTGCTAATCCTTTCCCGTGGGAGAGTGAGATTGGTAGTAGGCTTGTAACTGGTGATGTTAATTGGTATGCTCCCGGTATGTTAAACAAGATCAACAAAGAAGGTAAAACTTCTTGGGATAGTTTTACGTATGGTATGCTGATGGCACACAATGTTTACATGCATATTAGAGCAGTACAGGAAGCAAATAGTCTAGCAACTATTGAGTTTGAAAACTACAAGTTGGATTGGAGAAGCTGGCAGAAGAAGGGTAAGAAACTCAATCAAGAGAGTTTATACACTCCTAGAAACTTACTGATGTTTAACACGTTTGTTGAAGAGTTATTCCAAAGCGACAATCCTCACCAATTGTTAGATGATGCGCATGAATTCCTAAATGACGTTAGCAATAACAAACACAAAGATCATGATACTGCATTTAAGACTAGTGCTGCTAGTATGTTCTTCGATGAGGAAGTAGAGCAACAAGTCGAAGGAGAGTTTGATGCTATTCAAGAAGAGGCACTCGGAGAGCTAGTAGGAGAACTATGAGAGCATTACTTGTTGGTCTAGGGGGTATAGGGTCTAACGTTTACTTACCTGAGTTAACTCAGTTAGGGTACACAGTCACAACTGTGGATCAGCAAGTTGTTACAGCAAATTATAACAACGTCGACGATGTTCGTGGAGAATTTGATGTTGCTGTTATTTGTACGCCTAATTTTACACACCTTCCTATTGCCGAAAAAGTTGGTATGTATTGCAAAACTGTGTTTATTGAAAAGCCTGGTTTACCCAGTGTGGAAGCATTAACACGCCTGCAGAATAGATACACTGATACAAAGTACATCATGTGTAAAAATAATCTATATCGAACATCATACGGCGCACTAGACGATCTGTTGAATAAGAGTATAAGACCAACCAAGATTGAAGTATCATGGTTGAATGCAAATCGTGTTCCTAGTCCGGGTAGTTGGTTCACAAATAAAAAACTTGCATGGGGTGGAGTGGCTTTAGATTTGTTCCCACACTTATATTGTAACCTAAGTAAAATTGTTCCGTTAACAGAGATGTCTTTTGTGAGCCATACTAAAACAAGACAGTGGGAACTAGAAGAATTATTATCAACAAACTACGGTAATGTAAATGCAGAAGGTGTATATGATGTGTGTGACTATGCCGAAGAGCATTGGACTTGGAACAATGTGCCTGTTACAATAAAAGCAGGATGGAAGACTGGCATTGATGATCAGAGTGTAAAAGTATACACAGAAGACAGCACATACGAATGGCGGTTTGGGTTATGCCCTAATGACGCATACGGAAGAATGATAGCACGTTCAGAGAAAGATAGTTACCAAGACCACATTGATATGGATCTATGGATACATAGTCAGCTAGAAAGGTACCACGAAAATGAAATGTAATTTAATTAAAGTGAACAGCGATAAGACAATATCTCATATCGAGTGGGATAAACCTGAACACACCGAAGACCAAATAGTAGTTAAGTCTATATACACAGGTATATGCAGTAGTGACGTAGCCATGTTTAATGGTGACATGAACATGTTGCCTGATAACATGCACGGGCATGAAGGGCTAGGCGAAGTTATGTCTGTTGGCAAAAATGTAAGTACTGCAAAGGTAGGCGACATTGTAGCCACTAGAGGAGAGCCTGCATTTGCAGACTACTATAATGTTAGAGACGGAGAATTTGTTGTTGTTCCAGCGGCAATGCCTAAATATATACTAGAGCCTGTGGCATGTGCTGTAAACATTGCAGACATAATTGGTAAATTAGGTAATAGGTCATTGCTAATGATAGGCACAGGCTTCTTAGCAAGAGTAATATATGAAGTGTTAGAGTACAATAACAAAAGCAGATTACGTAATGTTACAGTAACAGGTAAAGCATACTCTGACTGGTGGGATGATAAAGGTGCTAGGCGAGAACATAATCTATCTGATCAGTATGATGTAGTTGTCGACTTGTCGAGTCATATAAAGTATTTTACTGCCGACATACTTAATAACAATGGTCACTATTTAATGTGTGCAGAGAAGCACGGTGATGTAGACTTTGCTCCGTTTCTATGGAAATCGATTAGAACGGATTTTCCTAGTCCGAGAACAAAAACGTTTTATAACAGTATGGTTAAGGCAAACTTATTAGTACAAAAGAATATCATTAACGTTGACGATATGTGGGGCGCCGAGTATCCTACTACAGAAGCCGGTACTGCATTTAACAACAGAACAACAAGCATAGACAAGAACAGGACATATTTAACATGGCAACAGTAGAAGGTAGGACCAACTTTGGAGACGATCCAAAGTTCTTTATTGGTACTGAAGTTGAGCATACTCCTCTGTATGGCAAAAAAACGTTGTTTGTTATTGGTAGACAAAATGTTAAGGAGATTTTAGCAAGATGTCTAAACAACAAAATTGATCATGTGTACTTAGGATGTGCTGACTCATTTCAGCCACAAGATGATTCGAACTCGTGGGCAGAATGGGATTACATTATTACGCAACTGTTAGACGCTGATGTATGGGTCACACTTGATTTCGACAGCTCCTATGCTAATCACGAATGGTTTCACGATAACGGCTGGACTGACTACAATAAATTTATCCCTATGATTGCTGTTCGACTTCCGAATATCAAATTGTTTAACTACAATACAACACTCAAACTAGATGATAAATCATTCAAAGGAACAAACACAGGTGTTTGGTGCCACAGTTTACACGACCTCAAAGACAGATCCAAGTACACCGATTGGACTGAATATGTGGGCGACGAGGTAATAGAGTAATGTCATTCAGTAGAAAATATAAGAACTCTGTCCATAGAATTATTATGCATATGGAAAAAGCATTGCTATTGTTTATTGTAGCAGGTACAGTATGGGCAGCTGGGTTTGATATTTTGCATATGTTCACAACAAGCGGAAAGATGGCATTGGCCGACTTATTCCTATTGTTTATTTACGCAGAAATATTAGGTATGGTTGGTGCATTTTATAAAGATCATAGAATACCAGTCACACTACCTATCATTATTGCAATCACAGCACTGACTAGAATGATTGTATTAACAACTAAAGGAACTGAGCCTGAATTTATACTTTATGAAACAACAGGTATTGCTATACTTGCTGCGAGTGCATATGTATTGAGTTTGAAGGATAAACTTAGTTTGGAAAAGGTGAATTTGAGGGAGCAAAGGGGTGATACGCCAAATAAAATGGTTGACTATTGATCCTATATACAGTATAATATTATTATGAAAATTAAAATTGAAATAGAAATTGATACTAAAGATGATGCTGACGAAGTCGAAGAGATTATTGCAGTTATCGAAAGTATGAAAGGTCTTTATAACACAACGGCAGAGCTATCCGATGATTGAAGTAATACAAACTATATTCAGTTTGATTTTTCTTGCGGGCATGGGATGGATGGCATATATGAGTTGTGTTCTAGTCAGCGAAAAGAAAGCAAGGTACAGAGCAGGAACGCACGATTATTACGATAATCCAATTGAACCTGAAGACAGAAAGTGCTTAGGAGGAGAAGAAGATGACTACAATGAAAGATAGAATTGAAGTTCTTAAAACAAAACACAAAAGACTTGATAGTCAAATTGAGCTTGCAAGTGAAAACTATGAAGGTGATATGCGAGTAAACTTTCTTAAGAAAACCAAACTCAAGGTTAAAGACGAGATCGCCCGACTAGTTTCTTTGGTCAAAGGCGACGATAATAAACCTTTTAATAAAAGTGATGTTAAATATTTTGACGGAGATAACACATGAAACTATTAACAACAACAATCTTAGCAGCAACACTGTTCATTGGCGGCTGTGGCGAGCAAGCTGTGTTCGCAGCAAAACGTACTGATACTACAAAAGAACAACTAGCAGGCATCGAAGAAAGAATCAAAGGCTTCGGTGTAGTTCACGTATCTGCTGAACCTGCAAACTTTACTGGGTCAGCAAGTGCCTATGTTGTAAGCGCCGGAGTGCAATTAGCATCTGCTGATGTTATGCCCGGGCAAGCAAAATATGCTTCTTGTGGTGCTTGTCACGGAGCACGTGGGCAAGGCGGAGTTGGTCCCATGCTTGCAGGACAGACTGTGGAATATATCGTAGATCGTTTACGTAGTTACAAAGCAGGAGAAACAGTAGGGGCACAGAGTGCACTTATGTGGGGGCAAGCAGGTATGTTGTCAGAGGATGACATCAAAGACCTAGCAGAGTATATCGATACGTTTGGTAGTGATGCGTAATGGAATATGCATTTGCAGGAATATTGTTTAGTATACTAGTAGTTTGGATAGTAATAAAAACTGAGGACGATTGATGAGAAGTATTTGGGTAACGTTTCAAAAGGAAGGTGTACACAAGTATCCAGGCGCTGATACTGATCCCAATCTAGCAACAGGCGATTGGGATGACGTATCTTTTTTAGGATATCCCCACCGACATATATTCCATTTTAAAGTTTGGCTTGAAGTGTTCCACAATGACAGAGACGTGGAGTTTATTCAGTTTAAACGCTGGATGGAAAGACTGTACACACAAGACACATTGCAGTTGGATTACAAGAGCTGTGAAATGATCGCAGATGATTTAGCGGAGCATGTACAAGCCAAGTACCCAGACCGCTGGCTAAAGATATCTGTTGCAGAAGACAACGAAAATGGTTGTGAAATAGAGTATCAGGAATGAATCATATCCAGCTGTATTCAGGTTACCCAGGCGAAACTTTGCACGAAGAGTTAGCCCTGATGCCAGCTGGCGAGACTATCTCAATGGACTTAATCACTGAGGGCGGGCTTTTTATAGATCCGGATAGGCAATCTACTCACACTTCTCGTGGCATGGACTTGTTTACTGTTATATACGAGCAGTGCAGTATTGCATCCGTTGACCCCAGTTTAGTAACACTATGGTGGGGTAATGTTAATGTCCAAGATCTATACGATATGTGGTGCAAAGAAAACAACCCAAGTAGTAGACTAACTGTAGCATACTATCCAATTTGGGCATCCGTACTTGTCACAAACACAACTGATTACCATGCACAATATGAGGTATTACGAAACAATACCCACAGAGAAAAGTTATTCACATACTTGTGCGGAGAGCCAAGAGACCATCGTATCGAAGCAATGAATTATATCTACGAAAATAATCTCATTGACAGTTGCGAATGGACATGGATAAACGACTTTAAGGAAGAGTTACATCCATGGTTTCACGACAAAGTTCCAAAGTCTGCTGAGGGACACAAAACTGTAATGGAGCGCAGAACCTTTCAAGATCCAGGGAAAGAGTTTTTTGATATTTACGATAGAACTTACTTCGACTTGGTCCCTGAAACATTTTATTTCCATGATCAGTTTCATTGTGCACAATTAGCGCATTGGGAACCAGTATTTTTCAGTGAGAAGATATTCCGAAGCATATATAATAAGAGACCTTTCTTACTTATCGGTAATAAAAATTCATTGAAAGAGTTACGCAAAATGGGATTTAAAACCTTCCCACACATATTTGACGAAAGATACGATTCGCTCGATGACGACAAGAGAATGAATCATGTGCTGGAACAGCTAAAAGGACTGTCCATTAAACAAATGCATATCGATATGTATTCACTAGAAACTGCAGAAATATTACAACATAATTACGACACCCTAATGGAATATCAAAAAAATTATGGTGCCATAATCGAATCCGTATCAAATACGGAATAACACTAAGGAGAGAACTATGAGTTCAGAAACACATTTACAAATCAAAGCGGCAATGGAAACATACTTAGAGGAGAGTGAAAAATTCGAATCAAAGGGTGTGAAAGCTGCATCAGCTCGTGCTCGTAAAGCATTAGGCGATTTAGGTAAACTAGCTAAGACTAGACGTGCAGAAATTCAAGATAAAAAGAACAGCATGTAATTATGAAAGTATACTTAGTTGAAATAGAACCTGTAGAAACAAGATACACTGCGCAGTGGAAAAAGCATTTGCCTCAGCAAATGCGTGATGCTGGGCTAGAGGTACATGTTATAGAGGGACCAGCTGATGCTCCTCAAGACACAACTCCGGGAGCATTTTTAAACTTCAGTGGAACTAATTACTGGAAAAGCGAGCAACTGAAAACAATTAGCCAGATGTTTGCAGACGGTACTGTACAAGACGGAGACTACTTCTTATACACTGATGCTTGGAACCCTACAGTTCTTCAATTAAAGTATATGGCTGAATTACTTGATGTAAAAATTAAAATCGGAGGCATGTGGCATGCCGGTAGTTATGACCCAGCAGACTTTTTAGGAAGGCTGATAGGTAACGCTCCATGGTGCAGACACACAGAACTTGCAATGTTCAATGCCTTCGATGATAATTTTTATGCTACCGACTTTCATATAGAATTATTTTTAGAGGCATTCCCAGATGTGGATTTAAATAAAATTCACAAAGTGGGTTGGCCAATGGAGTACATGAAGGGATTATTAGACACACATACTTCTGCCGACAAAGAAGATATTGTACTATTCCCTCATCGGGTCGCACCTGAAAAACAAGTTGATATTTTCAAAGACTTAGCTAACAGCTTTCCAGACACAGACTTTATTGTTTGTCAGGAACAAACGCTAACCAAAGACGAGTATCATGATCTACTTGGTAAAGCCAAAGCAGTGTTCAGTGCTAACACACAAGAAACATTAGGCATCAGTTGTTACGAAGGAGCCATTGTAGGTGCTCAACCTATTGTTCCAGACAGACTTAGTTATACAGAGATGTACGATGACTACTTTAAATATCCAAGTGCATGGACAGAGGATTGGGACAGCTATTTGAACCACAAGGATAAGATAGTTGAATACATACAAGCAGTTCTTACTCCTAGTTACGAACGAGATAATCGAATACAAGATTTGGAAAGCAATTTAAGAAAAGAGTTTTTCAGTGGTGAGAAACTGTACACAATTATTAGAGGACACACAAGTGAATAACATAACAGAAAAATCTGTGGTTGTAACGGGAGGCAGCGGCTTTATTGGAAGTAACGTTTGTCGATTGTTATCAGACAGCGGATACAATGTTGTTAACATTGATAAAAGCAAACGCACATTAGAAGGTGTAACCCAATACCCGTTTGAGGTTGATAACAAACAAGTTAACGGTATATTAAAGTTACTTAAACCTGATGTAGTTATTCATATAGCGGCAAATAACAGTGTACCAGCTAGTATGAAGGACCCGGCGACCACGTACACACAAAATGTCTATCAAACAATCAACTTGCTTAATAACTGCGCTGACGCTGGTGTAAAGAACTTTATATTTGCATCAAGTAGTAGTGTATACGGTACAAGCCAACAAGACAATGGTATGTTCAAAGAAGACGATAGCCTAAGTCCAATCAATCCATATGGCAGATCAAAAATGATCTGTGAGCAAATTATCCAAGACTATGCAACGGCAAACGATTTTAACTTTGTTAACTTGAGACTGTTTAATGTTGCAGGCAGTGCTAATGGCCGATACGGTTATCAAAAAGATCCGCTTGTTCATGTTCTTCCCATACTTACACGAAAAGCTATGGAGAACGAAGGGTTTGAGATTAACGGCGACGACTACGACACTGTAGACGGAACAAACATTCGTGACTATACCCACGTGAGTGACGTTGCAAGAGCGTTCCAATCCGCTGTTAACTACTTGAGTGACGGTGGCGATTCAACTACATTAAACATTGGTAGTAGCAATCCTGTCAGCACAAAACAACTTGTTGATCTGGTTGCAAAAGAACTAGACACAGAGATTGATACATCTATTACGCCTAGGCGACCGGGTGATATGGTAGGTACTTTTGCAGATAATAGCAAAGCCGCTAAAGTATTAGGATGGAGTCCTGCTATGTCTATTGAAGATATTATCAGAGATGAGATCAAATGGCAATCTGCAAAATCTAAAAGGAAAACGTGATGAAGAAATTTTATACATGGGATGATTTAGAATCATACCTTGCTGATTTGGTGCGTATGATTTCCTTGGACTCGTTTAATCCAGGTGTAGTAATTGGGCCTGGTAGAGGAGGATATATACCCGGTGTAATGCTCAGTCACTATTTAAACGTTCCGTTCGAAGGATTCAACTGGCAAACAAGGGATGGTGATTTCGAAGATGCTGAACAACTACAAAGTATTTTAAGCAATCATAGTAACACAGATATTCTTGTTATCGATGATATCAACGACACTGGTAGCACTCTGTCTGGTATATCTGAAGCTATTAATAAAAATAATAGCTTGTATTCTGACATCAGATATGCTACAATATTTAACAAGCAATCAAGTTCGTTCGATGGTGTAGACTATTATGCAGAAGAAATTGAACTTGAGGATAACAATTGGATCGTTTTTCCTTATGAGGAATGGTGGAAGTAATGGAACGTATTGCAAAAATAAGAAAAGTTAAATATATCAGCGATGGTACTAAAGGCCCTGACATGACTTATGTCGTCGACTTGTTCGAGGATGGTGTTATGAAAGAGACACGTACATTGCTCAATAAAAGCATCCACTATGCTGAGGATGTAGTAGAAAATTGGGAAAATGGTATTATCAAACTTGACAGTTGATAAATATAAATGCTACACAAAGGTAGCAACACAATTCAAAAATTTAAATCCGCGTTAGGAAGGAGAATCGAATGGCTTATAATAAGACTAAAACTGACCCAGATCTGGGTCGCAGAGTACACGAACATCTAGTAAAGATGGGTGTTGAAACACCAGTTGATAACAACGGGTTTTCTCGTACAGATAAAATTGATCTAATCGAAGAACACTTTAAAAACATCATGAACGTCATGGGGCTAGACCTTTCAGATGACAGTCTTATGGACACACCTAAGCGTGTGGCAAAGATGTATGTTAACGAAATCTTTTGGGGACTTGACTACGAAGCATTCCCAAAGTGTACAGCAGTAGACAATAAAATGAAGTACGACGAAATGGTTATTGAGCGTAACATTAATGTTCAATCAAACTGCGAGCATCACTTTGTTGTAATTGATGGTGTTGCTACAGTGGGCTACATCCCAAATGAAAGAGTGCTAGGACTTAGTAAACTTAACAGAGTTGTTGAATATTTTGCTAAACGTCCACAAATCCAAGAAAGATTAACTGAACAAGTTTATCATGCATTGTCGTATATATTAGATACGCCCAATATTGGAGTTATTGTTGATGCACAACATTATTGCGTTAAGAGTCGAGGTGTCGAGGACACAGGCTCCTCAACAATCACTAGCAAGCTAGGAGGTTGCTTTAAGAACGAACCAGACGTTCGTGCTGAATTCATGAACATTGTAAACTCATCTAAATAAGGCACTAACAATGATCGAGAAAAGACAGAACACATTCGTTGTAACAAACGGGCTTGTCCCAGTCGATGGCATTTGTGATAAGATTGCAAGTGGGGCAACATTTGAAAAATTGTATGAACTTTATCCATCGATGGACAGGCAAGACATTGTGGATGCTATTAGTTTTTATGCAGAAAATACCACGTTACCTGGAGCACCAGACGATCAGTTACTTGACTTGATAAATGTGGGTAAAGATGAATTTGATGTTGTAATAGAAATTACTAGGCTGCATCAAGTTCCGTATATGAAACTACTAGCAGCTTCGCTTCAGTACTATCCGCACAAACAATCCTTTACAACACTAGTAAACCTAGCATTGAGAGTTTGTTGTCTAAGAATAATCGACTTACATGAACGGGGAGAGCATAGTCTAACTGATATAGAAACATTAGTTAACAGTGCTCTAATAAGAAATATACCCAATGTGTTAGTTGATATTGAGCGCACACGCCAAGACTTAGACTACGATGAATACTTAGAAACAAAAGAACGGATGGGTATGTAGTGCCCATTCCGGGTGAGAGCGGTAATGCTGTAGACTATATTTATTCTGCAGATAACCTAATATACAGTGATTGGAAGAAAACCTTTGTACTTTTTCCAAGAAGGTCTACTTTTAATAAGTCGTTAATTTGGTTTAGAGTAGGTTACACTAGAACTAGGAAAATGAAAATAGACCCGCCGCAATTCCCCAGACACCACTTGAACAGAACAGAATGGGCTACACCAGATGAGATGGTGTATCTCAAGTTAAAGGGCATAGACATATGAACTTAAAGTACAGCGAAACATTTTATTCAGCACAAGGAGAAGGGCAGTATGTAGGCATACCTAGCCTGTGGATGAGATTCTTTTTGTGTAATTTACAATGCAATGGCTTTGGTCAAACAGATCCTACTGACCCTAGCACATACGACTTACCATATGAGAAAATTGATATCACGCACATCGATAATGTGTTTGATCTTCCTGTGTTTGACAAAGGATGTGATAGTTCGTATACGTGGAGTAAGAAGTTTAAGCATCTCATTACCGATCGTAGTGTAAAGGATGCAGTAGACGAGCTTACAGCCCTTCTGCCGCACGGTAGCTTTATTCATCCTGCAACATTACAAGAAACGCACATGGTGTTTACAGGTGGCGAGCCTATGTTAAAGAACACACAGCCAGGTATGATTGGTGTGTTAGACGAGTTTGCTAAAAGAGATAATATGCCCAACTTTGTTACTGTAGAAACAAATGGTACTAGACCTATCACTGACGAGTTTGCTGATTATATTAATCGTTGTTATACTAGATGTGAAGGCAAAGAATGGTATTGGAGTATCAGTCCTAAACTGTGGAGCACTGCTGGTGAGAAATCTAAAAAGGCTATTCAGCCTGAAGTGGTAGGTAAGTATGCCGAAGTCTCTAGTCGTGGTCAACTAAAATTTGTAGTAAATGGCACTGATGAAAGTTGGAGAGAAGTAGAAGAAAATACCAAACTATTCAGAGAAGCAGGATGTAACTTCCCAGTATGGATTATGGGTGTCGGCGGTACATTCGAAGGCTTGGTACAAACAGAAGCAAGTATAGCCGATGAAGCAATACAACGTGGATACAATTACACAAGCCGAGTACACGTACACATATATGGCAACGCAATAGGAAAATAATATGAAACATAAAAAACTAATACCGTTTAAATTACTACCGGCGAGCTGGGGACTATCAGGAAAGACACGACAAACAGCTGAAGCAGAGTACTACTATGACGGTAAGGACTTAGAACTCAGACTGGCAGAGATAAATGCAGAAGATGATGTTAGTGCTAAATTAGCAAAACTCGAGATTGAATTAAAGCATGAGGATATCACACAAAGCGAGTATCATAAAACATCTGCTAATTTAAAACACGAGCCTTGGGTTGACGTTAAAAACGTTGACGTGAATCCAGAAGATCCTAAACAAGGATTCATGGAACTAGACTGGAACGACGAATTTGTTAAAATGTTAATGGACACAGGATACAAGGGTAAAAGCGACGAAGACATTGTTAATCTGTGGTTTAACGATGTATGCAGGACTGTGTTATTACAAGAACAAGCTGACATGGACTTTGGTTTGGAAGGTGGATATGGTAAGAATGGTGACGTAATCCGTTATAGGAACAAAGACGATGACTCAGACGACAGCTGAAACCAAGCTAGCCAAGTACGTCAAAGAGATACTTTCTCCTAGCATCAAAACATTTGTGGATGATTTAACTGACGATGAACTACTACAATTGCTAAAACAATTTTCTACCATGAATATTGATCTCATAAAAGACTTGACTATTGCCGCAAAAGAGCGTAAAATAGTCACTAAGCAATGGACAGAAGATAGTCCGTTCGATGATATCATTAATGAAATATAGGATATTTGTATGAATTACTTGTTAGTTGACGGCTTAAACATGTTTATGCGAGCAAAGCATGTAGGTGGGCGTGGTCAGGACATTGATACTAAAATTGGCATGGCTATGCATATCATGTTTAACAGTTTAAACAAGTGTTGGAGAGAGTTCGATGGTGATCATATCGTACTATGTTTAGAAGGCCGTAGCTGGCGTAAGGACTTTTTTACACCTTACAAAGCAAACCGTAAAGTAGTTGCAGACAAGCGTAGTGTCCGCGAGCAGGAAGACGATGAAATGTACTTTGAAGCATACGACGATATGGTACAGTTCTTTAAGGACAGGACTAATTGCTCCGTGCTACACTGTCCTACAGCAGAAGCAGATGATTTGATAGCATCTTGGATCCAACAGAAGCCAGACGATAATCATTACATTATTAGTACTGACAGCGACTTTTATCAGCTCATTGCTCCCAATGTAACGCAGTATAACGGCACTACTGATCAAGTTGTTAGTCTTGAAGGGTTTAAAGATCTCAAAACAGGTAAGATAGTTAAAGACAAGAAGACAGGAGAAGACAAGGTATTAGGCGATCCTGAGTATATTCTGTTTGAGAAGTGTGTGCGTGGTGATGCGACTGACAACGTGTTCAGTGCGTACCCTGGTGCTAGGAAGAAAGGCAGTAAGAATAAGATTGGTATTGCAGAGGCATTTGCAGATAGAAAGAATGCTGGGTTTGACTACAATAACTTTATGTTACAACGTTGGGTAGACCACGAAGATGTAGAACATCGTGTTAAGGATGACTTCGAACGTAATCGTATATTGATTGACCTCACGTTGCAACCAGAAGAAGTAAAGACACGATGCAAACTTGCTATAGAAGAACAATCAGCAAAGGATGCTGTAGGTACTATCGGACTGCACTTTATGAAGTTCTGCGGTAAGTGGAACTTGCAGCGAATGGGCGAGAGCGCATCACAGTATTCGGAGATGTTGGGTGGGCGAGTTAGACAGTAACATTGATGAGATGTTTGAGAAGTTGAAAAATCCAAACTATCAACGAAGATACGGAACTCAGGGAAAGGTTCCTTACATTTACGAATCACCAGACGGTGGTAAAACTGTTTATGCCAGACAATTTGGTACAAGCGAACCTAGAATTTTAGTGAAAGGAGAAAGTCGAAATGATTAAATTTAAAGATCAAGTACAGTTGCAAAAGATCAGCGAGGATGCTTGGATTGTAAACGACGATGAGCGGCACGTGGGAATCCTGCATAGAACTGTGCAAGACAAGTATACTTATTTGGACAAAACAGAAACTATACTGTTTGATAACAGCGAAGACGTTAAAGATTTCTTTAACAATAGTTTTGTTTTTGATGATGAAACCACTATTGATATTACGCAACCTAGTACATTTTATATCAAGGGGTATGCAGTAGACTATCCCAATCCTGTTCCTGTAGACAAAGAGTCTGAGTACTATATGGCAGACATTCCGTTGTTTGCAAAAACAGAATCTAGCACAGTGTTTTATGCTGCTGGTTGGTACTGCATTAACTTTGAAAAAGGTTGGAAGAGCGGTAACTGTCCTAAAGTTAGCACGTTATTACAATACGGCTACGAAGGTCCATTTAAATCTAAAATAGAAGTAAAGCAACGGCTAAAGCAATTGAATAAGCAGAAGAGAACAATGCTCGAGATCCAAGATGTCTGAGATGTCTGCCGTAGAAAAACTACAAGTACATATTGAAAAGCTCATTGATGCTGGTGTTCCTACAGTAGAGTTGAGCACAACATTTTTAAATGAAGTGCTCAAAGAAGTCGCTACTATAAAGTCAACAGACCCTAAAGAAGATAGTGAGGTAGTTTTTAGCGGCGGAAACTTCACTAGTGAATAAGCCTAAAATAAATAGATACTGTAGTAAATGTAATAGAGACACTTTTCAAGTTGGCTGGTTCTGGCACGAGATACTAGGCACCTTATGCATAAACTGCGGTATCAAAGAAAGAGGAAAAATAAATGAAAGTAACAATATATAGCAAGCCACAGTGCCCTTACTGTGACGCAGCAGAGTACGCAGCACAGTCTTGTGACCTCGATTATACGGTCAAGAAACTAGATGTGGACTATAATAGAGACGAACTTCTAGAGCAATTCCCTAACGCAAAAACATTCCCCCAGATTGTTGTAGACGGAGAAAGCATTGGAGGGTATACACAGTTCATGGCAATTCTAAAAGAAAAAGATATTGTTTGATTTATTAAAACTTGCTTTAACTGTTTTTTAGATAAATAAGTGTATAGGAGACTATACACTCATGAGTAGACCAAAGCCCACGATACTGTTAGAAGCAGTTTATAAAGATACATACAGAGCAGAGCAAATTCTTGCAGCTGATGCTATCTACAGCGTCTTTTACCAAGGTAATCCAATTAATTTACGCACACTCAACAAATTAGTATCTTACCCTGGACCTAAATATAAAAAGGTGTCCTTTAGCAATAGTGGCCATGCATTTAATCTTGCAGAAAAGCTAAACAAAACTTTTAATACAAAAGAGTTTACTGTAGTAAGATTAACTGAAGGCGTTGAGATTATAGAAAATAAGATCAATGGCGACATTGCAGAATAGTATACAATATCAAATTTGTAGCGCAATAAAACAAGACACCCAAGCATTGGCCCCTCTCACAGTCAAAGAGGTCTGCTATATGATGTTTAAAAATCTACAACATACTGACACAACTGTGTCAGGTCTGAGATTAACGTCAACAGGCTTCAAAGTACTATCAAAAAGATATGAGGCGTATAAATTTATGTTAGGAGATTCCGGTCTACAAAAATCTCTATTAATCAAACTGCATGAAAAAATGCAGTGGCCTTACTACCTAGATAAGAAATTTCTATATCTATTCAATGGGGACGATGCTATGTGGCTTAAACTGTCTGACTCCAGTGTAGAAAAATTTGCTAAAGATCTAGATTAACATGTCCTCACCAAACTTTAATCATATACCACCAATTGGCCCACAAACAAGGCTACCGAGGTTAATGGACTACCACGATGGGATTGAAGGTGGTAACGGCATTGTAAAAAAACTACCTAATGGCTTCCATCAAGTACAATATGTTCCGTCGGATCACCCAAAATACTGGAGTAGAGAAAGTAACCAACACTTATTAAAAATAAGATCAAACCAGCATTCCCATAGGCCATACAACGATCCAGACGAGATGTTGTACACCACAAACAACAGAAACTTTAGAACACCTGACAACTTTGAAAAAAGCATGCCCGGGCTAATGAGCCTAGGGTGCAGTCATACATTTGGTGTAGGAGTTAGAGACCATGAAGCCTGGCCGCAACGTGTAGCGAATGCTTTAAACCTGCCTAATTGGAATTTAGGCTCTGGTGGGCAAGGCGTGGATTATTGCATATGGGTTGCTAGAGCGTTTTTCGATAAAGGGTACATACCTAAGGCAGTAGCAGTATGGTGGCCCGATTTATATAGAACATTAATAGTATCAGACAATGCTAGTCGAGTCGAGGAAGATATTATGTCCACAATTATCGATGGTATTCCAGGGAACAAACTGTCGAAAGATGTTTTTCCGATTTCGCCTGCTGACCCCAGAGACGATCTGCCGCTAGACGTTAAACTGGTAGCTAAAGGTCACTTTGCGAAAAGTGAAATGCATATAGTAACAGAGTTTTTAATTAAGCGAGAATACCTAATTTTATTATGCCGGGCGCACAATGTACCGATAGTAGAGTATGTCAATGATCGAATGGCTGGGTTCGATGATGAGTCACTGGTTCAACAAATAGACGAGAAGTCTAGTTATAAGATACCCCAAGCTATATTAGCCAATGATACTGAAAATCCCAATGATGCCTACAAATATTATCAAAGGAAAGGATTGATTGTTGAAAGAGAATGGTGTCCCGACATATTCAACGAAGTTGGTAGAGACGCTAGTCATAGTAGTGGCACCTTTATGAAAGAACTTGCTGACCGTTTCGAAATCAGTTTTAAAGAGAATTACACAGACTTTGCGTAAATAAAACTATTAGATAATAGGAGTTTGTCGTGAGCGACACATTGGTATTGAATGCAGACGGTAAACCTTACTCAGTGCTTCCACTTAGCGCAATTAGTTGGCAAGAGTCTGTTAAGTATATGGTGCTCGACAAAGTACATGTACTAGAATGGTATGACGAATGGATGGTCAGCAGTCCCACGTGGGAAACTAAAGTTCCTGCCGTGATAATGATAAAGACATACGTAAGGAAAAACACCAAAGTTAGATTTTCCAAGTACAATGTATTTCTACGAGACAGTTTTAAATGCCAGTATTGTGATATAGATCTATCCTACAGCACTGCTACCATAGACCATGTACTTCCGGTAAGTAAAGGCGGAGACACTTCCTTTGAAAATGTAGTTACAGCATGTCAGCCGTGTAACAGTGATAAGGGAAATGACCTGACTCCTTTGCCGTCAAGGAAACCTGTCCCACCAAGTTACTATGATCTAGTAAAGAACAAGACCGCTATGTCTGTGCATATCAAGCATCCCAGCTGGGAAAAATTCATATTTTAACCAGTATTTTAGTGCAAATATCTGCATTATTTTTAAAATTTCAATAAAATCAAGCACTTACAACACATCATAAATTTGACTTATCTAGTGTCTTTTGCTATTATAAACACTGTAATAAGGTTACCTAGAACCTAAAGCTAGGGCACAGTAGAGGGCAAACGACTAGCACACAGAAGGCTAGCAACCAACACTGTTTTGTGTAGCAAGTATTGCACTTACAAAATGCATGCTAGTATACACACATAACTAAAAACGCAATCCACAAACCTAAAACATTAATTTTAAACAATCCGCCTCAGAAATAGGCCAGGAGAAAATATATGAAATTTATCAACACAGTAGAAGCAGAAACAGCTCAACAAAAATACTTTGCAGCACTTAATGCAGAGACCACTAACGCTGCAAACAAAACGCACTTTAGTGCAGAATTGCAACTAAGACTAGAACGTGCAGAGCAAGTATTAAGCATGTTGCACTTTGATAGCGAAACCAAACTTAATTACCGTAAAACGCTTGCAAGTATCAAAGTGTTTAACCGTAACATCCAGGACGTAGCCAAATACACTGACTATGTGGATTATCTGGAAAGTCAGGGATGGCAGCGCAAAGCCAGCAAGCAGGGCATTATTTACAGTATCAAAAAATCAGCGATTGCAGCATAAGGAGCATAACATGAGTAATGTAATTGATTTCACCGCACGTAAAGCACAACGTGATCAAGCATACTATGAGAGCGATGCTGCATTTGACAACATGATAAGCAACCTAGACGATTTGCTGGATGAAATGGAACAGGATTACCACAATGAACGAGAACGATTCCTCAAAAGCCACACTGAAGCTGCTTTAAAGATGGGACGTTCTGAATTTGAAGCAAGGTTATATGCTAACCGACAGCTGGCAGAAAGGGATGCCCGTAACGAGCTGGCAAACAAGATCTGTGATTTTTAACCTACTGCCCCTTCGGGGGCTTTTTTTTGACTGATTGTAGCAAAGTGTGTAAGTGCTTGTTTTTATTAGAATTTTTTCTTCATTAAAAACAAGCACTTACAATTCTTACCATTTTTTCTGGCAAAAAGGTTGACTTTTGCCCAAAAACCAGTATAATAGTATACATAGTTAGGGCAAAGGGCAGAGCATATGGCATATTACACATACACCAAAGATCCAATCGGTTGCTTCGTTGAGAAGGACACAGGCAATTACTTCGAGTACAGTGTCAACGACGAGACTTACGAAGGTGCTCCTGTTGGATTTGCCCTTAACTACCCACATAAAGTATGGGTTGGCGGCGAAGGTATTGCTGGCATGAGCGGATGGCGATTTGCCAATGTGAAGAAGACCGTGGCTTATATCATTGTAGATGAGGACGAAGGCGGTCCTATCTTAGAGCGTTGGTTCTTAAAAAAGAACGATTCATACGCCTAAAAAGGTTGACTTCTGCCAGTATTTCTGGTATAATATATGCATAGTTTAAAAAAGAGAGTAGAAAAAGATGGGTTCATATTTAATCGTTAACACTGAAAACAACTCAATTTACCGTGAGCCTTCACGCAGAAGTTGGGAATCAAATCGTTATGCTTCTGAAGGTGCTGCCAAAGCTGGTATCACTCGCACTGTGAAGTACTACCAAAAAGCACTGGACGAAGTTGCTGAAGTTGAAGCACAAGGTAAGCCGGACTACACTGCTCGCAACTACAACGCCGCTCGTGACGCAAAGAAGAGTAACCTCACTGATCGTGCTCGGTATCGTGTAATGCACTCAGAAGAGTATGCTCTCATCGAACCCATGATCACCACAACAGGCATATGCCCTGGCAGTGGCAAAGAGATCACTCACACCGCTTCAATCAACGAGCCTTACTACATGAGCCCACTTAGTGAGTCATATTGGTCGGCATAAAAAGGTTGACTTTAGCCACTTTTTCCGGTATAATATATACATATTAAACAATAAAGAGCAGAAAATATGTCAACAGATCTACGCAACGTCCCCACAACAGATATCAGTCAAACACGTTTTTTTGGTGGGGGCGACCGCGGTACTTGTATTCAAATCACTCAGCGTAAAGTCGAAGCAGTTGACTTCACTGGGGAAATGTTTAACAAGGTTCAGCTCACTCGTGACGAGGCTCGTGTAGTGGCCACAGAGCTGATGCTGTTTGCAGAAGGTCGCGAAGTTATAAATTTTGAAAATGGAGGATGCTAGTAATGAAAATTCTTAATGTTGACCAAGGTCGCCAGAACATGTCTTCGCTACAAGGGTATATTGATGTAGACTTTGACACCCTAGTTGAAGTTTTTGGTGCTCCTCATCACGATACTCCCAGTGGTGATGAAAAAGTAAGCACTGAGTGGGAACTTTGTTTTGAAGTTGAGGACTTCGGCGAAGTAGAAACTGTGTTTGCTACAGTCTACGACTGGAAAGATTATGATGGTGGCATGCGCAGTCGAAGTGGTGCTGACTACAATTGGCATATTGGAGGCTTTAAGTCTCAGGCAGTTGAGGCCGTTCATGCTGCTATTGCCGCTCACACTGGAGCGTAGGCGATGAGCAACCACTACAACGAAACTTTGCTCGAAGACAAGTTTGAGCAAGCGATTGCACTGGGTATGTCAGATGATCAAGCAGAAGAGTTTGCTTGGTCATTTTTCAATGACGATCCTGCAGGACACATTGATCCTAATGAAGAACTGCAACCAGGCGAATGTATATGTGGTGCGTTTCATTGTAAGGAAGAATATAAGCATTGGACATCAGGGTGGTGATTGATACTATGAACAACTTAATTTCTAACGCATTAAAAACACCTGACGGTACAATTATTCGTAGCCGACATGTGCACGACTATGTTACTCACGTGGATGCAAATGGCAAAGAGTATATGATAGACGGCGGTCTTCAATACATTCGTTGTAGTGCTAATGGTGACGAAGAATACATAACTGTCACACTAGATGATCCGCATGATCTAGTACGTGAGGAATGTGTTTGGGGTACGTATGGTATTAAAGGTGATCAACCTTTAACTTACAAAAGATTGTGCGATATGGATACCGATCATATTCAGGCAGTATTGGAAAATGTATCAAGTATCAACGAAGCAATCAAAACTGCTATGCAGAACGAGTTGGAGTATCGCAATGAACGGGTTTAGAAAGATGCAGGAGCGCCTGCGTGAAGAAGGTTGGTTTGTGGGCTGGAACATGCCTTGTTGCCAAAGTTGTGCATGGAACGAATTACCTGACGAGTTTGAAGACGGCACTGAAATTAATTTAGATAAGGTGTTGTTTAACCACAGCCAGGATTGTGAGGCAGAGTTAGAAGAAGAAACTTGCATGGGTTGCCATGGCGAAATGGGCGAAGAAGACGAAGCCGGTGAGTGGTTCGAATGCGAACGGTGCGATGGTGAAGGTTACTACATGGAAGGTTACGATGGTGACGAACGTGACTTGGACCACAGTGTGGGTGGGTTTACTTGCCTTACTCCTGAAGCACAGCACGACAGCACATTCTGCTTTAATGGTGACAAGACAGGTGTAAAGAATTTAAAAGCAATTCTTCCTATTATTGAGGAATGTGGTTGCACTATCGATTGGAACGGTAAGGGCGATACTCGTCCTACTATCAGCTGGAGCAACATTTAATGAATCCGTGGAATATCATACAGGCACTAGAGGCAGACAATAGCATTCTAGCAAAGCAAGTAATACTCAAAGACAACATCGACAATGCTGAGTTTATCGAAGGTGCTACTATGTGCATCGATCCGCTTGTAACGTTTGGTGTAAAACAAGTGCCTACCACAGACACTATAGGTCCTGGGGTTAGTTGGGACGACTTCAAATCGTTAGCTGATGAGTTAGTTAAAAGAGAGCTCACAGGATATGCCGCAAGAGATGCTATTCAAACAATGGCAGACAACAGCACAATCGAACAATGGAACGATTGGTATCGTAGAATTCTTATCAAAGACCTACGCTGTGGTACTGGTGCTAAACTGTTTAACAAAGTACAAAAGGACACTATTCCATTGTTCGGTTGTATGTTAGCGCACGATGGAGCTAAACATGAAAAGAAGATTGCAGGAAAATGCTTCGTTGAATACAAGTATGATGGTGTGCGTGTTATTGCTATTGTGCAAAATGGCTGCGCAACACTATATAGCCGCAACGGGAAACTACTTTCCAACTTCCCACATATTGAAGAGGCCCTTAGCAAGACAGAGTTCAATGGTATTGTTTTCGACGGAGAAGTAATGAGCGAGAACTTCCAGGCCCTTATGAAACAGGTGCATAGGAAGGAAGGTGCTCAAACACAAGATGCATACTTAGCACTGTTTGACTTTATCAGTATTGACGAATTCCATGCAGGCGTAAGCAAAGAGAATGCAGGTATTCGTAGGCACAGACTAGAAGCATTAACAGAGTTGCTCGACGATACAATCCGTGTAGTGGATGCCACTCTTGTAGACTTAGACACAGACAACGGACGTACACAATTTGCTGATATGAATAAACGTGCGTTAGACGAAGGTTACGAGGGTCTTATGGTAAAGCCTGTGGATGCTTTGTACCATTGCAAGCGAAGTCATGCATGGTTGAAGATCAAGCCCTTCATTGAGGTAACACTCGAAGTAGTGGGTGTAGAAGAAGGTACTGGTAAGAATGCTGACATGTTAGGTGCGTTGGTTGTTGAAGGTGAAGACGACGGAAAGTTCTTTCACCTTAACGTGGGCAGTGGGCTTACCGATGACATGCGTAAAGATGTATGGGCTGTGAAAGATTCTGCTATCGGACAATTAGTTGAAATACGAGCTGATGCTGTTACAATCAGTCAAGACAACTCAGCATACAGTTTAAGATTCCCACGTTTTAAAACATTTAGAGGCTTTGTGCCAGGAGAAAAACTATGATAGGTTACTATAAGCCAGTTGAGATTCTTTGCGAAGATAATGGAAGAGTCGTGGAAGGTGAGGTTAAGGCTTATGCTTCAGGTCAGTACATGACTGTGGACATGGGAGGCATGGACCTCAACATGCAATGGGATAGCAAACTGCAAGAGTTTAGAGCTAGTAGAGTAGGCTTGGACTTTGTTGCACAGCCTCCCACATCATACTAAGATCAGGGTTGATGCTATGAAAAACGAGTGGGACGACACTGAAGATAAGAAGAAGGAACGTGAACGCAAAGAACGTATCCAACACCCCCACATGATTAAAAGCAGAAGTCATTGGGACAATGAACAGGCATACTGGGACTTACTTAAAGATTCTGAGGGAGATTCAAATGAAAATTAAAGTTGAGTTAGAGCTAAGTCCCGATGAAGCACAGGACTTGTTTATACCCTCAGATAAACAAAAAGAGTTTGCTTCTACACTCTATACTGCTTACATTGATGCGCTCACAAAAGCAGCCGGGACAGCATTTGAGCAAACAGTGGGCAAAGTGTTACCCAAGCGAAATCGGTCCTAGTTTTTCCGATTGGTAACCCCTGGACATTATCCAAAACAAGATAAATACATGTTATATAACTAACCCTAATAGGAACTTAATAACATGGCAGACATATTCAACTTTGCACAAAAAGGTTTAGGAAAGCTAGTTGGCTTTGGTAAGAAAGGCCCCAGACTAGAAGCCGAACACCAAGACGGTAATTTCCGTGTTGCTACATACAATGGATATACGGAAGTGCAAGTTCATGGTGCTAATGCAACCGTGGCTGACTCCTTAATCACTAAAGCCCAATTGGACTATACATACGGCGAAGGTGTTTTAAACATTGTGACTACTGAAGTATCATATACCGATGGTAACGTAGCATTATTTGAGGCGCCAGCTAACAGTATGATCTATTCCATTACAGTAGACATACCAAGCTCGTGGGTCAATGCAACAAACAGCACCAGCATAAGTATCGGAGACGGATCCGGGAGTGCGAACTCCAATCCAGATATCGGTGCCAATGTAAGTTTAAGTGACTGGACTAACTCCAGTGCTGCCACAGGAAACATCAGTTACTATGGTAGTTACGGTATAACAGAACCAACTACAGGCAAGTTTGTAGTAGGACATGCTAACATAGCCGCTGATTACTTTGGTAACGCAAACGTATACGGTACAATGTTCGATGTCTCTGCAGGAGACATATATGATATTTCAGTAGATATAGATGAGGTTGGCACTGCCAGCACTCATACTGGGCAAGTGGATCCAATACTTCAAATAGTACAACTAAGTGTGCATCCGCAAAACGGTTTAACTCCGACATCAATCAGTTATCCGAACACAGGGTCATATTCAACAAACACTACTATTGCTTCAGGCGCGAGTAAATTAGCACTTGTAATGAGAGTAGGACCGCACGGTACAACAGAATTTTCAAATCTTTCAGTACAAAAACGAAGTAGTAGTTCCGCTTCCACAGACAATCTGTTTGGTGCAAGTGAAGCAGACCTAACTCAGTCGGACAAGTTTTCAAGTGAATACAGAAAGATATATGAAGAAGCATCGAATGTAACTGCGTATGTTAATGCTGATGGAGCAACTTCGGGTACTGCTACAATCACATGTACTGTACTGTTAGAGGCAGCTGCTTCTAAGACATATGTTTCTATGGGCGGTGGCATAACTGGAATAGGTGGCATTGGCACATACGTTGCACCAGATCCTGTTATTAGCGGCACAAGTAATAACACTATTGTATCGTCAAGTAACGGCACAGCAATTACGTCAAGCGGTAGCAGCTATGTAGAACTACAGAACTTACCTAGTTACTTAGACGGCAATCCTATGGTTACTGATATTAACAACGGTACAGTAAGCTGGAATATTCCTGCTACAACTGTATACATGGTCAGAAACGACGAGTGGAACGCAGTTAGCACAACAGGTTGGACATTGAAGGACGGGTCTGCAAACATATTAACTAACCAAACATCAGGTAATGTAGAGGTGTACCAAAAAGACTTTACACCAGGTATCTATAACTTTGATGATGACAGTGCTATATACTTCTTCGACTACAGCACAACATATGCTCCAACCACACAAGAGATTGACGAGACGACAGAAATCAATATCTTCTTTGACAGCAGTGGTAGCATGGACAGCACACTAAGTCCATTAGAAACAATGAGAGATGGTGTGTTGAGAACAGCACTAGAGCCGTTCTATGATAACGACAGCGCAGCATACAATGCAGCGGTAACTATTACATCAATAAGCACAGAAAGAGTGTTTGATCAATTAGCCACAATGGGCAGTGCAAATGCAACTAGAGTTATTAACTTGGTGTTTGCAGATGAGAACTCACCGTATGCGGCTGTTGGCAGTTACCCAGCAACGCCAAACGGTACGTTGTCTGGTGATATTTCAGCATTAAGAAGTGCAGTTTCAACATCAAACAGCGCAGAAGGTACTGACTATTATAGATCAATCTTGTTCCAGATTAACACTGGACCAAACTCCTTCTCAGGCTTTAAGCAAATGACTCAAGCTGTATACAATGGTACTGGTAGCTATTCAGGTACAGCAGGATTGAGTGATTTCAATGAAGCTCAAACATTCTTAATTAACGATGTACAGGCGGCAGGCAATGCAACATTTTATGCAAATCAAATCATTGCAGGCTTAAATTCACTAGGATATGACTTAGACGAACTTAGTTATTAATAGGTAATTAACAATGGAATACAACATATATCATTTTATAATTTTAAGTATGGTAATTGTTGGAGCTGGTTATACTAGTTTTAAAATAGGGGTCAGACATGGAGCATCATCCATGTTTGACTTCCTTTATAAGACCGGTGAACCTCTCTTAGACGAACCCAATTCAGTTACTGTCGTACTAAACAAATAACACCGATAAATACTGTACATGAAGTACAGAGTTTATTTTAGTGCAGACCCCATAGGCGAAACTGACCACACTGGCACAAACACTTTTGTGCAAGAAAGGATCAGCAACACTTATCTAGAATGGGAAATAATCAACAGCGCTGCAGGCAAAGCATTTGTGGAAAGCACACAAATGATTTTTGCTGTGGATGATTGCGACGAAAGTAACACTAGCCCAAAACGCTGGGTCAGCTGGAATCATTATCAGAATGTTTATAAAACTGACGATGCTGCATTAGAATATATACAGCAACTACACAGTGATATGGACTGGTGTGTTGAACACAATTATATTGACTTCGATGACAGTTACAAAGTGAATTATGAACTATCTGCAGAGGAGTTTCTTAATCGACTGAACAGAATACACTTTGCATTTGAGAGTGTGCTAGAAGACAACCATGTCCAACTCACCGCAGAGCCTCAACTGTTCATAGTGTTAGAAAGATTGAACAAGTTGGTGCACGAACTAGAAAAGACTGTGGACAGTAAGCGATGGATGGCTGACTGCTTCACAGTGATACGTCACAGCAGTGATCATGTAAGGCATCTATTCCCTGAATGCACTGACGAAATATATAAATGTTTCTCACAGAACACGCTGAATGGGGACTTGTTCAGTGACTACTTTACTGTTGGCAAAGACATGCAAGCAGCATACTCCACAAAAGATGCTGAGTTGATACGCAAACAGGAAGTAAAAAGCCAAACTGTGATAAGCGGCAGTACTGCATTTGCTTGCAGTGAAATGTTCTTTGGTAAGCCACACGACTTTGACGACATGTGGGACTACACCAGTAAACTAGACAGACCTGATCCACCTATAAGCACGTATGATTTATATAAAGGGTGGGCGAACAGCATAGGCGTTAGCAAGTACGGTTACGATATTAATGAGCCTCAACATAGACTGGGCAGAGCACCAGTAGGAAAACTACTAAACCACACATACCAAAGCCTAAAAGACTTCTTACAACAGTATCCTTTTTGTTCCAAAGTAGAACTTATCGATGAATAGAAACTTAATGTTACATCTGGGCCCTGCAAGAACAGGTACTACGTGGCTTTGGGATACTATTATTGATAATCAACTGTATAATAAAACTGTAAAAGTAAATCACAGTCAAGACTGGTTAGACTTTATATACAAAGTTAGGAACACAATACCCTCCAGCGACCAAGAAAAACAACTGCTCGATGCTATGTTGTTTACATTAAACATAGTGACAAAAGAAGATCCTCCTATGTATTTGGCTGGGCAACGAAGTCTGTTGTCTGCTACAGGCATGCGTGGTGGTGTACTAGACAAAGAAAAATATATCGAATTTGAACAACTTTATAGAAACAGGTTGGCTACCCAAAGCCAATTAGGCACGTGGCCCAAAATGGAACAGTGGATTAACACACTGCCGCCTGTGCAATCTAATATAGTACAGTCATTTGCAAGAATGGCTCCGGTGATGTCGGCCTTTCATCATGTATTGCCGCACACCACTTCTCACCTTTCTGAAGACAAGATACAGTCTCGCAACAACAGTATTTTTCATGCGCTCAAGAGTCCTACTCCTGAAGTAGATGGTGATTGGGAACAAAGAGAACTGTGGGAGTTGAGGTTAATGCCAAGTTGGCGAGGAGTATTGCGTGACTTAGGTGTGAGTTTCGATTTCAGTAACGACGACAGTGTTAAAACAATTGCAACAGGTGATGCTTATTTGTGCAGCACAAGATTTAATGTAGACACACAAAATGGGCAAGCCAGCATTGATGACTATTTAGAAAATTGGCTTCCGGCTGAACAACAGCAACTATTAGATCAAGTACATTGCTTATCCAGTCAATACGACAACGTAAAACTAGTAATCGGCATGCGAGATCCTGAAGCAAGATACACAAGCCAATTAGGTCTGGACAGCAGAGTATTCCACACAAAAATTATAAATCGTATCAAGCAAAGCAAAATCTTAAAAACAAAAGACTTAGAAAAACTTTTAAGAGATATAGAGTACGCTGAACTGAACGACATACGCATAACCAGTCTCATGAACGTGCATAGGAACAAAATAACTGATGCTCTCAGAGACGAAATTAGATACTATTACTTGTGGTGTATGACTCACGCAAGTTATTGCCACTTTGATCGATTACTAGATAAGGGTGCACTGCCATCCAACTGTGAGTTGGTAATATATGATACTGATCGACTACACGACAAACAGTATGTAAAAAGTGTTTTCTCCGAAATTATGCCCGATGATATGAACAGTTTAAATAATTTCGGTAAAAAATCATTAGCCAATGCTGATTGGCCTTTGTTACCTCATCAGCAGCCGCCACTTAATAGAAAACTACTAGCAGAAGTCACAAAAAGTTATAACAACATACGGAAATATGCACAGTGAATATAGGTGTATACGGCGACAGTTGGGCATGGGATTGGACAAGAGGACCTCGAAGCGCAAGCTCACCCAGTGAATTTTGTAAAGCACTGAACAGCCACGGACACACAGTTACCAATTACTGCCAGCCAGCAACCTGCTTGAATGTGAGTAAAACCATCATAACTCAGACCCACGAACAGCATGATTGTGTGGTTGTGTTCGCCACTTGTCCTTACAGAATCTTCTTAAACACTGAGATAGAATGCCTGGATGGTATATGGATAACATCATCTGACCCACACAGTTACCACGAACGACTACACAACAAGTTCAAAGATTACACTCCACAACAGCACACAGAATGGTGTGAGAAAATTCAATCGGAGTGGCAACAGGCATTACCACAAGGAAAAACCATAGTGTTAGGTGGTGCAGGACCCATACGGCAACTGCTACACCCAGGCATAAACCATGTGAAAGCACATCTCTCCACTGAAAACGACTACACGTCAGGTTACCACAGCCAGTGTTACGGTTGGGCAAAATCCACAATTAACACACAGTGGAACCCACACAGTGTGGCTATGATAGCTGATCATTTACAGTCAATTGAGGATGGTTCAGTGGGAGATCAATACCATCTACTGTCAACTGAATTGGTTCAACTGGCTCACAGTGTTAACAGTTTGATAAATAATATTGTACTGGAAAAACCATAAGAACAAATGTTGCAAGTGTAGAAAGGATTCAGATGCAGACCGCTATTCAGCGTCTGCATTTTTTTATGGCATATAAATACAGTTATAATGAAAAAACAGTTGATACTGCATCTAGGCCCCACACGAACCAGCACCACCTATCTGTTCAATCTGTTGTTGCACAACAATCAGTTTGGTGTGAGCACTCAGATGAACATTCCTCGCAGTCAAATACAGCTATTACAGTGGGTACTCAGCAGAAAGTTACCACATAACCATCCACTAACTGGCAGCATTTACATGTTGGCCAACAACATCAAAGAAGATCCTTCAGTGAACAGACTGTATGCACATAGCACCACAGGGCATCCATTACACAGTCAAACAGAAAATCCCCACATTGACAGTGTGATACAGTTATGGTTAAACAGACTGAACAACCACACACTGGATATAAATCCTCAGCATTACAGTGTGACACACAACTGTCAACAACACATACCCTGGCTGAGCACAGAGTTGAACTACCCTCACAGTGTTGAACCAAACACATTATTGTGGGGAGACTGTGATGACACATTAAGTGATTTACCCATAGTGGCGTTTGCACCCACACTCACAAACGGCGGAATGTTCACCAATGAACAGCAGTACACTGTGAAACATCACACCACAACTGCTCAACTGATTCACAGTGTGCCGCACAGACAGCACAAATTAATCACCTTTGTGAATGCACTCAGCAGAAACTTTCACAGTGTGCAGCTGTTAATAGGCTTGCGAAACCCCACAGAACGAATGCACAGTTGGATCAATCATCTCAGTGCTGTGTTGAAACCAAGTGAAGTTGAACAGCTGATTCAGTTAGTAAAGCAACACAGTTATACCAACACACACAGTCAACAGATGCGCAACTGGATTGATCATCAATTCAAACTGTACAGTGACTATCCCATACTGAGCACTCTGACACAACAAACTTTGCCCGATAATGTGCAGTTAACCACATACCATCATCACACACCAACTCAACAACTGTTCCCACATATAAGTACTGAACTGAACACAAGTGTGCCAACACTGAGCAGCAAACCCACTGAAAGAATACAGTTAAACAGTGCATGGTGTGAGCTTAATGATACTGCATACAACCAATTGAGCAACCAGGTGACCCCTTTATGAGCGAAGCGACCCGCGGCGCAAAACGCAAAAAATACCCACTACCCTCACAGTTAAGCTACGGTAATGTGAGCAGAGGCGTGACTGATCACAATGTGTTATTGTACATACGTAGATACAGACTGCTTGAACAATACAAAGGCAATAACATTAATATCACTGTGTGAACAGTTTTAGGTGGATATTATACACAGCACTACACACCACGCAGTACACAGTAACACAATGTGTATACAGCACAGAACCATACTGAGACATACCACAATACTGCTGCACTATGCACCGTGCAGGGTGTAGAAAAGTGTAGAATTGTGCAGAATTGTGTGGTTTTTCGGAGAATATTCGCCCAGTGTGGGTATTTTGTGGGTGTCTCACAGTGCAGAAAACTTAGCGTCTATACCGGAACAAATCAAATTTTGAAAAACTGTAGCAAAATCATGCAGTTACAGTGTGTGCATGGTATCTCCAACTATTTCGCTGCAGCGGAAACTTCTATAATGCCACATTGTGACTGTACAGTGTGTAACACCATGAAATATATGGCTTTTTTCTACCAGAAATAATGGTTGACTTCTGTCTAGATATCAGTATAATAGTATACATAGTTAAGCAAAAGGTTACTACTACATATGATCAAGTTGAACGCAGTGTTACACACAGATGGTAAGGGTTTGTATACTAGTGAGAAACGTGCTGTTCGTGTGACCAGCGTGGAGTTATCACATGTTGACACTAGTAGTGAATATGGTGAGCTGAGAGTATACTTTGATGAGGATACTTGGGATGTGGAAGCCAGCGGATTGATATACACAGATTCGGGGTTTGTGAAGGGTGTTAATAACCTACTGAGTGATCTTGGCATTGTGGGTGAAGCCAGTTACAGTGAGCAGGGCATGCAGGGTTATGACTATGTGAGCTTTGACGTGGACGGTGATGTGATAAACACCTTTGCTGCAGTCAGCTAAAAAGGTTGACTTGTGCCGCAAAATCCAGTATAATATACACATATTAAACAATCAAAGAGCAGAAAAATATGAGTTTACACAGTATCCAAAGTGCAATCCTAGCGGCGAACCTGGACAATGAGCAGCTCAGTTTGCTCACACAGTTCTGCATCAATCAGAAGACTGAGAACAGCAAGCGCAGCATCAGTGTTGGTGACACTGTATGGGTTGTGCAGAAGACCAAGCGTACACCTGGTGTGGTGCAGAAGGTGAACATCAAGAAGGCCATTGTGCGCATGAATGGTGGACAGCGGTACAATGTACCACTCAGCATGTTGGCAGCACAGTAAAAAAGGTTGACTTGTACCACAAAATCCGGTATAATGTAACACATACACTAGCGCAACAAGAGTAGAGCATATGAGCAAGTTGGTTATCCTCACACAGCATCGCGAAAACTACGGCGCCCACGACTGGGATGGCGAGGGTTCATGTCCTCAATATTGGAAGATGAAGGGCGGTGCCACCTACGTTGTGGAGAACCTCAGCCGCCGCAGCATTGATAAGATTGCTGTGGACGGCATCCCCACGCTGAGATGCCTCATCGAAAGCCGCTCGGAAATGTTCGAAGAGTACATCATTGACTGGATGATCCAGGATGATCATACTGATGTGTGTGAGGAATGGGATAGCCCATATGTGTTAACCTTCGACAGTGAATCGTTACTGTGGTGCGCCACTCGTGTTACACTTAACGGTGACATGGGCTACATGCGTTCTGAGATCCAAAGCCAAACTGAAACTTTCACAATGGGCCGCGATGGTGAGCGTAACAGTCACACCAACAGTTATGTCATGGTGACAGGCGAGACACTACAGTACAGTGAACTCAGTGACTACTTTACACAGTGTGATGTATAGATGGAACTGTTAACTGTAGCACTGTTACTGTTGTTTGCTTATGTGATAGTCAAGCTCACATTAAGCCTAGTCAGCTTACTGCCTGCTGTGGTGGGTATTGCATTACTGTTATGGATCATGTTATACTGGCCGCTGAGTTATGTGTTAGGTGTGCTGGTGCTGATCCTGTTAGTGCTGCGTTACTTCAAGTAGATGATCATATGCATATGCAAAGCCGTTACCACCAGTGACTTCACACACTGTAGTGAGAGGATAGCACTGTGTGGTACCCAGTGTGGTAAGTGTATACCATACATACACAGCGACCCCAAGTTGCGCACACTGTGGCAGTGCAGTCAACAGAAAAAACTGAAAAAATAAAAAAAAATAAAAATTCCAATAATTACCATGGGGTACCGGCTAAGTGCTTGAAATGATTGAAGTTTTTGGCTGTAGGTCATCGGTAGCCCCAAATTTTTCTGTCACTGTATACCTCCTCTAGTATACATATAGTTCCAGCCACCACCCTACCCCCATTTGAAAAATTTTTACGCACAATTTTTTTGTAGTTTGTATACACCTTTCACATAAGTAACTGTATGCACTTAACTCAATACAGTATTCCCTCACACCTGCAAGCAGAATGTCAGAGTATATTAGCATGGTGTGAACTGAACTCACCACATCTCAGGTTAAACATGTATCACACTGTGCATTACAACAGCACACTCACTGATGCATTTTGCAGTTATTATGCTGTTCAGTCTGATGTTAAGGTCACTGTGGAAACTGTTACTAGAACTGTGTTACCCACGCATAGGGACGTTTTCAATGATGTTGGCGATAGAATGCGTTTAAGCCACTGTGTGTTAAACTGTGAATCAAAGCCTATAACTGTGAGTGTGGATGGTGTAGAACTAGTGTTGCAGCCTCATCATTGGTTCTTATTGAACAGTCAAACTCGTCACGGTGCAGTGTGTGAACCTCCTCACAGACTGATATGTGTTGACACGTATAGGACATATCCTGACTACTGTGGTGCATTACAGTTGATATAAAATTTTTGCGTTTTGCGCCGCGGGTCGCTTCGCTCTGAAGTGGGCCCCCTCCTACCACTGATGCTGATAATGCTTTGCTGTGTCCTGCCAGCTCATTCCAGTGTGCACACACAACCAATTCACACCAGTATCGTTGTGATTCAACACACTGTGTGGGTGTTCACTGCTGAGTATAAAGCTGGTGTAGGGTTGCCACAGTATGGTGTGTTCTGTTATTGTTCTGGGATCTGTGTACTGCACTGTTATTTCTCTGTCGCTGGTGTTTAACCAATACTGACTGTGTTCACTGCTGCACTGTTTGTGACTGCTGTGTTGTGGTGCCAAACTGTACACACTCACTGTGAAGTTGCTTCTCAAACACAGTTTCTGCGGGGCTACTGCGGGCATGGCATACAACAAACTGCTGGGTATATCATAACTGGTACTGTGCCAGTTCATTGGGTGAACGCCAGTACTGGTGTGTCCTGTGCTGGGCAAGTTGGCTGTGACCATGCCCAACTGCTTCACAAAACGTTTGCTCAACACCAACGGAGTCATTGTTATAGTTCTTCGCCGTAATAGCGTTCAGCAATGTGCGTGTCGTTGACTGCTATGGTCCAGGGTTTCCATGCGCCGCCCATTGTGACTGCTGTGAGTCTGTGCCATGGTATGATGTTCTCACTGGTGGTGACTTCTGTGCGTTTGTGTATGGGCAGCGGATTCATAATTCCTGATTTGTTCAGTGGATCATACAGTGGGTTGCCGCTGAAGTGACGCAGTATCAAATTGGGGTAACTGGGCATGTAGCGCACATCAAACTCTCCGTGTTTGACCCAGTCACTGTTGTCTATCAGCCACTTGGCCACAAACAGTTCATCTCCTTTCAAACCCAAGTCCATTTTGTGTTGGATGTTGTGTTGGTACCACAGCCACAAGCTGCTCATTTTATCAGGACAGAATCTAATCACACTGGTGTTGTATATCCAGCTGAGGTAATCCCACTGTTCACCTTCTCGATTAACTCCGGGCAAGAAGTTTTCTCTGCGCATGCCGTCTTTGTGTGGAGCCCTGCGGCACAGCACATCATATTCAGGTGATTCGCTCCACAGGTTGTTGAACAGTTCGCCAGGCATCATGTCTAGGTCAATGTACATCACTGTGCCGTTAAGTCGGAGGTTGGGATTGTACATGTACATCTTGCTCCACCAACCAAGGTATTCATCACCCTCGGGCAGTGGTAGCACTTCAATGCTGGTGTCTATCTTTCGTATGTTGGCATTTGTGATGGCCAGAAATCTGTCGTATTCAGCACCCACGTGATCCAGCATGGCTTTCATTCTGTTTATGTGAGTATGATCATACGTGTCACTCTTGCCTGGTAACACCTTTGCTTTTGTTGAACGAACGTTGGTTGGGCCATGTGCTCCACCGTCATAGATTCGATTCTCTTGTCCTTCTGTGTTTGTTTGGCAAACAACAACTATGGTTTTCATTATTTGTATCCTATCTGCATAAAACGAGTATATGCTGGAGTTGTTATGCTGCCCACATATAAACACTGTGTTAATGGATATTTATGTTGCAGTTCTGCTACGTCTGCACAAATGTTGATATGGCCTTCATACTGTGGATTGTTATTTGACTGCATTATGATCAGTTGGCTGTTGTCAGCAGTGTCAAACCAATTACTGCTCATGTGTTCACAGCTGGTATTGATAATCCAATCTGGCTTCACATCAATAAGTTCTCCGCCTGTTTCAAACTGTAGATCATTTGTCTGTTGGTGATCAATGTCCAACACCACACCCTTATAACGCCAATTATCCTGTACCAACCTCTGATTAAACTGTTCACTGAGTTCAATGCTCTCTGCATCACAGTCTATGCCGTATATGCGTTGTGTGGCAAACTGACTGAGGTGCGGCACAGCACTGCCTATCCAACATCCCACTATGGCTATTACTTGTGCTGGTGGTAATTGCAATGCACTCAGTACGTTCACCATCCATGCTTTGCTGACCATTTGCCCCATTGTGAATGCATCCTTGGGATACAGTCTGCTGTTTATTCTGTCCACATAGCTGGGCGTGAGGCACATCAGTTCATCACACCAATCCGACACACTGTTCCAGTCTTCAAACTGTACATGTGAACTATTCGCTGCCACGGTTATACTTCTCCCATAGCCAATTGAAATCATTTATATTTGCTAACTGTGCACTGTTATTGGCATGCTGTTTGGCATGTGCTACACCTTGTTCTGCACCCAGTTTAGCATAATGTCTAAAGTCAGCATTTGGCACAGGGTGTAGCCATCCTTCTAATCTCTTCTTGCTTTCGTCATCAGTGTTCATTGACAGCTTCACACACTCACGGAATGCACTACGCCATGTGCTGTGTGCATCTGTGTTGAACTGTGTGACACAACTTACTTCTGGCATTGCTTTGAATCGACTGCTAAGTCCTGTGGTAAAGTCAAGCCCCCAGCTGGTAGCGTCTAATACCTGTTGTGTGTTAAACAGTTTAACACCACCATAACCGTATTCCATTCCTGTGATTGGATTCTCACTGGCCCACACATGTACTACTTCGTGATCATATGCATCAGGTATATAGCTGAAGTCGAAGTCATCTTTAATGTGTGCATCAGCATCAACAACCCAAAACATACTGCTGTTTACTTTGCTTGCAGCAGCTTTGTGTGCATTGAATATGCCTTCGATACCACGTACATGTATAACGTCACTACCAGTCTGTTGTTGTATGCGTTGTATGCGCTGTTCCACAAGGTCAATGTCTTCTTGGTAGCTCAACATCACAATACAATACTCTTTAAAACTGCAACCAGGCTGTTTCACGTACTGTAGCTTTCGGCCATCCATTCTGTTCATTTTGATACGATCAGTTGTCAGTTCTTTTAGTGCTAATGTAGGAGGATTGGGCCACTGTCTTATTCCTCCGTAACTGTGTGTGTTACCAGTACGTGGATTTAATCGTTGCCACACATGCGTTTTATCCACACTGTCTAGCTGTGCAGTGTGTGCATAGTCAAAGTCATCGATCACAGTGATATCGTCATCGAGTGTGAAGAATGGCTTGCCTTCTGCAAGCTCAGAAAACAGTTCTAATTGTTGTTTTAAACTCTTAGTACTCGCTGTGTTGATACTACTTTCTATATTAAAGCCGTACACGGGCAATACAGTGGGGCGTGTGGCGTGCCTATATACTACCTTTAGATCATCAAAACTGTTATTAACCATGTGTTTAACTGTTATATTCCCTGACGTTACTGTGCCAGTCGGTATCAGTCTCACACTGCGAGGCTCGTCTGTGCTGTCTAAGAACACGTGAACTACATGTTCTTCCCACTTGGTTGGTATATAATCAAAACTCCAATCGTCTACATACGTGACATTTGGATCAACGCACCAATACATTGTACTGTCGCATTGTTCTTCAAACTGTTTGATCTGTTCTATTACATCAGTACTAGTGTTTAGTTCTAGTATTGGGAATTGTTTTTGTGGTCCTGCTACGCTGTCCAAGATTAATTGGTCTGGTACACTGCTTGTGATCAATTGATCATCTGTTATACTGCTTGTATCGAACCACGTAGGCCACAGTCTAAGTCCGCCATGTCCTACAACAAGCCCTTCGCTATCAGTGCGTTTCCACACGTGAACAACATTTATATTATTCAAGTGAGGAATAATACTTTGATGCACAATCGTTTCGTCTAACTCGATATCAGGATCAACGGTCCATATAAAGTCTGCAGAGTTGTGCTTTTCCAACATACTGCGTAAGTTTTCAACATCCACAGTTTCAAATTTCTCTATAGGCCATACAGGATCGTGCGATGCTATAGTTGCTATTTTTTTCAATTTAGCAAAACTATTATCGTTAATCTGTAAATCAGAATCGTATTGGAGATCTGTTGGCATCAATCTCACTCCTGTTTGTCTACTTGTACTTGCATGTTTCCATACATGAACAACATCTGTATCAAACTGTGAAGGAGCATATGTAAAATCAAAGTCCTCGTTTACGTTTACAAATGCATCTACTACCCAAAACATTCTAGTTTCTGTTTGATCAGATAGACGCTGGTATGTTTCCTTTAAACCGTTTTTAATGTCTTGTGATGTTAAACGGTATACCGGATATAGTTTTTGTGAGCCAGCAGTACTGTCTAGAATAAACTGATCTGGTATACTACATGTGAGTACTTGCTCATCGGAAAGACTGCTTACATTATAATTTGTAGGCCATAGTCGTAATCCGCCATAGCCTTCTGTATCGTTATTTTTCCAAACATGTACATTGTTTCTGTTTGCGAAGTCAGGTATGTAACTGTCGTCGATTACAGATTGATCTAAATCAATGTTAACATCATGCGTCCACACATATGCACTGCTATTGTTCTTAGACAATGCTGACATCACTTCGTCTACATTTAATTTACTAAGTGTAACTATCGGCCACTTATCGTCGTGTGATGCCGTGCTGTTAATTGTTTTTAATTTGTTGTAGTTATTCTCTAATATTTGTTTATCATGTTTGAATTCGATATTAGTTGGAATTAGTTTAACACCTGAAGTGAGTGTGCTACCTGAATGTTCCCAAACATGTACAACATCCATATCAAATTGGGAAGGCATAAAATTAAAATCGAAATCGTCGTTTACTTGTACATTTGGTTCAACTACCCAAAACATTCGTGTGTCTGTATTTTCTGCAAGCTCTTTGTACACAGCAACTAAACTTCTGTCGTAGTCGTTGTTAGTTAAGTAGTACACGGGGAATTGCTTTTGAGAACCAGCTTCACTGTCCAATATAAACTGTCCAGGTATACTACACGTTGCTACCTTCTTGTCTGTCAGGTTGCTTGTGTCAAAATCGCTAGGCCATAAACGCAACCCACCGTAACCGTCCGTGCCTTTGTTTTTCCAAACATGAACCGCATCTTTATGATAGTATTCAGGCACATAACTGCGTTCAACTAATGCACTGTCTAACTCTATCCCTGGTTCAACAGTCCATACATAGTTTGTTTCTGCATGTTTTAATACATGTGTAATTTCTTTTGTTGTTAACTCTTCTAGTTTAACTACGGGCCATACAGGATCTCTTGACGCTACCTGGGGTACTTGTTTTAGTTTTGTGAAGCTGTTGTCGATAATTTGCTTGTTGTTTTTAAACACAGTAGCGGTAGGTAATAATCTTACAGCACTATTTCTCGTCTCACCTGCATGTTGCCAGACATGGACTGTGTCCATATCAAACTGCGAAGGCTTAAACGTAAAGTCAAACGTATCCATGACCGTTGTGTGTGCATCTACTACCCAGAACATTCTACTGCTAGTATCGCTCGCTAGACGCTCGTAAACGTCACGTAAGCCCGTTGATGTGTCTAATGTATCCAAGTAGTATATTGGATATTGCGTTTGTTGTGCGGCTACTGTGTCCACTATAACTTGGTCTGTTATGCTGGAAGTAGACACTTGCTCATCTGTTAAACTACTAGTGTCGTAGTTTGTCGGCCACAGTTTTAAAGAACCGTATCCTCCGTCAGCATCTTTCCAAACGTGTACAAATGGTATATTATCTACATGTGGTATAAAACTTTTATCAATAGTATCTTGATCTACGTTAGTACCTGGATCAACTGTCCATACGTAACCGCTATGTTTATCAAGTACTGAGTTAATTTCGTCTACAGTGTTACTGGTCAGATGTACCACACTCCACACTTGATCTTTTGTTGCTACTTCGGGTAGTAACTTTATTTTTTCAAAACTGTTTTCTACAATCTGTTTGTCGTTAATAATTTCTATATCAACCGGTAGCAATCGTACACCGCTTGATCTATTTGTACTAGCATGTTGCCAAGCATGCACCACGCTAGTATCATATTGCGTAGGATAGTAACTGAAGTCAAACTGCTGATCTATATCTACAAATGCGTCGACTACCCAAAACATATTTGTTTCTGTTTTGCTTGCCAGTTGTTCGTATGCGTACTTTAATCCGTTTGCATAATCGTTTGCTGTTAATACATATATAGGATAGACGTTTTGTGTACATGCATGTTCTCTAACATACTTAGGACGCCCACGTTTTTCGTGCTTGTGCCTTAGCTCAACACCACCATAGTCGTATTGTTTTTTTGTTATAGGGTTTAGCTTTTGCCAGACATGAGCTTTGCCTTCATCAAATACATTAGGTTGGAAGTTCCAATCGAAATCTTCTAGTACACTGACATGAGGACTAACTACCCAAAACCAGTTAAACTTGCTATGCTCTAGTCCTTCTTGGTAACTACTAAATTTTTCGTATGTGATGTCTATTATAACTGGACTAAAATCGTGTTCCCTAATTTCTCCGTTCCAGTCTAGAGGCATCCAGCGTAACAATCCATGAGCAAATACGTGTTGTGTATTCTTTTCAAACACACTGGGTTGCCATGGTATACTACTAATAACATCTTCAAACGCTGTAGGTACTATCCAAGTATCTTCTGTAAGTGATTCATCTGCATCGTCAGTAAATCGGATGGGGTACGTTTTGCCGCCGACTGGGTTTTGGTCGATGAATTTGGATTCGCCATTCCCATTGATAGGAACAAGTTTGATACCTCCTGCTCTGTTGTCGCTGATATTTGTAATGTTTCTTGGGTACTTGTGTTCCAAGTCACCTGGAAACTTGAATACCTGTATGTATTTTTGGTCATATCGTTGTGGTACATATTTAAACTCCTCATTAATTTGATGTTCGCTGTCTATAAGCCAAAACATCTTTGTTCTACTTTTTCTTGCAGGTGTTGCATAATCGTTTAAATCGTCTACATAAAATATATCGTATCTAATTGGAACAATGTCTTCCTGAAACTTATGCTTGGTCATATCAAAATGTTTATTGACTAGTCTAACGCCGCCGCATCTTATATCCCATGAGTCCTTTACGTCAGCTGGATAACGTTCTTCTAAATGTCCAGGCACTTTAAACACATGTATATACTCTTGTTCGTGTTGCGCTGGCACAAATAATAGTTTGCCGTTGAATGTAAAGTCTCTGTCGACGACCCAAAACCAGTCAGTCTTACTCCTTGATGCATACTCGTTATAAGTATCACTAGTGAATTCGTCATCGTCTATATAAAATACATCGTAACTTTCATCCTCTATAGGACACGCAGGATGTATTTTTAACTCAGCATCTTTCCAATTTGTAGGAACTAACTTGATGCCGCCCATGGCCATAGGGTATTTTTCTTTTAGCTGGTAATGCATTTTAAAACAGTGCACGAATTCTTTTTCAAACGGATTGGGAACCCAGTCCACTGTTGTCTGGTTTATACAATGTTCTTTATCAATTAACCAAACGTAATCGTCTTTATGAATATCACGTTGTGCATAGTCGTCGACATCTGCTACATACATAATAGGATAGTCGAGTGTTGTGTCTAAGAACTTATGGTATTTAAATTGTGCTGAAGACCACTCACGTGGGTACAACTTGATTCCCCCTTCAAGTTCTGGATACTTGAATTCAAGTTGCCCACGTAAATGAAAGCTATGAATAAAGTCTGGTTCAAAATTCCCCGGTGCCCAATTTATATCATCGCCTAAAACATATTGAGGATCTACACACCATACGTGGCTGGAGTGTGGGTTGTCCTCAAAGTATTCCCCTGGTGTCTCTTGCAGTAAAATATCAAACTGTTTTTTGCATACAATCTTATTATGGAAAACAGTATCAGCCCCGCCTGTTTTAGGAACGAGAACTACCCCGCCGTAATTCTCATCATTCCATTTCCATTTGTGTTCATATGTTACTGTGTACTGATCAGGCTTGAATTCAAATATTTCCCAATCAGTAATAGACGTATTACTTTCTACTAACCAATACAGTGCTGTATTAGATTTAATACGATCCGCATTATCTATCTGTTTACTAAAAGGGTATTTTTCTTTTAGTTCTGTATTGTTGCCAATATAAAAAATATCATACATTTTTATTTTTCGTTAGTGTGTAATTGCGTGTGTCTAAAGTGTAATTGCCTGCTTTAATAGCTGCAAAACTTAGCTGAGGTGCACTGAAAGCACAATCGTCTCTGTGGTATTTTACTGATATACCACACACATGACATGTGTTTTTTAGTTTCCACATCATACATTCTTCTTTAGTGAGTGCATCATCATACAGCCACGGATTAAGAGATATGTACATTAGATCATCTAGATCATCAGCCGCACTGCGATCAGAATCAGTCATCTCTTATATGCACAGGAACTCCGTAGTGCTTCTGGAATTCCTCTGCGTCTTTCTCTGTGTTTACTATTGGCTGACCTTTAATGTTCAAACTAGTGTTTAATACAATAGGGCAACCTGATTCAGTATGCCAAAGCCTCATTGCATGATAAAGTTCTGGATGGTCGTGTCTGTTAACAGTTTGTACTCGACTAGTGCCGTCGCCATGCACAATAGCAGGAACTTCATCTGGTCTTTTACATTTTGCAACAAACTGCATGTATGGACTTGAAGGTTTGTCCCCAGGCATTTCGAACCAATCGTTTGCATGCTCTTCCAATACGATTGGCGCAAATGGTCTAAACTTTTGTCTACGCTTTATTTCGTTTACTCTATCCTTGATAGTATCGCCACGTGGGTCAGCTAGTAAACTTCTGTTGCCCAGTGCCCGAGGACCATATTCCGCTTTACCATTAGCAATACCGAATATCTCTCCTTTACGCATGCTCTCTAAAAACTTTTCTTTAGGCCAAGATCCTTCGATGTTATAACCTAGGTACGGTCCTTCCCACTTCACTTTTTGTTTTGTAACGGAGTAGTAATACATAGCCGCCGCACCTAAACTACTACCAGCATCGCCTGGATTAGGCATGATGTGTATATCTTCGAACAGCTCATATAGTCTACTGTTCGCTACACAATTTAATGCGCACCCACCCATAAACACTAACCGCTTGCTTAAAGGTGAGTACTCTTTTGCTAGAGTTGCGTATGCTAATATTCGATCTTCGCACACAGCTTGTGCACTAGCTGCAAGATCAAATCTAACTTGCTCTAACTCGTCCTGCATTATATCAACAGGCATAAACTTTTTGGGTAGTCCTTTGCTCATGTCTATAGTTTCTAATGCTCTTCTAGGCGAGCTAAAAGGATCTTCTATAGCAAACAGTTCTTTGTTCATCTTGTCTTTGTATAGAGGTTTACCGTAAGCAGCCATACCCATTAAGATGTATTCATCTTCCATAGGCTTTAGACCGACTTTAGCAGTAACAGCAGAATAAAAAAGCCCCAAACTATTAGGATAAGACACCTCATGCATCAGATCTAATTTAGTATCACCTCCCCGGTGTGTTTCCCATCTGTATATTGTTGCTGTTTGGAATTCTCCAATAGCATCGATTGTCATGACAGTTGCGTCACTCCAATCATCAGGAGTAGTAAATACTCCTGCCGCAGCATGGCTTTCATGGTGTAGACAGTTAGTAACTGGAATTCCCGCAAGTTCAGGGTAAAACTTTTCTATCCATTCTTCAGCGGATGGCTCGCTTAAGGCAGCTTTTATACTGCTCCAATTCATTTGTTTCAGTCTGCGTTTGTTTTTTAGCTTAGTACTTTCATGCAGAACAATAACATCTGGTAAACCGTGTTTAAGTGCATCACGGATAAGGCCTTTATTTAAAAAAGGATCATTCTTGTCTCTGCTGTATCTCTCACTGTGACCGGCAAACATGATATGGCCGTCTTCTATGACGCATGCACTAGCGTCGTGAAACATACAACTTATTCCTAATATTCTCATCTGTATATAAATGGATCCGATTTTCTAATTCGTTCAAGTTTCTTTTTAAGCATCTCTTCTTCTTCATCTGAAAGTTCCAAGTCTGCTTGTGTGATTTTTTGTACTGTGCCAGGCTTTTCTTCTGGTATTGGATTACCGTGTAAGTCACCCATATCAACAACTTTTTCAGCTGGACCTAATTCGCCCATGTCATCTTTATTCATAATTAGTCTCGATAAAATTTATCAATTTCTCTGCATGCTTGTTGTGCAAGTATGCATCTGCATGTAGCCACGGCGTAAAATGTTCAGCTTCCATATCTAAGTACTGATCTATAAAACTATCAGTAGGCTCAAAATATGTGTGGTAAGGAAAATCATGTAATATACACTCATTGTCTTCCCACGTTGAAGGATCTATTTTCCCGCAACTTGCAAGTTGCACATATTGAATATTTCTACTAGAGAGGTACTCGTGCAATGTTATTATATTTAGTAACTTTTTATGTGCTCCGAACATAAAGTCGGTATTGTACAATTGCAGTGCCTTGAACCAATTAGTAAAGTCTGGGCCAATACCACCTTTGTGTATCAGAGAGGAATCTTTGCCGTTTGCCCAATGCCAGTGCTCGCCTTCCCAAGTAAATTCATATCTCTCGTCAGTACTCCATCCCAACACAAAAAATAGCTCCGAGGGGTCTCGTCCTTTGTGTATCCACTCTTGTACAATTTCTATAACAGTCCTGTAAATAAACCCGTTACTGCCCGCAGGCTTTGCTACGTTTATATAGTTAAGGTTAAAATGTTTTGCCAATCTACCCGGTATAGCTTTGTTTAAACTGTTTGCCGTTCGTGTAGACTGCTCTGGTCCGTCAATCTCGCTTCCAGCAAAATGGGAACACCCTACTGCATATAGATATTTTTTATCTTCTAGCGCCATTTGATATGTTTCCATAGTTCGGGCGACACTTGACTGATGTCTTGATCACGCTTGTCATCTAATAAGTCTGTGTATTTTTGGAATATTTCCATTTGCTCTTCTGCATTGTCCTTTACATGTTCATCGTCTAAACTGTTAATCAGTCCTACTACAGTGTTGAGAGCATCAGGGTCACCTTTAATAAACTCGCTCTCGTTCATCCATGACATTAAATATTCCTGTGCGGCTAATCTTGCTGACTTAGGCAAGTTTCTGATGTCTAAGCACTCTGGGTAGTTGTTAACAATGAAACTCAAGTTAACTCGTCTGCCGCTTTCTTTTGTGATTTCCTCAGCGTAGTCTACTAGGTCTGTTATTTGAAACAGGTTGTATATTTGTACTACGGGACTAAACAGTATATTACCTACAACTTCTGACGTTGAGTATTCTCTGATATGCTTGTCCACAACACTCCATGTACTGCCGCCTCTGATGTACTCGTTTGTTTCAGCAAAACCGTCTACGCTTATACACATTAGTACATGTTTAAACTTGCCACAGATCTCTAAGAATTTTGGTTGTATGTTTGTCATGTTACTGTTGAACACTAGCTCGATATCTTTTGCTATGTCTAACTCTACACACTTTTCCATAATCCAATATACACGTTGAATGATTGTAGGTTCACCGCCTGTAAAATAAAGTTTGTTAACATGTGGCAACCATTGTTCAACGGCATCTAGGAACCTAGGACTGTCGTACCAATTAAATGTATAATCACTAAAGTCTCCCCAATGTGTTTGGTCAATAATAAATTGTTTTTCGTCTTCATCGTAGATATCTTCGTCTAGCATCTCTTTATATATTGCGCTACTGTTTTGACTCTGGCACATTCTACAACGTAGGTTACATAATGTTCCTAGTCTAAAATCTAAATACATTGGTGGTTCGTCTACATAGTAATCTTGGTCTATACTTTTTTCAATGCGAGCTTTTACTTCGTCTGCTTTTGGGTGGAAGCCCATCCAGTCCCTAATGTAGTTTTCTCTATAACTTGGTATTCCAACTTTTTCTAAATCGTAACAAGGTTTACAGCCTTCGACCTCTTCGCCTTCTATCATCTGTCTTCTAATCATTCTGTAATGATTATTGTTCCAAACATCTTCAAGTTTATCTACATACTTCATGTAGAATACTCTTCCGTCGTCCCGCTTGATTTGCCCTTGCGCTACACAGCAAAAATTTACTGTACTACTAGGTTGTGTCATCACATGTATCCAGGGGTATGGACAGAATGTTTTACTGTAAGACATTTATTTCTCCTTGTGTGCTACTACTTATTGTTTAGGCTCGAACCAAGGCTTAAGATATTGATAAAGCTCAGGGAACGTTTTTGCTATGCTTTCATCTCTATACTTATCGCTGAATTGCACCTGTCTAACTAGTTCGTCTAAGTACCCATCATAATCTTCTTGATTCATAAAATTTAGTGTGCTTTGTATTCTATGATCTGTGTGATCTTTAAATTTTTCTGTTATAGCTTTTTTTGCAGTTTCGGGTAATGCTTTAGGACTGATATGATGTGGTACGTATACCATATTAAAATGTATCTCTGTTTCTATATCATTTTCTTTTTGGTATTCTAATAATTCATCCATATACATTATGTTAAACAAACTTACAGTATAAAAAATGTTTGTTCGTATCTTAGGCACTGATCTAAACTTATAATAGTTTTCCATTACATCTTCAAATTTGCCTGGGTGGCGTATGTAATTAAATCTTTCGCCTACACCGTCTATACTGAAAAACACTTGCACATCTTTGAACTGTGATAACAGATCTATGTGCTGTTCAGGGAATATAGAACCGTTTGTATTGTAACTTAAACTAATGTCTTTGGCTCTGCCTTTGTCTGCAAGTGTTTGCAATATCTCGAAGTGTCGTTTAATTAAAAACGGCTCGCCTCCGAAAAACTCTAGACTTTCTACTTCTTCGATCTGACTTTCTAGATCATCCCAAAACTGCTCATTGAGTTCTGGCCAACGACCTAGACGTCCCATAAGTTGTGCAAATTGATTTGTTTCTCCGTCACGTTCGATTTCTTCTGGAACCCATTGACTACTTGCAAACCCTGTGCATATTCTGCACTTGGTGTTACATATATTACCTAGTTTTAAATCCATGCTCTTTGGTTTAAGATGATCTAAATCTTCTAAGTGATGTGGGAACTTCCGTAACTCTCGTAAACGCTTACTGTCAATTCCAGCCTTCTCTTCGTTCCAACAGTTGTAACATGCTGAAGGTTTCTCTCCTGCTAAGAAGTCTTCTTTTAAATCTGCTAACCACTTACTATCCCAAGCGTCCTTTAGTGTGGCTCCGTCCGCTAAGTTCATATCGGGTACAGTCTCTTGCATAACACAGCACACACCAATTTCTCCGTTAGTTCGTGCTTCTTGATTGATCCAAGGTAATATGCAAAAATGTTCTGGTAGGTTACTCATCTGCTGCCTCGTAAATAGGACGTAGTTCTTCTAACTCAGGAAAAACGTCAAACAATGTTTCGTCTCTGAATCGATCCATTTCTTTTGCTTCGGCCATACTGTCTGCTAACTTGTCACTATCATCGCCGTCCAGGAACTGATGTAAACTCTTAAATGTATCTGTCACTCGACCTACAGGATCCTGTCCGTCAATCCAGTCGAGGGTTTCTTCTATTCGCCGTTGTGCTTCTTCTCTCATGTGCTTAGGTAACACAGTTGCTCTGTGTATGGATTTACCCAATAAAATGTTTACACCAAAGTCTTTAGGCTCTATAAAGCCTATGTCACACATCTCTCTATAAAAATCACATACGTCTAACACGTTAAACATACTTACTGTACAACTGATATTGAAGTCGTGTTGTTTTAGTTCATCTCTAACACGCCATCTATTGTCAAGAGTCTCGGACCATTTAGTACCCTTGCGCAAGTATTCTGCTTTTTTGCCTGACGCATCTAAACTAGCACCGATACTGAGATTATCAAAATTCTTCCATAATTCTATAGCATCGAAGTCTTTGTATGTTAATTTGCTAAAGTTTGTATTATAAAAAATTCTCAACGGGCTTCCAGCAGTACCTTTGCCTAACTCCACAAGTTTGTTCATTATGTACCAGTGTTCATCCATTATGAGTGGTTCGCCGCCAGCCCAATATATTTTTTCAACAGTATCCAAGTACGGGTCGAACTGCTCCATAAATGCTGTATTACCTTTCCGTATTTGTAGGATTTTTTGCTCTGGGGTTCTATTATACTTACTGTCAACAGCATCTTCGAACCACTGACTGCTTAGGTCTGGTCCGCATGTTCTGCATCGCATATTACATATATTACTAAAACGAATATCTACATATGTGAGGTTAACTTTGTCTACACTGCCGTCTTCGTTTGTTTGCTGTACAACGTCTGCTTTAGACTCATGTAGATTATAGCGTTCCTGTACGAACTCGCCATTGCTTCTTTTTCGCAATGTATCGTGTCCCAGCTCTTCTAACTCGTAACACCTGTTACAATTGGACACCTTCTTATTATTTAACATGTCTAATCTAAACTGCTTCATAGTGTCGCTATTATAACACTCGTCGAGATCCATTTCATTTAGGTTACCAATCGGGGAATCGTGTTCGCTTAAACAACAAGTGAATACTCTACCATCTGGCCACGGATGCATGTGTATCCAAGGTAATATGCAGAACGCTTCTCCTTCGGCTAGCTCCTTAATTTCCTGTAGTGTTATGTTTGTTTCGCTCATGTTATAATCCTAATAATTTTGATAGTTTAGTTGCTGTGGCATTGTTACTGTCTTGATGTGCCGTGAATAACATATCCCTTGGCGTGTTGCCGCCGCAAGTATCAACACAAAACATAGGTTTGCCTTCCTCGGCAGATTCTAAAATTTGTGTATCGAAAAATGTTTTTTTAAATGTATCGCTTTCGATCATCTTGTCTATATCGTTGTTAACTACATCTAACATGTTATATATGCCGGCGACAGTATCTTTCATTTGTTGATGGCCAAAATTATAAGAGTTTGTTGTTGTAACCACATCCATGTGACAACAGGGCAACAAATGTCCGTCACTTTTGACATAAATATCCTGACTAAAAACTGTTCGGTCTGTTCCTCTACTTAAACTCTTACATCGTATTTTCGATTCTTTGCTATAGTTGTTTTCTTTTTCTGTAAGTGTTATACCACTATTCTGCACACGACTCAAATTAGCACCGGGCTTACTGTTTTCTTCTTCTTCAAAGTATACCACATCAGTATCCTTAGAAATACTGTACTCATAGTTTCCATTCGTATCGTATGTGTGCATATGTTGTTCGCTATCTAGTTGTCCTGCTGTTTGATCGAAACCGTGCGGTCTTTTTTTTACAAATGTTATACCCATGCTTTTAGCAATACGTTCAGCTTCATCGACTTGATGTTTGTTATGACCAAACACGAGATAGTCCCAAACTGCTTCGCCGCCTGCATTAACGTATGCATTTAAATTTTCCCACACACGAGACCAGCTGACTCCTTTTCTGTATATATGATTTGTATCTTCTAATCCGTCTATACTGAATACAACGTGTCCGCGGTCGTGCTGTTTATTAAAATGTTTTCCTAATCTATTCCAAAAATCTTTATCACGCAGACCGCCGTTTGTATTAATCTGTTGTCGTCTTTTATTTCCTGCTTCGTACGGCTGATCTTGTATCCATTCAATTATCGGCAATAGGTCTTTAGCAGCAGCCGGGTCACCGTGTGTACCACAGTATAGTATATCGCTTTGTTTTACTAGTTGTGTACCTTGTAGTATTTTTTTGACATCAGGTAATCTTAGTTCTGTTTTCCCCAACCAAGGTAACTCGACCCCGCCTACATTTCTTGCACAGTTAGGACATGCGGCTTGACAAGTGCTAGTTAATTCAAAATGAACTGTAAACTTTCTTTTCAAATTGTATTTCAGTGTTTTATTAATTGTATTACCCGTCCGTTAAAATCCCACTCCCACCACTTTTCACCCTGGTACCAATTGCCTGGTTTCGAATGATGGTTATTGTGCCATCCTTCTCCTAGTGTTATGAGATTAACTAAATGATGATTAACGCTCTTGTCGTTTGTGCTCCATGTTCTATAGCCTAAAAACTTTAAGCCTTTTCCGTGTCCCCATGTATTAAATGCTCCGGTTGCAAACACGCACAGACTTGCCGGAACTAGATATGCATAGATTATTAACAAGGGATCTATTACAGCAAGTATTATAACATAGGTCAATATATAAGCAAAGAAATATTTATGAGTATTCATTACACCGTTGTGCCTGATCCAATCCTTTGCATTTCTTAAGTCCCATCTTCCTGTGTCTGTTAAATCCAAAGTCCAGCTTTGCCACAATGTCATGTGGTGCGGGCTATGCGGGTCTTTGTTTTCATCTGTGTACTTATGGTGTTCCCTATGTGTAACAATGTATCCGAACACACTACTAACGCTGGCTAATGTTGCACTTATTAATAGAATATTTTCCCAAAACTTGCTTGTCGTAAAAGTTTTGTGCGCAAAGTATCTATGTTGCCCTATACTATTTCCTATACTTGCAAACCAAACGTACACAGCGAGACTTACCCACAAATAATTAGTTGGACCAATAACTAATGCCGTAGCTAATCCGATGTGCATCAGACATCTTAATAGTACTAACTTGGGTCTAGTAAATGCTAGTATATCCACTTGCATCTACTACATCTACTAACTTTGTAAATGTACTTCTCCATTCGCTGTTATCGTTATTGTCTAGTAAATCGTTAAAGCGGCAAAACTGTTCCCACTTTAATTCATCCCAGTCTTCGTTATTAAACATACTAAGTAACGTGCTTAATTTATGATCATTGCCTAATGCTTGTCTAAATTCTGTATGTATCAACTCTCTTGCCTTAGGAGGTATAACTCCAGGACTTAGGTAATCGGGATCATACACGAAGTTCATATCAACTTCTACCCCAATGCTATCTGCCCATTTAAAAAACTCAGGCAATGTAGCATAATTATAAGCACTCACTGTTTGTGTAATTCGTAATGTTAATTTATCCTGTAGTGGTAATAATGTATCTATAGTTTTTAATACAGCGTTCCAATTTGTATTCGTTCTTATAAACGCATTCCTATCATCTAAGTCATCAATGCTTAAACATATTCTTGCTTCTTTAAAGTGAGGCCAAAGTTCTAATGCTATAGGAGGAAGCATAGTACAGTTAATGTTATACCATAGTATAATATCCTTGCTTCTGCCACTTGCAACTAATTTTTTTAAATATGTCCAATGCTGTTTTATTAATGTAGGCTCGCCGCCGTTGATATAAATTACTTCTAGATTAGGCGCAGAGTCATATAAGTCGTCATAAAAGTTATCGTCTTCGGCCCACTTAAAATCTCCAGGGAAGTCAAGTCCTAAGTAACCTTTGTTGACAAAGTCAGCTTTCTCCACAATGTCTTTATAGTCTTCAAGCCATTTACTACTGCTTGCAGGATTGCATGTACGGCACCGAACGTTACATACGTTGCCAAGACGAAGCTCAACAAAACGAAGGTCCATAGGTATGCTCCCATCCGCATTAGTAAGTTTGGATGCATAATTGCTGTCGTACGATGGAAATATTGTTTTCTCATGTTGTCTCTTACTCTTTATGCCCTTAGCTTCTTCATCATAACATCTCATGCATGCTTTAGGCTTTTCATTATTTAACATTTGTGTGCGAACTTCTTTATAGTAGTCGCTGTTCATCAAGCTATTAATATCTTGCTTGTTTAAATCTAAAAACTCGTCGTAGTCTTGTTTAAAATTCCTTGCTCTGTTTAAGCCATCTGTATGATCGCTTATACAGCACAGTGTTACTCCACCATGAGGATGTGTTGCCAAATGCTGCCAAGGTAAAGGGCAATATGTGTCTGTCATTATGAAAATTCCCCTGGGCCATAGCTATGGTACCCGTTATTGTTTATACTCGAAAGTATTGCAGAGTAATCGAATTCATGTTGTATTAAGTCCCACAAGTCTGGGAAAACATTTCTAAAATCTTCTCCTCTATACTTATCTGCACTAACAGTCTGATCTTTAAATGTTTGCCATTTTACTTCTACAGTTTCGTGTGGTGCTGTCTCGCCTGTGTATAATTCAGTGTTCATATAATTAATTATCGATTGAATCTCCGATGCATTATTAAAATTAGTTTTTCCTAGACTGTCTGTTATATGTTTTTTAACATAATTAGGTAACACACTAGGTGTTAACCATTTAGGATAGTGTGCAACATTATCCCATATGTGGAACTCAGGGTAATGTGTCTCGAAATAATTATGGAACTCTCCTAGGCTCATTATATTCAGTGCCGTTACAGTATGTGTGATTTGTATAACTACAGGGTAATTTTCGTCTGTGTGTATTTTATAAAAGTAATCTAGATTATCTTTTACTTCACTCCACTTTGCAGGATTACGTAAGTACTCGAACTTGCTATGTATGCCGTCAATGCTAACACTAAACGCAACTTCTTTAAAATTGTTAATTATCTTATTTAAAAATTCTTTGTCAAGTATTGTGCCGTTGGTGCTTAAAGAAAGCTCAATATGCCGAGCCCTATCAGAATCTATTAGCTTGTTTATGAAATTTCTAAATTCTTTTACATAAAAAGGCTCACCGCCCATTATTTCTATTCGGCCTAAGTGTGCAGTCCATTCGTCAAACTCTGTCCAAAATTTAGAATTCTCAGGATCATTCATGTCTATTACATCACGGTCAATGCCAAACTGCTCTGCAAAATTCCTATCAGCAGCTTCCTCAACCCACTTACTACTATAGTTAGGATTACAACTTCTGCATTTTAGATTGCATGTGTTGCCGAATATTAATTGGATATCGATTAGTTTTATATCGTCTTCTTGTATATTGTTTGACCAAACTGTTCCTTGATTCTTATACCACTGATCAAAGAATCCGTTGTACATTTGTCTTTTGGATTCTTTGCCATTTGCTTCGTCGATCCAGCATGTATCGCACTGTGGTGGTTTTCTTCCTGCCAGCAGTTCTTTCCTTAACCATTTAGCTTGTGTAGATTTTAAAACATTCAGTGGATTTGTTGTCGCAAGATTAAAGTTTTTATTGTTGGCATCATGTAACTTTTCTCTTGAGATACAACACGACCTCACTGTGCCGCCTGGTTCGTTACACAACGATCCCCACAGTAAACCGCATAACTTATCGGTGCCTGTTTCGCTCACTGAACAAGGTCTCTGGTGCTGTGTACTTTCCAGCCGTTTTCTTTTACTTCGTTAAGCTCTGCTTCGTAGTCAAACGAATCTTTAACTAAGCCATACAGCTCAGGGAATGTGTCAATAAAGTTCTCATCTCTGTATATATCTCCACTCACAATTTGGTTTTTATGTATTTCCCATTTCTTTTCTATACTGCGTTGATCGAAAAAATCTAATTTATCTTGTGTAAATTTGCTTTTAAGGCTGTCATCTACACTGCTTCCTTCATCGTATAAAGGCGTGTTCATATAGTTCACTACCGCATTTATTTCTTGAGCGTAGGATTTAAAATCATGTTCTGATAATAATTGTGTTATTTGTTTTTTAGCAAATGCAGGAAGAACACTAGCAGTTATCCACTTCGGAAAGTGTGCTATGTTATTCCATATTTTAAATGTGGGATACGTCTTATCGAAAAAATCGTAAAACTCTGGCATGTACATCACATTCAGCGAAGTTACTGTGTGTGTTATTTGTATTGTAACAGGGTAGTCACTATTATGCAATTTATAAAAATAGTCTAAGTTTTCCTTCACTGAATCCCAATTGCCAGGGTGCCTTAAATATTCAAATCTTTTCCCTATGCCATCTATACTAATACTAAACGAAACACGTTTAAAGTTTTGTACGATCTTATCTAAAAATATTTCATCTACAATAGTTCCGTTAGTACTTAAAGATAAATCAATATCACGTGACTTCCCGGACTCTACAAGTTTGTCCACAAAGTTTTTAAACTCTTTTACATAGAAAGGTTCGCCGCCCATGATCTCTAGACGTTGCAAGTCTTTTGTCCATATGTCAAACTCTGTCCAAAACTTAGAGTTTTCCATATCCATCATGTCAATGTCAGACTCAGTCTTCCAGTAAGGAACCTTTCTGTCATTTGCTTCTTCAACCCACTTACTACTGTAGTTTGCATTACAACTTCTACATTTTAAATTGCATGTATTATCAAATATCAATTGCATATCTAACAACTTTACATACTCTGTGCCTTCTTCGGGCCATGCTATGCCGTTGTCACCATACCAATTTTTATAATATTGATTATATTTCTGACGTTTAGATTCTTTACCGTTAGCTTCGTCAATCCAACATGTTTCACAGTTTTTAATTAATTGATTACTGCGTAGTTTGTTTCTCATCTGTGCCATGTTGTTTGATCTTAAAATTTCTACAGGATTAGTTGTACCTAGATTAAAATCTCTATTTAGATCATCCATAACACGATTTGTAGCAATGCAACATGACCGCACAGTGCCACCCGGCTCGTTGCTCATATGAGACCACATTAGCGCACATTCAGGATAGTCTGTAGTAAATAAGTCTGTGTACTCGTAATCCCAATAAGTGTAGCCGAACATATTCTGTTGACGCTTTTCGTCATTAGATCCGTTGTTTGTATCGTCAGTCATTCTGTATCCTTGTAATTAAATTGCTTATGCAGAGTCTCGTGGGTTCATGCTCTACACGTTTTATACTGTCATATCTAGGCATAAGACTAGTTGCGAACAACACACTCTTAGACAATGTTGCATCTAATGCGTTTGCTACTGCTTCAGCAGTGCTTGCATATTTGTTATATGTGTAATCAGCTGAAAAATTATTCATAGCATAGACCCCGGCAACACATGCAAAGTTATTAACAATGCCATGTTGATTAGCAAAATAAACAGCATCATCAGTAACAGTCCGCTGAAACCTGATTCCCGGTCTTGCCCCTATCAACGGAAACGTTTTTCCTAAACTGAAAACAACATCTTCTACACAGTTGTAAATAGGATCATTTAAGTCTAACTCAATGTCTGTTGTTGTTCCGAAATATGCTAGGTCTAACAACACTGGGATATTTAGGTTATTACAACAAGTTAATATTTGTTTTGCTGAATACATCGATTCTAGACTGCAGGTGTTACTATAAGGCAAACTTAGTATTACAGCATCGTGTGGAGTAAGCTCACGCATTATTCCTTCCTGCTCTTCAGTTTCCCAAAGGTAAGCCCAATCTAAATTCATGTTATTTGCAGTAATTTTATGCATCATAAACTCTCCCCGCCTCAACTTAAATGTTCGATGATTATGTCTCTGCATAAACATCTGGAAGGATTCGCTTGTACCGTTTGTTATTGTTGCGTGTTTGAACTCCCCTAACAATACATTATTATTTACAGATGATTCTATCCAATTTGTAAAAGTGTTGATGTAAGTTTTTTGCAGTTCGTCTAATCGGCCATCGTTTTTTAAAAATTTTGCCCAATCATAGCCTTGTAAATGCTCGCTCAGTGCTGCTGTTACAGTAGGATCCTGTATGGCAAACCCACCCTTTACTTCATGAGGTTCTACGCCGGGGAGCTTAAAGTCGTTGTCTAACGTCCAGTTAGTTGGTTCTGTCATTATTTTTTTACCTTGCCGTGGCCGTATTCTGTTTCTATATGATAAGGTTGATTCTTATCATTGTCGTACCAATATAAACTTTTGTGCGGAGGATCACGCCAGTCATGCTTACTATCTGCTATATAATAAAATACTCTAAATCCTACTCTAAATTTGTCTTCGGGGCATTCAATTGGGTTAGGGTGTCCATGGAAGCCACGTTTGTGATATTTCCATATTACTGCATTTCCCATCTTAGGTGGATAACTAACAATTTTTCCTTTCTTTTCAAAATCCCAAAATTGTAAATCACCGTGCCAGCTTTCATCCCATTCTGGTGTAAAATAAAGTATTAAACTTAATGCTCTGTGTGTTTGGCACTCCTCGTTCCAGTTAAAGTCTGAGTGTATTTTTAAAGAGTCGCCTTTATAACTTTTCATATACCCAGCTCCAGTTAAATAAGGATCGGGTAGTAAATGCGGAACATCACATACCTTTCTTAACCAAAGTAAAAACTCCTCGCTGTGTAAAGCACTAACTAGTTGCCTAGCTACTGGCGCATTACGTAATGTTTTACACTCTTCCATGTAACTGTTAGCTCTAGTAAACGTAGTCCAGTCTTCATCAGGAATAGTCATACTTTCTTCATACAGTTTTTGAGACACGTCTTTGGGTACAAAATCATTAAGTGCTAATGTAGGGTAAGGAGGTGTATAGCGATACTGATCATTTAGCTCTCGCATTTTTTCATCGCCACCCCAAGTAGCGTTTATATAATCTAATATTTGCTGATCTATATTCATATATTTTCCAGTTTAAATCTCATAGCGCAGTTTTCACTTTTAGATCGCTCTCCTGTCTCTATGTTACTATATGCTTCTAACCTATAACCCAACTTCCCCATACACCATACAATCATATGACATGAAATATGCATATTTAACGGGATAGCCTTTTTACTAGCAATTGCAGTATTGTCTGGGTTCGGATCGTCTAGTGCTTCACTTAAACGCATGCCTGGATTATTAACACGTTCGCCAACCACTGTTCCTATGTGCCCATTATTAAAGTTGCCGGCCTCGTCGAACACATGGGGATAATCCTCTTCTATATTCCCCGTGTGCTCTATTACTATATACTCTGCATTACAGTTAGCTATGTATTCCAAATAATGTAACGGGCTTGCAAGATGATAAATTAGGCCACTGCTGTATATAATATCAACAGGACACGTTTGTTTATAGTCTTCGTATGTACTATTAACAAATTCGTATTCCGTGGCCGCATTAACGTATTCCAATCGTTTCTTTGCAGTCAGAAGCCAGCTGTTATTAGGTTCAACACCTATATATTTTGCAAGCCCGCTGTCTGCAAACAATCGGAAATACGAGCATTCTCCAGGAGCGATCTCTAACAAAACTTTGCCGTTCATGTCTATAGGATCTACTAATTTGGATACAAACTTCACATAGTTAGCCCAGTTATCTGAATGGATTTTATCCATAGTTAACAGCCTCTGGTATTACCATAATGTATAACATGTATCCCCGGAAGGTCGGGTGTTTTACGCCATGGGTCTACTACAACACTGCCTTTAGCGAAACTAAGTTCAGAACCGTTACCAGTTGTTATAAAACTAGCCTCTTCGCCTGTTGTAGTGTGTTCCCCATACCAATTTGGTACTGTGTCTAATTGGTCACCATATGTAATACTAGGATTATGTGCTAACAAATATACAGCTGGCAAATCTAGTACACCGGCCGGAGGTATATCTCCTGTCTGCTCGTCGTAGTAATATAATGCTGTATCGGTATTTTCAATATAGTGACCAACGAGCATACTACTCGATCCTGCTTCATAAGGGACAAGCGGTTTATATGCTTTACCGACAATAATTATAGGCAGTTGATCACTGGCTAACTCCAGCAATCGTTTGGCCATATTCTCGGCTTGCTTTTCCCTACTAAGCATTACAGCATCAAACAAGTCATAACCTAAGTTAAGTTCTTCAGCCATCCAACGTAAGGCAATGTTATCACGTGGGTGACAAGCACCTCCGTCTCCCATACCCGGCTTCATATAACCAGGTCCCATAATGCGTCTATCTGAATTAGCTAACGCATCACAAACAACTTCTGCGTTTATGTTACCTTGTTTTTCTGCAACGTCTTGTATCATGTTTACTAGACTGACTTTGGCACTAATAAACGTATTGTAAAATACTTTAATGCATTCGACTTCATCCCATGTACCTATAATATAATTGGGATTATTTTGCATGATAGTTTGGTAAAACTCACGTAACTGTTTAGCGTCACCAGTTTCACTTCCGTCTTCTGTTCCTATCATAACCATTTCCGGGTTTACCATATCCCACTTCACAGTGCCCATGGCAATGAGATAGGGGTTATAAACAAACCGCGTATTTGTTATTAACGGAACAAATTCTCTTCTTACAGTACCAGGCAGTACTGTTGATATAAGGACTATTAATTGTTCTTGAGTCGCGACAGCATTTACTTTACTAAGAATGTCTTTAACTATTGTATAATCAAAGTCCTTATTTGGTAAATGGCTGGTAGGTGCCTTTCCATCATACTGCGGGTCATGTGGAGTAGGTACTGCAATAAAAACAATGTCTTGTCCTTTTACAGCATCTTCCATTTCATTAACCATTGTAAAGTTTTCAGGCTCTACTGGGTTAACATCATACCCGACAACATCATGGACCTCGGCGACCATTTCAGCGCAGGCTTGTCCTAACTTACCAACGCCAATAAATCCGATTGAGGCCATCATTATCTCCTAATTTTTTGTATGTATTGTAGTGTAATCTACGTTGTATTTATCCTTCTATTTTTCCTTGTATTCAAAATTCAGAATTGAAAACTTCATCCACTTGTGGATTCACGCCTTTCGAATATTTAAATTTTGCCCATTCCCACGAGCGGTTTTCTCTGATCATCCTATACAAGTTGTTTTTATTTCGCTTCAACTTTTGTTGTACAGCATCCGAGTAATATAGTGTGTGTATATCCTTTATGTCTGTATTACAAAATTTTTCTATTTCATCCTGTACCATTTGCATACGTTTGTTGTCGTCATTCTCCGAATCATATGACTCGTCGAAAAATTCAGGAAAGGACTCGAATCCCATACGCTTCCATGTTGTTAGTGTATTAGGAAGTCCTACTACTAACATAGGCAATTCGCAATAAGCAGATTTAAATGATTTTTCCGTTATATAAGCATGATCAAACATAGTATCAGACAACCAGCCTTCTGGAGGATCAATACCTGCTACAGCACCTTCTCCCCACTTAGGGGCGTCTATGTCATACTTATAAAAAAATGTTTCTGTATTTAAAAATGCATAGCAGTTATTAATTATATTACGTGGCGGGGTATCTTGAGTAGACATGGGGAGATAATAGCCGGCTGCATCAATTTCTGCAGATAGTTTCTCTGTCTCTTCTTCTAAAAAGATCCCTGCTGTTATATAGCTGTAATGAAATTTATCCATTAAGGACTGCTCATTTATGTAGTGCCATATGTCTGTTCGATGGGGTTTCCACAGTCTGTTCAAACAGAGAAAATGTTTAGTTTTATTTTCATTATTATTGATGTACGGCTCGCTGCTGAGATTTTCACTCAGCCATCTAACATCAAAGCATGTATGAAAGTTTACTTGCGAATTTGGTAATAGCGTTTTATAAAAGTCTACAACGTCAAAATTCGCAAGATCCATTATAATGTTTTGCTGTGATATATGTACTATTTGTTTCAAGAACCACTGTGATCTTTGTTGCTCTCTGTGCCCGTATATATCCCAACTGTTTGAGAATCTCCATTTTAAACGTTCGAAACCAGGAGTATCTTTTAGTTGTTCGGTGAGGTTAAGCAAGTCATCACTACCGCAGTCAAATTCGGGAAATGTACGAAATCCTAAATCCATTATGTAATTAATATAAAAAGGTGTGTTTTCAACAGTCGTATTATTAATCATTATTTTTTTTAACGAGTCAATATCGTTTACTGATATAATATTAAAGGAAAATTTATACCCAGAGTGTCCTATATTTCTTACGTAAAGGTGATCATCGTTGCGCAACAAAAGACTAGAATTACTTTCACGTGAATGCACAGAGAAGTTATTGGAGTCATCATGTAATATTATTAGGCGAGTTTGTTCCATATAGATATCTCTATTTTAGTTGAACGGGTCGTTTTCAATCAAGCCATAAAATAGTTGTTTATTGTGTTTAAGTTTTTCTTGTATAGCATCGCTATAATACATGTCGTGTAATTCACTGTGGCTCATGGACATAATCTTTTCTATATTACGTTCGTATATACCATCCCTGACTTCTATAGTATTCGGACTATCGTAACGTTCATCAAATAATTCAGGAAAGGTCTCGAACCCCAAGGATTTTAATCCTTTTAGAGTGTCAGGCACTCCTACAACCATAAACGGTAATTCATAATATATTGCTTTAAATGTTTTTTCAGTCCACCAGCCACTGAAGTCGGCTACTGTCAACAATTCTTCCCAATGCTGTCCTGCTGCTTCTCCTATTTGCCATGCTAATCCTGATATTTGCTCTTTGTCATTATATGTTTCTGTAGCAATATATGTATATGTATCGACCATATACCTTAATGGCGGACAATCCTGTTGGAGAGCTAAGAAATTATGACTGTGAACCCCTCCTGGCTGTGCACCTAGAATCCTTTCTGGTTTCAGATATAGTTGTTTCTCCCGCATTGTTACGTAATGATCGTTTGTGTTGTAATCATTTAATATGTTTACAATTTTCTCTCTGTGGCTCTTATTTGAATTATTCAAACACATAGTTTTTCTTGTTCTGCGTTTGTTAATATTTCTATTACTCTGATTAAAGAACTTAGGGTGGGTTTCCGCTACTTGCAGAATGTTTATTCTACTAGGATATATAGAATAGTATTCACAGTGGCTCCTTGGTATTGCTTTTTGAAATTGCTGTAATGATTCTGTATTGCACAAATAAAAGTAACAATCGTCCGGAGACAATTCAGCCAATGTGTCTTTGTAAGCATTTGCAAAGTTGACATCATTGTTATACATATCCCAACCCTGTACAAAGCCTATCTGTAATATGCTTTTATGTCTAGAAGTTATCATGTTATTAACAATTAATTTCAACGTTGAATGATTGTTATCCCCACTGGACACAACAGGCAATCCAAATACTATTCTAATCTTAGTTGTGTTCTCCCAGAGAGGATTATCAAGTAGATTATCAAGGGCTTCTTCCATGTCTTCAAAGTTGTTGTAAGAGAGAACCAGGGGAGTTTCCGAGAATGTGTTTAACATAGCTCTCAATAATCCTGTGTGGGGCACTAAAACAAATTGATCTACATTTGTTTCTGTACGTAGTTCTACAGCAACATGCCCGGTCTGTGATGCCTTATACAGAAATTGGTCTGGGAGGCTGTGTACCGGATAGTGTGAGTGGGAACCGTCAGGAGCTGTTACATTCACGAATGTTCCTCCCTGGTATACCATTCGTATAACTCCTTATCAGCAGAGTATATTTCTTCTACAGTTATTGCTTCGCCTTGCTCGCCGTCATTTCTGATACCTGCTATAGTGCGTTGCCACTGTCTGCCATTAAAGAATTGCTGTTCTGCTATATCTGGGAAAGACTCTTGAAACGTTTCCATCTGTAGCATACTTTCTAGTTCTCGTATCACAGTCTGTTGTTTTTCTGTTACAATAGGACGCAAGTCATCTAGTAACTTGTTAACTATCCTATGTAATATATGTTTTGGCCAGGACATCATGCTGAACACAATATCCGGATGGAATGCAAACATTTTTTTAGTTTCTATCTTAACGTCAAGCTCTAGTGCGTAATTAACGTAGTCTCGAAGTCCAAATAATCCGGGACCGGTTAGTGTTAAGTCTAATAGCATCTTGTTGTTGCCACCGGGTAGTGCTACCCCTTCTCTAAAGTTTTTATCCCATTGCTCCCAGTCTAGTCCTGTGCGTATATGTTCTCCTATCTTGCCGATAGCGTCTATACTTGCACACATAGTCCAGTCTTTTGCTTGTGGCAACCAATCGTACAGATAATGTTTACCAAATCTTACTCTGCTTAAATTACTGTTATAACGTAAATGTACAAGTTTTAATGTGTCATCTTCAGCGAGCCTAGCCATGCTTTTCCAATGTATATCGTACATCAATGGCTCGCCGCCGACCCAGTATATTTCTTCTACAGTGCCCGACTTAATCGCTTCCCAAAATTCTTCCTCTACTACATCCTTTTGAAACTTCTGTATTATTTCTTTATTCTCTGGAACCATGAAAGGCTGGCTCTCAGGAGTCCAATGATCATTTTGTCTCTTCTCTGTTTCCCACGCTGAACTAAGTTGTTCGCCGCACATACGACACTTAAAGTTACACAGATTGCTAACCCTATAATCAAAACTGATAGGGTCCATAGTTGTATATCCGTCATCATTTGTTTCGTCGAAACACTGATCTATTTTATTTTGAAATAGAAATCCAGTAAACCATTGTCTATATGTGCTTTGACTCAGTACGCTATTGTTGCAAACATCACACTGGGGTATAGCTTCGCCGGCCATTAGTTTCTTTCGTATATCCATCATGTAAGGACTATTCCAGTGTTCTTTTAAACTAACTGGTTTATAATCGTCAATTGTGCCTGACTCTTTGAATTTACCTGTTCGCTCGTCATTACTAGCATCAATATATTGCTTTTGGAATTGGTGTTCTTCCCTACTAGCGCAGCACATGCGCCTTTCGCTTTGTGGACTTATATAAGTATGTGTCCAAGGCGCTGTACAAAAAACTTTATTCGGTGAGTCTACACTGACTGCACCATGCTCCCATATAGGTTTTATTTTGTTAGACATTGTTTCTCCGTAATGCGCTTTATAAATTATTTATGTTTCAGTCAGTTCGACATTAGTTATATAAGGGTACCTATGCAGCTTGCTTCTAAAACTATCATAAGTTTCGTTTACAAGACTGCCCAACTGACATCGTCCTAAATTATATTTAGGTTCTTTATAGTTATACCCGTAAGACTCTACATTATTTTTAGTACACCAGTCTTCAAAGAGAAGTTGTTGTTGATTTTCTATTTCAGGGTTGTATGTACCAAGGCTATCTTCGTTGAGTACGCTTATTTGCACACTTGCGGTGATATACTCTTGCTGTTTAATTTCTTTATTTTTGACTAGATCTAAATCGTTGGACATAAATGCATGCCCCAAATCTTTGCCCACTGTGAAAAAATCTAGGAACAAGTCTCCTGTTTCATTTTGAAATTTAAATCTATTATAATCGTCGTCAGTTAATTTTTTATACATTGTCGACGATTGATCACATGTGTGTCGACACACAATAAAATGCTCATCGTCAGATGTATTGTCGAAATAGTTACTTATATTATGCTCTATTTCGTGCACTAACTTGTTTAATCTTTCTAAAATTTCTTTTTGGAGAGCGGTGGGGTCGGATTCTACTAATAGTTTTTCAAATGCATAATGAATTTTATTTGTTTTATCGTACAGGTCTTCTTTGCTAGACAATAAATTAATTTTAAAATCTTCATGCAACGGATAAGAATCTATATCAATATTGAGCTGATCTACTAATGTAGGTAAAGTCTGACTGCCGCCTGTATGATAATGATTCCAATCTAATACTCTAGATGTAGAATTAGACACTAATTTTGTTATGTTAGCAAAATCTTTTGCAGTATCGTTTTCTAAGAGCTTCCATGTCAGTTTTACATTGCTTGTCTTAGTATCATTCCCTAGTATAGTATTAGTTCCGTTATGATCAACGGAACCAGTTTGTCGATCACTCAAATATATATGATAGTACATTATTCGTCAACAGCTACTCCACCGAGACCGTCAGTCTCAGGATCCCAGCCGATGCTACTACCTGCCCGTTTTTTAATATTAGGATTAACTCCTTGTATCTCATCAGCATACTTGTCATCGTCGTAGTCATCTTGGCTCTCGCCAGTTTGTCTTCCACGCACTTTCATTTCTACAACTTTGACTTCGCCGTCTTCTGTTACAATACGTTTAGCGTACATTGTATTGGTTACGCCTACGCTATCAGGAGCCTGTATGTCATGGTCATCGCTTATGTCTAACACAGTGACACCGTCGTACCAGTTTGCTAATCTAGGGAATGTTTTTCTAAAATCAAATCCACGTCGAGAGTCGTACTGTTCATAAAACACCTTGAAGTCATGATGCAGTAAGTGTTGCTCTGCTGTATTTCTGTGAGGAGTTTTTACAACGTCTAAGTATTCTATTAATCTGCTAATTTGATCTTGTTCCCATGCCTGGAGCAATTCTACACCATGCATGTCTCTTTCACCTTTACTGCGTACTTCGTCTAGCCATTCACTAAGTTCGTCATGATACATTTTACGCAAGTCGTCTGGCAGTGTAAGTGGGCTTTGGAAGCTGGGAAAACGTAAAATATTTACACTAATACCGGGCACATGATGTCCGTATTTACGCTTCATACTTAATGTCCAATCTAAAAATTGTGTTATAGTATCTAAGCATAATGCATTGATAGTCATCATCATGTGTACACCTTCGTATCTTGCTTCTGTAGCAAAACGCTCGAATTGGCTAGTCCATATTTCCCAATCTAATCCATCCCTAATATACTCAGCTTGAGCTCCGAACGCCTCGCAACTTGTGTATACATGGAAATGATTTATGTGTTGAGTCGCATCGATAAACTTATCCAACAACCCCGGCTTAGCCATTAAGTTACTATTAATAGCTAATCGCATGTTCTCTGCATTCGGCTCATCTGTTTCCTTGAACCAGTCGAACAGTTTGTATATGCTAGGAGTCATCAATGGCTCGCCACCAGTAACTCTGATCTCTTCTAGCTCTTTGCTTAGTTCGGGCCACCAACGCCAAAATGCATCCACATAAGGATTGTCCTCTCCTTGATCAAAAGGCTCTGCATATGGTGCATCGTCTATGAAGTGTCCTCTAGCATCACTCTTAATGCCTTGGTAGCCGCCATTAGTTCTGATATCCTTAACCCATGTGCTGCTAAATGCTGGATTACAGTAACTACATGCTAACTGGCATGTTCGGTCAAATGCTACTTCGCATGTCTTTAGATTAACATCAGCATTAGGATCTAATACTGCAATATGCTCTAAATCCCTATCCTCATATATAACTGTTTTATATACTCTATCAGACACAGGCTCGTTGCCATCTGCGTCTTGGCCCATGTCTTCTATCTTCCAACAGTACTCACATTCTTTAGGCCTAGTACCTTCCTGCATCATTTGACGCATTTTCTTTTTGTGTCTACTGTTATGAATAGCACTAGGATTTTCTTTGATGTCTTCTAAATCAATTTGATGCGCCGGTGGGTGATGGCAACTTGTAGTTCCGCCGTGTCCTAACCATATAGTAGCATTGTACCATTTAGCGCCACAGAACGATTCCGACACAGGGTCGATCATTCTTGCTTTAAATTCTCTATGACTTTCGTCTACTTTTCTAACCATTAAAAATTTCCCACATCAAAACTTAAATTTCTTACTTGTACATGTTTAGGAAGATCAATCAACCATTCAAGCTGTTCAGCTACGCTGTCAGCTGTCATCATGTAATCCTCAGCAAAGTCTTTGAACACTGCTGTGCTATCAGTGTCAACAAACCCAGGCTTTATTAGACTGACTCTACACTTTCCCTGTTTGAACATATTCGCTAGTTGCAAACTGGCCCAATCTAATCTTGCCTTATCACTTACGTATGGTGTCCAATTTTCATTGTAACCCATTTGACTAAAGTTTGTTATACTATCGCTGCTCGTTGCACCACAGTTAACTACAAGTCTAGGCTTGTGTTCCCACTGTTCATAAAGCAAATACAGCAACCGAACTTGGTTATCTGGTACATATGCATTATTTATAAAAACATCTGCATTCCAGTCAACAACATCTTGTACAACTTTTTTGCATGTGCTTACACGCTGTAAGTTATATCCATTCGATTTACTGTAGCCTCTAAGTTCCAAGCCACGCTCTTCTAGTCGATCCCACAAGGCTTTTCCTATACCTCTTGTGTGACCCGTTATTGCTACACGTTTTATATGCATACCAGTATTTACTCTGTTTTGTTACGGCTTAGTACAAATCTTCGCTTTCCCACGGTAAAGATTTTTTACCGAAGTGCCCGTAGTTTGTTGTACGGCTAAGATCTATAGAGAACAAATTAAACTTGTTAATTATACCTAACGGTGTTAAATCAACATGTTGTTTTAGCTCTTCTGCTAAATCTGCTCTAACTTTTCCATCAGCATAAACGTATACACTAGTTGGTTCTTTGACGCCAATAGCGTAACTGAGTTGTACTGTACAGTTGTCTGCTTTTCCTGATGCTACAATGTTCTTTGCCAAGTAGCGAGCCATATATGCGGCTGATCTGTCGACTTTAGTACAGTCCTTACCGCTAAATGCACCGCCGCCATGTGGAGCATACCCGCCATAAGTATCGACAATAATTTTACGTCCAGTAAGCCCAGTATCTCCATCCGGTCCTCCAATTACAAATTTGCCTGTAGGGTTAATTAAATATTCTGTATCATCGTCAATTGGTGCATTGCACTCAATCAATGCTTTAACCACTAATTGCTTTATTGCATCCCTAGTATGATCTAACGGAAACTCGTCTGTGTGTTGACTGCTGCAGACAACTCGGCTTACTCTCAACGGTTTACCTACACTGCTGTATTCTAAGGTAACTTGACTTTTACTATCGGGGCCAAGCCAGTCGCTTCCTATACGTCTAGAATCAGCTAGATATTTTAGTATCTCGTGACTGTAATATATTGCACTAGGCATATACGTAGGGGTTTCATTGCATGCATATCCAAACATAATGCCCTGATCGCCTGCTCCGAAGTCATCTGTGCCTAGAGCTATATCAGGAGATTGTCCGTGTAACTCATTGTATACTTTTAGTGTCGCCCAGTGGAACCCGTCTTGTTCGTATCCAATCTCTTTCACTGTATCACGCACAATACGTTCAATCGCCATCTTATTGAACTTATCGCTTTTGTATTCGCCGGCTATTGTTACCATGTTAGTTGTGACCAGAGTCTCAATTGCTGCTCTGTGAGATAAGTTGCCATCTAGCAGATATGTAGCGACTCTGTCTGATATTAAATCTGCTATTTTATCTGGATGGCCTTCACTTACACTTTCACTAGTGAATTCATATATCATATTTTTTCCTGTGTTTGTTGTCTAAGATCTGTTTATTTTACAAAGAGTCCTTTGATTTCTCTGCCCTTTTTTAAATCACCATTGATTGTCATCTTTCCACCCATAACTAATCCCATAGGGTTTACACCTTGCGTGAACATTTCAAGCATAGTTTCATTGTCTGTAAAACCAACTATGATGTCAGATTTTTCCAAGTGACCTTGTTTTATTTCGCATGCACCCGTGTGCACACTAACAGAAAATTTTCCATCTGATGCGCCTAGTACAGTAACATTGATATCAATGTTTATGTCGGCTGCTATCTCAGGATTAAAATTTTCTTGCAGTGTTGTTGCTACGTTTTCAAAATTCATTTAAACCTCTTCTGGGTAACCTTCGTACCACTTCTCTACTGTGTTTACACGGAAACTTCTCCATGCCTTTTTATCCAAGCACCACACCGCAAAATGGTCTGAGCCTGAGTCGAACTTGCTTATTTTCGCATTGCCATCACTTACTTCTTCATTAAGTGTGCATGGCATCACACGTAATTCATTTGTGCCTAGTTTTCTAAACTCTACTGTTACTACACCTGCTAATATTGCTGATGAGAATTTTTCTCTATCTTTCATTGTAATGCATCCGCCTCCTCGCATAAAAACCAAAAATCTGCCATTTCAGGAAATGTACCTAAAAAGTTTGTGTCTCGTCGTATATCGTGTTCTGTGAAAAATTTATAAAAATCTGTACGGTTACGCTGTAGATTATCTATAGAAATGTCCTGCTTCATTAATTCTAAATTACGTTTTGCTTTTGCTATCTCAAAATCCTTGAAACCTTTATAGTCAACATATTCTTCGTTTGCTCGATTTGCTTCCATAAACTCGATTGCGTCTGTCATGTATTCTTGATAAGTTCCTGGCAATACTTGTATATTTTGCCAAGCTGGATTTCTCAGTACAGGTATATCAAACCATATACGTTGTTCTGGGACTTCCCATCCCATTGCATATTGATTCTCCTTACTCCATTTTTCCCTAAGCTCTAATATTCCTTGTAGAAAATCTTTAAATGTAGTTACACTCAAACAGTTAAATGTGTTAATAAAATTTATACTAGTGAATCTAGTTTCGTCTAGGAATCTATGGCAGTTATTCCACAACTGCTCAAAATCCATACCACTACGCATATATTCTGCCTGTTCTCCCCAACCGTCTAGACTTACAAACACACTGAAATTATGGTATGCTTTATCTCTATATTCATATAGATATGTAAAGCTATTGTTGTCGTGCTCTTCGCATTGGCCTATTTCTAAAAATGTTTGAGGTATGTCATGTCGTTCTATAACTGGCAACTCACTGTCGTGATAGCGTTTTGCATCTTCCCCTATTATATAATGTTGCCATGTTTGCCAGTCAGTGCCGTCGAGTGGATCTTTAACATATACTTCTGCACCATGCGGTACATCATCTAATTTTTTTACACTTGTTAAAAATTTTACAAACAATGCATCGTTGACAGGGCACATGTTAGATGTTATGCTTAACTCTAGATCTTTATTAGGATTCTCGTGCACGTAGTCTAGCACCTGGAATGTATTTTTATCCATCAGCGGCTCACCGCCTGTCATTCTAAATACTCTTAAAGTTTTATACATTTCAGGCCACCATTTCCAAAATGCTGTAACATATGGATTATCTTCTTGGCTGACTTTTAAGGGCATTAGTCCTTTATTACGTAAACTATCTATATTGTTGTGCGGTGATGTTGTCGGATACTCACCGAACTCTTCAATCTCTTCTTGCCATGCTGTGCTTAGATGCGGTGAGCAATAACTGCATTTAAAATTGCATGCCTGGTTAAAATTTACTTCTACATATCGTGGATTGATGTTGCCACTTGCGCCGGCGTCCATGATATCTTCTTTACTTTCTTGTGCCCAATACTCGCCGCTACGATACACTCGATCACTTCTAGCACCTGTATCCTCAATGCTCCAACAATAACTGCAGCCTTCAGGCCGCTCGCCTTTTAACATTTGCCTACGCTGTTCTTTCTTTTCTTCTGTGTTATGTAGTGCTGTTATGTTGTTATCTAACTCTTTTAATGGAATTTTGTGTGTAGGTGGATGATAACAACTATGCGTTGTACCATTTGTTAGGTGCATAGATACTTGGCTCCACTTTGCATAACACATTGATGGGCTGATTGTATCTAGCTGTTTTTTAGCCTTATCGGCGGCTTGGTCGTATATGCTCACTACTGTATGAGGCCTTTCTCAAGTAAGTCCTGTATTTGTTTTTCACGAATCATTACACCCCATCGTCTTGGATTAACATATGTTTGTTTGAAGAACTTGCACATTTCCGGTGCTGGATCAAACAGCATCATCTCATTAATATCTGTGTTTAACTTTCTTCCCAAACTACAAATTTCTTTTTGCAGCATATTACTGTCCCATTCCAATTTGGTATATCGGCATTGCTGATCGTTCATGCCGGAGAAGTTTGGTGCTACTTGGCTATTGAAAAATTCTTTGAACCATTCGTAATCCGAAATTAAGTTAGTGTCCCAATCAGTAAGCACAGTCATTTCGCAGCCTAACCGGGCGCCGTAGATAGCCCATAATCCATTCTCTACATCACTGCCTATGTTACACCATGTTTGAAGTCGATTATAATTTTGCCACCAAACTTTTTCTACAAACTCATCTGGGGAAATTCTTGCACCCTGGTCCAAACTCATTTTAACACCTTCTCTAAACCCTGCTCTAAAGGCTTGGAAAGGACTTGCTGTTTGGTGCACTTCACTGAACGTATCGTTGAGTTGTATATAGTTTAACTTCCAGCAAAACTCCATGCCCTCGCCGTCTGTTGCGGCTTCATGTGTGTTAATGCTTTTAGTATATTCGGTAGGCCAACACTTTAGTCCACCATTGCCGTACACTAACCCGTTTAGAATGTTCTTTGCATTCCAACTAAAAATACTTTCGGATATGTTGTTACCGTCATGATCCTGATCAGGAACATCTAATACTTGCTCAAAGAAATCTGGCATAACAATATTATCGCCATCAACAGTGATAAACCTGTCTGTTTCGCTTTGATTAGCGCATGCTTTGTGCGCTGCATCGAACCCTTTTACTCCATGTACACGTTTAGCCCACGGAACTTTATTTAATAAGTCTGACCAATGTTCTTCGCAGTTAGGTTCGTCATAGGAGATATAGAATATATCGAGTTCAGTTACATCGATTCTAGCCATGTGTTTGTCCTGTGTTTAGTGTATAGTGTTAGTATTTATCTTCCACAGAAAACAACTGTTTTATTTTCTAGCGTATGTGATGCTATCAGACTTATGTGTGTATATACTAAAGGCTTCCTCGTCACTACTAAGTTTCCTAGCAGTAGTAACTTGGCCGTCAACAGCATCCGCTATATTAAACATAACTCTTTCTAGTAACATATGCGGGTCCTTGTGTGGTGTTACATACACCACTAGATTTTGCTTAGACTTTGTGCCCTCTGTAATAGTTAGGTACCAGTTTTTGTCAGTGTAGGATATTAAATAATCTGCATCTTCTCCGGTTTCAATCTCTTGTAGGAAATCTCTGTCACTTTTAATTTTTGATGTTTCTGTTGTCCGCAGTTTAATGTGACACACATCGTGCTCGTCTTCTTCTATATAGAACTGCGCTACACTTTTTCCGTTCTCGTCGATAATTTTTGTATCAGGCGTATTGAATTTATAGCACTTACAAGCGTCAAAATCGCTCATGTCCGGCTGTTCGATACTTTTATACAGTATAGTACCACCAGTATCATAGACCATATACGTATAAGCCTGTGATTCTTTTAGAGCATTTTTCAACCCGCCGTGCTTATCCTTGAGTAGAGCTAATCGTTCACCTGCTGTTAATTCTGTCATACTGTTGTCCTTTTTCCAAAATAATTTACTTCTAGTTGTTGTATTTTATCTCTAGTCATCCAATCCTTGTCAACATAATGGAAAGGAAAGTTTATCTTAAAGTTTCCAAGTTTAAAATCAGTATAATCCTTATAGTAACAAGGTATACTATCGCTCCAGTTTTCTTCTACTAAACTAGAAGGGATGTTTTGTATGTAGCTCTTCATGTGAATAAATGTAGGCATATCTGTTATATGATCCATCGTGCATTCGTCTTCTATGCCTAACAATTGTATAGCCAATGCAAATGCCACATCTGCACTTAACCATTCTGGTTTTCCTTTTGGCATATACTTAAAATAAAATCGTTCCCAATTATTGAATATAATTTCTATCATCTTAAAAAGTTCTGTTGCAGTATCACTCTTTTTAAAATAGAAAAATGCTGTATAAACATTAGGCAGGTTATTCTTTTTAAAAAAAGATCTGTAGTAATAATCTTCAACAAGTTCATTTCTGTATGTTTTTACATTTGTGCAAGCCCATACATCTTTCATACTTAAATGATCCCACCAAAAACTTACATCGACAGGGAAGATCATGTCTGTATCTAATATCACAGTCTCATCAAATGGACTCATATAATAATACTTCCATTTGTTGTTTATTTTCCAGTCTTTGCCGTCTGCAGCATCGTCCCATGGGATATCTATTATGTGATCAAAAACTGCTTTGTGTTTTTCTGTTATAAGTTTTTTTGTAGAAGTGTCTACGCACACAGCAATATTATTGACAGTGCTCTGTGTTAATTTAAGGTTGAGTGCTAATGCATACGCTTGGGCAAGATAATCAACCTTACCAGAATTCTGTGCGATTACAATATAGCCTTTGCTCATTTACTTTTCCTATATAGCGTAGGAGTTATAAGTGTATATACGTGTTTCTTAGTAGTTAGAGACACACCGTCGAAATTAACAACTTTTTCTTCTTTTGTTTTTTCAAAGTAATCTCTGAGTTGGCTAAGGCTATTCCAATTTCTTTCCATTATACTAGCCATTACTCGGATCCTGCTGCTGTTTTATCCATTCTGCTATTCTCTTTTCTTGCTCTTTAATTGCTTCTGCTTGATCTTTAATAGATTTCTTTTGAAACTTTAATTTATCACTTTGATGTTTTTGCGACTGTGTCATATGTTGTTACCTCTTTATTATTCTATATAATTCATTAGTTCAGAACTAATCCTGTTTATAGCCCATTTATTCATTACGTGAACATCTAAATTTTTCCATCTTGTTAACACGAAGTCGCCTAGAGCTTTGGGTTTTTCTAAATAAAAAATTATTTCGTTTTTACACGGAATAGAATGTATGTCGTCAGTATCAAATGTTTTGTATAATGCAGGCAGTGGCAATTGGGGTATTCCCCTTTCTTGAAAGCCACCTAGCATATGAGCTGCGACACTAAAGCTGTAGTCGTTTCTATATAGGTTGCCTGGCCATTTATATACATCTTGATAATACTGTCGGTTGTCCCGCACATGCTTCACTGTCTTAAAAAATTGTTCTGAGAAATTGCACTTTTTAAAGTATACTACTGTTGCCCAATACATAGTTATGCCGCTAGGGTGCAGTCTACGTAACGTAGGATCATCTCGCTCAACCATTATATCTTGATATGACCAATTCATCATAAATTCGTTATCATGATTCCAGCAACTGTTTAACACATCACTAAGTATTAGATAGTCAGCATCTATTAAAATTGTTTCATCGTACGGACTTAAATCGTATGCATCGCATCTGTCTAAATTGTAAAATGGTAAAGATTTTGCAGTATGACTAGTATCTTTATATGTCCTAACATTACTTCTCTTGAAGGTTTTGTCTTTTTCTACAAATACTATATTAGAAAAACTGTCGGTTACAAACTCTTCTCCCATAGTGGCGCAGGTATAATCGTAACTATGATGATTTGTAACTACTGTAACATCAGAGATGCTGCAATTTTGTTTTATTAATCTTGCGTTAACAGCGGCTAGTTTTAAATAATCAATTTCCTCATTGTTATGAGCAAAGATTAAGAATCCTTTAGTCATCGTCTATGTCTATTAGTTTGTGGACCTTTCTGCTTTTTTTAAGTTTAGAATAGTCTGCAAAGTATTCGTTTGTTGCTTCGAAATATCTGCTTATTAATTCTTCTAAAAAAGTGTCCAGGTTTTCGATTTGGATAGGGTTGTTGTAAACGTCAAGTAACACTGCATCAGGCATTTCCCTATCTACTAGTAATTTTACAAATGATATTAGCTCGTGCGATATGATAAATGTTCCGCCGTTAGTGCTATAACTGAGCAGAGTCTGCACTCTGGCCTTCATATTATTATGCTGTATATTTAACGACGATCTGTAGTTTGCAAATTCTAGTGCTTTTGTTAGTTTATTACTCATAGCTATATTTACCAGTCAAAAAAAAGCCAGCTTCTGTGAACTGGCTTTTTTATTAGTTTTAGTAACTTTTACAAGTTGCTTACTGCTGCATAAGTCGGAGCTGAAACTGTAATACCGTTGTTAGCACGACTAGTCTGAATTGTACTTGTTGTAGTACCGTCTACGGCATCTACATATCCAACAGTGTCGTCACCATTTCCGTCAACGCCGTCAGCACCAATGCCATTACCTAGTGCGTGGTCATCTCTCATTGTTACAGTGAATGTTAACTGTGTTGGGTTACTTGTACTATTTACTTTACCTGTGATCTGGTAGTAGTTACTTGCGTATGCACCAGAACCGTACTTGATATAAAGTTGTACTTGGTTTGTTGTTAGTTCGTAAAAACCCTTACCATTACTAGAACCTGTTGATCCTGAACTAGTTAAGTTGTTTAAGTCAAACGTTAATGTACCCATGGAACTTAATAGTGATGTCCAGTTTGAGTTCTGCGAACCAATTGTGCCTGCGGATGATCCTGATGTGCCGCCGCTTCTTGCGCCTGTGAATAATATTTTACCACCTGCGTTAAAGAATCCTCTACAATGTGCTTCACTTGAAAATGATACAGTAAATGTATGTGCAATTGCAGGCTCGGATGCGCTGCCCCAACTAGTTGATCTGCTACTAGCACCATGTGCCGCTGTCGTTAAACTGCCGCTTGGTACTGAAAAGCGATTATCAAAACATGTTTTTGCATCGTTCATTAACTGGTTCCAGTGCGCTGCTGTAATTGTATTACCTGCTGCACGGTCTGTTGGACCTGTTAGTGATAGGCCAAGGAATGATCCTATAGCTTGCACTTCATCCTGTAGATTTTTAAAACCGTTATCTGTGCTATTTGCACGGATAAGTTCACCTGCTGCAGCATCTAAACTGCCTACAGACTGGTTGTAGCCGTAAATACTACTGGCTGTATATGTACCTGTTGTGTGGTCTGCTGGTGTACTCAACTGACGATAAACATTATTCTTCATGTTATCGTAATCTGCGTCATCAATTACATCCCCGCTTACAACCTGGGTCATAGTGAAGCCACCTGATACGCTTAGTGCTGATCCGCTTGCCATTGATTATCTCCTACAATTAATAATATTACTATTTACCTATTTTACGCCAATAACTGCTTCTACTGTGCCAATATCGCCGTCATTTTTATCTTCTAGGCTCCTACCAATTACTGCTCTTGGATCGTATTCTTCGTCACTCATTGCCCATGCAACACCTGGTACTGAAGAGCTAATTAATCTCTCACCCTTCTTAACTTTTCCTACTACTCGAACAGGAACTCTTCCGGTCATAGCAATAGCTATTCCATCTGCTTCGCTGTTCATTAAGTATGCAGGAGTTGTCGATACAACACCAAAAACGTCTAAATCGTTATGGTCTGTAGTCTGTGTCATTTCTGCATCACCGCCGATTTTAACAACAGTGCCTGCTTCGTAATTCTCATCAGCAGTATATTTCTCAGCTAAGTCAGCGTATTTTGCACTTGATGCAACGCCATCGAATAGTGTTGCTGTTACTGTTCCGCCAACATCTAAATCGCCGCTAATATCGCCCACTGTAGCATCTAATGTACCAACAAACAATGTACCGAATCTACTCGAGGAAGAACCGATATCGTGGTTGCCTGCTGATAGAATGTCACCGCTGTAAGTGTTATTTCCAGAAAATGTGTTGTCGCCGCCTAATGTAGATGCCGCACCTGCTGAAGGATCAACTAGTGGGTTTCCGTTTATATCGTAAATTGTTAAACCGTAAACGCCGTTGTCGGTAATCTTTTTGTCACCAGACGCATCTAAGTATACTTCACTTGACCAAATTTCATCAATCAATGCAGTATTACTGCCATATGTATCAATGTTCAATCCAGTAATGCCGCCACCGTCTTTGATAAAAATGTTATCCACATATAAATTATCAACTGGAGCTGACTGCTCACCAATATCTAGTAACACTGTAGCACTAGATTTCTTAATGTACCTAGCTGACGAGGATGAAGGATTACCAATTTCAATATCGTTAATAAACAATTCACTATATCGATTTGCTGTATTACCCATCGGAACAACGTCAGTGTTGTCTGGTATTAGTGCTGTACTAGATGCTGTAAATACTTTACTGCCTACTACGTTACCTGACGCAGTAGATATTGCATTTGAAACATCTGCATAGATACTACTGTTTGCTAATGATACTGCTGTGCCGGCATACTTGTTTCTCAAGTTCATACCAGGTCTAATAGTTGATCCGATACCGTCACTGTCATTAAACTGATTATATAAGTTTACATCACCTAAACCTTCTACTTTAGCTGGCGCAGTTGTACTAATGTCGAATTGCGCATGGTCACTGAATACAGCCATAATGCTTTCGCCGTCAGTATAGCCTGCGTCTGAACCGTCACTCACATACATTAAACCTAATACAGCTCTATGTACACCAGTATCATCTACTAGAAAAATTGTTCTAAGACGTGTTCCGTATTTACTCGGGCTTCCCAAGTTTACATCATTGCTAAATTCGTTTGTAACTTTACCTGCATAACTAGCATCAATAAACTGAGTGCCGTCATGAACTTTTAATTTGTCATCTACTGTATCGTAGTATGATGTACCCGACTCTACTCCATCTGTTGGCGCTGTCGCACTAACAGTGATACTAGCTCTTCGCCAAGAAGCGCCATCATAGACACGGATTACTTCCTCTCCCTTGTCGTACCAAAGTTGTCCTTGTAGCAATTGATCGTCGCTTGGTGCTGACGTACTGGCAAAGTTCTCTAAATGTCTTATGGCGTTTTGTACAAAGTATTGTCCGTAGCCAGAAACATTACGACCAACCAGTGCAATGCTAAAGGCGGAATTGACTTGACTTGCGGCTACATTAATGGTTTTAGAACCATCTGTATTTTGTACTGAATATGTCATTTTATGTCCTCTAAATATCCTTTAATTTAACTGCACTCTCACAGTGTATATAATTTCGATGCTTCTATTTGCACTTTTTTGAACAGGGTGAAAGATCACATGCGTTAACATTTTACTATCTGCGGGGTCTGTCGCATAACTTAGTAAACCTAATTCGTCGAAAACGTATAAACCATCCTGCGTTGTACTTGAATCGAATGTATCCTGTCCAGCGGGTTCATTATAACCCAACGTACAAGTCATTTTTAAATCTGTATAACTTGCCCCTGTGATAATTTCAATCTTATCAGTAGATGTGTTGTTACTTATAACTTTTTCGTATGTACGACTATAAAGAGTCGCACTGTTTTCAAATGACTCACTGACACGTGGGTTTTTATATAACACCTTGCCAGCACCGTCAACACTAGTAGCACCGTTACCAAAAGCCATAAAATGAATATAGGACCCTGCTTCATTAGTTAGTGCACGGGCAATTATATTTGCCATGTTACCATAATGTATAGCATTTCTTTTGTTAACAATTTCTTCTTTTGTCTCTGCATCTCTGATTAAAATATGCCCAGACATCTTGATGCCGGCATTTTCGTCGGCCGATTTATTCTTTTCCATATTTTTATTCTGCTCATTCTGCAAATTGCTACTATTGCTCATAGTGTTATTTATCACTTATTGTTAAAAACTGTTTTAATTACTGTCAAAGTTGTGTAAGAAGTCAACTATACTGTCATTTGACTTCAATACATCTCCTCGGTCTGTTAAACTTGTTGCTTTCTTAAAGTCTTCTGTTGCTGCATCCCATCCGTTTTCTTCATCAATATCGTATGTCAATGTATGTCCACTACCAGTAAACTCAATAACATTGTCTCCGGTACCGTCCCAAGCACTGTCTAAACCAACCGATACGTTGCCCGAATCATATGTTAGTCCTGCTGCACTTAGTGAGCCCGAGCCGTCCCACGAATTATCAAGCGGTACTGATATCGAGAACACCTCTACTGGTTTCAACCAATTGAAGTCTTCTGGGTCTCTCAGTGCCTCTCCTTTTCCGTTTCTAAGAGCTATGTTTTCTGTTTCTTCTCCGTTATACAGTTCAGCACCCACTTGCACTAATAAATTAATAGTAGTTCCGCGGACACCTCTTGTAATCCCAGAAATACTTTTATCTAGGACATTTATTGTTGTGTAACTTATTAACTCGCCTGATAGCCACACACTTGCTGGTCGTGTTGCAGATGCAAATGGAAGATTAGTAATATCATTTAAGTGTATTTTGTCTTCCCAATTATTTACTTGCTGTGCAACAGTTGTCAATGGATTCATCGATCGTCTATAATAATCAGTTCTACCAAATAGATCCATAACTAGTAGGAATCTAACATCACTACTTGTTGCGCTAATTTCAGTATTACCCAATGTTGTAATATCCATTACAAGTGTTTCTAGAGGTTCTACAACTATTAACTCTTCTGGACGATCTGGGCCCGTTCTGTGTTTGAGGAATGTAGTGCCATCGAATCCGTATACAGTTTCGTTGTCAATTCTGTAATTAACATTGCCTTGTGTGCCTTCATCGAATATACCAACAAAGTTGTTTACATCAACATCCTTATCCCATATATCAGTATCCCATCCATACACATCAAACCCTAGTGCGTCATTGTACACATAGGATGGGTGTTGCCCAGGAACTATATCTAAGAACGTTGCGCCGTCAACTAGTTCTGCATTCAATGATCCGCCAACTGCATTTCTTACCATACTAAGAACAGTGTCTAATTTTCCTGAGTCTATCATGCTAGTAACAATGCTGACATTTTGTATAATGTTTGCATCTACTGCTGCACCCGATCCATATTCTGTCTCGTATGCTTTTGTTATTTCCTGTCGAATCTCAGGATTGAATTTATAAACACGCTCCGGTGCTGTCCAAACTTGCTCAACATTTGAAATATTTGCAATACTGTTAGACTCTACATTTACAAGGTTTTTCGCTATGCTAACGTTAATAGTTTCCATTGTAGGATCATATCCTTCGAAATATGTTAATTCGATCAATGCCCCGTTTTGAGGTATACCTATTCTGTTGTTAACATTCGCGTCATTAGTAAAGGAAAGGAAACTATCTGCAGTGTTAATCGTGTAGTTGATTGTTGGGTCTATGCTAGTAATTTGGCCGAATGTTCCACTTACATTTCTGTAATCTATATTACGTGTCACATTTACTGTTGTTGTCTTTTCAGCGTCTGCATAAACCTTTGTGTCATTGTATTCGTTATATCTTATTGATGTAATGACTGCTTCGGTTTCTTCACCTAAAGGCGTTGTATAAATTACCTTGCCACTTGTTATAGTAGACAAGTCAACTGAGTCTAATACAGTTGAAGTAGTAGGAACAGCCTGGGAGTTTACAAAACTTTTTATATCATCGAAATCCACAACAATTTGTTCGCTAGTGGTTTTGTTAATAGTAATATTTGTATTACCTATGTTGACACCGTTAGAAATAACATTAACTAATTTAACGCCCTGTACTCCAATTGGCATACTATGCCCTGGTGCAATAATAGTAGCTGTATCGCTTTCATTTATATCCACAAAATACGTTTGCCCGTACAGCGACACTATAGGGCCGTCTGTGAACTCTATAGTACTGTTGCTATTAATAGCAGATGTTCTATCAGTAATAATTGACACATTAGACAATTCTGTTGTTGTGAATTCAATGTCTGGTGCAATGGACTGTCCAATTTCTTCATCCCACACACCTGGCGCAGTGTTACTAGGATTATTTGGATCAGTGTCCCATGGATTCAAATCCCAAGATGTATTTGCAACAATGATATTACTCATCTGCTCATCTCTAAGTACAAACTTGTCGCCTACGTTTTGATTGTGTGCGGTTGTCGTCATGTTAAAGCTAGATATCGCACCGTTTGCATCAATGTCGATGTCAACAATTATAGATGTACCAAAGTCTGATCTTGCTACGAGATTTGTAAACGATCCTTCGTTTCTAAATACGTTTGCTTCAGCGTCAGTTACGACAGTTTCGACTGTGCCAACCACATTGCTAATAAGCTCATTATCAAATGCTGTCGGTGGTACTAAATCACCATCAACTTTCACTTGCAATCTAGTAACATCTTCTACTAGTGTGTTAAAGCTAAATCCGCTTGAGATGCCATCTGCTCGGAATGTTTCAATTTTTCCACCTGTTGCATTCTCGTACAATGCACCTTTAACACGGTCAAATACAATTTGTGTGCTTGTTTTACGCACTTGTGCATTACTGCTCACAAAGCCTGCATACTCACTAGCTGTATTGAGTATGTCGACATCAAATTCGTTTGCAGTATCTAGTATCCTAACTTCTTTCGATTCCTCATCATAATAAGGAGGTCTATCGAAGTCTGTTGTACTACCAGCTAATATTTCCACTGGAGCTTTTTTAATATCTAAGTAGTTTCTAATCTTACTACTGTAGGGTTTAACATCATTAAAATATTGTAATGCTTTATCAAAATTATCTACTTTAAAGCCTTTAGTAGGCACTAGATCAGTTTCTTCCTTGATAATGTTCAAGTAAGTTGTTTTGAACGCCCAGTCAAGTTCTCCTTGCTCTGAGTATGCATATTTCATCATCTCATAAAAGAACTTGTTCCAATAAATTTCAAATGTGTTTATAAACACACTGCTGTAAAGTATACTCAATACTTCACGTATCTCTTTACCCATTTTAGTTGAATTAGCATCAGTATATATGCTTGCTTTCCACTCTACAGTTTCATTTTCAATAGCAATTAGTTTGAAACTATTTGTTTTCTTAGCATACTCATACAAACTATATGGTGAGTTACTGTCTTTTTGTACTTGTATGATACTGAGATCTACTAAATTTTTGATCAAAGCAAACTTAGTATTGTCTGTCACTTTACGTAGAGGTCTATATGTATCATCATAAAATACGTCTGAGTTGTCGATTTTATTAACTCTTAATTTTTCATACCAGTCGACTTGTTGTAAATATGTAAGATCCGATGGTAGTTGTGTTTGCCAATCTACAAACGTTGTATTCATTTTCAATTCTTTAAATATTGAGTTTAGTACATCGTACATTTGCTTTCTAGCTTTACTTAGATCTTTAAACATCGTTTGTCTTGGTCTAAACTTGCTACCGTACCGTTCGAATGCACTCAGTCCTTCTCCAGGAACAGTCTGGCCCAGCGCATCCATGCTGGCTAAACTGTCTATTAACTTAACAGACAGTACATCAGGAACCTTAGAGTTAGGATCACCTTCAGCTGACAATGTCCACGATGTATGCTTTTCAGTGTCACCTTCCATTCTTCTCAAGAACTGTGTGCTAAAAATACTTCCATCAGTTTTGATCAGTGGAGCGAGTTGGTTAACGACTATACTATCTGGTGAAATGTAGCCTGCGTAGCTAACTCTTTCTCCGTTAATATCTGAAAGCAACCGCTCTATTTCAACTGTAGATCTTTCTTTTTGTAAATTATATCTAGCAGTATTACCCACTGTTTCCTTACCGTATACCCAGAAATAGTAATAAACGGTTGCTTTGCCGCTAGTTTTATTGTAAAATTGCTGCTGTATAAACTCGCCTGTTTCAATAGGGAAGCCGCCACCGGTGTATGCTTCAGGTGGGGTTATACTTTCTACCCACTCGTAAATTCTAATAACACTACCCGGGAAATGTTCACCCCATGATGCAGCACGTTCAGTGTTGTTGTAGCCCGTAGGACCATATGTTCCTTCACCCTGTTCATACCAAGTGTATCGTACTAAATTCGTATTCCACCATCTTCTTCCTATCTGTTTCTTGCCCCATGCACTTCTCGCCATGTCGTACACAACAGGATCAGACTTGGTAGTATAGTCAATTTCTTTTTCTATATATCCGGGTATTATTCCCTTGAACGGATCGAATAAGTTAACATCAAATTCTTTTTCTGCACTTATTTCATCAAATGTAAATACATCCCGTATTAATTTTGTATCGACTAACGGTTCTTGTTTTCTTATGACATTGCCGTTCTGCAAATATGCCCAACCCTTACCATCGTAATTATCGATCCATGCATGAGAAATATTTGCAAGGTCTAAATTACTTTCTGTAGCATGCCGCATACTCTCCAGCGCATGTACATCTACACGCTGTCTGTCTTTGGTATTAGTAGGAATAATACTTGACTGTCCGTCTAAATTAGTGAGCTTGTATTCGTATATGTCGCCTTCGACTTCTGTTGATGCCCATAACGGGGTCGACATACTTTCTAGTCTTGTTCGTTGACCGACTGGAATTTGCGACAATGCTGCTTCACCTGCCTGAGGGTATGAGAATCTAATACCTTTGTTTAGGGTATCTAGGTTAGTTCTCGGATCAGCTCCCAGAGTTGATGTTCCGTCTTGATTAGGTAAATTAACAAGGAAATCTCGCTCGCTTGGGTCGCCGCCACCGGGGCCGCCGCCTCCGTCAGGATCTTCGACAAATACTTCCCTAAATTTCTCTTTTACTGGCTCGATTTCAGGAATGACCGCGTTTGTTGTTGCTCCCGTTGGTAAGTTTAGTGCTCTTATCAGTCCAGGATTATATGTATCATCAAATTGAATGCCGTCAATGTCATCGCCTTCGACAACAACTTCTGGCAGACCACCTGGTCCAAAATTCAGTGCAGCAGTATATAACGGAAAACCATTGGGATCAGTTGGTGCATAATCGTTTAACGTGTTAATGAAATGCTCGATTGGATCCGGTGCTTCATATACACCTGGGTCTACTCCAAATTTGCTTAGTGTGTCGGACTTCACTGTGCAATCAGGTAGCGCATGCGCTGTTAAGAATACTCTTCCGCCAGTGCCGCTTCCACCAATTAGAGGTAGACCACTATCCAAATCGCTCGGGAACTGTTTGTATACCCCTCGTTTTTTCAAACTTAATCTTTGCACTCCGCCCAATGGATCTACACTGGTCACAATAAATTCTGCTGGCTGTATTTTCTGTAGTGAATTTTGCTGGGATTGATCGAATGCTGGAGAAGATGTAAAATGTTCTACCATTAATTCGGCTCCTTCCCCATCACCGATAATGCTAACACTAGTAGCGCCACGCTCAATACTATATCCTGAATTATCTGGGCTAATATTACTGCCTGAGCCTTTAGTACGCATCAGTATTCTACTGCCGCCAGCTAAGCCAACTATTGCTCCTGTAGCATCAACATCGAGTGTTGCATAGTTTACTCTTGCCTTCTTTCTACAATCGCCGTTAACAATAATTTTGAGGCCAGCTTTGTTATACCCAGTGCCGCCAGCGACCACTTTTAATGCTACTACCGAAGACAATGCTTCAAACGGTCTGTTCGAAGGATTTTGGTCTGACATCAATCCTGCAGCAAGTGCTTCTTGTAGAGTTGCTGGCACGCCGCCTACAACTGTTACTACATCGTCGACTCGATAACCTGCACCATTCGTTTTTGTTATAGTGGAAGGTGTATGTGACGCTGCTTTTTGTTGTGCAGTAATAGTATTATATATGTAATTAGTTCCGGACGCTGTTGTATTCGTACTACCAAAATCGCCTGGATTGGCAACAACTTCTGGAGGATCATCTGACGTCTTCGCAGTCATCGGTGGCATATTAATAGTAACACTAGAAGTGCGTGTGCTTGTTCCTGCTAGTGACGAACTTTCTGAATATGCATGATTTACGTCTCCACGCACAGTATAGTGTAATACTTCTTTTAAATTACCAGATATTCCACAGCCGTTATCAAGCGAGATCGGCGGTGCATCGCAATATGTTGATAACGGTGAAAGCATTACACACGTAGCACCATTAGTTGTATAGCGATGCGCCTTGAATCGATTAGTTGACTGACTCGCTCCAGCAAGGTTAATAGCATCTATCAGACCCTCTATGTCATGTACACCGGTCATCGAAATTGCAACACCGTTAACTTTAAAGTTATCTCCTGTGCTAACACCATAAAGTCTGTCATTAGTTACGCTATCCGCAAAGTAGAATCCGTCGTCTGATAAACTTCTAGGATCGTCGGAAGCAGAGAACGTGTCCGGGCATAGCGGAATTCTACTCTTAGGTTCGCATATTGGCATGTCTGATGTGCCAACTTTTTGCATTACTCCATTTGCATCTTTTTTCAACGCAGTCACAGTCAGTATCGGTGTAGTAGATGCAGCTTGATTAGACTTTAAGGAACTATACGGATTACTTGCAACAACACTGTTGTTTGCTTTGGCTTTTCCAGCAATAGTTTTTTGATAATCAATTTGTTGAATGCCTGACACTGTCGGAACTGATGCCGTAATAGGCATTGGTCCTACAATTGTATTTGTTACGTTCATCTTATTACCGTAGATACCAGTTCCAGGATCAATAGTCCCAGGATCAACAAATACGATTCCATTTGAATCAGCTGAATTTGTTGGTGTACGGCTGGCATATCCTGTTAGTGAACTAGCAGACGGTGTAGCAAATGGGTTGCCAGACAAACGTCTAGAATTTGTTGTTATAGCTTGACTTATTCCAGCCGGAGCAACATTAGGGATGCCAATAAATCCGGTCCAGATTGGTGAAGGAATAATAGCTGCCGTCGATGATCCAGCTGAGGCATTGCCGCCCATGATTTGTTTTCTAGGCACAGTGTTTGTGCCGTCTGTAGGCAGAGTGTTTTCATTTACAATTAACACAGCAAAACACTCGTGTGCATGCGAAGACGTTTGGCTTTCCGTTGTAAACGTAATAAATCTTCCTTGTGTTGCGTCATATGTGAAAGTAAACTTGCCGGCCCATTTGACGAAACCAGTTGTACCAGTTTTAACAAAGGGTCTAAAGGTACTCGAGTTGTTGAAAGAATCAGATAGATCTGTATCTCTACTGCCCTGGAACGCAGACTCTTCAGCCTTAGTCAAGTTAGTGAGTGAAGAATATGTTCCGCTCGCCTTAACGCCACCAACTTCAACACGTTGACCTCCTAGAGAACTGTGTTGATACACTCGTGTTCGGTCATCAGCACCCGCATGATTAAACATCACAGTTATTGTGTATGTTTGCGAGTCATCTTCCGTGAGTTGATATGTAACGGAAGTTGTTGTTGCCTTATCTTTATTCGGGTTATCCCAATATACTCCTACATTTTCTGTGCGTATTGGCGGAGGTGGAATAACTATATCTTCACATTGGCCAGTGGTTGTATTGTATAATTGGTCTGGGCCACATGTGGGAATATCGTCGACACAAACACCATTTTCTAAGTGCTGTCCAGGCGGACATGTAGGGGGTGGTGGGTCTGTGCATATCGGATCTACATAACCAATTTCAGCATTTGCTAGTAGTCCAGTACTGGGTGTACAACTGCCTGAAGCTTGCTGTGCCAGTGCACTGATGTTTAATCCATTGGTTGCGCCACCTGTACTTGTACTAATTAAAGCATTTTTATTAATAAGACCTATTGCTTGAGCGCCTGTAGGATTGCCGCCTGTTACATGTCCGAAAGTTAAGCCGTCTACTACACCTGCGCCGCTAAACGATGTTGATGACGGTGATGAGGATGCCATTTTGCCACTGTTTAGACTAGATTTTCCAGGTCCACGGATTGCTTGTGTGTTGCCTAATAAACCGTTGAACATATCAATAGGTGAGCCGGTTGTGTTCTGTGTTGAAGGATCATAGCCTACCGCTGCATAAAAAGATGTTGTCCATCCAGCAGCCATTTGCTGTGATGCTTCGTTAGCTGTGTATGGCTTAAAGCCATTACTAGTAAAATTGTTTAGTAACAGATCTGATAGTGTACCAGGTCCTTGATTTGCACCAGGTCCCCATGACGTTTCTTTATTCGCTGGGTTGTACGAAGCGCCGCCGAGACTATATCCGCCGTCTAATGATTTGCCTTGTGCAGCTAAAGCGTACCCTGCGTTTGGCATCGTTTGTAAAACTTGATTAGGTAACAGTGTAGCGTTTTGCATACCGCTTTGGAAGCCAGCATATGCTGTGATCATAGCCAGCTGGTCCGAAGGAGTCATTGTCCCTGATCCTAATTGATCATACATCATCTGTATTGGATCTTGTGCACCTGTTTTTGGTGGGGATACAATAGTTGATCCACCACCCGGAACATTTGTATTTGGATCACCGGTTTGGGGTGGTAGCACTGATGCAGGTGGCGCAGTACTGCCACCGCCGTTGCCAACTGGGGCGATGCTACCTGGAGGAGTGTACCCGGGCGGCATAATTGGCCCGAATTGCACACCGGGTGTTGCCGGGATTGTAACAGGTGTACCTGTTCCCGGTGAAGGAACTGTGGGGTTTGGGGTAAAGCCACCGCCTCTGCCAGGAGCTCCATAGCCGCCTCTGCCTCCACGGCCACCGCGAGTGCCGACTGGTCCGCCAATATTAGGGTTGACAGGTATGTGCCCTGTTCCTATTCCGCTAGAAATTAGATTCTTTGTAGCGTTGTCTAATCCACTAAAGTTGCCGAATCCATCCAAGGCGGGCATGACCATTCCGAACGATCCGCGTTTGTAAACACTGCCTTCTTTTGCTTCTTTGATCCGTTTTAATTCTCTAATATATTCATCGACACCAAAGGACGGATAAACACCCTTAAATATTTCTGCGCCGTTAATAACAATATCGGCTTCATCGTTAAACCACAAGAACGGCAGTAATTCACGGTCATCTTTGCCGTCTATTTTAAATGCTTCAGTGGTTCTCTTGTCGTAAAACTCTTTGCTAACGTATGTTTCACTGTTTACAGTGTACGGATGATTGAATCCGTAACCCGTTACTTTAATAGTTGTAGTCGTCGGTACTTCTTGTACTGTCCAACTCCAGTTATAATGTGCCGGTGCAAAATCAGCGACAGTTATCTCTTTTCCTAGAATCTGACTGTCGTCTAAATCATAATCATGTTCACCGTCAGTAGTTATAATAATATTACTGTTAACTAACGTGGAGTAGCGCCATCTAGCGTCACTAAATGTTAAAATATCTCCTGCGGAAACACTAACTTCGTTCGATAATTCTATGTTACCAGTTAAGTCAAATCCCAATATATAAGTTTCTGCTGGGATTGTAGCAGTATCAGATAAAAGCTGATAACCCGTCTTTAATCCATCTAACTCATCTGCACCTGCATTAATTATGTCGCTGTCGGTAACTGTTGTTGCTGATGTTTTTTCTATTAGAATAGGCTGAACATAAGGTAAGTCGAACAACAATTTATTATTAACAGGATCAACACCTTTAACAGATTGGAAGCCGCTGTATGAGCCTGCTGAAATTAACTTAACAAGATCGCCGTTATATATGCCGGTTGTCGGGCCTTCTAGCACAACATTTGTGCTGTTCACTATTCTGAATGTTAAATTATCAGAGTCAACACTTGCTGTTAGATTAGGAGCATCAATTGAGAATACCGTGCTTATTGCTCGGCTCCCTGGGTTGCTTTCATTATAGCCGCCTTCAACAAATATTATATTGTCGCCGATGTTAAAGCCATCTAGCTCCTCTTCGAAGACCACAGTGTCTATACGTAGCGGGTATGCATGTTTAAAGAATACATCCGTGTCGTGCTTAACTAATACTGGACTGCTTAGTGTAATAGTAGTGCCGTTAATGCCTACAACAGTTAATCCGTCGTCGAATGATGCAATTCCTGGAATTTCAACAGGATCACCTATAACAATGTCTGTTGGTAAAAGTTCATTGAGTACAAACGTAGCTGAATCTATTCCTATCGACAGCTCTTGAAACTCTTGTGCTAGTACAGCATATTGTTGTTGTGTAACACCGGAGTAATCGTCACTTGCAAAATCAACAAATGCTTGGACAAACATTCTTCTACTTGCTGTTACGTCAGATTTGTAATTTACTTCTTCTACACGAGTAGGAGCAATATCTGTTTCGACATACATCCCGGGCTGTACTTGCTCTGCAACTCCATTAGTCAGTGTTATTGTCTTACCGTTAATACTATTTACGGTATCGCTATAAACATCAGCGTGTGTTACAATAAAGTCACCTAATTCATTTTGTCCATCTGGATTTCCTATCTGAACAGTCTTATCTACATCTAAAATTTGGTATGTATTACCGTCAATCGATGTTCCCGATGCATCAGTAAATGTCACAAACCCACCAGGTACTAAATATTTTTGTACTGATGTATCTGTCGAAGGATCCATTGTGGCGGATATTATTACTTCCTTATCTGTATTGTTTACAGTGCCGCTGTTTGTTAATAAATCCTTTTGGCTGTCACCTAGATATATTCCAGACTCAACTCTGAATGTATTCGGAGTAGCATTCTTTATTTTAAACTCATCACCGGCTTCGCCTGCAATGTTATTAACATTGAATAACACAGTATCGCCTGTGCTATAACCATGGTCTTTGGAATATACCTGTACACTGTACCCATCAGCATTTGCATTCCCTTCGAAATTATATTGTCCATAATTGACAAATTGCACATTTGCTCTAGGTATACTATCTGCAACACCTGATAGTGTAGCTAAGTTTGCATATAGTCTAACATTGTTAGAATCTATAGATGCAACACGGTACATATTGGAAGAAATATTTGCTGCTGTAGGGTGATCTGACTCTATCCATATGCAATCGTTAATCTGTAATCCGTCCAGTTGTCCTTTCCCTAGTGAGAAAGTCATCGATCCATTAAATGGCGCTGACGTTGTTTTTATTTCTGCTCGTCTTAAAATACTATATGTGTTAAATTCTTGCTCTATGTCTGCAGATGCTGGGATTTCTAGGCTTCCCACAACGCCAGTATAAGCAGGTTCTACGTAAGATATACTTGCACTAACTTCAGGTACTATACTAGATATTAATGTTGTTGTGGGAGCAGCGAACTGAATGTTAGACATAACGACTGCTTGCTCGTTGATTAGTTTCTCTTCGCTGAATCTAGTAACAGGTGTATTAATAGAAAGTATTCTAGGAGAATATATTAATTCGCCATTTTCGTAAACTAGTGATCCTTGGTAATCGTCTATAGCTGTAAGACCTTTTAACACAAGAACTCGATCAAAATATTCTGTGTGGTCTGCGGGACTGTCAGTATTATTGCCGTCTAATATCCCAGCATCAGAAATAAGACTAAAATCTGTATACAAGTATGTTGTTCCTGCGTTAGGTTGCCATTTAATATATGAATTACCTTCCAGGAGAGATATATTATACACATCAAAATCGCCATGCTCACTGTTTGCAAAATGCACAGTACTATCTGTGTCTGGAATTTGAGATGCTAGTTTTCCTGTTGTTTCAAACAGGGTCTCGAAGTCGTATATATTCCATGCTTGGTGGTCCACTGTATACTTTGAGATATAACCGGAGTTTGGTAATTTTTTATATGCTTTGTCTGTAATACCCGAATAGTCTACTGCTGTAGTTGTGGGCCATAAGCCGTTTGTTGATAAATCTGTAGGCCTTGTTACTAGCCTGTCTGCGTCATCAACGTCTATCATAATAGTTGCATCGGCCTTGTTATCAGGATATATCTCGTAAGTTCGGATACTTCTTAGCCTTGCTGCCAGTGCATCGTTTGCAAATACTTTTATATTCAATGTTCTGCCAGGGAGGTCTCCTTGATATGCATCTACAAAGTCTATGGTTGCATATTCAACAACTTCTATCTTTGCATCTGCTTTTAATTCTCCGCCTGGTAAAGACGCAATGTCCAGTAAAGTTATTGTGTTTGTTGTTGAGTCGCCTGTGATAGAAAACAGTGTTTGCTCATTTCCAGGAAGTTTACTTCCATTAATGAATACGTCAACGTGTGGGTATTCACCGTTGATGATCTGCAAGTTATCTGCGGCTATAGTATCTGTTAATTCTCCATTTGGACTAACTGGTGCGAATGTATATGACACACTGCCGGAGGTCTTTCTTCCGCCAATATGATTAATTGTTGTTCTACTGCCGGCATCGAATTCCCATAAATGGTCTCCAGTTGACCCGACAATATTCCCCGATAACCCAACACTATCAACAGAAAGAGAAACATCTGTATATACTGTGCTGTTAGCAGTTTCAAAACTATAACGCTGTCTTGGCTGGTATCGCTTTGATTCTAGTTTGAGAATGTCTACTAGATCGTTATTAACATTATCGCTTAGAGAAAAGTCATTACCTCTCAGTGTAATTAAAAATTCCTCTCCGGCATCTGTAGCAATTCTGGAAGATGATACAGTAAGTGTAGATGTCCCTGAAAATCCTAAACTGTCGTCTAATATTATCTGCGAGATTGTATCTTTAAATGCTGCTTCTACATCGGCAACAGTTGTTGCCGTAGATAAGTCTACTACGCTGTCTGCATAGGCAGAATTAGCAAAATGATCTGTTATTGTAACATTAGAAATTCCTGTTACATCACCATTATTTGCAACATAACTAGTTGACATAGCCCACGGTAAAGTAAATGCTGTAGTAATATTTGCTGTTAATAGTTCTGCTGCTACTACTGTTACTGCTGGATTAATCGTGTAGCCGTAACCTGGATCAGTAACATCGACACTTGTGATAGTGCCATCGGCTCCTAAGTTAACTATAGCTGTTGCTGTTGTGCCGCCGCCGTATACAAAGCTGCCAGGTATGTCTGCGGGTGGTGGTTCAATTTCCAGTGTAGGCCTACTAAAAAACTTTGTTGTAGGCGCTAGTACTTCTACGTTAGTAACTTCACTAACAGTGTCTTCTGGATACGAAATCGAAACTAGCTGTTTTTCGTTTCGTATTTCATCTTTGTCTATTTTTAAATCAACAGTTTGATAGTTGTCTACATCACCGAAGTCGCCAGATTTTAATGCCCACTCATCGTAAATACTTACGTTGCCTGGGATAAACACTTTTTCACTGTTCAGCAATATTTCTAAACTGTTTTTAGTTCCTTTATTTCTGATCATACCTGCATAAAAATCGTACTGGTCATCGAAAGTCATTTCAAATTCACGCAAATACTTTCTTTCATCGTACCCGTACTGTCTACGTGTCAGGTCATATAGAGTTTTGTCAACAGGAACATGACCGATTTCGTTGTATTTGGCCATGTCTGATGCTAGGGTATCAAAGTTTGCTAACAAGCTATCATTGTTAATAATATAACCGGATGAGGACAATGTGCCGTTCCAGTCACTTGTTCGTTTGCCTCTAATTTTTAATCTGTCTTGGCGTTGGTTGTACACATCCGAATAAATTGTATCACCAAATGTAGTTTTGTTAGATATCAACAACACATGTTCTATTTCGTCGGTGTACAATATAATACCAAAAATCTGTCTATCGTCTAGAGCTGCAATTTCGATTGTGTCACCGTCTCTAATAATCTCGCACTGTTCTGCACGTATAGACTTACCTTCTTGGTCAACTATGCTGTATTGACCTTGGTCTACATCAAAGATTTTACTAACTCTGCCTGTCTGTGCTTTAAAGAATATACGTGTCGCAGATGGGCTCAAACTTAATGTATTACCTGTTGCCCACTTACCTGCACTCCAAAACAAAAACTGTTTTGCAGAATATGCCCAATCGTTCAAATCGTTTATTTCAACGTTGAATTCGCCAAAACTAAATCCTAGTGCTTTTTGTCTTCGGCCTAGGCTAATTAAAAAGTCATACAGTTCTGCTTCTGTTGTAAACTCTGTATCGTATTCTACTTGTAGTATTTTTCCTGTGCCTTGCAAATACAGTGTTGCTTCTGCACCACCAACTGTTGGTAATGCTGGTAATCTTTGCCAAATTGTTGTGTCTGTGATACTGCTGCCTTTTGGCGCAGCTGTCTTTGACCTATAAAAATTGTAACCAGATTTTACTATAACATTAGCAGAATAAAAGTTAGCAGATTCGTAGTTAGTAGATTCAGCCGGAGCTCCAGCGACACTAACGTCTTGCCTAGGACCTGACGTGTTACTTTCTTCTATCTCAAAAAATCGCTTAATGTTATTATAACCGGATACCTTATATGTTTTCCGATCTGTTAACGTAATATACACACCAGTATAATCGTTTGTACTAGAGTATGGACTTTGATGTATGTCAATTTCCACATCTTCTTGAGGTAGTATTAAACTAGAACTATTGCCAGTTGTACTATAGCTATCACTATATACGGTCATAGTATCTTTATCGACAAATCCTGCAAACTTGTGTCCGAGCTTACTGTTAATTGTTCTGAATGCTGGGACAAATTCTTTTGCTGTGGATAAGCCACGAAACTTTAGATAGCAATCGATAAATTGTGTAAAACCGGTTGCTGTTATTAATTTGCCGTTGTCGTCTCTATTACCATGTATAGAGGTTGACTGTATCTTGAAACGTCTATTTGTATCTTTGTCTATTACCTGCTTGGTATTTGCTTGCGCAATTGTAATATTTTGCGGCTTGCTGAACGCAGACACAAATTTACCAGGCTTAGAAAGAAGCAATGCTTGTGCTACTGCAAACGGATAAGCAGAAGTCATTTTCCATGCTTGTTCGACAGGAGCACCGTCTCCGAACCTCCAACCACTTGATAAATCAGTTTCATTTAATATTTTAAATGTTGCTGTCTTCTCACTAGTTACTCTATATACCGGAGTATTAACTGTATCTGAAGTAGCAATTCCCAATCTATTCATACCTAGCTCGAGCGGCTGTTGTGCGAATTTAGGACCTATAGTATACGGATATTGCGGCTGACCGGCATCATCGACTGTTGCAACATAGTAATAAGTGCCGTTAGGAAACTCTGGAGTTTTGCCCCATCTTCCGTTGAATTGGTCTAGGTCGCCTTCACTATCCACATATTCGTAATCTTCTAGGAACTCGCCGCTGTATATGCCGCCAACAACACTGTCTCTGGTACCTTGCTTTAGCATGTAACTAGTTGTTAATCGCCTAATATCACTGTTATTGTTCAGACGGTCATGATATCCGTAAGGTCCGTAAATTGGCAGTCCATCAAACGCCCAGCCCACTATTGGCGAGTGCTCGTCTGCAGACTGCGGACCTGTTACAGCAGAGTCAGGTTGAATATATCCGTAAGTGCCGTTACTATCAGGGCACCCATTTGCACTATCTCTGCCCTGTCTATTTGAATATCCTGAATTATAATGAAGCGATGTATCCAATTCATGCGGTAAATTGTAATCTGGTGACGTTATTACTGCACCATTTACTGCAACACCTATTGCGCCGGTGCCGATGGATGTAGCACTAGTAAAATGCGATGCTCGCTGTGCTGCATTACCTAATTGCGTTGTTGTTCCAGTATATACTGGTATTGTATAGAATCTAGGTCTAATTTCTATCTGGTTATTATTGTGACTATTAGGAAATTCACCAACTGCATGATTAATTATACCCTGCGATGATATGTTTAGTGCTGTATCTACGCCAGTATATTCTGCAACACCCAAACCAGCTGCATCGGAACTAAATGAATCTCCTATGCCTAGTGAGGCTGTGCCTGTTGTAGTATTGACCCATTCTAATACTTTATTTGTATTTTTAGTTGAAAGTATTTTAAATGGTGATAATAATTCTCCGGTCTCGGATATAGGATAAACATTAGATAGTCCTATTCTTCTATAACTATTATCGGTTTTTAAGTATTTGTTGTTTGTTATATTTTCTCTATCACCTTGACGAATGATCCCGTTCTCTAAGTCTTCCCATAGCAAAATATTAGTTAAATTATAATCAACTCCGTACTCGGATTCCCACCAACTTGGCTTGGACGTGAAACCTAGCATCTCCCACGGTGTTGTATGTGGGGTTTCCGTATCGTACAAATATGCAAACAACCCTCTCCAATGTCCTGGATTCTCATTTCCTTGATCATAGTTCCATGTCAACTCGTTGTCTGAATCATAGAAATCGTTTGCAAAATAATCTAAATTGTTAGTGTTTACAAATTTATTAAAACTAGGTCTTAGCAAATTATAGATTCGCTCACGTGGGCGTCCTATCTTTCTAAAATATCCATCTGTTATTTCTGTAAAGTTTAATTCTAAATCACTTATACGATCTCTGTAAGTTTGCATTATGTTGTTATAAACACGAATCTCAAACTCCATCAATATTTGATCGTATACATCATTCGTTGCTAGGGTTTTGCTCCCATCATGGCCAACTATAAAAGTCATCGGTGTTTGGAACGTGTTGTCTGTTATAACAGCAGGTTCGTAAACTGGATATATCCCTAGTGTACTAGGCGTTGGAGGTATATTAACTGTATCTCTAACATTGTCGTAAATATCAAACGTAAGAGTGTTGCCTAATGTTAAAACATAATCGTCTGTAAATGTTACAGTTATTATGCCGCCAGCTGAAGTTATTTTGTAATCTTTGTCAGCGATCAATAGCGTGTCTTTACTAGTACTAGATGCATCGTACACGTATACTGTATTTTCTATTTTAGTAATATCAACAAAGCCGTTTAATACATATTCTTTTCTTAACACGTTATTAACAGTAATTTGTTCTCTAATTTTCTTATCACCGTGTGCCAACATATATGTATCGGCAAAAACATTCTTTCCTTGACTGTACAGGCTTGTACCGTCTAAAACAAATTCTAAGCATTCACCGATCGATAAGTCCGACACATCGTTATCATTAATAAATTTTTCTATTTCTGTTGTTAATCGGTTTTTAAACTTAACATATTCGTCTCCGGAATATTCCATCGCATCTTTTAAGTTAAATGAGTCGTTACTGAACAAGAACGCAGCCGTTGCTAAATCCTCGTCTGTTTGTACAATCTTCTGTGCCCAATATGTGTCAACATTTAATTCGTTAATGTTGCTTGAACCAAACGCATCTCCGGAAAAGTCTTCCTGATCTTTAATTAAATTATAAAAATGCTCTGTAAACTGTGGGCTCGAAATAGTTACGATATCATTATTAAGAAAATTACTGTGCCAACTTAATGGAATATCGTACATGCCGTTTAGTGTTTCTTCTTGCAATATGCCGCTAGATGTATGTGTGTACACATCTATAATGTCGTTTAATTTAAACTCGTAGTTTACAAAAACAACAGAATTTGTATCAGCTTCGTAAGAAAAGTTTGTAGTTCGGCTTCCATTGACATAAACACGCATGCTTTGTTCTGCATTTTTAGGCTTTGCAGATATCTTTACAAAAACCCTATTAGAAGATACATCAGTCTCATTAACGATATGTCTATCTTCGACACGCAAGGCATGTTTTTTATCCTGCTGTCTCCACATGGTATCAAAAAGTATATTGCCATCACTATCTATTTTTTTGTAATATTTGTAACCACTAACGTATGCGGTCTCGTTTGATCCAAACGGAATATAGCTTATAGTACTATTATCTAAAAAGTTGGTATATGATATTTCGCTAAAATTGTTAAAGTTCTCATATTGCATCGTGAACCCTAATACTGGGTCAACAACTAAATTACTACCAGCTGTAGTGTATCCAAATATGTTATTACCGTTACAACTTGTGCCGGGGTATATTAATTGGTCACTTAAACTGTTTTTGTTTTGATCATAAACATTAAAGTTTATAGGTGTGTTAACCTTGTTTTTGCCTTGTCCTTGTACCCAAGACATGGAATCATTTTGCCAGTAATATTCAGCACCTTGCTTTTTAGATCCAAATTTAACACTGATAATATCAAAGTTTTGTGGGGTGTATGGTGCAAAGTCGGGAGCACCTTCCAGTAATACTACTGTACTTCTAGGATCGGAAATTCTTTTTAGTATAACTCTGTCTGAGAATATTAATTCTGTGCCTAGGCTTACAGTAACATTGTTATCTAGTGTGATAGTAGTACCGTCTATGCTTTCCACAGTTGTTGATGAAATTGGAGAGTTAGGGTCTACTGAAGTTACTTTTGCGCCTATATATACATCAGGATTTTCTTCAGATAGTTCAATTATATTTGTATTCGTTACTGATTGTGCTATTGTAGATTGTGTACTTTCTACTACTTCGTAGATATACGGAGATATGTCTTCATCTGCATTAGGGAATATCATCCTAGCGCCTACTGACATAGACACACTATCAACAGATGCGCCAATTGGTCTGCCTAATACTTCCTGTAAAGTAGTATCAAATGCAGCAATCTCTACCGATGTTATACCCGATTTACCAAAATTATATAATTCTATGTTTCTGTCGAATTCGATAATAGGACGTATAGCTCTATTCTCTTTTTCTGGTAGCAAGTCGCCAGCGTCGATAAAGTTTTGTCTATGGTGCCAAAAGTTAATTCTGGACCAGACATTGTTGTCTATCGCACCACGTTGCATCATTATATAGTCGGGTACAGTTTGCGTATTACCACTATCGTAAGGATCTACGTCAAATGCTCCTTCGCCGCCAACAGTGTATATTAATGGTGAGCCGGCTGGCGCAACAAAATCGGACCACATGAATCCGCCAGTATCTGCATCAGTTTGATCCAAACTACTAAACAAAAATTCTTGTCCGTTTGAAGCATAATAACGGTAGTTGTTTACACCTATCAACCCGCCACTTAAAAATCTTGTATCTGCAGGGTCTGTGGTTGTAGCTATGAGCTCATCTGTTGAGTCAATAATTGTTTGGTCGAACGGTATAAAATCTTCTGTACTAAATGATGTAGCATAGTTCTGATCTTTGTCATGTAAAATAATATTGGAGCCTACGCCCTCGATAACATATCTCGCATTAATGCGTGTTTGGGGTATTACAAAGTCTCCCACAAAAGAAACAACCATGCCGTTTCTAAATACAACGCCTGATGGTGAGGTATAAGTTTTTTTACCAATTATATCCTTATCAACATTGATAAAGTTTTCGCCAGTACCTTCGATTAGTATAGCTGTAGGACCTTGCGGACTCCAAAAATACTCCTGATAGTTGATAAACTTATCGATGTTTATAGGCGGCAGGAAAGAATAGAAAGTAGAATCAAAAATAGGATTTTGATTTGTTGTGTCCACTCCGTAGCTCTTTAAAATATTTACAAAGTCACTCCAGAACACCCTATTAGTGGTTGCGCCAGTTACAGGCTCCAGTGTATTTACAACTGGTTCTAAACTGAACTTATCTCTGGCTGCGTCTGGCTGGGTAATATATGTATCTTTAAATTCGTATAAAGATACATCCTTACGCCCAACATAACCTGATATTGAATCTATTTTCGATTTTGAAAATAATTGCTCAACTGTAGTTTCAAAGAAATTCTTGATTACAGGAGTTTGGTGTACTCCTGGTAATTTAGTATATTTTTTATCGGCCATTAATACGTTCCACCGCTTGAGTTATTTGTTGCACTATTTGGTATAGTGTTATTGGTAACATTTTGTTTAGTAGTTGTGCCTGAGCCTGCTACGCCAACTTCAACCACATAATTTCCGTGGAAGTTTTCTATGCCGTCTGGCATATAAAATGTTTTTCCAAAAAATTCATGTGTATGGTATGTTCCACTACCATAAAATTCAGCTGCCGTTGTAGTTGAATACAGCGGATAATATCCATTAATAGCATATGGACCAACATCAGCACCGGGATTTTCGTAAGTAGAGAATGTTCCTTGTGCTAGAGGACTTTTAAGATTTGACTTCGTTATCTTATCTACAATTTGAATATCATCAACAGCGGCAGTACTAATAAACAGTTCGTCTGGGTCTGCCTTAACTTGGAAAAGATCGCCGAACACACTACCCGCTTTCCTAGGCACAATAACAATACTGCCAATAGCGTTACCTACTTGCTGGTGTATAAAGCTACTTAACTCTGTAAAATAAAATGTGTCGCCGAATTCCCAATTGCTAATATCAAAATATGCATTGATAGAACTGATTACTTTGGATTTAATCTCGTTATCACTTAATGTAGATCCTGCTAATCTAACAACTTTAAATGTTGCTTGCAATTCAGACGCGGCATCGTCGCCGAACAACAGTTTAAATCTTCCGCTTCTAAATATTAACTGATCACTTGCCGCTTTAATATCTTCTAGATTTTGAAATTCTGTTGCAAGTTGTGTCGTTGTAGGTTCAGTTGGCCATGGAGTCCCAGGAACGTTTAGGTAAGTTAAAACTTCATTATAATAAGTTTCTGTTAATACAAACAGTTCCTGTACATTACTGATACTAGGATCTATTCTAACACTGTTGTCTACATTGTGCTGCCATTTGAAATACACATCCTCGAGGTTACTACTAAGAGTATTTTGTGTAAAACTTTTTCCTATTTTTGCAGTATGCGAAGAACTACCATAATGCTTGACCACATTTAAATTTGTACTACTGTAAGACAATTGGAATACTTTTCCAGAAGCTGCCGAGTATACTTTTTTGTTATGCATTCGACCAACTTGATTATCAAACTGTGCGACAACTGTGTCGTCCTTTACAAGGAAATATTCGTAATTATCTACATCGTATACCGTGCCAAAATCTGTCGTTGCGTCACCAGTTGACGTACCTGCAATTTTTGTAAATAGTGAATTAAAGTTAATACTATTTTCTCTTCGTAAATCTAAAATATTATCTTTTACAGGACGAGTAATAGTATAACCATCGAACGTAGGCACGTCTTCAAATAAGACTAGATCATTTGGGCCAACAAACTCATTGAACTGTGTCGGGCGATCTGGGCTATCGTCACCGGTACTGTTATATGGTGTTACTTGTATTTTTCTTGGATCTGTATAACCATCGGCATACCTAAAGTTACCAACTGCACTCCAAATGATTGGAGCATCGAGCTTTTCTTTATTAGTTAAATATGTTATTATAACAGTATCCTTGCTTGCTACTCCGCTGCTGTCAAGGGCAAAATGTCTGTTAGTTCTAAAGTCATTGACATTGATCGTACCTGTTTGTGCGGACACGTTAACATCTGTTAGTGTTATATGTCCGTTAGCAGATCCATTAGCGGCAGCATAAAAAACGTTTCCTTCGTATTTGTATTCAATCTCGCCATTGTTATTCAATATATTGATACCAAACGTGGTATTAGTAAAATTAACATTTAAGTTTTTAGGAATACTGTGTACTACACCAGTATTATTTGCTATGATAACATTTGTATTACTGTTGATATCGCCTGTGTCGAAATCTGTACCTAGAGATATTGTAGCATTTTGCACAAACGTATTTGTACTGCTATCGCCGCCTTTAAAAAGCCCGAAGTTAGAATGCACATCTACTGTTACTTGGTCAAATGTTGTCGCTCTATTCTTCAATGGTAAGTTGTCAAATCCTTGTCCTACATCAATACTATACCATGAGTCGCCTGAACCGTTTTGAGTGGTGTCTCTCCACTCAAATGTTTCGTCGGAAGAATCGCGAGTATTAAGTGTGGATAGTTCTACCGTGTCGTATTTTGCTAAACCGGTAAAACTGTCTACCACTCTGTTTTGATTTATGTTATAAAATCTCACTTTCTCGTAACTTTCGAAAATATATCTAATTCCTCTAATTTCTACTTCGTAAAGATAACTTAATGCGTCTACAGGAACATAGGAGAATTTTAATAACCATGTTTTGTCTCGATTGTTGCCTGACTTGTCCTCTGCTGTACCAGAGTCAAACGGGTCATCTACATTTATGTCGTTATTTGTTATTACATAGAAATAATTACTGCTAGAATTATAGCCTACGCCAAACGTTTCCTTAGCCTTAATGCGATCGCTAATAGCTTGGGCTTCTGCTTCAAAGAATAGTTTTCTCAATGTTGCAATAACTTCTGTGCCTAGCCATCCTGTATCTACTGATTCACTAAGTGTAAAAGGACCAATAATATTCGAACTTTTACTAATGCGTCTACCGTTATCTCTGATGCTAATTATCTTAACCCATTTAAAGTTTGTTGCGTCAGTAGGATCAACGAATTTTATAAGGTTGCCTGCTTGTATAACTTTTAGTGTAGGATTAGTATTATTAACATCTGAAATAGTGCCGCCTTGTGTAATAGTTTCAGTCATGTACCCCGTCTCGCTGGAAGGAGTCTTAGGTAATGTTTGCCACGTTACGTTGAACAATGCTAGATTAAATCTGTTTGGTTCTTTAGCCATCCAGTCAGATCTGAAGGTCGAATAAACAAAATCGTTCAACTCTAGCGTTCTTAGGAAGTTAGGGAAAATCTTTTCTATTTGTTCCTGTGCTGTATTGTTTTTATCTATCACAAAATCTTTACTAATTGTGACGTCTTCCTTGTATAAAAGTCCGTCATCAGCCACTACAGATGTTGTCTGAAAAGTTGATGTAGGATCAGTGATATCTATAAATCGACTGTGTCCTGCATGTGTTTTGTTTGTTACTTTAATTTTAGCAATGTTTATATTCTTTGCTTGTGGTAATACTTGGTAGTCTTGAGCAGACACCATTCTGTCTTGTGCGTAGAATGCTTGTGGGGCACGTTCTTTTATTCCTGCTATTGTTTCCTTTGGCAGGCTGTTATTAACTGACTCAGCTAGTCGCATAGTTACAGATAAAACAAACTGTTCGCCACGCTCATTTATGTACGGTATATTTGTAATTACATTTCCTATATCATCAGGATTTATAATATATCGCTGACTATCACTAACCCTATAGTGAAACCTGTAATTTCCCACAGGTACACTTGCAAAGTTACCGTCTGCAAACTGTAATCTAATTCCGCCTGGACCTAAGTTCTGCACGGCATATAATAAAGAGCTGTCCTTTGCAAGTGTATTAAACTGCAATGTTTGCCCTACTGTATTTGGTATTCGTTCCCATTTGGCATTTGGTAATCCAGTTACCTCACTGAGTTGTTGTAGATATACATCAGTCTCATTTATATTATCAGTTGTTATATCTTGGAAACGATTTTCTACAGGAACATCAAACACAAAATCCTGTGTCTGTAATATCCCTTGTTTAAACATAAAAAAGAAGCCATTATTTTTACTAGATAATCCCAAGCCATCATTCCTGTGGATTATTCCAAATCTGTTTGTGGGATCTGGATGCTTTTCATAAATTTTATCGTTGTCTTCAAAATCTGCGTTGACTAGTTCGAAATCTTTTTGCACTCCGTTTATTTGCGATTTAAACTTATGTGCAATGGGCGAGGACACTGGAGTATTAATTTCATATAAGTCCGTAACAATACTGTTAATACTACCAGTCTTAACAGGCTTACTGAATCTGTTGACATTGCCGAATGCACTGTTCATTATAGTTACAAATTGCTCATATGCTTGAGGGTTGTTAGCATCGTTCCATGTAATTGTTTTGTTACCAAGCGGATTGTTTGCGCCGTCAACTAGCGGCTCTGTTGTACTAATACTTGTGACTTTCAGTAGACCGCTTGCAGCTATATTTCTTTTTGGATTGTACCCTAACTGCCTAGCTAATTTGTAAACACTGTCTTGTCTTTCTGCAGTTTCTAGGAAGTTTTCACGGGTGTTAATATCCATTCTAAATGCAATACTTTGACCTAGATATGCAAGCAATTCTATAATTGCAATAAATTCCGAACTTTCAATATAGTCATTGAAGTTTTCTGGGAAGTTTGTTTTGATATAGGTTACCATTGCTGATCGAATAGTATCAAAATCGTATGCTTGTAAACTTACTTGGCTGTATGCTTTATACGCTACATCCCAATCTTCTGCCGCAAATAAGTTATTCTGTCTGCTATTAACTGCCATCTTAAACCTCTAGCTCTTCTTGGAAATATTCTACGTATAGACTGTCTGGGTCCAAAAACGGTAAAATTGTGAGCTGTACATCTGCTCTGATCGTGTGTTCTAACACGGATAAAAAAACATCGCCTAGCTCTACTCTAGGGTCTTTGGACACAATACGTTTAATTTCGTCTTCTACTTCTGCAACAACAAAATCGTCTAACGGATTCATGATCATGTCGTGAATAGTAGTTCCGTAATTAGGTCTCATTACACGCTCCCCTTTACGGGTCAACAGCTCGTTAACAATGTCTGTTTTAATAAGCTCTGCATCGGTCAGTGTATAGGGTGCTCTGACTTTACCTTTAGTACTAAACCCAGTGTAAATTCTATTTTGTTCCATACTAGTATTTATCCACGAGTGTTAAAACATGTTTTAATATGCATGATAAAACAGCCAAAAAAAGACTTGACTTTGTGCCTGTTTCCATACATAATAGTACAGTGTAGACAAACTTAATTTCTTTCATTCACTAATAAAAGGTTACACGAAATGAAACATGTCTTGCAACGATTTGACAGCATTATTGCAAAAATGCATAGAGTAAATGCTCAAATTGCTGAAGGGAACACAACGAACACTGGCTTCGGCCCGCGGTTCATTAAATTGATGCATCAATCAGGGAGACGTATAGAGTCTATCGGCATCTACGATTATCATACCAAAAAATATGTTCTTTTTGATATGGTTAATATGGTAGGTTCCAAGAACTTGCCTAAAGAATTAAAGCAAATGGACTCCATGCTTAATGTAAATGGATAATGCCTGCAACCTAGTATTCATACACGGTAGCGGACAAAGTTCTATAAGCTGGAATTTTTATAATGTTTTTTTGCCGGAGTATAGATCATTGCACATCGAATATGATGTGCGTGATGATATTTTTCTAGTAAAAAACAGAATACAAGACCAAATACTAAAGTTTGAATCTAATCAACCTATAACTATCATTGCGCACAGTTACGGATGTCTTATCTCTGCGTTATTAGTAGATTCTTTGCCTAATCTTAAATGCTTTATTGCATTAAGTCCCCCATGGGGCGGCAGTCAAACTGCACGGTGGCTTAGCAAAGCATTTAGGTCAAATTCGTTATTCAAAAATACAACACCTAACAGTGCTGTTTTAGAACAAATCAACAAAATAGAAACACATATACCCGTACATAATATAATCACAACGGGCGGGGCTAATCCACTAGCGGGACTAGGCGAGGAATCTGCTAATGATGGCATGGTAACTGTTAAAAGTCAAGAAAAGTGCCCTGGCACATTTCATAATCAACAGCACAAACGATTCGGTTTAAGTCACAGCGAGATTTTATTATCATTTGATGCAGTAGAACATATAGCACACATCCTAGAAGGAAAAAATCATGACAACTAACGTTGTAGAGGGATCGCACACACATTTAGAGAGTATGCGCAAAGAACTTGCTGATTTACTTAAAGCTAATAATGCATTAAGGGATCGAATTATTGCACTTGAAACAGCAGTAAGAGAAGAACAAGAAGCAAAATATCGTGCGTATGTTAGAATTGCAGATTTGACGAAATTAACTAATCAGGTGTAAAAGGAATAATCCTGCAACTGTACTTCTTTTAAAGCCCAGCTACTAGCCTGCATGAGCCATAGATTGTCTGTACCATCAGGTAGAACAAACAACCTTGCTTCAGCTTTTCGACGATAGCTCCATATAGGATCTATTATGCCGAGATTCGACACACTCCATCTTTGAATTTCTGTTGGTACAGCTGACATATTGCCGGATTGTATAGCACCTAAGACACCGGATCTTAACCAGTTACTGTATCCTATTCCATGACCGAAGCTGACTATAGACATGAAATGTTGGTTTGAAAGGCCCGGTGAACGTTTTAAACTTTTAGAGATATACTGTCTTGCATTGTTCAAGTCTGCTTCCAGTAATAATGTTCCTTGTTGCTCAGTCATTGTTCTATCTAACTCGTACATAGTGACTTGACGGCCGAGGTCTTGAACATCGCTTAGTTGCCAGCCGTTGCCTTCGGTGTTACGTGTTGCTCCCATAGCAGTAAGTTCTGAGTATCGGCGGTCTTTCACTAACCTACTTGCCTGGTCAACTGTCACCACACTACCTGTCGCTGTTCTAAACGGTAGCTCTGCAGTTGGCTTTACTACTATTGGCCCTGCATGCGTTTCTCCTGCAACATAACTTCCTGGGTTACCTTGTATCACTACATTTCTGTCTAGCTCTACTGGAGATAAAAAATGGTTTTTTCCAACAACATGGCCGACTAGTTGATTTGCCGGAGTGACATCTTGTTCTTCGCTGTTATCGAACCCTCTGTTACCCCAGTCTCGCATCTTACTCATAGCCTGTACCGGTGAGCCAACTGATGTTTTTACAGGAGTATTTACTATTATGCCTGATTGCATTTGTGCCGTTTGTGCCATTTTGTCGGCCATAGCTTGATTTGCAGGATCGCCTAATTCTGCAGCTGACTTTAATACAGTGGGCTTAATATTAAAACCTTGTGGCGGTTGTACAGGACCAAACAGCGCAGTAGTTCCTGTGGGTAGTGTCTGCCCGGGTGGCTGTAGGTTTGCTCTGCTGCCGTTTGGTAATTGATATGCAACTGGTTGTATCAGCCCCACAGTGTCACCTGGTCTTCCAACTTCTGGTTGTACAGGCGGTTGTGTATCACTTCCTATTGATTGTGGCTCTAAATTAGCTATTGCGGAATCATTATTACTGTCCTGGTCTATAGCCAAAGCATTTCCTTGCTTTTTAGTTTCTATAATATGTCCGTACCAAGGCTCTCTAGTAGTCAATTCAGTACATATAGAGACAAGTTGCGTAAGATCGCCAGGGCGTTGGCCGTCTGTAGGGAATGGGTTGGTTGAGCCTGACACAGCATCTTCGTCATATTCAAATTCAGGTACAGCATTTGGCGGCTCTTGAAACGCAAATGTTTCTAGAAAATCTACAGCATCAGGCATTGTTGCTTGTTCAGCTGACCCACCGTCATTCAAGTGAACCGTGGATCCTAATACATTGTTTCTGCCACCTGCTTGTGAATTTACGGCTCCGCCAGCTTTAAAATTCATTGATGCTGCTGATGTTATAAACGTGCTTTCACTGGAAGTTAAATTCATACTAACTGCGGTAGCCATTCTCATAGGCCCAGTTGCGTATAAATCTATCGGGCCTTCGTCCTGTACATCAACATTATAGCCGCCACCACCAGTTTTGTTGTTAATTATGCCACTAGACTGAATATTAATTTGTCCGTTTGTATCACCAGCAAGTGCCAGGTTACCAGCGTTAACATTGACAGCAACCTGCGCATCAATGTTAACGTTACTGTCTGACTTCAAATTAATATCGCCCCGGGCTCTTACTGTATATGTTTTGTCGGAATACAGATTTATGTCACCGGCCGCATTAATTTCTGCCCATGCTGTCCCTCGGTGATTTATAACATACAATAATTCGTGCGTGTCATCCATTAAGATTTGAGCGCCGCCGCCTGTGCGTAATCTAATATGTCTTTGGTCCAAGTTATCATCCATCACAAAACTATGACCGCCCATTCTATTAGTGCCGTCTACTTTTGCTGTCCCTGGAGATAATTTATCCGGACCAGGAGTTAATATACCAAAAACTTCGCTGGGAGATTCTCTACGTGCGCTGGATGTTGTTAGTCCTCTAATAGGATCTAAAATTAGTCCTTGGTTAAGTACAGGTAACGTTGTATTAGGGTGCAAAGGTCGTGTAGTGGTATAGCCATGGTTGGGATTATTTACCCGACGATTTATTTCCGCCGCTGGAGCTGGTATAGTCGCTCCGGGAACAGACGTGGCCGCATTGCCCGGGACCATAAATTGTAATTGGTCAGGAAATAAACAAGACACGATAATAGGAAATTTCTTTTTACCGTCTGCAAAAGCTACTAAAACAAAATTGCCTGGATCTGGTGGAACCATCCACATGCCGTAGCTCTTTTGTGTGTGGGAGAACTGATCTGTATTTTCTCCAATCTTTGCACTAGGCGTACTTCCTGCAAATGGACTCGTCCAGTATGCGTAGTAATAACCCGACGGATCGTCCCTATCTTTGCCGAGCATAGGAATATACACAGGAATCCTGCCGCTGTGTGTCGAGTCTTTCGGGCGTACAATGACTTCACCAATATAGATACCGAAGTCTAGATCTGCAGAACCTCGAAGTTTGTCCCGGGTATTTGTTTTTGAAAGCCTAGAACTGTTAGGTGTATATGACATTTAAGGTGTTGTCCCAGTTGGTGGTGTATATTTTGATAAACTCAGCGATGTTAATTTGGGAGACTTGTCCATGTCAACACTGAACATGCCTCCGGAAAAAGATACTGTGTAAGATATTATGGAATATATGCCGCTTATAAAATAGCTTGTTCCGACTCTTGCCATATATCCTGTGTTAAAATCTTCGTCTTCTACGTCCGGGTCAATAACACGCGGAGTTTGCATAGTAAACAAATAATAGTTATCTGACTTCTCTCTCACAATATACTCAGACGTGGACTCGTCTTCCATGTCTGCGGCTGGCAAATCGTTATTGTCCTTTTCTCCTGCCTTATAAGGCTTACCCAAATACCAAGGATCTCCCCGAATACCTAAATTTAAATCTATGAGGATGTCTGCATGGTTTGCATTATTATACATGTATCCAAATAAAGTAGCTTTATACGAGCCGTCTTCAGTACTTGCTCCTTGGTTTACTACATGTGTACCGTATTCTATGCTAGGTCTAGGATTTGTATCTGCTGGGTCTGTTGTTGCAGCCGTGGCTAACGCCTTCCATGCTGCTCTATTGTTTCCTGCTTGTACTACTTCGCCAATAACTGTGTCGGAACCTCCTAGGGTGTCGAGCAAATCTGCAGCATATGTAAATCCGCTTGGTTCAGGTTTATATGGAATTGCTCCGGGTGCCGTAGTTGATGATGTAGTCGAATTATCTGCAGGTGCTGTGTTATAAAATCCTAACGGGTCTTGGCCTCTGTTGTTAAGGTATACTACTTGTGCTGCAACTTGCTGTCGTCTGCTTTCGTCTGCTGCAACACTAGCAATCCATGCATTGTCTTTGCCCAAACGTTGTGCTAGTGGTCTTAAAGACGCACCGCCATTTTGTTCAATGTCGTTGGCTATTGCGTTAACCTGTTTTTTGTCTAATGCTGAACTTATTTCTGCGTTTTGTGTTGTCCCTGACGAATCATGGTTACTTTTAATATCGGGTGTTATAGGGTTAGCGTTAGTACTGACACTACCCATACTTCCGCCGGACGGGGCCATTAATAATTGTGCATTTTTGTATTTAATGTCTACTTTTAATATCTGATCATTCAGTCCTGTAAACAAATAATGGTATGCTTTTTTAACACCAATTTCTTTAATACGAGTTTGCACGGCTGTTTCGTCTAAGTCAAACTCCTTTTGGCTAACGGCATTCTTTTCATCTGCTGTTTTGTATATAACAGGTTTCCATGTAACTGTTTTGGAATATTTGTTTCTTCGGGAATCGTATTCACCATATTCCACAGAGCTTTCCAAGCTGTACCACATAGTGAATGTCTCATTTAGATTCAGTCCAGACTCGTCGATTTGCGGATCTTCGAATACTTTCTTCCGAGATGCTTTATCTAAGAAACTATTACTCATTGCAAATATTGTTGTGAATATCTGCTGCATGGTTGTTTTTTCAGTAAAGTTAACAGTAGTAATTCCTGAAAACGATTTGTCAGCTGTGATGCCTCCGTCCAAACTCGTAGGATCGTCTTCTAATAATTTTTCAAATTCTTCTCTAGTAGTTACACCCGCCTGCTCTGCGTTAAGTAACCTATTAATTTGTTCAGCATTTTCTTTTGCTTGGTACGCTAACGACATGTCGCCTAACTTTGTTTCTACATCTGTCATGTCAAATTTAATTACATCATGATTTTCTTCTTCGTGTAGATTGTCATCTCTGTATTGCGCAAGTTTAGATTCTAGATCCGTTACATACTCTAATATTGTTTTCCCTCTTAAAGACATATCTTTAGGGATTTTAAAATATTCGTCTGTATGGGAATTTGTTGATCCAACACTACAACCGAAATCATAACGGCTGCCGACATCATCTATAGCTATTTCGACAGTGTTTACTTGCAATTGGTAAACAAACGGCCCAGCGGCTGTGACTGGTACGCCCTTAGTGTCCGGATCATCTATACTTGATTCGTAGCCTTGAAAAACAATTTCTAAAAATAAGGGGACATCTGCGTATAAATTATGTCCTGTTGTAACACGAGCAGACATTATCTGATCTAACAAATCTGCTGCGCTTGGTTGTATCAACGTAAAATCTGCTCTAACACTTGTGCCTAGACCTCGTTGATTCATAACAAAATTCATAGAAAGGTCATCTATCTGAACACCCGTAACACTAGTTTGGGCTATCACAACTGTCTCATTTGGCGGGGCTTTCTTTTCACCATTTTTCCAGTACTGGAAAGGTATCATATAAAGTTTAAGATTGTAGCTTACGTTGTCGAATTCATCTAATATATTAGGAGCAACGTTGCCACCAAGTATAGGATCGAAGTAGTTGCTGTCGTTTGCTGTTGTCATGTGTTACCTGATCACTGTGTTAATTGTTTGTTGTGTGGGTAAAAATATTGTTTTACCTGCTGTAAAATCCTCTAACGGGTCTATAAGTAAATCTGGGTTTCTCAAAGCAAATACCCACCACAGTTGTACACTGCCATAAAGTTTAGATGCTAGTAAATCCGGTCTGTTTTCATATCTTGCTTCTATTTCGTAAACAGTATCTCCCATACTCTTAGGTATCTTGGGCAGATTATTTACGTCTAGATACAACCCACGCAGTTTTGCATTCTTTAAAAAGCTCTGATCGGAGTGTATATTAGCCACTGTTAAATAAATCCTCTATTGTAGTCCTTTCCGCTTGTAAATGCGTCTAGGTCAAAGCGTTTCCTTAGCTTCTTATATGTATATTGAGGGGCCATGTCTATCATAATTTCTGTTTCAGTTGGCATGTATGTAGTAGTCTTTTTGGCGCCTGAGCCGACTTCGACTGGCACATAATCCACGCTGTCTGGTAAATTAAAACTATAGCTTCTTATAATTACAGGAACTTTATTAAATCCAAACTGTCCCAAATATTCAAATAACATTACTGGAGGTGGTGTGCCGTAGTTACCAGCTTCAACTGCACTGTCGCCATAGTATGACTTAGTTACACTACGCAGGAAGTGGAATACTGCTAACAAATATTGCGCTTCTTCTTGCGTATTAGCAGTCCATTTTCCCTGTACAGGAATAACAGCTGGTTTAGAATTTAAGTAAGTGTAAAACGGATAATTAGACCCGTGTTGAGCAGCTTCGTTATAGTCTACTGAACTCTGTAAGAACAAGTTAGGTGTATAAGGAAACACTATACCGCCCCTATCTTTTAACGGCTGTAGTATACTTCCGTTACCAGACGACATACCGTAAGCAAAGTCTTCGCCGCCTCTCTTCGGGCGTATCCGAGCTCGCCAGTCCACCTTGGGTGCTGGCACTGTATCTTGCAAATCTATAAATTTTCCGCCTGCTGTAGTCATAATTACTCTCCTAAAAGTATTTATCTGAATAAATAAAAACATACTTTAATTCTCAAGTATGCAAAAAATTTATTGACTATTCATGTAAATTTGTGTATACTAGTGTGCGATATAAACGAATCATAGTTTTGAGGAGAACAAATGAGCCAACCAAGAAGAGTAAATTATCTTAATAACAAAGATATTCTTAAAGAAATCCATAAAAGTAAACTTACATACTGCTATGTGCAGGATGAAATGTTTGCAAATCAAGACATCATTGTCAATAGTCTCGAAGAAATCGACGCTGACACTATTGCAACTGCTAAGAAAAATAAAGCAAGCAAATTAGCAACAGAACGCTATCAAGCAGCTATTGCCGCAGGTGGCTGGGAAAAAAATAAGAAGCCTAAGCAAAAAGATTTTGCTATAAATCCGGATGATTTCCCAACAAGTGAAATTGTTTTTCGGGTAATGACATTTGATCACATACCGGATGCACCGGGGCGTAAAAAAACAACTAAAACCGTTGCTGACACAAAAGCAAAAGTGAACTTTCCACCATGGAAACACTATGTTTTAAATGACTCAGGTATTAATCCTAATGAAGTTGCTCGATCTCACTGGAAAGGTAGTTTAAGCAACGGAATGTTTAGTGTTGACCATGGAAAAATTACTAACGAATTAGGAAGAATGTTCATGAAACTTGTTGAACGTTATAGTCAGCGTGGTAACTGGCGAGGCTATACGTATGTAGACGAGATGAGAGGGCAAGCATTAGTGCAATTATCTCAAATTGGTTTGCAGTTTAATGAAGCTAAATCCGACAACCCGTTTGCATATTACACTGCAACTGTGAACAACAGTTTCACAAGGGTACTAAACTTAGAAAAGCGTAATCAAACAATTCGAGATGACATCTTAATTGAACAAGGACACCTGCCCAGCTATAGCAGACAGTTAGCACACGAAGAGTCTGTTAAAAATTTACGGACGGTTGCTGAAGCTGCACTAGAATCTCCTACTGAGGAATAAACAAATGGCTAATCTTTTTGAGAAGGCTGCGTGTTTCACAGATATTCACTACGGCTTAAAACAAAATAGCAAACAGCATTTGATCGATTGTGAGAACTATATTACTTGGTTTCTAGCTGAGGCAAAAGCCCGTGATTGTGAAACATGCTTTTTTCTAGGAGACTGGCATCACCATAGAGCAAGCATCAATATTGCAACTATGAATGCAACTATCAAGGACTTAAAGCGTCTCAACGATGCGTTTAAGAAAGTATATTTCATAACAGGTAATCATGATCTTTATTATAGAGAAAAGCGTGATCTGAATAGTATCGAATTTGCAAGAGACTTGTCAAATTTTGTTATGGTGGATGAATGGTTTGTTAAAGACGGTGTAGCAATAATTCCATGGTTAGTGGGAGACGAGCATAAGAAATTAAACAAACTAGATTGCAAATACATGTTTGGTCACTTCGAATTACCTTACTTTAAGATGAATGCAATGGTGGAAATGCCAGATCATGGTGGAGTAAAGGCATCTGATCTAGGTAATCCCGACTATGTTTTTAGTGGACATTTTCATAAACGCCAATACAAAGGTAATATACATTACATAGGAAATGCATTCCCACACAATTATTCAGATGTAGCGGACACTGACCGAGGTGCTATGTTTTTGGAGTGGGGAGGTGAGCCACAATATGTAAATTGGGATCAGTGTCCTAAGTATATTATGCTAGGTCTTCGAGAATTATTAGAAGATCCTGAACGCTGGCTGGAAGAACAGACACATGCAAGAATAAAAATTGATGTGAATATTAGTTATGAAGAAGCTAACTTTATTAGGGAAACTTTCCATGAGAAATATAAAGTTAGGGACTTACAACTACTGCCTGTTAAGGAAGAAGAGGAAGCGTTCGAGGGGTCTGAAATAACATTCGAAAGTGTTGACCAGATTGTTATTAGTCAACTAGAAACTATAGAGAGTAACACAATTAACAATAAAAAATTAATAGAACTGTATAGGGAAATTGACGTTTAATATGTTAAAGATTAAAAATGTAAGTGCAAAAAACTTTATGAGTGTGGGGAATAATCTCCAAGCTGTGAACTTCGATGCTAATCAATTAACATTGGTACTAGGCAATAATTTAGACTTAGGCGGTGATGGCAGTAGAAACGGTACTGGCAAAACTACTATTATTAATGCCCTCAGTTACGCAATGTACGGAGAAGCCCTAACAAATATTCGACGTGACAACCTTATCAACAAGACTAATGGTAAAGGCATGATCACTACTGTAGATTTTGAGATTAATGGCACCGATTATCGCATTGAGCGGGGTCGTCGGCCAAACGTTTTAAAATTCTTTGTGGATGGTATTGAAAGCAAGGACGACGAGCAGCAAGGCGATAGCAGAGAGACACAGCGAGATATAGAAAAAGTCATCGGCTTTCCGCATAATATGTTTAAACACTTAATTGCTTTAAACACGTACACTGATCCATTTCTGTCCATGAAAACTAATGATCAAAAAGAAATGATTGAGCAGTTGTTAGGTATTACTGAGATTAGTCTCAAAGCTGAAGTTTTGAAAGAGCGACTAAAAGAAACTAAAGATCAGATGAAAGAAGAAGAAATGCGCATAAAGGCAGTATCAGATTCTAATAGTCGAATTGAAAAAAATGTAAAAGAGATAGAAACCAGAAGTGCTGCATGGGGAAAGAGCTTTACAGATAAACTCACACAAATGTCCACAGCATTGACAACATTGTCTGCATTAGATGTAGATGATGAAATTGAACGACACAAGTGCATGTCTGATGCAAAAGATTTGCAAATGCAATGGGATACTCTAAACAAAGAGTCTAAAACATTAACCAATAGTTGTAATCGTAGTGAAACAAGAATCTCAGATTTAAAAAGCAATATAGAAGATGCTGAAGCAGGTGTGTGCCCTGCGTGTGGACAAGACACCGCACATTTAAGTACGCATGCTGAGTATAAAACTGAATTACAAGAAAAGTTGGATTCTGAAATATCGCATCACACAGAACAATATAACAAATTAAAAGAAGTTGCTATTGCACTTAACACCATAACAGTGCCGGAGTGCGATAAGACATTTTATCCAACTATCGAAGAAGCATACGAGCACAAACATAACTTAGAATCTTTGACGACACAGCTCGAAGAAAAACGTCTAGAAAAAAATCCGTATGTAGAACAAATAGAAGTTCTGAGAGAAACTGGATTTGAAGAAGTTGACTACGAAACAATGAATTCGCTAGATTCGTTAAGAGAGCACCAAGAGTTTTTGCACAAGTTATTAACTAGCAAGGACAGTTTTATTCGTAAAAAGATCATTGATCAAAACTTGCAGTATCTCAACTATAGATTAAGTTACTACTTAGATAAGTTAGGCTTGCCCCACGAAGTTAAATTTAATAACGATCTGTCTGTTGATATAACAGAGTACGGTAGAGATTTAGACTTTGACAATTTGAGTAGGGGTGAGAGAAACCGTTTAATACTAGGCATGAGTTGGGCATTCAGAGATATTTACGAAAGTTTAAATCAGCCCATGAACTTGATGTGTATCGACGAGCTTGTAGATAGTGGTATGGACACGACTGGTGTAGAAAACGCACTTGCTGTTCTGAAGAAGATGGGTAGAGAGTCAAACAAAAACGTTTTCTTAATTAGCCACAAAGAAGAATTACAAGGTCGAGTTAACAATGTCCTGTATGTTATTAAAGAAGGCGGATTTACCAGCTACAGTAACGATATTGAAATAGTAGGAACATGATACTAGACTTACACCTTGGAGAAAATGCCGACTTAACGCTGACTTACAAATTATACGATAATTCAGTAAGTCGGCTTTTTTACGAACGTATGTCGACACAAGAAAATCGAGTAGTGAGTAGGACACAGTTTTATAATTTTGACGAGACTAAAGAATCTGTTGAAGAAGAATTATTACGTATCAGTCAGCAATTACAACAATTGGGACTTATTGCAGATACTGGTCAGGAAAATTTAAACATGTTGCACGAAAATTTTCCAAGGTTGCACGACGAGCATACCGGAGAAGTCCGGGAACTGTTAAGAATGTTTAACTACAATATTCATCACTTAGAAGATATTAGCCGCGGCTATAACGGTAAACGATTTTTATTTGCATGCGAGGATGAGGGTGTTGATCTACCGGAAGAAGCATACACTATGTTTACCCCTCAAAAAAAGTTCGGCACTTTATACATGAACTATCCGCATGTTGGCAAACACTTTTTAGAATTATTCGGTGACAGAGACATCGATATTCCAGCAGAACAAATACAACTAACAAACAAAATGTGCAACACTGTTTACTGTTGGCTTGGCGATGACAAGTTCACTAACCAGCATGATCTCGATAACTTGATGATCAGCATGTTTATGTTTTACAGAGATATACAACACAAGATACCGTTTGAATGGCGTGACCCTAGACTTGCAATAGGTTACTTGCCACTAGGCGAACTGCTCGACCACGATGTGGACATAAGTACCATTACAGAAAACAAATATATACACAGTTGGTCTTGTCGATGAGTGAGTGGACATATAACGGTAAAACAGTAGATACACTTCCGGAAGATTGTGAAGCATTCGTATACTTAATCACAAATAATGTCAACGATATGAAATATGTTGGCAAGAAACTAGCAAAGTTCAAAACAACCAAGCCTCCCTTAAAAGGAAAGAAGAACAAACGCCGTGGCACTAAAGAAAGTGACTGGCGTACTTACTGGGGCAGTTCAGATCATCTGCAGGAAGATGTACTAAAGTTGGGCGAAGAAAACTTTACTCGCGAAATTTTGTACTACTGCCCTAGTAGAGGAGTTGCTAGTTATCTAGAAGCAAAGGAACAATTTGACCGCAAAGTCCTCTTGACAGACGAGTATTATAACGGTATAATTAACGTCAGAGTAGGCGGTTCAAAAATACTAAAAGAATCATTAGACAACACATAATTATTAACACATGGCACACATGGCACACATGGCACTACACAGGTCCATACACCACCCCACCGAGGACAAAATCGGTTTCCTTGAGGCGCCTTAAATAGGCATCAGATCTGGAATGTATGGCGGTAAATGAGATACAGACACACGACAACAGTATTAGATGATACAGGCTCTGAGAAAAAGCAACCTGTGAAATTGTATAACTGAACTCTGCAAAGTTATATAGTTTTCCGTGAGTGCGAAAGCAGTGACGGTAGCGTAGGGGAGACAAGGCTCACCACTTCCCATTAATACGCCCGAGCTAGAGATGGCGAAGCTCATCATGATGACCAGCATGATAGAACCCTTCATATTTTTTCACCCGTGCAAGCGGGTGAATTATGGCTCCACTTTCATGATAACTTCTTTAGTTCTTATAAGAACTAAAAAAACATATCTTACAATTGAATGCATGAGTGCAACGATTGCATGAAAGCAGTAAGGTAAGACACGAAGTGTCTAGAACTTGTGTGTAATACTGTTCGAATTACAACTTAAATAGTACCATGACTGCTAGTTCTAGCCTAATTAATTTCGTAATCCTTTAGTTTTCAACAACTTACAATACCACAAAAACATTGACTTTTACCAGTTTTTCTGGTATAATGTGTGTATTGTTTAGTTAGGAGTACGCTTATGAAATGCCAGTATGCTAGGATCGACCACTACGGTCGATTGCTAGTTCCTATAAAGTTACTGGAAAAAATTGCTGCAGAGTGTTATGTGTGCGAAACCGAATACAAGGATGGTAATCATGTATTGTCAGACATTGAGCGCATAAGAAAAGTAGATTTGATGTCTGCAGAGGAAGTTGAAAACATGCTTATGTATAAAGAGTTGTCGGAGTAGACATGATAGAAATATTGCAGGAAGTGACTGATTGGGGTGATCAAAATATCGCTAACGGTATTTACCATGTGAATGGTGCAGGACAACTTGTTCAGCACAATGACACAGTGTTCAAGAACCCAATGAAGCAGTTCAGTAAATCACGCAGAAAGTTTAAGAAAATTGGTGAGCGTGAAGAAGAGTTAGCACCTGGCACTATCACAGTGCAAGGTTCAAACGGTAAAGTATACACTATCCAAGATGGTAAGTGTAGTTGCCCAGGATTTAAATTTAGAGGGAATTGTAAACATGTTGCATAGTAATAAACTAGCAGGCTCAGTAATTTTCACAACATTGACAGCGTGTGGCGGAGGAGGCTCAAGCAGTCCTACGGAACCAGTTGCGTTCTCACCTGCTCCAACAAGTACAAGTACGACAACTACAGTTGTTTCGACAAAAACAGATAATAGACATCACTTTGATACATTTTCTATTGATCGTACGCCAAAGACAGACGGGTATAGTGATATAATTACGCAGACATACTCTGTTACTGAACAAGTCACTGTTGGTCTGCCGACTGATACTGAAAACTACAGCATTGCAGATTATGGATTTTTCAACGTTGATGTGATTGGTATACAGCCTGGTTTTGATTACGCTGAAGAATCGCAGCCACCAGGCCCGTTTTGGCAAGGCAGCACAGTGCACCGTGCAGAAATTAATGGCGATGGCATTGAAGATTTTTTTGTGACCATAAACGTGGGACACGATAAAAATACTTTTAAACCCGGCGATTATGTGTTTGCATTTGTGAACGACGGAGCTGGTAACTTTATCCTGAGCAATGACATCTTTCCAGACGGTATTCCGTGCATGCGAGGTTCAGCTGAAGGATGTAACGACAGCGAGCACCTAAAAAGTGTAGTGGTTGCAGACTTCAACGGAGACGGGTTAGACGACTTTTACCAAGGCACTACTTTATTGCTCAGTGATAACGGTTATTTTTATGACAAGCGTGACACTAACTTACCTCTAGAGCATTTTGAGAAATTTTCTAGAGGAGAAAATAACGGAATGGGTTTTACCCATGATGCACATGCGTCAGACATCGACGGAGATGGCGACATTGATATTTTCATTCCGTTTGCAAGTCCTATGAAAGACGGCACACTACCAAATTGGACTGTGTTAGTTAATGACGGTACAGGTAATTTTTCTATAAACACAAATTTTCCTGAACAAGCAAGGAACTTGTTTGCCACAGCCGCTGTATCAGGAGATTTTGACAATGACGGCTATGGTGATATAGCCGTAGGCTGGTTTAATCCGGAAGAAGCAAAACAGTTTGGTTTTTCAGATCAGTCAGAAATAAGTGCAGGAACCATACTATGGAACGATGGCAACGGTAATTGGGGCACCAGGGACTGGACAGAGTTGCCTGATGGGTTTTACGGCAGTAATGGTAATGCTAACGATATACAAACTATTGATTTTAACAATGACGGCTTAATGGATATTGTGTTAGCTTCAACGAAACAACAACCGTACTACAACGGCAGAGCAGTACAGTTCTTTATGAACAACGGCGACGAAACATTTACTGACGTAACTGACACTGTGAGCCCAGGTAACGACAAGTATGTTAACGGACTTGATAATGGGTATTGGAATGGCGACGGTTTCCTAAACATTATAGATTTCGATGCCGATGGTGATATGGATATTGTTGACAGCTCACGTGGAACTTATGTGTTGCTAAACAACAATGGCGAGTTTGAATTGTATGATGATTTTCCTAGGTTCCATGAAAATAGTGCATTGTACCCTGTTAACATTAACAGTACAGGCACGTATGATTTTGTTGGATATGTAGAAAATATGGACAATACAACAGATACTTCTACACTAACTTATTTTCACGCAATTGACTTTTTCTAAGTTTTTACGCAATCCAGTCTGACGAATTGTCGCCACTTTTAGCTTTGTTGTATTTGTTAAGAGTGGCGACAAGGATCTCTCTTTCGATAGGTGACAGGTGCCATGCTTCTGAATAAGACACTGCACCTTCACTGTAAATAGCCAACTCTGCAACTTGTTTAGTGATCTGTTTTTGCTGTTCGTCGAGTTTACCTAAGTAGCTTGAAATCTCTTCAGGCTGAGCCGATCCTAGGAACCCGTGAAAAAATTTACAGGATCAAAGTTGATCGGAGCCTCGTACTGGTTTTCGCATTCTTCGTTACTACATGTTACAGCAACTTCTTGTTTGACACCTTTTTTGTTAATACTATTAACAAACTCTTCTATTTCTTTTCCTATATTTTTATCACAGTTTTCTAAAAACTCTTTAATTTCGTTTTTATCTGTTACAGATTGAACTTCACCTTCTGCATCTGAGTAGGTTACTGCTCTAACACTGTCGATAATCATTTCAAAATTTAAGTCTGCTAATTGGACAAAACTTTCGTTAAACGCTTTTAGTCTTTCTAAGTCGTCGTTCAACTCCGCAATACTCTGCATGCTCCTAGAACTTCTAAAACTAGCAATACCTGCTTTAATAGAGCTTTCATATGAAAACGGCAGTGCTTCGACACCCAATCCGTTTGCCATATCAAGTGTGTACGATTTGTTAAGTTCTTCCATAGTAAGCAATGCAGACTCTACACTTACTGTGATGTCTGTTACAGTTTCGCACTTAGGACATGTTGCAGCAACTGCAACCTCATCACCACCGCTTGCTCCTCTAATAGCAATAAGCAGTGCGTCTACATCAGCACTTAGCATGCGTTTAGGATGCTTGATTTCTGGCACACATGATTTAATTAAACTACTTACTGCTTCTCCGTTGAGTAATGCGTCAGGATTTTTAAGATGCAGTTCGTCTTTGGTAGTCATTGGGTAAATGGCTAACTCGCCAGATTCTGGCATAGTCATTATATCATCTGTATAAAACTTACCCCCACTAGGAATAGTTGTGTACATCTTTGGTGCTCTGAAATAAGCACTTAATGGATTATTATTTGCCATTTTATCTCCGATTTGTATTGACATAAGGTCAATTATAATAGTACTTATTTATCTGAGTAAAAACTAGTTTTAATAAAAAAAGGAACTGCTGAATAAAACTAGTTTTAAATCATATAGATAAATATTGATATGGCAGTTTCTTTTAATATAGACGGGCAAGCATATTCTTTTCCAGATTGGGCAACAGAAAGTACCCAAGATCAGATTAAAGATATACTTTCTGCTATGGCAAAACAAAGTGGTGTGAGCGATGCTACACTCAAAAAAATGCTTAAATCAACAGATGATTTAATTGATGCAAACAAAGATGAAAACAAGAAAGAAGAGAAACGTGCCGACGAACAGAAGAAGCGTGACGAAAAAGCGTTAAAGGCTTCTAACGAGCTTGGTCAAAACATGAAAGAGTTTTCTGAGGATCTAAATGATTTTGCAGATAACTTAGAAGCACCTACAGGATTTTTTGGAAGAGTCAGAGAAAATTTAGAATCTGACGGCGAGCAATTAGGCGCAGCAATGGGCCGAGCTGCAGAAATAACTTTAGGTGCAACAGCGTCGGTAGTTGGCTCTCTCGGCGTTGCAACAGGGTATGTATTCAGTCAGTTAAAAGGCGCAGGTGAGACAATAAACAGTCTTACACGAACAGGCGTAGGATTTAACGACACATTTGCAGATGTAGGTCTTACTACTACACAGGCTATTGGCAACCTGGGTGCATTAGGTGTTGGCTTTGCTGGAGCTGCAGAATTAATTAAAAATAGCAGTGCAGTAGTAGCAACACAAGGCTTCGGCCGATTTAATAACTCGATGAAATTTGCAGCAGATGTTTCCGAAGATTTAGGTATGAGCTTCGAAGACAGTATGGAAACTTTCGGAGACGCACTTGCTCGCAGACAAAAAATTGTTAATTTAGGTAACGTTGATCAAAATCGTGTGAACCAAACTATTCGCACAACAGTTAAATCTCAAATGGCATACGCCACAGCATTAGGTGCAAGTACAGAAGAACTACAAGCATTTGTTGACAGTTTAGTCAGAGACAATGGATTACTTACTGCATCATTATTGGGTATGAGCGACACTGTACGAAACGATGTGATTGCAGGTGTCGAGGTATTTGCTAGTGGTATGGCTGCTATGGGCGGCAAAGCAGGACAAGATATTGCATCAGCATTCTTAGAAGCTGGCTCAGCAGGAGCAATTGGATTAAGTGACGCCGCAACTGGCATAGTAACAGCATTGCCACAGATGCGTGGCCCAATGGAAGACTTTGCATCTGCGTTACAATCTGGTACATTAAGCCAAGACGATGCAAATGCTATGGTTCAAAATATGACCAAAGAACTTGGCAACTTGAGCGATGGCGAAAAACAACGAATACAATTATTAGCAAGAACAGGCGATGAGTCTGCTAAAATGATGGCTAATGCTATCGCACAGTTCGAACAAAGTGAAAGTAAACTAGATAAAATTAATGAAGCACTAGGCACCGGCTTTAACATGGATGCTGTGCAACAAGGCACAAATAATTTCAACAAGATAATGGCACAAGTAAGTGGAGGTGCACAAAACGCATTCTACTCTTTATTTGCAAACCCAGAGATACTCGGCGTTATTGAAGAAGCTATGGGCGAAATCATGGGAGCGTTTGGATTTGGTGTCGACAGTATGAGCGGATTAGCTCAAGAAGGCGGAAAAGAACTTGCCGACAAGTTTGTACCAATGTTAAAGAAAGCAGTGACATTTGTTACAGACATACTTAAACAATTTGCTGAGTATGTAGCACCGTTTTTCGCAGAAGACGGCGGCGGCTTAGGCGCACTATTTGCAGACATGTGGGACAGAGTAACAGATGCTGCAATGGGAATGTTAATCAAAGGAGTAGCAGGATTTGCTGTAGCATTATTTGGCTTCTCAGTAGCAAAAGAATTCGGTAAAAGTATATTAATGCCACAACTCACAAAATTTATGGGCGGCATATTTGATAAAGCATCTGGCGCTATGGGCGGCTTGGCATCTAAAGGCGCCAAAGGCGTAATGTCATCAGCCGCCACATTAGGCGAATCTCTAAAAGGCAAAGTCTCATCCGGGCCAGTTGGTGCTGTTACAGAAAAACTAAGCGGCACAAAAGTTGGTAAAATGGCGTCTGACAAATTAGGCGGCATTATGGATAAAGGCAAGGGCATGACTGATAAGTTGTCTGGGTCAATGACCGGCGGCGGCAAAAGCGGCGGCTTCTTATCTAAAATTGCAGACGCTGTTAAAGAGTTCGGTGATAATAAAGTAGTTAAAGGCGCTGCAAGTTTAGCACTACTAGGTGGAGCATTAGCTTTAACCGCAGTAGGATTAAAGACGTTTAATGATGTAGACTTTACGTCTATTGTGAAAGGCAGTGTAGTACTTTACGGACTTGTAGAATTAGCTAAACGAATCGGTAAAGCAAGTACTGACATGCTTAAAGGCGCAGCCGGCATTGCAATACTTGGAGCAAGTTTAATACCTGCTGCATACGGCTTAAAAATGTTCAACGAAGTAGATTTTGCAAGTTTAGCTAAAGGCGGAACAGCACTATTGGGACTTGTCGGTGTTGCTAAATTAATCGGAAACATGACAGGAACACTGTTAAAAGGTGCACTGGGCATTGCAGCACTAGGCGCTAGTATTATACCATTAGCATTTAGTCTTAACTTAATGAAAGATGTTGGTGCTGGTACAATCGGAGTCCTAGCTGCAAGTATGATAACGTTGGGATTAGCAGGCGCGGCAGTAGGTATGACACTGCCCTTAATGTTAGCAGGCTCAGTTGGCATCGCGGCACTAGGTGCTAGTATATTGCCATTAGCAGTCAGTCTTAATCTAATGAAAGGCATCGGTATGGAAACAATCGGTGTGTTAGCTGGTAGCATTATAACTTTAGGCGCTGCGGCAGCCGGATTAGGATTTGGGTTACCATTTATTCTTGCAGGAGCTGCGGCAATTGCTGCGTTAGGTGTAGCGTTAATGCCGTTTGCACTAGGCGCAACTCTAGCTGGTGCAGGCACAAAAGCCTTAGCCGCCGGCTTAAAAGATTTAGCAGATATTCCAGTCGGTGGTATTGCACTAAACTTATTAGGGTTAGGCACAGCGATGACATTAATGATACCGCTGATACCAGGCTTAGTATTAACTGGAGCCGCATTAGGCGCACTGGGTGTAGCACTAATACCATTCGGCGTTGGTGCAGCTCTAGCTGGAGTAGGCACACGATCATTAGCATCCGGTATGACTGAACTTAATACGGTGGATCTACCTAAGATAGCTGTCGGGTTGTTAGCACTAGGCGGAGCAATGACAGTTATGATACCGCTGATACCTGGTTTATTGTTAACAGGTACAGCGTTGGGTGTAGCAGGAGTCGCATTATTACCTTTTGCAATAGGTGCATCACTAGCTGCTGGTCCTACAACAGAGTTAGCATACGCACTATCGCTGCTTAATATGGTAGAGCCAGGACAACTTGTGTCATTGTCTGGCGGAATCTTAGCACTAAGCGGTGCGTTATCTGTAATGGGACTTGCACTACCGCTAGTAATGTTAGCTGGCATGGCGGCAGGACCAATCAAAGAACTTGCGGTTGCATTACTGCCACTGTCGATGGTAGACATGTATAATTTATTATTAGCAGGAGACGCATTAAAATCTCTTGGTTCAGGAATGAGCGCACTGAGCGGCGGCTCATTAATGAGCAGTGTTAAAGATGGTATCGGGTCACTGTTTGGCGCAGACAGTCCAATTGATAAACTTAAAGATTTTATAAAAAATCTATCAGACATTGATGTGCACCCTTTACTAGATGCAGCTTATGGGCTTGACAGTCTCGTTACATCAGGTGAACAATTACCTAGACTTGCTGTTACATTAGCTATTGTCGGCGACATGATAGAACCGTTCATTGACTCAATGGCTAAGTTGGCAAGAAGTCTAGGAAGAATTGGCGATAACCCATTTGCTCCTTTTGACACAATAGACACATATGCAACAAGTATGACAACATTTGCTACAAGTGCAGACCAGCTTACTAATGCACTGGACGCCATCGATGGTGAATATATGGGCGATCAGTTCCTCGCAATAGGTGACGGCATTCAATACATGGTCGAACAGATGGATCAGCTTAACATGGGTGATATGTTAAAACTCGGAGCCATGAAACTGTTCGGACCAAGCAAAGAAGAACAACAAGCAGATGCTGCCGCGGGGATTAAAACGAGAGCAAACAAAGACACAGCGCAAGAAAAATTATATGGCGGGCTCGGATTTGATGGCGACGGCGGATTAACAAGATTGTTAAAAGGGTTAAACCATATTGGTGGACAGGGTGTTAGAGAATCAGATATGTTTGTTGGCGCTCAAACTAATACTTATGCTCTAGCACAAGCTACTAATTTAGAGTCGTATGGTGTTAGCGTTGATAGAGAAGCAATTAAGGAAGGCGGCGAAGTAGGACAATCTGCTATAGCAGACATCACAAGACAGTTAGGGCTAATGATTGATGCTTATAAGATGCAAGAAAAAACAGGCATAGACCAGACTGCTGTGCCTCAAGTAGGCAGAGCTCCAGTACCAGAAACACCTGCTGAAGCGCCAGTGCAAACACCAGTCGCCCAAGCAACCGCTGTAGAAAATATGACACCTCCCGAGAAAGCCGGCGGCTTAACACAAGTAGAACTGTTACAAGAGTTAGTTAGACTACAAAGTGAAAATAACAGACTAGCTAAGAAGACCAAAGGTTCTATCGATAACATCGAAGTTTAACATATCAATAATTTTTAAATAATCCTGTAGTAGTGATAAATACACTGTATACGAAGGATAATTTATGGCAACTTGGCGGAAATATTTTAATAACACGAACGGCGCACTTCCAGCTGGAACTGTTTCCCAGCAGTATGACGGCTATAGTGCAGTACATGCTCGTTTTAGCAGTTGGCTACCTGAAGTATATGCTGGCTCTCCTAATCGTTTAATGCGCTATGTGCAATACGATCAGATGGACAACGACATGGAAGTAAATGCTGCATTAGATATTATTGCAGAGTTTTGCACACAAGATGACGATTACAGTGAATTGCCATTTGTACTAACGTTTAACGAAGACCCTTCCGAGAGTGAAGTTAAAATTTTAACAGCTAGTTTAGAAAATTGGTGTAAGTCTAACGACTTGCGTAGACGTGCATTTAAGTTTGTCAGAAGCACAGTCAAATATGGCGACCAATTTTTTATCAGAGATCCAGAAACGTTTAAATTATTCTGGGTCGATCCAGCGAATATCGAAAAAGTTGTTGTAAACGAAAGCAAAGGTAAAAAAATAGAGCAATACTATATTAAAAACCTAGAAGCAAACTTTGAACAATTAGCAGCAACAGAACCAGCACCCTTACATGCTAGACCATACGGCTCTCAAGGCGGGATGTTGTCTGGTGGTAATGTAGGCTCTTCTAGCAGTAATTTTAATTTGCAGAATGATCCTTCAGCAGGAGCTAGTACTGGAATACCAGTTAGTGCAGAGCATGTAGTACATATCAGTTTAACAGAAGGTATGGACCACAATTGGCCTTTTGGTATAAGTGTTTTAGAGCCAGTATTCAAAGTTTTTAAACAAAAAGAATTATTAGAAGACAGCATCATTATCTATCGTGTGCACAGAGCACCAGAAAGGCGTGTGTTTATGATTGACGTTGGTAATATGCCACCGCATAAAGCACAACAGTACTTGGAGCGTGTAAAATACGAAGTACAGCAAAAGCGTGTACCGAATAAAAACGGCGACGGCAAAAATGTTGCAGACGCATCATATAATCCAATGAGTATGTTAGAAGATTACTTCTTTGCACAAACAGCAGACGGTCGTGGTTCTAAAGTTGACACACTCCCAGGCGGCGACAACCTAGGTGAGATAGACGATTTACGATATTTTAATAATAAATTGTTACGAGGATTGAGAATACCTAGTAGTTACTTGCCTACTGGACCAGATGACGGCTCAGCTCAATATAATGACGGCAAAGTAGGTGTTGCATTTATACAAGAATTTAGATTTTCAAAGTATTGTGAACGATTACAGAAGCAAATTATTAGAAATCTAGACGAAGAATTTAAAAAGTTCTTAGAATGGAAGGGTGTTAGTATTGAACATAATACATTTAATGTAGAATTTACTAAACCCCAAAACTTTAGCAGTTATAGAGAACTGGACTTAGACACTCAGCGAGCACAATTGTTTGGAGCGTTGGAAGCAGTACCTTATTTAAGCCAACAGTTTAAGTTAAAGAAATATTTAGGTCTTACTGAAGAAGAAATGAAGGACAACGAATATTACTGGAAAATGGAAAACAAATATACTTCCGGAGATGCTACACCAGATAATTTAGGGCTAAGGAATGTAGGTATTTCACCTCAACCTACGCCTGATGTGGATTTAGATACACCAATACCGGACGAAGAGATACCGGATCCTATGCTAGGCGCAGACCCTTTAGCAGATCCAGCAGCCGGTACTGGGTTGCCACCCGAAGGAGGAGCTCTGTAATGAGACTAAATGAATTTTATGAACCAGAAGATGACCAATCAATATCTAAAGCGCCGGGAGATACTCGAAAGCCGATATTTACATTGGAAGCATTGAACAAATTGCGCAAATATCGCGAACTAAAGAAGTCAGAAAACATCGAACAGGCGAAATTTGCTGCTATTATGTATGCTAAATCAGCACAATCGGAAACCATATAAATGACCCAACAAAAACTGGCTGTTTGCGGATGTAGTTGGAGCACAAGAGACCCTGTTAGTCCTGGAATAGAGTTCGGTCAGTTAGTTGCAGATCATTATAATTTAGAATATAAGAATTTTGCCTTACCTGGCGTATCTAATTTTGTTATTGCGTTACAGATAGATCAAGCACTTCGAGAGTATAACCCAGACATATTTATAATTAATGCAACGACTGCAACTCGTGTTGAATTGCCTGTATTAAACGGCACACGATATAAGCATAAAGACTTATTAGCTAATTTAAACAAGTCTGTGCACAGTAATAGCATTGGCAGTATATTTGATGAGCAAATAGATTTAGATTTAGCAGACAATCCATTTTATAATGGAGCTGCTGAAGAATCGCTACATTTTTCGTTTAACGAACAGAACCACAGAGTGTTTAGAGACTATTTTTTGCATTTTTATGATGCAGATGTTGAAAAACATAAAGACTTTTATACACTACAGTGCGTCTTATATAAACTTAAAACGTTAAATAAGACAGTTATTTTTTCTCCCAATACATTTGAGTGGGCTGAAGCGTACGACACAAAACCTGATGTAACAAGCCAAGATTGCTTTGACCATAATAACAATCACCAATGGGATTTATCTCCAGAGGAGTTTGTAGTTGGTGGCATAGCAGAATATCTACAGGTTGACACAGACCGGTACGGCCCACAATTGACAGGTTCTCCCGGCAACGACATGAGTCATCATCTAAGCGGTGCAGCACATAGCGGATACGCTAAACAACTGATAGATCATATTGACAACTTTTCTATAATTTAGATAAATACTTTTATATACAATTATACACCTTCCACACATACTGAACAGCGTTGAAAAGCGGGGTTTTTTGCCTGTTTTTGGTATTTAATACACGATACATATAAGTAAAAGTACAGTATAACATCAGTACGTTTGATGCTATATAACAATTTTTTAAAAGGAGCTCAAAATGTCAGAACGCAGTAAACTAGAACAAGTTTTAGAATTCCTACTTGCAGAAGATAACGAGCGTGCCGAAGAGCTACTTCACGAATATGTCGTCGAAACCGCTCGTTCAGAGTACGAGCGTATCTTAGATGAAGATGAAGTAGTAGAATCTAAAGACGAAGACGAAGATGAAGATGAAGCAGTTGAAGAAGCTGTTGAATCAGACGAGGAAGAAGCAGTTGAGGAAAATTTCGCAGAAGTAAGTGAAATTATCGACGAAGCTGATCCAGAAGACGATATGATGGCAGACGTTGCAGACGACGAAGAAGGTGAAGAAGACGATCACCACGCAGACGTTGGCGGCGACGAAGCATTAGAAGATAAAGTCGACGAATTAGAAGACGAATTAGAAGACCTAAGAGCTGAATTTGAAAAGCTAATGGGCGACGGTGAGTCTGAAGACGGTGAAGAAGCAGAAATGGACATGGATATGGACATGGAAGCACCAGAAATGGAAGAAGAAAGCATCGAGTATGACTTAGACGAAGATGTTGTAGAAGAAGATGACGAAGATGACGTTGTAGAAGAAGCTACTAAGATGTCAGATTCAGTTGCAGAGCCAAAAGGCGGCGCAAGCGAAGGTGAATCACCATTCACTAAAGCACCAAAGCCAACTGCGGTACAAAACGGTAACTCAGGCCCAGTCAAAGCAAAAGACGGCGGTTTAGGTAACCAAGGCGCATCTGCAAAAGATCATACACCAACTGACAATATTAAAGTAGAGCCTAAAAAGGCTTAATTTTAAGTTATTAGGAGATTATAGTGCGTAAGTTATATGAATTCATGAGCCCTACTGCTAGTAAGATCGAATTACTAGAGTCTAAAGACGGTAAAGAATTATTTATGGCTGGATTATTCATTGAAGGGGATGTACAAAACCAAAACGGCAGAGTATACCCCAAGGATGAGATTCAACGTGCTGTTGAAAGCGTTAACAGTAGGCTTTCAGAAGGCGAAACTGTGATGGGAGAGTTAGATCACCCTGAAGAGTTGCAGATAAACTTAGATAGAGTCAGCCACATTATTACTGAAATGCATTGTGATGGCTCTAATGGGTTAGGTAAGTTGAAAATTATTGATACTCCAATGGGTAACATTGCGAGATCATTATTAAAAGGTGGCGCAAAATTAGGTGTAAGCAGCAGAGGAAGCGGTAATGTTAATGAATCAGGTCGTGTAAGCGATTTTGATATAATTACTGTGGATATTGTTGCTCAGCCAAGTGCCCCAAATGCATATCCAAAGACAATATACGAGTCTTTGTTTAACATGAAAGGTGGTAGCATGGTACATGCTATTGCTGAAGACTATACACACACCAAAAGTAGTGTAGCTGAAAAGCATTTAAGTAAACAGATCGTTAATTTTATTAACGAATTAAACAAGAGGTAGGAGACTACTATGGCAGTAAACTTTAAAGACCTTATCGAATCGAGCGAGCTTAATGAAGAAGCCCGTTCAAGTATTCTAGAGGCCTGGGAAAGTCGTCTTGCCGAAGCTCGTGAGGAACTTGCATCTGAACTACGTGAAGAATTTGCTCAACGTTATGAACATGACAAAGGACTTATTGTAGAAGCTGTAGATACATTTATCAAAGAAAGAGTTGAATCAGAGATGGTTGAACTTGCTGAAGATAAAAAAGCAGTTGCAGCAGAGAGAGTTACTTACAAAAAAGCTGTTAGTGAACACGCTAAAAAACTAGATAAGTTTGTAGCAGAACAACTTGCTAAAGAAGTCAAGGAATTACGTGACGAAAGAGCAGGTGTACAACAACATGTGTCAAAATTAGACGATTTTGTTGTTGAACAATTGTCAACAGAACTCAAAGAGTTCCATGAAGACAAGCAAGAACTTGTAGAGAAAAAAGTCAAAATGGTAGCAGAAGGCAAAAAACAACTTGCAGAAGCTAAAAAAGACTTTATTAAACGTGCAGCTGACAAAGTTGAAACTGTTGTTAACACTGTCGTTCGCGAGAATGTACAGCAGTTTAAAGACGACATCACAGCAGCAAGAGAAAACGATTTCGGTCGTAGAATTTTTGAAACATTTGCTAATGAATATCGCTCAAGTTATTTGAACGAAAGCTCAGAAGTGAAAGATTTAGAAAAATCTCTTTTTGCAATGAAAAAGGAACTTGCAGAAAGCAAGCAAGCAGTGGAAGACGCAATTTCCACTAGCAAGTTAGTAGAAAGCAAGCTAAGAGTATCAGAGGACAAGTATGACCGTAAGGAAACACTTGATACTTTGTTAAAGCCTTTAGCAAAAAGCAAAAGAGATATTATGGTAGATTTATTAGAAAGTGTAAAGACAAGCAACTTAGAGAAGCAATTCAATAAGTATCTCCCATCAGTACTTGATGGTGCAGCACCAATAGCAGATCGTAAGCCATTAAAAGAATCAGTGACATCAGAACACACTGGTAATAAAACAGTTCAGCCTTCCAGTGAAGATGTTGAACAGGAAGTGATTGAAATCAATCAACTCCGTAAATTAGCCGGACTTTCAAACAAATAATAGGAGTTTTAGAAATGTCAAATTTATTTGAAAGCAATTGGTCAGCTACAAAGGATGCCCTTCTTGAAGGTCTAAGTGGTTCTCGACAGAAAACCCTTGGCGTAGTCCTTGAAAATACTAAAAGACATCTTCAAGAATCTGCGACAGCAGGTGCATCACAGGCTGGCAACATTGCAACTTTAAACAAGGTAATGTTACCTTTAATCAGACGAGTAATGCCGTCTGTAATCGCTAACGAGCTAGTAGGCGTACAGCCTATGACTGGCCCAGTTGGTCAAATTCACACATTAAGAACACGTTATGCAGATACTGCAGCGGGTGTGAATGCAGGCGATGAGGCATTAAGCCCATTCGCTATTGCAAGTGCTTACTCAGGTCCATCTGCTACAGCATCATCGGAAGGTGTTGCTGGAAACAAGATGAGCATCCAAGTATTGAAGCAAACTGTTGAAGCTAAGACAAGACGTCTAAGCGCACGTTGGACTTTTGAAGCTGCACAAGATGCAGAAGCAATGCACGGTCTAGACGTTGAAGCAGAAATCATGCAAGCTCTTGCACAAGAGATTGTTGTTGAAATTGACCAAGAAATCATTGGTTCTTTACGTTCACTAGCAGGCGCTGGCGAAACGTTAGACTTCAACGGCATCAGCTCTGACTATACCCCAACATATGTTGGTGATCGTCACGCATTATTAGCAGTAGAAATCAACAGAGCAGCTAACAGAATCGCAGCAAGAACACGCCGCGGCGCTGGTAACTACATCGTTGTTTCTCCAGAAGCGTTAACTATCCTACAAAGTGCAAGCACATCTACATTTGCTCGTACTACAGAAGGTAGCTTCGAAGCTCCAACTAACACAAAACTTGCTGGTACATTAAACGGTACTATCAAAGTTTTCGTCGACAGCTATGCTGCAGACGGTACTAAGGTACTTGTTGGTTATAAGGGTTCAAGCGAAACTGACGCACCTGCATTCTATTGCCCATACATTCCATTAATGAGCACAGGCCCAGTAATGGATCCAAACACATTTGAGCCAGTAGTTAGCTTTATGACACGTTATGGTTATATCGAACTAACAAACACTGCTTCATCTTTGGGTAACGCAGCAGACTACGTTGATGCAATCACATTGCAAAACGTTGCATTCCAGTAAAATTTAATTTTACGGAAATAAGAGAGCACTGGTTTAGGCCAGTGCTTTTTTTTGGCTTTCGTATCAAAAAGATAAATACACATATTATATAAAGAAAGTACTTTATAATGCAGGCGGAATCATTTAATGAGCAATAAAACAAATTTAAATCCGGAAGGCAATTTAGTAGTCAAAGGCGGCATTACTGGAGAATCGTATTTAGATATCGTCAGTGATGTAGACATCGGCGGAAATGCAGACATTGGTGGAAATACGTCCATCGTTGGAAGCACAGATATTAGAGGCGATTTAGTTGTAGGCGGAACACTAGCAGTAGAAAGTACTGACTTAACTACTTTTGCAGGCGATGTAACCATAGACGGAAATTTAATTGCTAAAGGTGAGATTACCTTTAGCAATACAACAATTAATGTTGTAGAAACTGTTAACAATTTTGACGGATATATACTTAACGCAGACAGCGACTCTTCCCTTGCATACTTCCAACTTAATTCAGATGTAAGTAATATTCAATTAGAATACAATGAAAACACATTAACAGTTGGATATGTTGGCACAACAGCAAATATTAATTTTAACGCACAGATCGTAAATGTTTCCAACAACATCACAGTAGGCGGAACTGCAGATATTACCGGTGCTACAGACATCGGCGGCACATTAGATGTTGG